>TARA_B100000963_G_scaffold148267_1_pt1 | contig 110390 bp, 106 predicted proteins | sample TARA_B100000963 | Tara Oceans TARA_B100000963 (sample SAMEA2622097) | marine metagenome | biome: marine biome (ENVO:00000447); feature: surface water layer (ENVO:00002042); material: "saline water (ENVO:00002010), including plankton (ENVO:xxxxxxxx)" | depth 5 m | reverse complement strand
TGATTACAAATCAGCTGCTCTAGCCAGCTGAGCTACATCGGCTTATAAATTTTACCGTGGCCAAAAATAATACAATTTGGTTGAAAAACTAAATTAAAGAAGATTTTTCTATGGAATGAAAATTGGAATTCTAATAAAAAAAATAGATTTTAAGTAAAATTAAATTTTTTTCTCTTTAAAATTCTTTCAACTGATTTAACGTTATTTGAGATTGACTCTTTAAATGAAACAGCTGTTGATTTAACAACAATATTATTTCCAGGAATTCTAACAATAAATTCAACAAATTTATTTACACTATTTGTCGAATTTTCAATTTTAAATAAAACTTTTATATCTATTATTTTTTTGTAAAATAATTCAAGCTTAGTGATTTTTTTATTAGAAAATTTTTTTAATTTTTTATCAAGTTTAAAGTTTAGAGATTGAAAATTTAGTATCATAATTAATTGCTTTTGTTTCTTGGATGAGTTTTTGAATAAATTTTTTTGATTTTTTCCATACTTGTGTGAGTATATATTTGGGTTGCAGCAAGTGAGGAATGTCCTAAAAGCTCTTTAACAGCATTAATATTTGCTCCATTATTTAAAAGATGGGTGGCAAAGCTGTGTCTTAGCATATGCGGACTCTTTTTAGTTTTTGTGGTAACTAAACTAATATAATCATTAACTGTTTTGTAGACAAAGTTTTCTCCTAGTACTTTTCCTTTTTTATTAACTAAATAATTTTGATTTAATTGATTAATTTTTTTTGATTTTTTAACACTATTATATTGTTGGATTGAATCATAAAGAGGCTTAATAATTGGAATTTTTCTTTCATTATTATTTTTACCAAGTACTTTAATAGTTAGGCCAGAAAGATCAATATCATTAATTTTCAAATTTATAAGTTCAGACCTTCTTATTCCTGTGTAATAAAATAATTCAATTACAATTTTACTGAGTTGACTTCTGTAATCTTGATTGAATAATTTTGAATCTAATAGCAACTTAACCTCATCCTCTGAAAAAGGAATTTGTATTTTTTTTGATTCTTTTAGAGGAATATGTTTATTTAATGGTGAGGTCTTTATTAGATCAATTTTAATCAAAAAATTAAAGTATGACCTCAGAACTGAAATTTTTCTATTTACTGTTCTATTTGAATTACCTCCATCAATCATTGAAATTATCCAAAGCCTAATTATTTTATATTCACAGTTATCGATATTGTAATGATTATTTTTTTTACAGAAATCATTAAAAAAATTTAAATCTCTTTTGTATGCTTTTTGAGTATGGGAGGAATATTTTTTTTCGTAACGTAAATAATCAATAAATTGTTCTAAAGAATTCCCCATATATTTATTTAATAACCGATGGCGGCTCCATCTGAACTTGCAGAGTCAGTTGCTCCAATAAAAATATTTTCTTTTTCGTCATAAATTATACCCATTAAGTTACCTAATCTACTTGTAAAATTAAAATCGTGACCCATTTCACTCAAATCATTAAGAGTCTCACTTGAAAATTTTGACTCTTCAAAAACAATTTTGTCAGGTAACCATTGATGATGGAATTTTGAAGCTTCAATCGCCTCATCTAAATTCATATTATAATCAATTATGTTTATTATTGATTGCAATACCGTATTTATAATTGTCCTTCCACCAGGACTACCAATAATTAAGTAGGGTTTCATATTTTTTGTTACAATTGTTGGAGTCATACTAGACAACATTCTCTTTCCAGGTGCAATAGTATTAGGTTTAGTTCCAATCAAACCAAATTTATCTGTTAACCCTGGAACTGGATTGAAATCTCCCATTTCATTATTAAATAAAAATCCTAGTTTATTTGTTCCAATACCAGAACCAAACGATTCCTCTAAGGTGTATGTTAAAGAAACTGAAGAACCATCTTTATCAATAACAGAAATATGTGTGGTTTGATCACTTTCACTATTTTTGTTTAAAAAATTTGGATCAGATTTAGAAGCTTTTTTTTTATTGATAGATTTAAACAAGATTTCTGAATATTTCTTTGAAAGAAGACTATCAGTGGGTATGTTAGGATTAAAATCTGGATCTCCAAGATATTTCGCTCTATTATAAAAGCCTATTTTCATAGTTTCAACTAAAAGATGAATAAAACTTGCTGAATTAAGTTTAATTTTTTTTAAATCCTCATTTTCAAGTATGTTTAGCATGCTTATTAATGTTATTCCACCTGAACTTGGTGGAGGCATTGAAAAAACTTTAAATCCACGATAATTACCTCTAACTGGAATTCGTTCTGTAGACTTATATTTGATCAAATCATTGTGATTTATCAAACCATTGTTTTCTTTCATGAAATTTACTATTTCATCAGCAACCCATCCCTTATAAAATCCATCTCTACCATTATCTCTAATTGCAGCTAATGTTTTGGATAGAGACTCTTGTATCCAAAGTTCACCTGGTTTAACTAAATTTCCATTTTTGTTATTGAAGTAAGTTTTTAGATATTTTTTTGATTGGTGAAAATTTTGATTTTTAATGGAATTGAATAATCCATTTGTCATTTTAAAACCATTTTTTGATAGGTCAATCGAAGGTTGAATCAAAACTTTCCATGGTAATTTTCCATATTTTTTATGAAAGTGGTATAAGCCATCAACAGTTCCAGGAACGCCAATTGACCTAATCCCATAACTGCTTTTTTTTGTTTGAAACTGACCAGTTTCATCCAAATACATTTTTTCATATGATTTAAGAGGTGCTTTTTCTCTAAAATCAATAGTGGTAACACTTTCTTTTTCTGCATTAAAATAAACTACAAATCCACCTCCTCCAATATTTCCTGCTGCAGGGTAAGTCACTGCAAGAGCAAATGCAGAGGCTATTGAAGCGTCAACAGCATTTCCTCCTAATTTTAAAATTTTTACACCAACCTCAGAAGCTATCTTGCTATCTGAAACTACCATACCATTTTTTTTTTTTGTTAATTGACTGTAAGAATTGTAAAAAATAGAAATAAAAAAAAATGAGAAAAATAGATATGTTCTTAAAGCATACATTTATTAAATATACACTTTAAATTAAAAAAAGAAAATTAGAAATATAAAATGTGATTATTGGGACGCGATATCCTTTAGTCTCTGAATATATTGAGCTTTTTGAATTCTATTTCTATTGCTAATAGACGGCTTCTCAAACTCTTTTCTAGCCTTAAGTTGTTTCATAGCTCCGGTCTTGTCAAACTTTCTTTTGAACCTTTTAAGAGCTCTATCGATATTTTCACCTTCTTTTATTGGAATAATTAACATCTATAAAAAATTTTGACAAATATAAATAAAGATTTAATTCTATCTCAGAAAATTTTATGAATTTCTTAAAATATCTCTAGATATCACTATTTTTTGGATTTCAGTTGTACCCTCACCTATTGTGCATAGTTTAGAGTCTCTGTAAAACTTTTCGACTGGAAAGTCCTTTGTATAGCCATATCCGCCGTGAATTTGAACAGCTTCATTTGAAATTTCTACAGAAACTTCGGATGCATACATCTTAGCCATAGCTCCAATTTTAGTGACTTTTTTTCCAGAATTGATTTCAAAAGCAGCTTTATGAAGTAAAAGCTTTGAAGCTTCAATTTTTGTAGCCATGTCTGCAAGTTTAAAAGATATTCCTTGAAAAGAACTAATGGGCTTACCAAATTGTTTTCTTTCCTTTGAATATTTAACAGAAGCACTAAAAGCACCATTTGATATGCCTAGAGCCAGAGCTCCAATAGAAATTCTTCCACCATCTAATATTTTCATTGATTGCTTAAAACCGCTTCCAATTTCTCCTAACCTATTTGAATCTGGAATGATACAATTATCAAAGAAAATCTCGGCTGTTTCGGATGCTCTCATACCAAGTTTATTCTCAACCCTACCATAATTTAATCCCGGATTACCTTTTTCAATTACAAAGGCAGTCATCCCATCGCTTTTATTTTTTTCTCCAGTTCTTGCAACAACTACAATGACATCTCCAGACTTACCATGCGTTATAAAGTTTTTAGATCCATTTAAAATCCAATTATTTCCATTTTTTTCTGCAAAAGTATTCATGGCGATAGCATCTGATCCAGATTCATATTCAGTCAGAGCCCAGGCGCCAATATTTTCTCCTGAAGTTAGCTTCGGTAACCATCTGCATCTTTGGTTTTCATTTCCAAACAAATATATGTGATTAGTACATAAAGAATTGTGTGCCGCAACTGATAATCCAATTGAAGGATCAACTCTAGAAATTTGATCAATAATCTTAATATATTCGTGATAACCTAGTCCAGCTCCTCCATACTCCTCCGGAATTAAAATTCCCATAAACCCAAATTCTCCTGCAACTTTAAATAAATCCAATGGAAAATGTTGGGATTCATCCCATTTCATAACATTTGGAAGAATATATTTTTTTGAAAAGTCTTTTGCTGATTTTGAAATTAGCCTCGTAGTATCATTCTCCTCAAATACAGAAATACCTGTATAATCAATCATTTCTTTTTTTTTTCAAATTTAATATTAATTTTTTATTATCAAACAAATTATTTAATCTCATTGATAAAAGATTTTAATTCACTTTTAACTTTTGGAAAAAGGAAGAATAAACCAATCATATTTGGAAATACTAAAGCAAGAATCATTGCATCAGCAAATGTCCAAACAGATGACATGTCAGCAGCAGCTCCAATTACGATAAAAATCAAAAATAAAATTTTATATGTTAAATCTGATATTTTACTTTTTCCAAAAATATACATCCATGACTGAAGCCCATAATATGACCATGATATCATTGTTGATATTGCAAATAATACTACTGCACATGTTAAAAATGGACCCGAGTATGAGATATATTTTGAAAAAGCAGCGGCGGTAATTCCAGCTCCTTCAACCTCTTTTCCATCAATAAGAACTATTCCATTAACTCCTCCATAGTTAAAAATAGTATTATCTCCATTAAAAATAATTATTACAAGAGCTGTCATCGTGCATATAACAACTGTGTCAATAAATGGCTCTAACAGAGCAACTAATCCCTCGGATGCAGGATAGCTAGTGATTACTGCAGAATGAGCAATTGAAGCCGACCCTGCCCCTGCCTCATTAGAAAAAGCTGCCCTTCGAAATCCAGTAATTAAAACACCAATTAATCCACCAACTCCTGCTTGGGGATTAAAAGCTTGAGTAAAAATCATTTTAAATGCATCGTCTACATAAGAATAATTAGTTAAAATAATATATAGACAAGCAAAAACATATATTATAGCCATAAACGGAACAATTTTTTCAGTTACAGATGCTATTCTTTTTATACCTCCAATAATTATAACCCCTACAATTATCATCATAATAATACCTATTATTGTTCTAGCATTGCCTCCGGTTAAACTAAATGAACTAACTAATTGCATAACTGCTTGATTTGATTGTGCAGCATTTCCACCTCCAAAAGATGCACCCACACAAAGTAATGCAAAAGAAATAGCCAATATTTTACCAAATTTAACAAAACCTTTTTCCTCTAGACCTTTGCTTAAATAATACATTGGGCCACCAAAAACCACTCCTTGATTGTTTATCTCTCTATATTTAACCCCAAGTGTACATTCAACAAATTTTGTTGACATTCCAAGTATACCACATAAAATCATCCAAAATGTTGCACCTGGTCCACCTATTGCAATTGCAAGTGCAACTCCAGCGATATTTCCATTCCCAACAGTTCCTGATACAGCAGTTGCAAGAGCTTGAAAATGAGTTACCTCTCCGGATTTACTAGTAGGCTTATCCTTTTGATTATTGATTTTACTTTTTTTATTAATAAAATCATACTTACCCATGACAGTTTTTATTGAAATAGGAAAATATCTGAGGTTTATAAATCCAAAAAAAATAGTAAAAAATAAAGCTCCGCCAACTAAAAGTATAATAATAGTTGGTATTTCACTTCCAAAAATAAATTTTGAACCAGGAAATGTATGAAGAATTAAATTACCCCACCAATTTGCAACAGGAGTAAATGCTTCATTTATTTTTTCATCTAAGCCTTTTTGTTGTGAAAAAATATTATTAACAAATAAAAAAAGGAAAAAAAAAGAAATTTTAATCTTCATGTTTCAAAATTTTACAAATCATATGCAGATCTTCTCTCACTGTATATCATATCTTTCATTTTTATCCAAAATGCTAAAACTAAATAAATTATGAATCCCCCAATTAAAGTTGTGAATGACGCATAAATAAAAAACAATCTTACATTTTTTACTCTAATTCCAAGCCACTCAGCCAACCTTGTGCAAACGGCAAATCCGTTTTTTTCAAACCATATTCTGAATTTATGAACCATCTTTACTAATTACTTTACCACTCCATTCAGATATACCACCAATTAAATTATAAACGGTCTTAAAACCTAATTGTTCAAGAATTTTACAAGCATTATAACTTCTAGCACCAGAATGGCAATAGACAAAAATTTCCTTATTTTTATCTATCATATTTACTTTTTCTAAGAAATCGTTAGGAATTTGAATATCTATATTAGTACTGTCTTCTATATACATAGCATTATACTCATCCAAAGTCCTTACATCTATCATTACAGAATTGGAAGATGATTTATATAAATCATTCCACTGCTTCTCATTTAATTCAACCATTTTTCAATATAAAGTAAATTTATTGATTTACATATATAAATAAAAATTAATATATTTGTATAAACAAAAATTGTATACACAATGATAAAAAAAAGTACTAGAGATTCTATTCTCTCAATTTTAAAAACTGGTCTTAGAATTAATAAAAAACTTAATGATGTCTTTAAAAAGTATGAAATATCTGAACAACAATTTAATATTCTTAGAATATTAAAAGGGCAAAGAGGCAAACCATCAAGTTTATTAATAATTCAGAAAAGAATGGTGCATTTAATGAGTAATACAACTAGGCTTGTTGATAAATTAATCTTAAAAGATTTAGTTTCAAGAGAAATTTGTAAATCTAACAGAAGAAAAATTGATATATTTATAACAGATAAAGGTTTGAATTTTTTAGATGAAGTTAACCCAATAGTTGATAAAAATGAAGAGTTAATGACTTCAAACTTATCTGAAGAAGAAAAGAATATTTTAACAAAATTATTAAATAAAATAGCTGTATAATATGAAAACAATAAAACTTTTAGTTTTTGGTTTATTAATTGCAACAAATCTTAATTCACAATTAGTGAAAATTGATATTGAAAATAGTAATATCAAGTGGACAGGAAAAGAAATAACTACTAAAATTCATTATGGTAGTTTAAAATTTATAAAGGGTGAACTTTTATTTGAAAAAAATAAAATTGTTTCAGGTGAATTTATAGTTGACATGACTACATTAAATGTTGAAGATTTAACAGGGAGTAGTAAAAATTACCTTGAGAAACACCTTAGATCAAATGATTTTTTTTCTGTGAAAAATCACAATCAATCAAGTTTAAAAATTACTGATTCTAAATTGATTGGATCAAATAAATACTCGGTAAATGGCATTTTAAAAATTAAGGGTATCGAAAACATTATATCTTTTGTTATGAACATGACTGATAATTCGTCAATTAATTCAAATTTAACTTTTGATAGAACAAAATATGATGTTAGATATAGGTCTGGTAATTTTTTCCAAAACCTTGGAGACAAGTTAATATATGATGATATTGAACTAGAAGTGTCTCTCGCATTAATCAATTAAATTTTGTTAATTGTTAAACAATTTAAATATATTTGCAAATATGATTAATAGATATAATTTCTTTTGGTGTATAATCTTTTCTGATTGATGCGTGTAGCATAACCAAGATATTTTCTTTGGCTTGTCATCACGACAGGCCATTTTTAATTAAATTCATATGAAAAAATATAAAATAAAATCATTCCATAAAAAAATCATCTCAGATACCATTACACCTGTAAGTATTTACTTCAAGGTTAGAGACCAATTTCCAAACTGTATTTTACTAGAAAGTAGTGATTATCAAATAAATAGTAATAACTATTCCTACATATGCTTCAATCCTATAGCGCATATAAAACTTAAAAATAAAAAAATTTCATATTTATATCCTGATAAAGAAACTAAAGAAATTAAAATATCTGAAAATGATAAAATATCTGATTATATGCATCAGTTTACATCAATTTTTGAAACTACAAATTATAATTTCAAGTTCATAAGTAATGGATTATTTGGTTACATTGCTCATGAGGCTGTCGAACGGTTTGAATCAATAAATTTAAACAAAGAAAAAAAAGATCTCAACATACCTGATTTATTTTATTCTGTTTACCAAAATGTAATTGCTGTAAGCTCATTTAATCACGAAGCCCATATTTTCTGTCACTCTTATAAATCTAAAAATAACATATCAATTATTGAAAAAATTATTAATATTCAGACTTATGCAAGTTTTAATTTTAAAAAAATCAAAACGAAATATTCTGATATAAATGATAATCAATTTTTAGAATTGGTCAAAAAAGCAAAATACCATTGTCAAAGAGGCGATGTTTTTCAACTTGTACTTTCTAGAAGATTTGTTCAAGAATTTGAGGGTGATGAATTTAATGTTTATAGAGCTTTGAGATCCATTAACCCCTCTCCATATTTATTTTATTTTGATTATGGTGATTTTAAAATTTTTGGAAGCTCACCTGAAGCTCAATTAGTTGTTGAGGATGGGAAAGCTGAAATTCATCCTATAGCTGGAACATTTAAAAGAACAGGTAATGAAAATGAAGATAAAAAATTGGCAAAATTATTATTGAGTGATCCAAAAGAAAATAGTGAACATGTTATGTTAATCGATTTAGCTAGAAACGATTTAGGAAGAAATGGCACTGAAGTTAAAGTTGAAAAAAACAGAGAAATTCAGTTTTTTTCTCATGTAATTCATTTAGTTTCTAAAGTTACATCAATTAAAAATCCAAACTCAAACACCTTTCAATTGGTTGCTGACACTTTTCCAGCTGGAACACTTACTGGAGCTCCCAAATATATGGCTTTAAAATTGATAGATCGATATGAAATAAATAATAGAAATTTTTATGGTGGAGCAATCGGATACATGGACTTCAATGGGAATTTTAATCATGCAATTACTATTAGATCATTTATGAGTAAAGATTATAAACTTCATTATCAAGCTGGTGCTGGGATAGTTTCAAAATCTGAGGCAAAGAAAGAATTAGAAGAAATTTACAACAAGTTAGGTGCATTAGATAACGCATTAAGTTTAGCAGAAAATATTTAATTATGAAGAAAGTTTTTGTTATTGACAATTATGATTCATTTACATACAATTTGGTTCAGTATTTAAATGAACTTAATTGTGAAGTATTGGTAAAACGAAATGACGAATTTCAGTTGAATGAAATTGAAAATTTTGAGTATTTACTTTTATCTCCTGGACCAGGAATACCTGATGAATCTGGTTTGCTGAAAAAAACGATTAAATTCTATGCAAAAACAAAAAATATTTTGGGGGTTTGCCTTGGGCAACAAGCGATATGTGAAGTTTTTGGAGGTCAATTAATAAATTTGAAAAGAGTTTATCATGGTGTTTCATCGAAAATTAAAGTTATTGAAAAAGATGTAATTTTTAATAATCTTTCAGGATCATTCAATGTTGGTAGATATCACTCTTGGGTTGTTAAAAAACCTTTACCTGAATCATTAATCGCAACTTCAGTTGACGAAAATGGTGAAATTATGTCTTTAAAACACAAAGAATTTAAAGTTAGAGGAGTGCAATTTCACCCTGAGTCGATTTTAACTCCAAATGGTAAAAAGATTCTTGAAAATTGGTTAATATCATAAAATGAAGGAAATTCTAAAAAGATTGATAAATTTTGAAACATTGACTAAAATTGAGTCAAAAAATATTTTGATTGATATTTCAAAAGATAAATATAATGCCTCTGAAATTTCATCTTTTTTAACAATTTTTATGATGAGAAATATAACGGTAGAGGAAATTGATGGATTTAGAGAAGCTTTAATTGAACTATGTATTAAAATTGATCTAAGTGAACATAACTTTATTGATATGTGTGGAACAGGTGGAGATAACAAAAATACTTTTAATATATCTACTATTTCATCTTTTGTTGTTGCTGGCTCAGGGATTAAGGTTGCTAAACATGGAAATTATGGAGTATCGTCTAAATGTGGTTCAAGTAATGTCCTTGAGTTTTTAGGATTAAATTTTACAAATAATAATAATATTCTAAAAAAGGCTATTGATAAAGCTGGCATATGTATTCTTCATGCTCCACTATTTCATCCTGCTATGAAAGTCGTTGCTCCAATCAGAAGGGACCTAGGAATAAAAACATTTTTCAACATGCTTGGCCCTTTAGTAAATCCTGCTTTACCTAAAAATCAAGTTACAGGTGTTTTTAATTTAGAACTAATGAGATTATACAACTATGTTTTGCAAAGAACAAAAATTAAATACAACATTGTATATTCACTTGATAGTTTTGATGAAATATCATTAACGTCAGAATTCAAAGTCATGAATAACAAATCTGAAAAAATACTTTCTCCTTCAATTTTTAAACTAAATAATATAAAAGAAAATAAGATTACAGGTGGCCAATCTATAAAATCGTCAGCAAAAATATTTATGAATGTATTAAACAATAATGGAACTGACGAGCAAGTAAATGTTGTTTGTGCCAATTCCGCTTTAGCAATTTCATTAATGAAAAATTTTGACTTAGAGAGTAGTTTTGAAGTTGCAAAAGAATCGTTAAAATCTGGAAATGCATTAAAGACTTTTAATGAATTAAAATCTATCCTTAAATGAAAATATTAGAAGAAATAATTACCCATAAATTAAAAGAAGTATCATTTAGAAAAAAAATAATATCATACAAATTTCTTGAATCTTCGTATTTTTTCTTAAGAAAGTGTTATTCACTTAAAAATATTTTGAATGAATCTACTCCCGGAGTAATAGCAGAATTCAAAAGAAGATCACCTTCCAAGCAAATTATTAATAATAACTTAAGTATTCACGAAGTAGCTAAAACATACGAAAATTCTGGTGCTGTTGGTATATCTGTTCTTACAGACTTAAAATTTTTTGGAGGCTCTGAAGAGGATTTAAATGTTGCAAGTTTTATAACAAAAATCCCAATTTTAAGAAAAGACTTTATAATTGATGAATTTCAAGTTATTGAATCAAAATCATTCGGAGCAGATATTATTTTACTTATTGCTTCTATATTAAATAAGAATAAAATAAAAGAATTATCATCCCTTGCAAAAAGTTTGGGTCTTGAAGTATTGTTAGAAATCCACGATATTAAAGAATTAAATGATTATTATTTGAATAATATAGATATTATAGGAGTAAATAACAGAAATTTAAAAGATTTTTCAATTGATATAAATATTAGTAAAAAAATTTCTGATAAAATCCCTTCAGATTTTAAAAAAATTTCAGAGAGTGGGATTTCTGACATTAATGTTATTAAAGACCTAAAAAACTATGGATACAGTGGTTTTTTAATTGGAGAAAAATTTATGATAGATCACAAAAAAGAATCAATTAGTCGTTTTATAAAAAATATAAATAATGAAACTTAAAATTTGTGGAATGAAATATGACTCCAATATCAAAGAAGTTTTAAATTTAAAACCACACTATATTGGTTTTATATTTTGGAAAAATTCTAGCAGATATGTTACTGATACTCCAAGTATTCCGAATGAAATCATTAAAACCGGTGTTTTTGTTGATTCATCACTAGATAATATAATCTCAATAGTTGAGAATCATAATTTAAATGCAATTCAACTTCACGGAAATGAAACTCAAGAACTTTGTGTAAACTTAAAAAAAAAATTAAATGTTAAAATTATTAAGGCTTTTAACGTTGATAAATATTTTGATTTCAATAATACAGAGCTATACCTTGATTGTTGCGATTATTTTCTTTTTGATAGTAAAGGTGAATTACCAGGTGGAAATGGATTTTCATTCAACTGGGAAATTTTAAAAAATTATAATTATAAAAAACCATTTTTCATTAGTGGAGGAATTAGTCTAGATAATATTTCAGATATAAATTTTCTAAAAGAATGTAAATTACCTGTTCATTGTGTTGATGTAAATAGTAAATTTGAATCTGAAACTGGATATAAGAACATTGATGATTTAAAAAAATTGATAAAAATCTTAGATAATGAATTATAATGTAGATAAAAACGGATTTTATGGAAATTTCGGAGGAGCTTTCATACCAGAAATGTTACATCAAAATATCGATGAATTAAAAAAAAATTATGTAAAAATTACCTCTGATAAAAAATTTCATTCTGAATTCACCAAATTATTGCACGATTATGTAGGTAGACCGACACCACTTTATTTTGCCAAAAGATTATCTGAAAAATACAAAACTAAAATTTATTTGAAAAGAGAAGATCTATGCCACACAGGTGCTCATAAGATAAATAATACAATTGGTCAAATTTTACTAGCCAAAGAACTTGGTAAAACTAGAATAATTGCCGAAACTGGTGCTGGCCAACACGGAGTAGCAACAGCAACTGTGTGTGCTTTAATGGGATTAAAATGTGTGATTTACATGGGTGAAGTTGATATTGTTAGACAATCACCAAATGTTGCTAGAATGAAAATGTTAGGCGCTGAAGTAAAACCTGCTAAGTCAGGAAGCAAAACATTAAAAGATGCAACTAACGAGGCAATTAGGGATTGGATAAATAATCCTTTTGATACTCATTATATAATTGGCTCAGTAGTTGGTCCGCACCCATATCCAGACATGGTTGCACGATTTCAATCAGTTATATCTAAAGAAGTTAAAGAGCAACTATTTAAATTTGAACAAACTAAAAATCCTGACTATGTTATTGCTTGTGTAGGTGGGGGTAGTAATGCAGCTGGGATTTACTATGAATATTTAAATAACAAAAAAGTTAAAATTATTGCAGTTGAAGCTGCAGGATTTGGTATTAAATCTGGAAGAAGTGCTGCAACCTCTCAGCTAGGTAAAGAAGGAATAATTCATGGAAGTAAAACCCTTTTAATGCAAACCGATGATGGTCAAATAACAGAACCGTATTCAATTTCTGCAGGACTAGACTATCCTGGTGTAGGTCCTATGCATGCACATTTATTTAAATCAAAAAGAGCAGAATTTATATCTATAACCGACGATGAAGCTATGACAGCTGGTTTAGAATTGTCTCAACTAGAAGGAATAATTCCAGCTATTGAAACTGCTCACGCTTTTGCAATCTTTGAATATAAAAAATTTAAACCTAAAGATATCGTTGTTTTTAATCTTTCAGGAAGAGGCGATAAAGATCTTGACACATTTATTAAATATTTTAAACTGTGATAAATAGAATAGATCAAGTATTTAAGAAAAAAAAGAAAATACTCTCAATATATTTCACAGCTGGTTTTCCTAATTTAGACGACACTTCTAAAATTATTGAAAATCTTCAAAATTCAGGAGTTGATATAATTGAAATTGGTTTACCTTTTAGTGACCCTCTGGCAGATGGACCAACTATTCAAGAAAGCTCTACTACAGCTTTAAAAAATGGAATGAATACTAGTTTACTTTTTAAGCAAATTAAAAATATTCGAAGTAAAATTTCCATCCCATTAATAATAATGGGTTATTTTAATCCTATTCTTCAATACGGTGTAGAAAAATTTTGTATTGACTCTAAAATTTCTGGGATTGACGGATTGATAATTCCAGATCTTCCCATCGATATATATAACTCTAGTTATAAAAATATTTTCGAATCACAGGACTTATATAATATTTTTCTGATTACACCACAAACTTCAATTGATAGAATTTTAAAAATTGATGAAATATCTAAAGGTTTTATTTATATGGTAAGTGACTCAAGTATAACTGGCGCTAAAAATATAATTGATAATAGTCAAAAAGAATATTTTTTAAGGATAAAAAAAATGAATTTAAAAAATCCAACTATAGTTGGTTTTGGTATTAGTAACTCTAAAACCTTTAAACTCGCAACTGACTATTCAGACGGAGCAATTATCGGTTCTGCTTTTATAAGTTTTATAAAAGAACATGGCACAAAAAAAATTTCTAGTTTTATTAAATCTATCAGATAATTGACTATCTAACAAAGACAGGTTGATTTAAATTATTTGTTTCACTTTCACTGTAACTATAACCCTGTAAATTAAATTTTAAAATTCCTTCGAGTTCAGTTATGTTGTTGTCAATCAAAAATCTGACCATCAAACCTCTTGCTTTTTTTGCATAAAAAGATATCATTTTTAATTTACCATTTTTCAAATCTAAAAACTTTGGAGTTATGATTTCCGACTTAATTTTACTTAAATTAATGGCTGAAAAATATTCATTACTTGCTAAATTAATTAGTAATTGATTAGGTTCACAATCACTAATAATTTTTTGAGTTATTTTTTCTGTCCAAAATTCATATAAATTTTTGTAGCTATTAAATTCAAACTTTGTTCCCATCTCTAGTCTATAAGGTTGAATTAGATCTAAGGGTTTAAGAAGACCATACAAACCAGAAATGATAAATAATCTTTCTTGAAGGATGTCAATTTTATTTTGGTTCAATGAATATGAATCAATACCTGAATAGACGTCTCCGTCAAAAGCATAAATAGCAGGCCTAGCATTATTTTGATTAAAAGGAATTTTGAAATCTTGGTTTCTTCTCCAATTTAAATCTGATAATTTAGTAGATATATTCATTAAACTTGATAAGTCTAGTGGTGTTTTTTTTTTAAGATTTGAATTAATAATTACCGCATCATCTAAAAAAAAAGGAAGTGAACTTTTTTCTGTTGGAATCTTTTTTTCTAAATTAATAGACTTAGCTGGAGATATGACAATTTTCATGTTATAAATATAAAAAAATTATTAGTTTCTAGAATATTTTCTCCACTTGTCTATAACCTTTGACATATCATCTGGAATTTCTGAATCAAACTCCAACCATTTGTTTGTTTCAGGATGAAAAAAACCTAAAATTTTAGCGTGTAAAGCTTGCCTATTACAAATCTTAAAACAATTATCTACAAATTGTCTATATTTAGAAAAAGTTGTTCCTTTAAGAATTATATTACCACTATATCTTTCGTCATTAAAAATTGTGTGTCCAATATATTTTAAATGAACTCTTAGTTGGTGCGTTCTACCTGTTTCTAACTTACATTTTAAATATGTTACATATCTAAATTTCTCCATTATCTCATAATTCGTAATTGCATGTTTTCCATTATTTGCATCATTATCAACAATCATTTGAAGTCTATTTTTTGGATTTCTGACTAGATTCCCTTCTATAGTTCCTGAATTTGACTTAACGTCTCCCCATACTAGTGTGTGATATATTCTTTTTGACTTTTTTAGAAAAAATTGTTTAGATAAATTAGTCATGGATTTTTGATTTTTTGCTACAACTAACAGTCCACTAGTATCTTTGTCAATTCTATGAACGAGTCCAGGTCTATTATTAGAATTTTTTGGTAAATTTTTAAAATGATATATAAGTGCATTAGCTAAGGTACCTGAGTAATTTCCATGACCAGGATGAACTACCATTCCAGCTTTTTTATTTAACACAATTACACTTTCGTCCTCATATATAATTTCCAAAGGGATTTCTTCAGGAAGTAGAGTGTTTTCGTATGGTGGGTAATCCATTAAAACTCTAACTAAGTCTTTTGGTTTTATTTTATAATTAGATTTTACTTTAACATCATTAACAAAAATATTTCCATCCTTAATTGATTGTTGGATTTTGTTTCTTGTAACATTTTCAATTCTACTCATCAAAAATTTATCAATCCTCAATGGGTCTTGACCATTATCTATTTTAAAAGAGAAATGTTCATGTAAATTAGTATCAATTGTATTTTTTGACATTTACATTTTTTTTCCATTACCTAGAACTAAATCAAGGACTGAATTCTTTGGTAAAAGTATTCCTGGTTTAATTTCACTTCCTTGATGTTTAATTTTGATAACCATATCTTTTCCCAAATTATCAACATATAAAATTTCACCTATCTTGAAACCAACAGCATTAAGTCTTGTCTCAGCATTTCGCTTAGTTATTTGAATTACATTTGGAACTCTTAACTGTCTGTATTTTGAGGGATTTATAGTCAAATAAATTTTTCTGTTTCTTTTTACAATTTGATTAAATTTAGGGGAATGTTCTATAACAGTTAGTGGACCATAATTTGGATTATATTTTGAAGAATCTAAAACCTCAAATCTTAATTTTAATTCACTTAACTCATTTGAAACTTGACTCAAATTTAATGACTCTAAATTAGGTACCGTAATTTTATCATTGTGATTTGTTATGAATTGTAGAGTAAAAAAAATTATTACAAAAAAAGTAAAGCAGAATAGAATACCTAGAAAAATATGCTTTAGAAACTGAATGCTAAAGAAAAATTTAATTAAATTAAACATATATGCAAATATAATAAAAGGTACTATGTTTTTTAAAATTCTGTTAATTACCTTTATATCAATAAAAGAAAAATGTATAATAAAATTATAGGGATAATTTATGGGGGATACTCATCTGAAAATTATATTTCAAAACTTAGTTGTAACAATATTTTTAATGTTTTAAGAAAAAATTATAAAAATCTATTTAAAGTTCAAATTTCTCAAAAAAAATGGGTTGCTTATGATAAAGAAGATATCAGCTATTCTATCAATAAAAAAGAGTTCTCATTTGTTATAAATTCTAAATTAACAAAATTTGATCTGGTTATAAATATGATTCATGGTTCACCTGGAGAAGACGGTGAGTTTGCAAGATATTTAAATAAACTTAATGTCGTCCACAATAGTTTGTCCCCAAACATAGCAAAATTAACGCAAAATAAGTTTGATTGTAATAAAAAAGCAAAAAGAATAGGAATTCATACTCCAGAAAATATAAAACTGAAAAATATTAATGATTTAAAATCAATATTTGATAAAGTTAAATTTCCTTGTTTTGTAAAACCAAACTCAGGAGGAAGCAGTTTAGGAATAAGTAAAGTAACTAAGATAAAAGATCTTGAAAGTGCTGTAAATACTGCATTTAAAGAGGACAATATTATTTTAATTGAAGAATATATAGAGGGTAGAGAATTTTCAGTTGGAGTAATTGAATGGGAAAATAAAATAAAAATTTTACCAATAACTGAGATAAAAACAAAAAATACTTTTTTTGACTATGAAGCTAAGTATAGTGGCAAATCAGAAGAAATAACTCCAGCTAAAATCTCAAAAAATTTACAGAATCAACTTGAGTCAGAAATTTTAAAAATTTACAAAAGATTTAATTTAAAGGGTATTGTTAGGTGTGAATTTATAGTAAGAAATAACATAGCATATTTACTTGACATTAATAATATTCCTGGAATGACTCAGGAAAGTATCATTCCCAAACAATTGAAAATTGCTGAAATTTCTTTAATCCATTACTTTAATTCAATAATTCAAAAGCATTTGAAATAAAAAATATATTTTTATAAGATGAATGAAGTTATTTTTCCAGGCTCATTTGATCCAATAACCAATGGTCACGTTGATATAATTAAAAGAGCTCTACCTTTATTTAAAAAAATAGTTGTAGCTGTTGGTATTAATTCAAACAAAAAGTATATGTTTGAATTAGAAGATAGAATTAGCTTCATAAATGATACTTTTAAAAACGAAAAAAAAATTGAAGTAAAATCATATGATGGACTTACTGTAGATTTTTGTAAAAAAAATAATATTAAAGTTATTTTAAGGGGTTTAAGAAATCCAGATGATTTTGAATTTGAAAAATCAATAACTCACACAAATAGAACTTTATCAAATATTGAAACAGTTTTTTTACTTACATCATCAGATGTATCTTTTGTCAGTAGCAGTATTGTTAGAGAAGTTATAAAAAATAAAGGTAATTACAAACATTTTGTTCCAAAATCAGTGATTCTAAAAAATTGATTCAAAAAGTATTTTAATACTTTCATAAGCATTTTTAAAAATATCTTTTAAATCCGATTTATTTTTCCAAACAGCTAATTCAATTCCTTCATTTTTTTGAGGAATTAATTCCCCTTTATAATCAGAATTCATTTTATACCAAAAAGTTTTTTTTAATTTGAAAATACCGTTACTATTAAAAAAATGGTAAGTCATTGGTAAAGTAGATGTGATCTCTAATTTTTTTATTCCAGTCTCTTCCATTACCTCTCTCATTGCAGCATTTGAAATTTTTTCTTTTTTTTCAATTTTTCCTTTGGGTAGATCCCATTTATGATTTCTGTAGATAAATAAAAACTGATTATTTTTATTTTCAACTAATCCACCTGCTGCTTGAACTAGAGGAAACATTTTAAACAAATAATTCCACAACTTTACGTCTTTTGAGTGGTATATATATAGAGCTTTAACTTTTTTTGATTTAATAGCCTTTATAATTTTTTCTTTTGAAACAAATTTGATAAAAATAATTGGCATGTCCTTTTTAGGCATAACTAATTTATTAATCAAAAAAATTGGTTTCTTATTAAAAAATACTTTATACATTTGAAGATGATTTATACAAAAAAAATTGCTTTTGAAACTGCAAAAATTTTATTACAAATTAATGCAATAAAATTTAATACCAAAACTCTATTCAATTGGTCAAGCGGAATAAAATCTCCAATATATTGCGATAATAGAGTTATACTCTCGTATCCAGCTCAAAGAGACTACATTGTTGATAAACTGTGTGAATTAATAATGAAAAATTATGAAAATAATTTTACAATCGCTGGTGTAGCAACTGGTGGAATTGGAATTGGCTCAATGATTTCTCAAAAACTAAATTTACCTTTTGTATATGTTAGATCGAAACCAAAAGATCATGGAAGAAAAAACCAGATTGAAGGGTATTTAGACAAAAAAAATAGGGTTTTAGTCGTTGAAGACCTAATTAGCACAGGAAATAGCTGTGTTAACGTTGTTAAATGTCTTCAAAATTATAAATCTAAAGTAATTGGTATAGTTTCAATATTTAACTACAATTTTGATATTTCTAAAAAAAATTTTGATAACGTTAGTATATCCTCTAAATATCTTACTGATTTTGAACATTTAATTGGATATTCTCTTAAAAACAACTATTTAAGTCAAGAAGATATAGTGAAAATAAATAATTGGAAAAAAAATATAATTAATTAATTAAAATTATTTCTTTGTAATTATATTTTTTCTCACCATACTTACTAGTAGTAACAATTAATTTTCCAGTTTTACAAATACCGACTATTGAACCACTTACAATTTCATCTCCAATCTTAAATTTTGAATCTATATTTTTTTTATAAAGTTTAGATTCATAATCACTCAAAACTTTTTCAGGTGGCAAATAAGTTTTTTTTTGAATATCGTTTTTAATTAAAGTTTTTAAAAATGAAAAAAAATCATTAATATTATTTGACTTTCCAGTCGATAATAAAACTGAAGAAACATTATCAAGTGAGCCAAAATTGGTTTGGTTAATATTTATTCCAATACCAACTATTGAAGAATATAAAAAACTTTTTCTGTAGAAATTTTCTATTAAAATTCCCGAAATTTTTTTTGAATCAGACAAAATGTCATTTGGCCATTTAACTCTCAGATTGGTAACACCAAATTGTTCTAATGCTTTAAAAATAGTTAAAGATATGATACAGTTAATTATAAATGGATTTTGAATTTTTCTGTCCTCTAAAATTTTATAAAAGCTAAATGTTAAATTTTTAAAAGGTTCTGAGATCCATTTGTTGTTTTTTTGACCTTTTCCATTAAATTGGTTGTTTGTAACAATTAGTAATTTGTCTTGAATAGATTTTTTTAAGTAGAGTTTCTTTAAATACTTATTTGTAGAGTCAATGGCATCAAATTTGATTACTTTAAAATAACTCATTTTTTGTAGATTATTTTTTATTAAAGTAATAAATTTGTTATAATTTTAAGTTAATGTTAAAAAAAGAATTAGAGTCCAAAATATTGATTAAGAATATTGTTAGTGGCATTGAGGAAGTAAAGGGACTTAAAATTAATATTATGGATTTAAGAGAGATTGAAAATTCAGTCTGTGACTATTTTATTTTGTGCACCGGAACTTCTAATATTCATGTTCAATCAATTGTAAATTCAATAAAAAAGTTTGTTAGTAGGTCTATCAATCAAAAACCATATCAAACTGAGGGACATAACAACGCTGAGTGGGTTTTAATGGATTACATTGATGTTGTGGTTCATGTATTTCAAAATCACATAAGAGATTTTTATAATCTTGAATCTCTTTGGGGAGATGCAAAATCTATTAAAATTTCTTCTAATTAAAATAAAATGGCAAAAAAAGAAAATAAAAGTCAACCGAAATTTAATTCATATTGGATATATGGAATCATAATAAGTGTTTTACTGTTAGCAAGTATGTATACTGATGGCTCATCAGGAAGCGTCAAAAAAACAAATATTTCTGAATTCGAGAAATTTTTAAATGAAGGTGATATTAAAGAGGTATCCGTAATTAATAAAAATTTAGCTAAGGTAACTCTAAATGAATTAGCTTTAGATAAACCGCAACACAAAAATTTAAAGTCTAAAAATTTTATGGGGCAACAAAATATTCGTGGGCCTCATTATGAATTCGAAGTAGGTGATCTTGAACTATTTCAGAGAAAGCTTGAGAAAGCTGAATTGAATGAAATACCCTTCACCTATGAATTTAAAACTGTTGAAAACAAGTGGATGGACGTCTTGTTGGGATTCTTACCTATTATAGTAATAATTGCTATTTGGATTTTTATAATGAGAAGAATGTCAGGTGGCGTTGGCGGTGGTCCAGGAAGTCAAATATTTAGCATCGGGAAATCAAAAGCAAAATTGTTTGATGAAAATTCAGACATAAAAATTACTTTTAAAGATGTAGCTGGATTAGAAGGAGCCAAAGAAGAAGTTCAAGAAATTGTGGATTTTTTGAAAAATCCAAAAAAATACACTATCCTTGGTGGTAAGATTCCGAAAGGTGCATTACTTGTTGGACAACCCGGTACAGGAAAGACACTTCTTGCCAAGGCAGTAGCAGGTGAAGCTAAAGTCCCATTTTTTTCTCTATCAGGATCTGATTTTGTTGAAATGTTTGTTGGAGTTGGTGCGTCTAGAGTTAGAGACCTTTTTAAACAAGCCAAAGAAAAATCTCCTGCAATAATTTTTATTGACGAAATTGATGCTATTGGTAGAGCAAGAGGTAAAAGTAATTTTACTGGATCCAATGACGAAAGAGAAAATACTTTAAATCAACTTTTAACAGAAATGGATGGTTTTGGTACAAACACAAATGTAATAGTTCTCGCTGCGACCAATAGGGCAGATGTTTTGGATAAAGCATTGATGAGAGCTGGAAGATTTGATAGACAAATAATTGTTGACTTACCAGATATAAGAGAGAGAGAAGAAATCTTTAAAGTTCATTTAAAACCTTTGAGGATTACTAAAAATTTAAATGTGGATTTTTTAGCTAAACAAACTCCTGGGTTTTCTGGAGCTGATATAGCCAATGTTTGCAACGAATCTGCTCTTATTGCAGCTAGAAAAAATAAAAAATCTGTTGGAAAACAAGATTTTTTAGATGCAGTAGATAGAATTGTTGGAGGTTTAGAAAAAAAGAATAAAATCATAACTGCTGAAGAAAAAAATACAATTGCTTTTCACGAAGCTGGGCACGCAATCGTAAGTTGGCTTTTAGAGTTCGCTGCTCCTCTAGTTAAAGTCACTATTGTACCCAGAGGCCAATCTCTTGGTGCAGCTTGGTACTTACCAGAGGAAAGGATGATAGTTAGAACTGAACAAATGTTAGATGAAATGTGTGCAACACTAGGAGGAAGAGCTGCTGAAAAAATAATATTCAATAAAATTTCAACCGGAGCTCTTAGTGATTTAGAAAAAGTTACTCGTCAAGCAAAAGCCATGGTTACTGTCTATGGTCTTAATGATGAAATTGGAAATATTACCTATTATGATTCAACTGGACAGTCTGAATACAACTTCTCAAAGCCTTACTCCGAGGAAACTGCAAAAAAGATTGACAAAGAGATATCCTCCATTATTGAAAAACAGTACAATAGAGCATGCCAAATTTTAAAAAAACATAAAACTAAGTTAAAGGCTCTCGCAAAAAGATTGTTAGAAAAGGAAGTTATTTTTAAAGATGATTTAATAACTATTCTTGGCGAAAGACCTTTTATAACTCCAGAGAAAATACCCGTTACGGCAAAAAAAAAATAATTTAAATATTATCTGGTGAAATTTTTTAACCATCTTTTTGGAAAAAGTAAAAAAAGTAATGATGTTGAAGAAAGTCCTTTTTTACCTAAAGAAACTGAGCCTGTTGAAATTATTTTTGCAAAAAATTTTACAAAAAAAGGTGGTAAATTTTTGTATTGTGAAAATAAAAATGAAGTTTTACAATACTTTGACGAAATACTAATTGAAAACAACTGGTCATTAAATGCAATAAATTGTAAAAATAAGTATTTGATTGATTATTTTAGTTTGAGGGGATTGGATGAAAAAAGTATTATCGATGCTGAAATAATTACATGTGAGTTTTTAATTGCAAATAAGGGATCAATTTTAGTGTCAAGTAATCAAATTAGTTCTAAAAAACTTAATGAGATTTCTGAAAATTTAATAGTTTTTGCAAAAAACTCTCAATTTTCCTCTGATGTAAGCGAATCTATGTCCATGTTAAATTCAAAATATGAAACAAAGCCAACAAACATAACAACTATAAATGCTTTTGATACTAAATCGGAAATTGACTTTCTTTCTTATGGCAGAACATCAAAAAACTTGTATCTTCTAGTTCAAGAATAATATTAATGAAAGAATTTAAAACTAGACTTTTATCATCAATAGTATATTCAGTATTAATTATCAGTTCTGTATTTATTTCATCATTAAGCTATTTGGTTGTAATGTTTTTTTTATGCTTATTAACTATTACTGAATATCAAAAATTTAATAAAATACGTAATATTTTTTCGGTTTTATTATTATTTACATTAATAATTCTAATGTATTTTAATCTAATAAACAACTGGATATTTAATTTAATTTTAATAATATCAATAATATCTAATATCATTTTAGCTATTTTGATTTTATTAAATAAATTAGATTTAAATGTATTTAAAAAACATTTTTTATTAGTTTCATATTTAACTTTATCGTCATTTTTCATTTTAAAAATTCCATTTAATGATTCTATTTTTTTTGAAAAGAAAATTCTTTTTTTTTTATTAATTATATGGTCTAATGATACATTTGCTTACATTTTTGGAAAATTCTTTGGTAAGACATTTCTAAACCAAAAAATTTCTCCAAAAAAAACATGGGAGGGTTTATTTTTTGGCATATTCATTTCATTAATTATGTCATATTTAGCTAACATATTCTATTTTCAGTACGACATTTTCTTTGTAATAATCGCAACCATTTGTATTTGTATAACTGGAATTCTTGGAGATTTAACTCAGTCTTTTTTCAAAAGAAGTGCCAATGTGAAAAATAGTGGCAAAATTATTCCAGGTCATGGCGGAATCTTCGACAGAATGGATAGTATGATTTTTTCTGCACCCTTTTTTTACTTAATTATTAATTAACTATGTTTCACAAAGAAGGTCACAAAATAATTATATATTCATTTTTTATAACATTTGTTATATCTATTTTCTCTGAATATTTTATAATAAATGATTACTTGTCTAAAATTATACAAATTTTTTCATTAGTTGTTTTTTGTTTGGTCCTTCAATTTTTTAGAAATCCAAAAAGAAAAATAATAAAAAATGAAAATGAAATCCTTTCACCAGTTGATGGTAAGATTGTATCAATAAAAAAAGTTTTTGAAAAAGAATATTTTAAAGATAACAGAATTTTAGTTTCAATATTCATGTCTCCATTTAATATACATGTTACCAGATATCCAATTAGTGGTAAAATTTTATACAGTAAATATCATCCTGGAAAATATCTTGTTGCATGGCATCCCAAATCTTCGGAAAAAAACGAAAGAACTACTATTGTTGTTAAAAATAAAAAACTTGGCCCAATTTTATATCGACAAATAGCTGGAACCGTTGCCAGAAGAATTGTAAATTATGCACAAGAAAATAACAATGTGATTCAAGGTGAAGATTCAGGCTTCATTAAATTTGGATCAAGAGTTGATCTTTTTTTACCCTTAAATTCTAAAATTAAAGTTAAAATGCATCAAAAAGTGAAAGGTGGAATCCATTCCATAATATTGAATTCATAATTTTTATTTACTTAATTTTTTTAAATTAGATTTAAGTAATTTTATTTTCTCAGAAATGTCAATTTTTCGATTCTTCTCAATTTCTATTACTTTTTTCGGAGCTTTGTTTACAAAATTTTTATTACTTAATTTTTTAATAATTTTCGAAAGAAAATTTTCATAATAATATAATTCCTTCTCTAAGTATTTAATTTCACTTTTAAAATCTTTTTTTTGATGCGGAATGACGAAGAAATCTGTTTTGTTAACAATAAAACTTATACTATTTTTTATATGACTACTATTAGGTTCTTTGATAATATCAACATAACCTAATTTTTCAATTATGTCCTTGGAAAATTTGTTTAGATTTGAGGAGTTATAGTACAAAGTGATTTTTTCTTTAAATTTTATTTTTTCATTCTTCCTAAATCTTCTTATTTCAGATACTAATTTGAAAGAATTTGAAAATTTTTCTAGCCTTTCATGATTATATTTTTTGATACTAGGCCATGAACTATTTATAACTAAATCATTATTACCGGTTATATAACTCCACAATTCCTCGGTCAAAAAAGGCATAAAAGGATGAAGAATTTTTAAATTCTTTTCAAAAATTTTAATAAGTCTGAGTTTATTGTTTATTGAAATATAGTTTCCAGTTTCAGGTTTTATTATTTCTAATAAATTTGAACAAAAACCATCCCAAATTAATCTATACACTTTCATCAATGCATCAGAAATTTTATAGTTTTTAAAATCCTCATTAATTAAATTTAAATTATAGTTGAAATTATCTTCATACCAATCCATTCCTTCATCAATTATATTGTCAATATTGGTTTTTTCAGTTGATTTAAGACTGTTAATCAATCTATATGAATTCCAAATTTTATTTGCAAAATTTTTTCCTTGTTGACATAAATTCTTATCAAATAATAGATCATTTCCAGCTGGCGAAGACATCATTATTCCTACTCTAACAGCGTCAGCTCCAAATTCTTCAATCAGGTCAATTGGATCAGGGGAATTACCTAATTGCTTCGACATCTTTCTACCTAACTTGTCACGAACAATACCAGTTAAATATACATTTTTAAAAGGTGGACTCTTCCTGAATTCATATCCAGAAATTATCATCCTGATAACCCAGAAAAATAAAATATCTGGACCTGTGACCAAATCTGATGTTGGATAATAATAATTAATTTCCTGATTATCTGGATCTCTTATGCCATCAAAAACAGTAATAGGCCAAAGCCAAGAAGAAAACCATGTGTCTAAAACATCTGATTCTTGAACTATATCAGTTTTTTTTAACTCCCTACCTATTTTTTTTATTGCAAATTTAAGAGCATCTTCTCTGTTTTTAGCAACAACAAAATTTTCTTTATCTCCATTGATATAGTAAACAGGGATTCTTTGCCCCCACCACAATTGTCTAGAAATATTCCAATCCTTTATATTTTCCAACCAATGCTTGTAAGTATTGGTAAATTTTTTTGGAAAGATTTTAATTTCACCAGACTCAAAAACGGCTTTCATTGCTGGTTTGGATATTTTTTTCATTGATAAGAACCATTGATCGGACAATCTTGGCTCAATAACAGCATTTGTCCTTTCAGAAAATGCAATATTTGAATTATAACTTTCTTGTTTTAACAATAATTTTAAAGATTTTAACTCATCAATAACTTTTTTCCTAACATCAAATCTATCAAGACCCTCATAGTGAAGACCATTTTTGTTTAGTGTTCCATCAGGATTAAATATATTTACAAACTCTAGGCTATATTTGTCTCCTAAAATTTTATCATTTACATCGTGTGCTGGAGTAATTTTTAAACAACCTGAACCTAATTCCATATCAACATATTTATCAGAAATTATAGTTATTTCTTTGTTTATTATTGGCACTATAACTTTTTTACCTATATATTTTTTATATCTAACGTCATTAGGATTAACACATATTGCAGTATCACCAAAAATAGTCTCTGGTCTAGTAGTTGCAACAGTTATAGATTTAGATGAATTTTTTAGCTTATAGTTTATATAATATAAACTAGATTTTTTTTCTCGATAAATTACCTCCTCGTCAGATAGTGTCGTTTGTGCTAATGGATCCCAATTAACCATCCTATTACCCTTGTAAATAAGGCCTTTTTTGTATAAATCAATAAAAACATTTGTAACTGATTCATTCATGTCGTCATCCAAAGTAAATTTATTTCTTTCCCAATCACATGAGCAGCCAATTTTCTTTAATTGATTTAAAATTTTTCCTCCATAATTATTAGTCCACTCCCAAGCATGTTTTAGAAATTCATCTCTAGTTAACTGACTTTTTTCAATTCCTTTATTTTTTAAATATGACACAACCTTTGCTTCAGTGGCAATTGAAGCATGATCCGTTCCAGGTACCCAACAAGCATTAAGTCCCAACATTCTGGACCTTCTTACCAAAATATCTTGAAGACAATTATTTAGCATATGTCCCATATGCAGAACCCCAGTTACATTTGGTGGTGGGATAACAATTGTATATGGTTTTTTTTTGCTGGGTTTTGATGAAAAACAATTTTTAATAATCCACTCCCTATACCATTTTTTTTCAATAATTGAAGATTCAAATTTTGGGTTGATTTCCATTTTAATTGTTTTTACAAAAATATGGCTCATTTCTAAAATTTGAAAATATAATCTTTATTTTGTTTAAATTTCTAAAAATTTGTAATTTCAGATTATGATAAAAGTACCTATTCTTACATTTATATTTTTTGTTTCAAATATTTGTGTTTACGCAATTTATAACCCTGGCATTAAATTTACAAAAACTACAATTGATTACGGAAAAATAAATAAAGGGGGAAATGGTATTAAAATTTTTGAATTCAAAAATAATGGAACTTCTCCCTTGAAAATAAACGAAGTTTATTCGTCTTGTGGTTGTACTATTCCAAAAAAACCTCAAAACCCAATAATGCCAGGAGATTTTGGAGAGATTGTGGTTAAATATGACACAAACAGATTAGGGTTAATAAACAAGACAATTACAGTAAAAACTAATTCTAAAAAGAATCCTGTGATTTTTTTAAAAATTAAGGGTGAGGTAAAACAGTAGAATTTAATTATAGTGTATTATTTTTTTTTAGATATTTGCGATTTATTTTTAAGTAAATGCTAAAGCTTTCAAAAAAAGGTATAAACCTTCCTGAATCTCCAATTAGAAAATTCATTCCTTTTGCAGATTATGCAAAAAATAAAGGTGTAAATGTCTTACACCTAAATATTGGACAACCTGATATTGATTCTCCTGAAGAATCTATAAATATTGTTAAAAAAAATAAGCTTAAACTGCTTCCATATGGATCCTCTGAAGGTTCCTTAAGCTATAGAAAATCTTTAGTAAAGTATTACTCAAATCATAAAATAAATATAAATCCAGATAATATTATTGTCACAACTGGAGCTAGTGAAGCCTTAACATTTACACTTAATTGTATATGTGATGCAAATGATGAAATTATAATCCCAGAGCCTTTTTATGCCAATTATAATGGTTTTGCCTCTGCCTCAAATGTTAAGGTTGTTCCAATAGTATCAAAATTTGAGGAGGGGTTTAAACTTCCACTTGTTGAAAAAATTAAATCAAAAATTTCAAATAGAACAAAGGCTATTTTAATATGTAACCCAAGTAATCCAACTGGATACCTTTATAAAAAAAATGAAATTAAAAAACTTGGTGAAATTGCAATTGAGAATGATCTTTTTATTATTGTAGACGAGGTATATAGAGAGTTCATATATAGCAAAACAGAAAAACATCATTCAATATTAGAATTTGAAAAATTTTCAAATAATTCTATTATGATAGATTCTGTTTCCAAAAGATATAGTCTATGTGGAGCTAGAGTTGGTTGTATGATTTCAAAAAATAAAGATCTTATTAAAACAGCTAAAAAATTTGCTCATCTGAGACTTTCTCCACCTACATTAGCTATTCTTGCGAGTGAGGCAGCTTTAATTAATTCTAGTGCTTATTTAGAAAATGTAAAAAAAGAGTACAAATTAAGAAAAGACACATTAATAAGAGAAATTTCAAAAATTAATGGGGTTAAAGTTTTAAACCCTGAAGGTGCTTTTTATTGTATTGCGAGGTTACCTGTAGACAATGCTGAAAAGTTTTCAAAATGGCTACTTACTGATTTTTCATATAAGAAGGAAACAGTAATGTTCGCTCCTCTATCAGGTTTTTATTCATCAAAAGGATTAGGTATTAAAGACATAAGAATTGGTTTTGTACTAAATTCAAAAAAATTAATTAGATCTGTAAAAATTCTAGAAAAAGCTCTTTATTCCTATAATAATTAAATTGATTTTTTTAAATTGTTTATTTGATTTTCAATATGTATTTAAATAAATCTTTAAAATCATTCAATTCATTTAGAGTTGATTCATCTGCATCTAAATATATTAGAATTGACGATATAGAGCAACTAAAAAAAATACTAAGTATCAATAAAAAAGTTAAAAAAATTATCCTTGGAGGTGGAAGCAATATTCTTTTTACAAAAAAATTCAATGGTTTGTGCGTTCATATGCAAAACAAAGGAATAGAAATTATAAGCGAAACTGAAAATCATGTTATTGTTGAAATTAACTCAGGTGAAAATTGGAATGATTTTGTACTATGGTGTTTAGAAAAAGATTTCGGTGGAGTTGAGAATCTTGTTTTAATTCCTGGTTGTGTAGGTGCAGCACCTATTCAAAATATTGGCGCATACGGTGTTGAATTAAAAGATGTTTTTGAAAGTTGCACGACGATTAATCTTGAAACATTAAAAAAGAAAAAATATAAAATAAAAGATTGTAAATTTGGCTACCGAGACTCAATTTTTAAAGGTTCGCTTAAAAATAAAATTGTCATAACTAGTGTCCAACTTAAATTATCAAAAAATAGTCACAAATTTAACTTAAGTTATGAATCATTAAAAAATCTTAAGAGTATAAAAAAATTAAGTATAAAAAAAATAGCTAATACAATAATTAAGATTAGAAATAGTAAATTACCAGATCCAAAAAAAATGGGGAATGCAGGAAGCTTTTTTAAAAATCCAATAATTGATAAAATATTATTTAATAAACTTTTTGAAACATTCAAAAATATCCCTTTTGTTAAATTAACTGATGGGAAATTTAAAATACCAGCTGCTTGGTTGATAGAAAATACTTTTAAAAAAGGTTATAAAAAAGGAAATGTTGGTATTTATAAAAATCAGCCCTTAGTGATAGTCAATTACGGTGACGCTCAAGGAAAAGAGGTTATGAATTTTTCAAAAGATATTCAAAAAAAAGTTAGTAAAAAGTTTGGAATTGAACTTGTGAATGAGGTTGTTATTCATTAATTATAATCTATTTTTAGAGTCTAAAATAATAGTTACTGGGCCATCATTTAATAAATTAACTTTCATATCTGATCCAAATATTCCAGAGGCAACACCAAGTCCTGATTTTTTTTTTAAATTTTTTTCAAAATTATCAAACAATTTTTTGGCATTTTCTGGTCGAGCAGCTAAAGAATAAGATGGTCTGTTTCCCCTTTTAGAGGATGCTAATAAAGTAAATTGACTGACAATAAGTAACTCACCTGACATATCCATTATTGAATAGTTCATTTTATAATTCTTGTCATTAAAAATTCTTAAACCTAAAATTTTTTTTGTTATCCAATCAATATCTTTTTGATCGTCATTTACTGAAAATCCAACAAATACCAATAGTCCGAAAAAAATTTTTGAAACAACTTTATTATTGACCTCAACTGAGGCATTTTTAACTCTTTGAACAACTACTCTCATCTATTTATCTATATTTTTTAGATTCAAAATGTAAATCTATATAACTTTTATATCTTGAAGCAGAAATAACTTTTTGATTCAATTTTTTTTTAACCATGCAATTGGGCTCATTTATATGATTACAATCTTTAAACTTACAATACTCTTTCAAACTAGAAAACTCAACAAAATAATCAGACAATTTATCATCGTCAAAATCAACTAAACCAAATCCCTTAATTCCAGGAGTATCAATAATTCTGATATTTTTTTCAATATCAAACATTTCAGCAAAAGTGGTAGTGTGCTTTCCAGAATTATTTAATTTTGATATTTTTGAAGTTTTAACATTTAAATTTGGTGATATTGAATTAAGTAGTGTTGACTTGCCTACTCCACTGTGACCGCAAAACATATTAACCTTTCTATTCATTGCTTTTTTTATCCTATCAATATCATCAATTGAAAAAGACGAAATTTTATAACATTCATAATTAATTGACTTGTAGGTTTTGTAAATTATTTCTAGCTCTTTAAAATCATTTTTTGAATAGGTATCTATCTTATTAAATATTAATATTACTTTAATTTTAAATGCCTCAGCAGCAACTAAAAATCTATCAATAAAATTGTATGACGTAGGAGGGTTATTTAATGTTATAAACAGAAAAACTTGATCAATATTTGAAGCAATTATATGTGATTCTTTTGATAATTTGACAGATTTCCTTATTATATAATTATCCCTTTTGAAAATTTTATTTATGATTCCAATCTTTCGATCACCCTCATCAATCAAATTAAATGAAACTTTATCACCAACAGCAATGGGATTTGTACTTTTAATATTTTTTGTTTTAAAATTTCCCTTAATACGACATTCAAAAAAAGTATTATTTAAATCTTTAACTTTATACCAAATACCCGTAGATTTGTATACCAGTCCTTTTCTCAAAAATTAATATTTTATTAATGAATAAAGATATGATAGAATTATTAAAAGACAAGCCACATTATATTATTAGTATATTTGAATAAGTATGATGAATAAAGTTTTGTTGGTTATATTAGATGGGTGGGGAATTCCAAAAACAAATAAAGCCTCAGCTATTTATAATGCCAAGACAGAATTTATTGATAGTTTGTATAATACATATTGTCATAATATTTTATTAACTCATGGAGAACATGTAGGACTTCCTAAAGGTCAAATGGGTAACAGTGAAGTTGGACACATGAATTTAGGAGCTGGAAGAGTTGTCCATCAAGATTTAGTAAAAATCAATCTTTCAATTGCTAATGGTAGTTTAAAGTCTAACAAGATTTTAAATGAAGCTATTAATTATTCAATTAATGAAGAAAAAAATATACATCTTTTGGGCTTGCTATCCGATGGAGGAGTTCACTCACACATAAATCACCTAAAAGGGTTGTTAAACTTTATATCATTAAAAAAAAAATCAAATGTTTTTCTTCATGCATTTACAGATGGAAGAGATGTTGATCCTTATTCATGTTTATCATATATTAAAGATATCGTAAAACATATGAGCAACACAACAGGTAAATTAGCAACAGTAATTGGAAGATTTTTTTCCATGGACAGAGACAATAGATTTGAAAGAATAAAAAAAGCATATGAATTATTAGTTAATTCAACTGGTTTGAAAACTAGAAATATATATGAAACAATTAACAATTACTATAAATCTAAGATCAGTGACGAATTTTTTAACCCAACTGTACTTATTGATAATCATAACAAACCGATTGCCAAAATAAAAAAAGGCGATGTTGTAATTTTCTTTAATTACAGAACTGATAGAGTTAGACAATTAACTGAAGTTTTAAGTCAAAAAGATCATAAGGATTTAGGGATGAAAAGAATAAACTTAAAGTTTGTTACAATGACTGATTATGATAAAAATTTTAAAAATATTAATGTTCTTTTTGAAAAAAGAAATTTAAAGAATACCCTTGGAGAAATTTTATCAAAAAACTCAAAAATTCAAATTCGTATTGCAGAAACTGAGAAATATCCTCATGTAACATATTTTTTTAATGGTGGTCAAGAAAAACCTTTTGATGGTGAAGAAAGAATTTTGTGCGACTCACCAAAAGTAAAAACATATGATCTTAAACCTGAAATGAGTGCATACGAAATACAAGATGTTTTGTTGCCTGAAATTCAAAAAGAAACAGCTGATTTCATTTGTTTAAATTTTGCAAATCCTGACATGGTTGGTCATACTGGAAATTTAGAGGCCGCTACAATGGCTTGCGAAGTTGTTGATAGATGTTTAGATTTGATTGTGAATGAAGCACTAAAAAAAAACTACGTCTCAATTGTATTAGCTGATCACGGAAATTGTGAAAAAATGTTAAACAGTGATGGATCTCCAAATACAGCTCATACAACTAATCCTGTTCCAATAATTTTAGTTGATGAAAAAAAAAGAGAAATATCCAGTGGTATCTTAGCAGATATAGCACCCACTATTTTAGATATAATGGGAATTAAACAACCAAAAGAAATGAATGGCAAATCTTTATTAAAATGAATTTCAGAATTTTAGTTTTTACATTTTTTTTATTGTTTGTGAATTGTGACAATTTAGTTAAAAACAAGCATAATGAAATTATTTTAGGTTCAGTAAAATACAGTTACTTCATAAGTTCAACAAATGAATGGTATAGTGAATATGATCATAAAAAATTTATTGATTTTAAAATTGTAGAAAAAATAAAATCATACTTATCTGAAGTTAATATTAAGATTTTCTTTGGAACCTGGTGCGAAGATTCAAGAAGGGAAATACCAATATTATTTGAAATACTAAAATTTTGTAGCTATGATATGTCAAAACTTGAATTAATTGGTTTATCTAAAGAAAAAACGTCACCTTCAAAGATTGAAAAAAAATTCAAAATTAATAGAATTCCAACAATCATCTTTGTCAAAAATAATTCAGAATTAAATAGAATCGTGGAATATCCAATTGAGTCATTGGAAAAAGATATTTTAAAAATTCTAAAAAAAGAAAAGTATTTTAACGCTTACCATCTTGAATAGAGTTTATTTAAAAAATAATGAAGAAATTGAGCTGATAAGAGACAGTTCCTTAATTGTATCAAAAACATTAGGTATGTTAGCATCTGAAATTAAACCTGGAGTTAATGGATTGGAATTAGACAAATTAGCAAATACATTTATTAGGGATAATGGAGGTATTCCTGGTTTTCTGGGACTATATGATTTCCCCAACACTCTTTGCATAAGCCCTAATAATCAGGTTGTACATGGAATTCCAAATAAGGAACCATTCAAAAATGGAGACATAGTATCTATAGATTGTGGTGTTTTAAAAAATGGTTTTTATGGAGACCACGCGTATACTTTTCCTGTAGGTGAAATTAACTCTCAAACGGAAAAACTATTAAAAATTACAAAAGAATCTCTTTATATAGGTATTTCAAAATTTAATAAAAATAACAGGGTTGGGGACTTAAGTTACTCAATTCAAAAACACAACGAGGATAACGGTTTTAGTGTGGTAAGAGAACTTGTTGGTCATGGAATCGGGAATTCAATGCATGAGGGTCCTGAAATTCCAAACTACGGTAAAAGAGGAAAAGGTAAAAAATTTAAAGATGGTATGGTAATAGCTATTGAACCAATGATAAATCTGGGGACTCACAAAATTCAACAACTAAGTGATGGTTGGACAATAACTACTTTAGATAAACTACCCAGTGCACATTATGAGCATAACATAGCACTAGTAAACGGAAAACCACAATTATTATCTACATTTAGTTACATATATGAGTCCCTCGGTATCAAATCTAGTGAAGAGACGCCTTTTTTAAAAAATTAGAATGAATTATTTAATTAAAATTATTTTAAACAAAATACCGAGAAAGTATTTAATAATATTAAGTATGTATTTAAAACCTTTTTTGAAAATCTTATTTAAAGGAAGTAAATATATAGACCCAATTGACAATAGTAGTTACAGAAAGTTTTTACCTTATGGTTACAATAAAATTAGAGAAAATGCTCTTTGCCCTGGTACTTTTTCATTAGAAAGACACAGATTACTGTGGCTTTACTTAAAAAATGAAACTGATTATTTTAAAAACAAATATAAAGTACTTCACATTGCTCCTGAGCAAATTTTTTATAAAAAATTTAATAGTTTTAAAAACTGGGATTATACGACTCTAGACCTTTATTCACCATTAGCAAAAATAAAGGCTGATATTTGTGATATGCCTTTTAAAAATAGTAAATTTGATCTTGTAATTTGTAATCATGTTTTAGAGCACGTTGTTGAGGATAAAAAAGCTTTAAGTGAAATTTATAGAGTTCTAAAAAAAGGTGGTTGCGCAATACTACAAGTCCCTATTAATCAATCTTCAGAAAAATCTATTGAAAATAAAGGATTTCTAACGAGAAGACAAAGAACAAAAGAATTTGGTCAATATGATCATGTTAGGTTATACGGAAATGATTTTTTTAAAGTCATAAAATCAGTAGGTTTTAGGGTAAAGGCGAATGATTATCTAAAAAAAATTGATTCTAATTTGAAAATTAAATATTGTCTACCTGAAAATGAAAAAATTCCTATTGCTTATAAAGTTTAATTTTTGTTCCATTTATTTGAAAAAACCTCCTTTATAGAATCTTTCTCTGCAACTATCCAATAAGCATTTAAATCATTGAAATTATTAACTATTTCAAGGCCCAAATTTAAAGGCATAACCATCAATGCAGTTGCAAAAGCATCAGCTGTCGTGCAGTCATTTGCAATTACACTAACACTTAGAATTTTAGATCTAATTGGTTCACCCTTTTTTGGATCTATCAGGTGTGTATATCTTTCTCCTGTAATTGAATCAATTCTGTTTTTTCTATAATTACCAGAAGTTGCAATGGCACTATTGTTTAAAAAGGTACTAGAAATTACCGATCTTTTTTTTGATAATTTTGGGTTTTCAATTGCAATATTCCATATTTTATTTGTTTTTATATTTTTTCCCCTCGCAATTATTTCACCACCAATCTCGATTAAATAATTTTCATAGCCATGAGATTTAAAATATTTGTCAATTTGATCGACAGTATAACCTTTACCAATTGCATTAAAATCTAAAAAAATATTTTTATTTTTTTTAACTAGTTTATTATTACTATCCAAATATACCTTTTCAAATCCTGTAATATTTTTAAGACTATCTTTTTGAAAATTTGAGATAATTTTTATACCTTTTTTTACTCCAAATCCATATGCATTTACAATATTTCCAATTGTAGGGTCAAAGTAGCCTCTTGTAGATTTCCATATTTGTTTTGACTTTAGAAAAATTTCAATAAAATTATCATCTAATATCACATTTTTATTATTGGTATTTATTTTATTAATAATTGATTTTTTTTCATAATTTGAGATAGACATGTTTATGTCTTCAAATATTGAATCTATATCTTTTCTCAACTTAATCTTATCATTCAATTGTTTTTTTTCATATTCAATAAAATATGAAGTGCCCAAAGCATATCCATATATATTGTCCATTTGTTTGTTATCAAATGAACAAGAGTTAAATACTAAAATAACCGATACGATAAAGTAAAAGTTTTTTATCACAATTTTATTTTTTTCAATCCATTATAATTTATTGTATAAGATTGATTTTTTTCGAGTTTTAATTTTAAATTTTTTGGGTTACCCAAACCAACTCCTGCATAAAAAACTTGTGCTTTAAAACTTTTTGCGTGCTCAATAATTTTTTTAAAATTGTTGAGATCAAAATAATCAGGGTTATTTGGAAATCTTATGGCTCTAATAATCACAAAAAAAACTTTCTTATCTTTCAGACAAACAAATTGGGGATCTTTTTTTAATTCAGAATTTACGGACAAAAATTCGTATCCTGAATTTTTTAACTGATCACCAACAATTTTCATGGCTAAATTATGCATTTCTTGTCCACTTAAAAAATTCATTTTTACAAATTTTTTGGGTATCGATTTTTTTTTTAAATTAAACCATAAATATTTAAAAATGAAAAAGAATAGTGTATTAATTTATTTGCTTATATTTTTTTTAATTTCTTGTTCTAATAAAAAATATGAAACTTTAAAAAAAGTTGAAAATGGGTACGAATATGAATACGTTTTTGGTGACCCAATGAAAACAAGAATTTATACTCTGAAAAATGGTTTAAAGGTTTACTTAAGTAAATATGAAGATGCTCCTAGACTTCATATTTTAACAACTGTAAAAGCCGGAGGTAAAAATGATCCAAAAGATAATACTGGACTAGCTCATTATCTTGAGCATATGATGTTCAAAGGGAATAAATATTTTGGAACTTTAGACTATGATAAAGAAAAACCTATTTTAGACTCAATTGAATTATATTTTAATAATTATTCTAAAATTAATGACCCAGATGAAAGAAAAAAATTCTACAAAAAAATTGATTCAATTTCAAATATTGCCTCTTCATTCGCTATAGCTGGTGAATACGATAAATTAATATCTCAAATTGGCGGGAAAAAATTAAATGCTGGGACCCATAATGATTACACTGTATACACAGTTGATATTCCATCAAATGAAATCGGCAGATTCCTGGAAATTGAAGGATTACGATTTCAACAAATTGTGAATAGATTGTTTCATACTGAATTAGAAGCAGTATATGAGGAAAAAAATCGTGCTTTAGATAATGACAGTAGAAAATCATATGAGGAATTGATGGGTAAACTATTTCCTAATCATCCTTATGGAACCCAGTCTGTTTTGGGTACGGTAAATCATCTCAAAAATCCCTCTATAACTGAAATAAAAAATTACTTTGATACATATTATTCTCCAAATAATATGTCAATTGCTATAAGTGGAGATATAGATTATAATAGTACTATCAAACTTATCGAAAAAAATTTTGGGAATTTAGAATCAAATAAAAATTTACCCGTTTGGGAAAAAGTAAATGAAAATAAAATTGAAAATATTATCAGATCAGAAATATATGGACCAAGTGAAGAAAATCTAGAAATAGGTTTTCGATTCAACGGCATTGGATCATACGACCATATGATGATATTACTTGTAGATATGATTTTAAATAATAGAAAAGCAGGATTAATTGATTTAAATCTAATGCAAAATCAATTAGTTTTAAATGCTGGATCAACAATAGTTCCTTATGAGGACTATTGTATTCACTATTTATATGGAAAACCTAAAAAAGGTCAAGATTTAAATGAAGTTGAATCCCTTATAGTAAATCAAATTGATCTTATTAAAGATGGTGAATTTGACGATTGGTTAATTGAAGCTGTAATAAATGATTACAAAATTAATTTGATGAAATCATATGAATCAAATTATTCAAGAGCAAGAGCAATGAGTAGATCATTCATTTATTATGATGATAAATGGGCGGAAAGAATCAGATTATTTGATAAAATGACGAGTATAACTAAAGATGAAATTATAGATTTTGTTAAAAAAAATTACAATAATAATTATGTTGCTGTATATAAAAAAGTAGGTACTGACAAAAAATTGGTTAAAATTGAAAAACCTTCAATCACAAAGGTTAATTTAAATAGAAACAAAAAATCAGACTTTTTTAAAAAAATAAATGATACCAAAGTTGAAAAAATAAAGCCAAGATTTTTAGATTTTAAAAAGGATTTACAATTTGATAAATTAAATAATATCCCAATTATCTATAAAAGAAATGAGGAGAACGATTTTTTTGAATTTACATACTTATTTGATTTTGGAAAAAACTCATTACCTCTTTTACCATTAATCAGTGATTTTATTCCTTTTATCGGTTCGAAAAATTTTAGTTCAAAAGACCTTCAAAAGGAATTCTATAAGATAGGCTGTAACTATTCTGTAAGTTCGTCTAACGACCAAACCTACATAACAATAAGTGGTCTAGACAAGTATATGGAGAAAGCTATTGAACTCTTTGAAGATGTTATGAAAAATCCGGTTAGTCGAAAACAAGATTTAGATAAATTAATTGACAGAATTTTAAAGAAAAGGATAAATCAAAAAAAAGATAAAAGGATTATTCTTCAAACAGCTCTCTTTAATTACGCCAAATATGGAAAAAATAATCCATTTACCAATGTTTTATCTGAAAGTGAACTAAAGAATTTAAATATTGATGATATTAATAAACTAGTAACAAATTTATATAACTATCCACATCAAATTCTATACTATGGAAAAAGAAATATGAATTCGTTTAAATCAATAATTAATCAATACCACAGAGTAAATAAAAATTTTATTTCAATGCCAAAAGCAACTATTTTCGAAGAATTACCTACAACTAAAAATAAAGTTTTTTGGACTGATTTTGATATGGTTCAAACTGAATTTATGCTCTTAAATAGATTGGATTTACTTGATAACAAATTAACCTCAAAAATTCAACTATATAATAATTACTTTGGCAGTGGAATGGGAAGCATAGTTTTTCAAGAAATTAGAGAGGCACAAGGTCTTGCATATTCAGTTGGAGCAAGTTATAGACAAGCAACTAAAAAAAATCGATACGATCAAATGTTAGCTTATGTCGGAACACAGTCAGATAAACAAAAAGAGGCGATGAAAAGTATAAATCAACTTATTAATAATCTTCCAAAATCTGAGGAGTTATTTGATATTGCTAAAAAATCGATTATAAACACTTTAGAAAGTGAAAGAATAACTAAATCCTCAATAATATGGAAATACATTAATCTTCAAAAAAAGGGTTTATATATAGATGAAAGAATAAATATATACGATGAGATTTCTAATTTAAATCTAAGTGATCTGGAAATTTTCCAAAGAAAGTATATTAAAGACAAAAGCTTTAATACAATTTTAATTGGAAAAAAAGATAAAATAGACTTTAGAGATTTGAAAAAATATGGTGAAATAGAAGAGGTATCGCTAAAAGATTTATTTGGATATTAATTCAAAATTCATCAACCACCAAAATCGTCATATCTAACATTTTCAGGCGGAATACCAAAATCTTCTGCCATTTTCTCAACTGCTTGATTCATTAGTGGAGGCCCACAAAAATAGACTTCAATTTCTTCCGGCTCTTCATGTTTTGAAAGATATTGATCTATTACTACCTGATGAACAAAACCCTTAAATCCGTCCCCGTCAGAATCTAAGGTTTCTTTTACTTTCCAGTTATCTTCCTCAAGTGGTTCAGATAATGCGACATAAAACTTAAAATTAGGATAATCTTTCTCTAGAGCTCTAAAGTGATCTAAATAGAATAATTCCCTTTTTGATCTTCCACCATACCAAAAAGTAACTTTCCTGCCAGTTTTAATTGTCTTAAATAATTCATATAAATGAGATCTCATCGGTGCCATTCCCGCACCACCCCCAACATAAAGCATTTCTGAATCAGAGTGATTTATAAAAAATTCTCCAAATGGCCCAGATATAGTAACTTTATCGCCAGGTTTTTTTGAAAATATATATGATGATGCAATGCCAGGATTAACATCCATCCAATTATTTTTATCTCTGTCCCAAGGTGGAGTAGCAATTCTAACGTTTAACATAACCTCTTTTCCTTCAGCTGGAAAAGATGCCATAGAATAAGCTCTCTCAACAGTTTCTTGATTCTTCATTACTAAAGGCCAGAGTTCAAATTTATCCCACTCCAACTTAAATTTATCTTTTTCATTTGGATGTTCATTAGGGTGAGCAGATATATCTATATCCGAATATTTAACTTCACATTTCGGAATTTCAATTTGTATATATCCTCCAGCTTTATAATTCATTTCCTCAGGTAATTCAACAACAAATTCTTTGATAAAAGAGGCTACATTCCAATTTCTAACTACAGTGGCTTCCCATTTTTTTATTCCAAATATTTCTTCTGGGACTTCAATAACCATATCTTCTTTCACCTTAACTTGGCATCCTAATCTCCAACCGTCTGCTATTTCTCTTCTTGAAAAATGTGGTTTCTCTGTTGGTAAAATCTCACCACCACCAGATATGACTTGACATCTACATTGAATACAAGTACCACCGCCTCCACAAGCAGAAGGTAAAAATATTTTATTATTACCAAGTGTATTTAACAAAGTAGCCCCTGAAGATACACTAAGATCATCCTGTCCATTTATTTTTAATGCTACAGGTCCTGAGGGTAGCAATTTTGCCTTAACTCCTAAAAGCATAGTGACTAACAATAAAATTATTCCTAAAAAAACTACTATACTAACTAAAACTAAAGTAAAATCCATAAATTATAATTTAATACCCATAAAACTCATAAATCCAATAGCCATAAGGCCAGTTATGATAAAAGTAATACCTAGACCTCTTAAAGGTTCAGGGATATTTGAATAAGCAATTTTTTCTCTTATTGCAGAGATTGCAAGAATTGCTAGAAAAAAACCAACCCCTGATCCTAAACCATAAACACCAGATTCAACAATACCAGAAAATTCTTTTTGTTGCATAAAGAGTGAACCTCCCAATATTGCACAATTTACAGCTATCAGTGGTAAAAAAATACCCAAATTACCATATAGCTCAGGAGAGAATTTTTCAACTATCATCTCAACTAACTGAACCATTGAAGCAATAACAGCTATAAACATTATGAAAGTTAGAAAACTTAAGTCTAAAGTTGCATAATTTTCTCCAAGCCAATCCAATGCTCCTTCTTGAAGTACGTATGAGTTAAGTAAAAAGTTAATTGGAACAGTTATAGCTAAAACAAATATTACCGCCAGACCAAGACCAACAGCAGTTTTAACTGTTTTTGAAACAGCAAGATAAGAACACATACCTAGGAAGTAAGCAAAAACCATATTTTCAATAAAAATACTTTTTACAAAAAGATTTACATATGATTCCATATATTCAATTTTTTTCAATTAATTTTCTGTTTCTAGCACGTTGAATCCATATAAATACTCCAACAGTAACTAGAGCCATAGGAGATAAAAGCATGAGACCGTTGTCTTGATAACCTAAATCATAAATAAATTCAGGGATAACCTTATATCCATAAAGTTTTCCTGATCCAAGAAGTTCTCTGAAAAAAGCGACTAAGATCAATATAAATCCGTAACCTGCAGCATTACCGACACCATCTAAAAAAGATTTCCAAACACCATTTCCAAGCGCAAATGCCTCAAGCCTTCCCATTACTATACAATTTGTAACAATTAAACCAATAAAAATTGATAGTTGCTTATAAACATCGTAAGCAAAAGCTTTCAAAACTTGATCAACTAAAGCAACCAAAGATGCAACAACAACAAGCTGAACGATAATTCTAATTCTGTTAGGTATAAGATCTCTGAGTAAAGAAACTATCACGTTACTAGCCCCCATTACTGCCATTACAGAAATTGTCATAACAATGGCAGGTTTTAACTGAACAGTTATAGCTAGTGCAGAGCATATTCCTAAAACTTGAACGGTTATAGGATTGTTATCGTCAAGGGGATCACTCAAAAGAGCCCTATTTTTTTTTGAAAATAATGGCTCCCTTTCCTTATTTATAAAGAACAAACTAGATTTTTTATTTTTTTGTTTTTCAGTTAACATGTTATTTTTTTAACATAAAATTATATTTTTTTCATTTTATCAAAATATGATGTATACTTTTCTAATCTTTCTGATATCATGTCAGAAACACCATCGCCAGTTATTGTAGCTCCTGAAATGTAATCGACTTGATTGTCTTCCTTATCAAGGCCTTTAGGATCATTATTGGTTTTAGAAACATCAATACCAACCAAATTGTTGTTTCTATCTAAAATTTTCTCACCCCTAAAACTGTCCTGAAACCAGTCCTGAGTAATTTCAGCACCTAATCCAGCAGTCTCACTCTTATGGTCAAATACAACACCCTTTATGGTTTTAAAATCATTTTCTAATGCAATATATCCCCATATTGCGTCCCACAAACCAGCACCTCTAAGAGGAACAATATAAAATTTATCTTTATCAACTGATGCTACATAAAGAGGGAATCTTTGTTCTTGGTCGGATTTTTTTAATTCTTTATTTAATGAAATATTAAAGGTTGAGACGCTTTGATCATTTGTACCGTCAATTTTTAGGGATAATTCCTCAATAATGTGCTTGGTATAGGTCTCCTCAGCACTTTCTCTTGAAGTATAAATTCCTATAGTAGCGAGTATATTTTGCATTTTTTCATTCCTAACATTATTCTTTTGTTTTTCTCTCAGCGAGGAATGGGTTAGTGCTAATGAAGAAGCAACAGTTACAACCATGACGGATGCAAAAAAAAATGTATATAAGTTACTATCTCTGTTCATATTACGCGGTTTTAATTTGATTTAAAGTCCACCTCTTTTTTCTTCTATTAATATTCTTTTCAACAACATAATGGTCAATTGTAGGAGCAAAAACATTCATCAAAAGAATAGCTAGCATAACACCTTCCGGATAAGCCGGGTTAAAAACTCTAATTAAAATACAAAAAATACCAACTAAAATACCATAAATCCATTTACCTTTAACCGTTTGAGCTGCAGAAACCGGATCAGTAGCCATAAAAATAATTCCAAAAGCCAATCCGCCTACAAAAAGGTGATTTATCCAAGAAAAACTCATTAATTCATTTAATCCCCAAAGATTAAATAAAATACCTGCTATTGATGCGCCAATAAACCCTCCAAGTATAATTCTCCAACTTCCTACACCAGTTAGGATTAAAACTAAACCACCAGCTAGAACCCATAAAGTAGAGGTTTCCGCTATAGACCCTGGTATTGAACCAAAAAACATTTCTGAGGTAGAATAATCTACCTGTTGGCCAGCAGCTAATGACCCTAAAATTGTTTCACCAGAAATTGAATCAATATTATTTGCTTCAGAAACCCACACCTTATTTCCTGACATGTAAGTAGGATAGGCAAAAAAAGCAAATGCTCTTGCCGTTAATGCTGGATTTAAAATATTCATTCCAGTACCACCGAATGCTTCTTTTGCTATAAAAACTGCAAAAGCCACTGAAAGACCAACCATCCATAAAGGAATATCAACTGGCATAATCATGGGTATCAAAAGTCCAGTGACTAGATAGCCTTCATTTACCTCATGACCTCGGTAAACGGCGAATCCAAACTCAATAGTCAAACCGACAACATATGAAACAATTATCATTGGGAAAATCTTTAAGGATCCATGAAAAAAAGCATCTAAAAAAGTAAATTCCTCACCAGTTTGATAATAATACTGATATCCAGTATTGTAAATACCATATATTAAAGCAGGTAATAAAGCTAGAATTACAGTTACCATTGTTCTTTTTAAATCAACTGCATCTCTTATGTGTGCACCATGCTTTGTGGTATGATTTGGAACAAACAGGAAGGTGTCAAAAGCATTGACAGCAGGTGCAAACTTTTCGAATTTTTGACCATTTTGAAATGGTACTTTAACTTTATCTATGATTTCTCTTAAAAATTTCATAATTATCCAACTTCTTTTAACATTAATTCAATTCCTTCTTTAATAATTTTTTGAGCCTCAATCTTTGATGTTGACCCATAGTCAATTAAGCCAAAGTCTTCGGGAATAATTTCATAAATTCCTAAAGCTTCCATCCTTTCGATATCTTGATTTAAACAGGCTTTAATAAGTTGCATAGGAAATATGTCAAGAGGAAAAACTTTCTCCATTTCACCGGTAACCACTAAAGCCCTCTCCTCACCATTTAGGTTGGTGTCAACTTTATATTTCTTTTTTTTCGATCTTATCCAAGAAAGTGAAGTCCTGTGCATACTTGGAATAAAATTGTCGATAAATGGAATCCAACCAAAAAATCTATGCTTATCTCCCTCTGGAATAGCACAAAACATGTTTGTATAAAAATCTATATAATTATCAGGTCTAACTTGTTTACCTGACAAAATATCACCACTAATCAACCTATTCTTTTTGTGATTGATGTTTGAAAAATCTATCAAATTTTTTACAGATGTTCCTATTAATGATTTATAATATTTAGGGTTTTTTACTGAACTTCCAACTACAGCCAAAGTTCTTTTACATGAATAAATTCCAGTTTTAAAAAAAATTCCAATATTAACTACATCTTCGGGATTAACAGTCCATATTTTTTCACCATAATTTATAGGATCAACATTTTGAATATGTACACTTAAATTTCCGGCAGGATGAGGACCCTCTACATATATTTTTTCAACATTTTTAATTTTATCAAAAAAACCTTTTGATGTATTATCAAGTGCTAGAAAAATTTTACCAGGTGTCAATTTTTTTAAAATATTTACACCTAATTGAAAGTCGTCTTGATCACTTTTTAAGCAAAAATTGTAATCAAATGATAAAGGAAGGGTGCTAAATGATGAAATAAAAATAGATTTTGGATTATCTTCAGGTGAAGCAATAGTATTGTATGGTCTTTGTCTTATGAAGGGCCAACTTCCGCTTTTCAAAAGCAATTCTTTAATACTTTTTTCATCTATCCTAGCGTAATCTTTAGTTTCAAAAGTCTCAAAATCATTTTTGTCATCAGAGGTAATAATAACCTCGATGATTCTTCTTTTTTCTGCTCTAACAATTGCAGTTACTGTTCCTGAAACTGGTGAGGTGAAGGTGATTCTTGGGTTGTTTTTAGAAAAAAATAAAGGAGATCCCTTTTTAACCTTAGAATTTTCTTTAACTAACATTTTAGGAATAACATTAAAAAATGAGTCTGGAGAAATACCATAGGTTTTGGAATCAGGAAGAACTGCTAAAATCCTTTCTGCCTCACCTTCAAGGTTTATATTGAAACCTTTTCTTACACGGATTTTGTTATTTGCTAAATGCAACTATTTAAATATTTCTGCAAATTTAATAATTAATAGACATTAGTAAAAGTAGTTTTTACAGTTTTTTTCAATTTTTTTTAAATTTAAATTTTAATTAAAACACTAGAGTCAATATTGTTTTTTTTCAAAAAAAAATGATAAATAATTAATTATCTTTATTTTATGGATATTAGAGTTGTTCTCATATTTATTTTTAATCTATTTTTTGTGGAAAGTTCCTCATGTAATGTGAAATTAGATTCATTAATAAATAATGATAGAATAAAATCAATAATTTTCAAAAACACTAATGAAAAATATCAGTTTCCAATAATTAATATTAATGAAAAGTTTTTTTTAAGTTTTGATGATTTAAGTTATCTGGATAATGATTACTACTACAAAATTTTCCATTATGATTATAATTGGACAAAATCTAAGTTGTTCAAGAATGAATACTTACAAGGAATTGATAATCTAAGAATTACAGAGGTAAATAGTTCATTCGGAACAAAACAAATATATAACAATTACAAACTAGTGCTACCTAACGATGAATTGAAATTTTTAAAAACTGGCAATTATAAAATTAAAATCTTCAATATTGATGATAAATTGATTTTTGAAAGAAAATTTCTAATAGTTGAACAAAAAGTTAAAATTAATTCTAAAATTAATAGATCAAATATTAATAATAATTTAGGTACTCATCAGAGAATTAATTTTATAATTGAACCTATTGATTTTTTTATTCAGGACCCGGAAAACCAAATTAAAATTTTAATTATTCAAAATTTTCAATGGGATAATGTCCTAAACAATATTTATCCCACATTTAGCATAAACAACCAAATTCATTATGTAAATAATAATCTTTTGGAATTTGAAGGTGGAAACGAATATTATCATTTTGATAATAAAGACATAAGAGTAGAAAATCAAAATATAAGTTATGTGAATAATGATGATAAATACCAAACATACTTATACACAAATATTGAAAAAAAATTATATCCTTACACATTTGATCAGGATATAAACGGTGATTTTAAAATTTTAACAACTTTAGGAAATAATTCTGAAATTGAAGCCGATTACTCCTACGTTCATTTTAGTTTGGCTAGAAGTCAATACAAGGATAATGAATCTGTTTATGTATATGGAAATTTTAATAATTATGAATTAAGTGAGGAAAATTTAATGAACTTTAATCCTAGTTTAGATCTATTTGAAAAAAGGATATTGCTTAAACAGGGTTTTTATAACTACAAATATATTCTAAAAAAAAATGACAGTATTAAAAAAAATTTGATTAGTGGAACTCATTACAGGACAGAAAACAGCTATCAAATTCTCGTTTATTATAAATCTCCAGGTTCAAATTTTTTTTCCTTAATCGGTTTCGATAATTTAAATTCGTTTAATATAAATAATTCAAATCTCAGTCGATAGGTATATAAACTATTTTTTTTGTTTCAAAAAAAGGTTCATTAAAAAATTTATTGATATTAAAAAATTGAACATTTTCAAATGTTGACTTTTCATAAGATAAGTCTCCTCCTTTCAAATAAAAAATACCTCTCGTTGCCTTATTTCTTACTAAATATTGAAAATCTTTCATATTTGTTACTGCCCTAGCAACAATAAAATCAACTTTTTTAGTAAAATCATTTACATCAATACTTAATGCATTAACATTATTAAGTTCCAAACTTTTTTTTATGGAATTAACAACCTTTATTTTTTTTTTTGTTTTATCTATTAAATAAAAACATGTATTTGGAAATAATATAGCCAAAGGTATTCCTGGAAACCCACCACCAGTTCCAACATCAAGAATAGATTCATCACTATTAAATTTTAAAACCTTAGATATTGCTAGAGAGTGAAGTACATGTCTTTCATAAAAATTATTGAAATCTTTTCTGGATATTAAATTTATTTTTGAATTCCATTTAAAATATAAATCAAATAAAGCCTCAAATTTTTCCTCTTGATCAGATGAAAATTCGTTAAAATATTTTTTTAAAATTCTCAAAATTTTTGAAAAAAAATAATTGTAAAAAAGTTACTTTTACAAAAATTAAATTAGAACATTTATAAAATTAAATAATTCAGTAATATGAACAAAATATCTAATAGAATTCAAAAATTACCTGCATCTGCAACTCTATCAATGGCAGCTAAAGCAAGAGAATTAAAAAGTAAAGGCATCGATATAATTGGTTTAAGTCTAGGTGAGCCTGATTTTAACACACCAGAATTCATAAAAAAAGCTGCAATTCAAGCTGTGGAAGATAACTATAATTCATATACTCCTGTTGATGGTTATCAGGATTTAAAAGAATCTATTCAAAGAAAGTTTCTAAGAGATAATAACTTAAGCTACAATTTATCTCAAATAGTAGTCTCTACAGGCGCTAAACAGTCAATAGCAAATGTTTTTAGCGCATTATTAAATCCTGGTGACGAGGTATTGCTCCCAGCACCTTATTGGGTAAGCTATTCAGCAATTGCTAATCTATCTGAAGCAGAGTATAAAATTATTCCCACAGATATCTCAAATAATTTTAAAATTAGTCCTGATCAGCTTGAATCATATATTACTGAAAAATCTAAAATTATAGTTTTCAATTCACCAAACAACCCTTGCGGAAATATATACAGTGAAGATGAATATCGTGATCTTGGTGAAATACTAAAAAAATATCCAAATTTATTTATTCTTTCAGATGAAATTTATGAACACATTAATTATGGAAATAAGAGCTTTAGCATAGCTTCTATTCCCGAATTATATGATAGGACAATAACAGTAAATGGTGTTGCCAAAGCTTTTGCAATGACTGGATGGAGAATTGGATATATAGGTGCACCAGAATGGATAGCCAAAGCCTGTAACAAGGTACAAGGTCAGATTACAAGCGGTGCAAATTGCATAGCTCAAAGAGCCACAATAGCTGCACTGGATTCTCCAGTAGAAAAAATCAAATATATGGTTGACGAATTTAAAAAAAGAAGAGATATGATCGTAAATTTATTATCAGACATTAAAGGATTTAACGTTAATGTTCCTGAAGGAGCTTTTTATGTTTTTCCTGACATTTCATATTTCTTTGGAAAAAAACTAAAAAATAAATTTATTGACAATTCAACTGATTTTGCTTTATTTCTTCTTGAAGAAGCAAACGTAGCAACAGTTACCGGTCAAGCATTTGGTAATCCAAATTGCATAAGAATTTCTTACGCAGCATCAGTTGAAAAAATTAAAACAGCAATTAAAAGAATTAAAGAGGTTTTAAAATAGATTTTTACTTTGAATTAACTATTTTTTCCTGATGAATTATTGATTCCTGGTGAATTGCTTTATAAATTCTTGAAATAAATTCTTTAGTCAAACCCTTATCATTCCCTTCATCTATCATTTTATCTAATATTTCATTCCATCTTTTATTTTGAAGAACGGCTACATTCTTTGTTTTTTTTAAACCTCCTATATCTTCAGAAATTTTCATTCTTTTACCCAAAGAATCTAAAATTGAATGATCAATAATATCAATCTGAGTTCGTAAGCTATGTAACTCATTTTTATATTTTTCCTCGTCAACTAACTCATTTCTGACCTTTAAATCTTTCATTATTTGAATTAATGATTTAGGTGTAATTTGTTGTTTTGCATCACTCCAAGCTTCATCAGGATTGATATGAGACTCTATCATCAATCCGTCAAAATTTAAATCAAGTGCTGTCTGAGACAAATCAAATATTAAATCTCTTCTTCCAGAAATGTGGGATGGATCACAAATCATTGGAATATCTGGAAATCTATTTTGAACCTCAATTGGGATTTGCCATTCAGGTATATTTCTGTATTTAGTTTTTTCATATGTAGAAAAACCTCTATGTATTAATCCTAAATTTTTAATATTTGAGTTGTATAACCTTTCCAGACCTCCAAGCCAAAGGGATAGATCAGGATTAACAGGATTTTTAACTAAAACTATTTTTTCAGTTCCAACCAAAGATTCAGCTATTTCTTGAATAATAAAAGGACTTACTGTTGACCTTGCCCCTATCCACAGAACATCAACATCGTGATCTATAGCTAATTTAACATGATTTGCATTGGCAACCTCAGTTGCAGTCAATAGATTTGTTTCTGACTTAACTTTTTGCAACCATTTCAAACCTATAGCTCCAACACCTTCAAACATTCCTGGTCTTGTTCTTGGTTTCCATATTCCAGCCCTAAAAATTGTAACGTCACTGTTATTTAGCTCTTGTGCTATTTTCATTACTTGACCCTCTGTCTCAGCACTACAGGGCCCAGCTATTACAAGCGGATGGGACAAATTAAAATTATTTAACCAATTTTTCATTTTTTTATTATTCTTCATTTTTATTTCTTTTTTGTTATTGTGTCTAGCACAGATTTTAATTCATTAGTGTATTTTATTTGATTTTTAATTTGATTAAAGTTTTCATTAAGTAATTCAGTTTTAAAATCAATTAAATTTTTTATATAATCATCCAAAATTTTTAAAATATTATTTTTATTTTGAGAGAAAATTGGAGTCCACATGTCTGGTGAGCTTTTTGCTAATCTTACTGTTGATTCAAAACCACTACCAGCTAAATCTAAAATATCAATCTTAGATTTTTTGTCTAAAACTGTCTTTCCTAACATAAATGAGCTTATATGAGATAGATGTGAAACAATAGCCATATGTTTGTCATGAATTTCGGGAGTCATCTCTTTGATTCTCATTCCTAAAGATAAGAATAGTTTCTCGGCAATTTTAAATAGATCTTTACGGGTTTTATTTTTCTCACACAAAATTTGAATCTTATCCTTAAATAAATCATTTAAAGCATGCTTAGAGCCAGAAAACTCATTGCCAGCGATAGGGTGAGTAGCTAAAAAAAGATCTCTGTTAAAATGATCTTCAACGGCTTTACAAATTTTTTTCTTTGTGGATCCAAAATCAATTACGAGGGTATTTTTACCAATAATTGCCAAAATTTCTGGAAGTAATTTTAATGAAACATCTACGGGTGTAGCTAAAAAAATAATATCACAGTTAATAAATTTTTTTGATTTACCAATCTGGTCTATAATACCGTTGTTTAAAGCATAGTTTAAATTATGTGGATTTAAATCATGACCAATAACATTTAAATCAAATTTTCTTCTTAAATCTAGAATCATAGATGACCCAATTAAACCTACACCGATTAATTCAATATTCATTTTAATCTATTTATTGCCTCTTTAATTTTTTTTTCATTTAAGCATAAAGATATTCTTACGTAACCTTCTCCTAGAGATCCAAAAATTATTCCAGGAGTAATAAATATTTTATGTTTATTTAATAAATTCTCAACATAATCATAAGAATTTTGATTATCCGGAATTTTAGCCCAAACAAACATACCAACTGAATCACTTTGGACTTTTAAATTTAAAATTTCACAAAACTTTAAAACTAATTTTTTTCTTTTTTCATAATGTTTGTTCAAAACATTAAACCAGGTATCTGGTAAATTCAATGCTTCAACCGCTCCCATTTGAATACCATAAAACATACCTGAATCCATATTACTTTTAACTTTTAAAATTTTTTCTATCTTATATCTAGAACCAACCACCATTCCAACTCTCCATCCCGGAATATTGTGAGATTTACTTAGTGAATTTAATTCTAAACATGTATCAAAAGAATTTCTAACATTAAAGATGCTCTTAGGATTGTTATTTAAAATAAGACTGTATGGGTTGTCATTAATTAAAATAATATTTTGCAATTTGGTAAATTCGACTATCTCACTTAACTTTTCTTCGTCAAAATTTGAACCAGTGGGCATATTTGGATAATTAATCCACATGATTTTAATTCCTTTTAAATTTAAAGATTTTAACTTTTCAATGTCTGGATACCAATTATTACTTTCTTCTAAATCGTAAAATACTGGTTCAGCCTCAACTAACTTTGAAGCAGATAAATAAGTAGGATAACCAGGATTAGGAATTAAAACTCGATCACCCTTATTCAAAAAAGCTAATGATATATGGATGATACCTTCCTTAGAACCCATTAATGGTAAAATTTCAAAATCTTTTTCAAGATGTATATTATATTTTCTTTCATAATAAATTGAAATAGAACTTCTTAGCTCAGGAATACCTTGATAACTTTGATACATATGAGATTTGTCATTTTTTAGACTATTTGACAAAGCCTTTTCAACATTCTTATGAGGAGAAATATCAGGATTGCCAATTGCCATATTAATAATATTTTGGCCAGACTTGATAAGCTTATTTACTTCTTTTAGTTTTACTGAGAAATAATATTCTTTTAAACTTTTTAATCTGTCTGAAAATTGCTCCATTCTATGCTTTTTTATATTCTCCCAAAATTTTAAATTCTTGTGCACTCTTTAGTAATTTAAAGCAAGCTTCATTGTAATTTTCCACATCTTCAAAAGTAACGTCAACAAAAAAAGAATATTTACCTGGTTTCTCTATAACAGGTAAAGACTGAATTTTTGTTAAATTCAATTTAGAATCACTCATAGTCTTTAAAATATGTGCAAGACTTCCTCTTTGATGATTCAAAATGAATTTTAATGAAGCTTTATCAAAATATTTATTCTTCTTTGTATCATGATTTTCAACTATAACAAATCTCGTAACATTATTTTTTATTGTTTGTATTGACTTTGATAATATGTTAAGTCCATACAATCTAGCGGCAGAATTACTTGCAATAGCACCAATATTTGAAATTTGTTTCTCCGCGATAATTTTTGCAGTTTCAGCTGTATCATCTGATTCAATCAACTTAATATTTTTGTGTTTTTTAAAAAATTTTTTGCATTGTAAAATTGCCATTGGGTGGGAGTGAACTTCACTCAAATCACTAATTTCGCAACCTTTAATTGCGAGCAAATTGTGATTTATATTCAAAAAATATTCTCTAACAATATTTAGTTTATAATTGTCAATTAATGCATAATTAGGAATTATTGATCCAACTATTGAATTTTCAATTGCCATGATACCTCTGGAAACCTTTTTTTTAATAATTTTTTCAACAACTTCATCAAATGATGAGCATTCGACAAATTCAGAATCATTACCATAACAATTTAAACCTACTTCATGGTGAAAAGAACCGATTATACCTTGAATTGCAATTAAATTTCTTTTATTATTCATATTTTTTGCAAAAAAAAAGCCCTAAACAATTAGGACTTAAATATTTTAAATTACTACATAGAAGTCCTATTCGAGTATATCGAAAAAGTAAGGATAAAAATAATATGTAATAAATTTTAACATTTTAATTTTTTACAAAAGTATAATTCAGTTTTACATAAACAAATTATTTTGGTTTTTTTTATTTAAAAATATTTTTTAAAATTTTAGATAATTTTGAATATTCCATTAAAAAAGCGTCATGTCCAAAAACAGAATTAATGATTGCATGATTTATTTTAACCCCAATCTTATTTGCTATTTTAATTGTCTTTGTGTCTTCTTCTAAAGGGAAAAAAAGATCGCTATCAATTGATATTATGGTAATTTTTGATTGTATTTTTTTTAAAATAGTATCAATTTTATCTCCATACCTAGTTATGTCAATAGTGCTTAGAAGATGATTCATCATTTTATATGATCTTAAATCAAACCTATTTTTTAATTTTTCACCATGATGAAATAGCCATGACTGTACATTAAAAATATTTTGATCAGCATCATATGATCTGTTAAATCTAACTTTGAATGAAGCTGGCGTACGATAACAAAGCATAGCATGCATTCTAGCAACTTTTAAAGAGTCCTCGGATAAATTTAATATTTCATTTTGAACAGTCGTATTTGCAATCATCCAATCAGTTGACTTCCAATCACCTGCTATAGGAATTAAGTTTCTAATCAAATCAGGAAATAATGTAGCTAATTCCCAACATAATCCAGCTCCAATGGAACCTCCAACTGCAGCATGTAATCTAGAAATATTAAGCTTATCAAGAGCTTTTTTAAAGATTCTTGCAATATCTGAAGTATTAAAATCTTTATAATTATCAAAATAAACACCATCGTAGCCATTTCCTGGAATATTAAAACTAATAATTGTATATTTTTTGGTATTAATTGGTCCACTCGGAAAAATAATTCTTTTCCACCAACCGTCTGAGCCTGCAACATTTGAGTTGCCTGTCAAAGGGTGTAAAACTAAAACTACAGGATGGTATCCAATTGGTCTCCCAAATAATTGAAAAGAAACCTTGAACTCTTTATAAGTAGTCAAAGAGTCAAGGTTAACATTATTAATTTTCAGAGTTTTAAGTTCTGACAAAATCTAATTTTAAGTTTAAAAGGTTGCAAGCAAATCCTCTTTCAAGTCGTCGACATTTTCCAATCCAACAGATAACCTTACCAGATCATCAGAAACTCCAGTTGACTTTTGTTCATCTTTTGTAAGTTGCTGATGTGTTGTACTTGCTGGATGGATAATTAATGATTTTGAATCTCCAATATTAGCAAGTAAAGAAAATATTTTAGTATTATCTGCAACTTTTTTAGCAGCTTCAAATCCACCCTTGAGTCCAAATGTTAATATACCACTATGACCTTTCGGTAAATATTTCTTAGCTAACGAACTATATCTACTTGAGGCTAGTCCTGGATAATTTACCCAAGAAATGGCACTTTGATCCTCTAACCACTTAGCTAGTTCAAGAGCATTTTTCGAATGTTGTTCCATTCTTACAGGCAATGTCTCTATACCTTGAATTATCTGAAAGCTATTAAACGGACTTGGAGCTGCACCAAGATCTCTCAATCCCTCAACTCTTATTCTTGCAATAAAAGCAGCAGGCCCAAGTGCTTCATGGTAATTTAAACCATGGTAACTTGGTGAGGGTTCTGTAAATTCAGGAAATAAACCGTTACCGTAATTAAACTTTCCTGAATCAATTATTATTCCTCCCATAGCAGTTCCATTACCATTTATGTATTTAGTTAATGAATGAATTACAATATTTGCTCCATAATCAATTGGTTTGAGCAAAAAGGGAGTAGCAACTGTATTATCAACTATAAAAGGTACCTTAGAGTCTTCAGCTATTCTTGCAATACCTTCAAGATCAACTACATCTAGCTTAGGGTTGCCTAATGATTCAGCAAAAAAGGCTCTTGTATTGTCTTTTACTGCAGTTTTAAAATTATCGGGATCATCAGGATCAACAAATGTTGTTGTAATTCCTAACCTTGGTAGTGTATTTTTCAACATATTATATGTACCCCCATACAAACTATTTGAAGCTACAATATGATCTCCTGACTTTAATAAAATCAATAATGTAGTTGCGATTGCCGAAGTACCCGAGGCAGTTGCAACAGCTGCAATCCCACCTTCAAGTTCAGCAAGTCTTTGCTCCAGAATATCATTTGTTGGATTATTTAATCTTGTGTATATGTAACCCGGTTCAGCTAACGAAAATAGATTTGCTGCGTGATCTGAATTATTAAATACATATGATGTGGACTGATAAAGAGGTACAGCTCTTGTGCCCTCTGTTTTCTTTACATCGTGTCCAGAATGTAAAGCGCTAGTTTCAAAATTTTTGTTTTCCATTTTTAATTATTTTTGTTTTCCATTATTTAAAAAATTTATTTATTAATTCTACGTAATCTAATTTCTCCCAAGTAAAAAGTTCTAAATCTAATTCAATACTTTTACCTGAAATACTATTAAATATTTTTTTAATTTCTTTGTGTTCCCTTCCCATGTGACCGTATGTTGAAGTTTCTTGATATATTGGATTTCTTAATTTCAGTCTTTTTTCAATTCCATAAGGAGTCAGATCGAAAATTTTATCAACCATTTCTGATATTTCAGTATCAATTCTATCTATTTTTGAGGAGCCGAATGTATTAATAAATATTGAGGTGGGTTTAGAAATACCAATTGCATAACTCAACTGAACTAAAACCTCAGAGGCAATATCTGCAGCAACAATATTTTTAGCAATATGCCTTGCTGCATACGCTGCGCTTCTATCAACCTTGCTCGGATCTTTTCCACTGAATGCACCCCCACCGTGGGCTCCTTTTCCCCCGTATGTATCAACAATTATTTTTCTTCCAGTTAAACCTGTGTCACCATGTGGGCCTCCAATTACAAATTTACCAGTTGGATTAACAAAATATTTTATTTTACCATTGAAAAGTTCTCTTAAATTGATGGGTAAGTTTTTAATTAGCCTGGGTATAAGTATATTTTTAATATCGTCGTTAATTTTATTTAACATAAAAGATTCGTTATTATGAAACTCGTCATGTTGTGTTGAGATAACTATTGTATCAATTTTCTTAGGTTTATTATCTCTATCATATTCAATTGTTACCTGAGACTTGGAGTCTGGTCTGAGGTATTTAATATCTTTATTTTCTCTTCTTAATTTACTTAATTCTATCAGCAATTTATGAGATAAATATAATGGCAGAGGAATGTAACTATCAGTTTCTGACGAAGCATATCCAAACATTATACCTTGGTCTCCAGCTCCTTGAAGTTTACTATCTATTTTATCAACCCCTCGATTAATATCTGCAGATTGTTCATGAATGAATGAATTAAAATTACATAAATCACCAGTAAATTTGAAATCTGGGTTAGTGTAACCAACTTTATTAATTGTCTCTCTAACTATTTTTTCTATGTTGATTTGAGCACTACTTTTAATTTCTCCAGCAACTATTGTTTGGTTTGTAGTTACTAATGTTTCACAAGCGACTTTACTTTTTGGATCAAAAGCAAGATAGTTGTCTAAAATTGCATCGCTAATTTGATCAGCCAATTTATCAGGGTGACCCTCACTTACAGATTCAGATGTAAAATAATTTGACACTTAAAATTGTTTTGAGCGGAAAGACTGGTTGCTATAAACAAAAAACTGCTTTAGCATTTTTTTTGTGAGGTTGCAATCAGTCAAATCCTTCCTCGTTAATTATTTGCGAATTTAAAACTTAATTTTAATTAAACAAATTTTTTTTACAAATTAAAATAAAATTGAATTACTCATTTAAAAAATTACTTATATTTAAAACTAATTATTACTATGTAAATTTATATGCATATTGCTATATCAGGAAATATCGGGGCTGGAAAAACAAGTTTGACTAAACTTCTTTCAAAACATTACAGATGGCAGGCCCATTTTGAAGAGGTACTTGAAAACCCATATCTAGACGACTTTTATAATCAAATGGAAAGATGGTCTTTTAATCTTCAAATTTATTTTCTTAATAGTAGATTTGGACAATTAATGGAAATACAGAAAAGCGGTAAAAATGTTATTCAGGACAGAAGTATTTATGAGGACGCTTTTATTTTTGCTCCCAATCTTCATTCAATGGGACTACTAACTCAGAGAGATTTTAAAAACTACAAATCACTTTTTGAATTAATGGAAAATATGGTTAGCGAACCAGACCTACTAATTTATTTAAGAAGTAGTATTCCTAATCTTGTAAGTCAAATTCATAAAAGAGGTAGAAAGTATGAATCAACTATTAGTATTGATTACTTAAGTAGACTTAATGAAAGATATGAAGCTTGGATACAAGGTTATAAAAAAGGTAGACTTTTAATAATAGATGTAGATAAACTAAATTTTGTTGATAAAAAAGATGACTTGAGCAAAATTATTGAAAAAGTTGACTCACAAATAAATGGCATATTTAATTAATCTTAAGTTAGCAATGGAGCAATAACTAAACCTACAAGGCAGGTTAATTTAATTAATATGTTCATTGAAGGACCAGATGTATCTTTGAATGGATCACCTACTGTATCTCCAGTAATTGAAGCCTTATGCTCTTCAGACCCCTTGTACGTCATTTTACCTTTAATCTCAACTCCTGATTCAAAAGATTTTTTAGCATTATCCCACGCTCCACCAGAATTATTTTGAAAAATAGCCCATACAACACCGCTAACACATACACCAGCCATATATCCACCCAATGGCTCAGCACCAAAAATTAGACCAATTAAAACAGGTGATATAATAGTTAATAAACCGGGAAAAATCATTTCCTTCAAAGCAGCTTTAGTTGATATGTCAACACACTTTGCGTATTCAGGTGTACCATTACCCTCCATAATCCCTGGTATTTCTCTAAACTGCCTCCTAACCTCTTCTACCATTTCCATTGCCGCCTTTCCAACTGATTCAATTGCCAAAGCAGAGAAAATAACAGGTATCATAGCTCCTAAAAAAAGCATAGCTAAAACATCAGCTTTAAAAATATTTATACCGTCAATACCAGTGAAAGTAACATATGCTGCAAATAAAGCAAGAGCAGTTAAAGCAGCTGAGGCAATAGCAAAACCTTTTCCAACTGCAGCTGTAGTGTTGCCGACTGAATCTAAAATATCAGTTCTTTTTCTTACTTCGGAATCTAATTCACTCATCTCAGCTAAACCGCCAGCATTGTCAGCAATTGGGCCAAAAGCGTCAATCGCAAGTTGCATCCCAGTAGTGGCCATCATAGCTGAAGCTGCCAAAGCAACACCATAAAAACCAGCTAATGTATAAGATATAAAAATGGCAGCAGAAAATAAAATTACTGACAAAAAGGTTGATTTCATTCCAACAGCTAAACCTGCAATTATGTTTGTGGCAGCACCGGTTGAACTATTTTTGACTATATCTAAAACAGGTTTTTTTCCTAAACTTGTGTAATATGAGGTAACCAAGGAAATCAATGCACCAACTAAAAGTCCAACTAGAGATGCAAAGAAAACATTAATAGATGGAATAATTTTATATCCCTCTCCAAAAAACTTCATATTAATTTTTTCTGGTAAGATCCAATCAATTAAAAAATATGAAATTACCAAGGTAATAATTATGGCAACCCAATTGCCAAGATCTAAAGCCTTTTGAACCATAGATTCTGTAGCATTATTATCAGAAATTTTAACAAATAAGGTCCCAACAATTGACGAAATAATTCCAACACCAGCTATTACAATAGGTAAAATAACTGGTCCCATATTATTAAATGAATCTTGATACTGTGAATTAATTGACATATCATTGATAACATAATTGCCAAGAACCATAGCAGCAAGAACTGTAGCTACATAAGAGCCAAATAAATCAGCACCCATACCAGCTACGTCTCCAACATTGTCACCAACATTATCTGCAATTGTAGCGGGATTTCTGGGGTCATCCTCTGGAATACCAGCCTCAACCTTCCCAACTAAATCTGCTCCGACATCAGCTGCTTTTGTGTATATTCCCCCACCAACTCTGGCAAATAGAGCAATTGACTCAGCTCCTAATGAAAATCCAGCCAATGACTCTAAAATTATTGTCATTTCTTTATAAAAATTGTTATTGTCGGTAAGGAAAGTCCCAACAAAAAATAGAAATAATAGTGTTAAACCAAGAACTGCCAATCCTGCAACTCCTAAACCCATGACGGTACCGCCACTAAAAGAAATTTTTAATGCTTTTGGCAAGCTTGTTTTTGCAGCTTGGGCTGTTCTAGTGTTTGCATCTGTAGCAATTCTCATACCAATATTTCCTGCTAAACCTGAAAAAAATGCTCCAATGATAAATGCTGGTACAATCATCCAACTAGTAGTTTCAACACTAAGAGAAATAATATATAAGGCTACTGAAGCAATTATAACAAAAATCATTAGTAATTTATACTCAGCATTTAAAAAAGCTAAAGCCCCTTGCTTTATTGATTTTGAAATTTTCTGCATTTTGTCTGACCCAGCGTCCTGTTTTTTTACCCATCCTGTTTTATATATCATAAAAATTAAGCCAATCAGGGAAAACAGTAAAGGAAGGTAAATTGTATATTTTTCCATAAGGGTTCGTTTTTATTTTACTGCGCGAAAATAATTAATCAATTTATAGTATAAAAATAATAATACATAAATTTATTATTTATGGTAAATTACTTTTTTAACGGCTTTTATAACATCTAAACTATTTGGCAACCATTCCTTGAGTAAAACAGGTGAAAATGGTGCTGGAGTGTCAGCAGTATTAATTTTTTCAATAGGTGAGTCTAGATAATCAAAAATTTCATTTTGAACCTGATAAGTTATTTCGGTTGAAATATTTCCAAATGGCCATGACTCCTCTAAAACTACTAGCCTGTTAGTTTTTTTTACAGATTCAAAAATTACTTTGTAATCTAATGGTCTTATTGTTCTTAAATCAATAATTTCACAACTTATATTTTCTTTTTTCAATTCCTCTGCTGCTTTGAATGCCTCCTTAATAATTTTACCGAATGATACAATTGTAACATCATTTCCCTCCCTTTTAATATCTGCAACACCAATAGGTAATAAATATTCCTCCTCAGGAACCTCTCCTTTATCACCATACATTTGCTCTGATTCCATGAAAATTACAGGGTCGTCATCTCTTATAGCAGACTTTAATAAACCTTTCGCATCATATGGGTTTGATGGAACAATGACTTTCAAACCAGGGCAATTAGCAAACCAACTTTCGAAAGCTTGTGAATGAGTCGCAGCCAATTGACCCGCCGATGCAGTAGGTCCTCTAAATACAATTGGACATGGGAATTGTCCACCAGACATTTGGCGAATCTTAGCTGCATTATTAATAATTTGATCAAGTCCAACTAAGGCGAAATTAAATGTCATGAATTCAATAATAGGTCTATTGCCAGTCATAGTAGAGCCAACACCAATTCCAGAAAAGCCAGCTTCTGAAATTGGTGTGTCTATAACTCTTTTTTCTCCAAATTCTTCCAACATTCCTTTGGATGCCTTATATGCTCCATTATATTCAGCAACCTCCTCACCCATCAAATAAACTGTTTTGTCTCTTCTCATTTCTTCAGACATGGCTTCTGCAATTGCTTCTCTAAATTGAATTATTCTCATTTTTTATAAATATCTACAAATTTAATTTTTTATTACTTAACAAATTATTTTATCATTATTTTATTTAATTAACAATTTACGAGAAATTAGTTTAATTTTGAAAGAATGGATTTAATTCAGCTTGAAATAATTGGCATATCATACAGTCAAACTCAAACAGGAGCTTACGCTTTAATATTAAGTGAAATTATAGGAAAAAGAAAGTTGCCTATTGTTATTGGTGGATTTGAAGCACAATCCATTGCAATGGGAATTGAAAATGATATAACACCACCAAGACCTCTAACTCATGATTTATTCAAAAATGTATTAAATAAGTTTAAAATTTCTGTTAAAAAGGTAATTATCCACAAGTTGGTAGATGGAGTTTTTTTTTCAAAAATAGTCTGCGAGAAAGATAAAGTTGAGCAATCAATTGATGCAAGAACCTCTGACGCCGTTTCAATTGCAATTAGATTCAAAGCTCCAATTTTCACAAATGAGTTGATTTTAAGTGAAGCGGGATTTTCTGATTCAAAAAAATTTGAAGAAAAAAAACTCACCGTTAATCAATGGGTTGAAAAATTTATTGATGAAAAATCACCAAAAGATATTCTTCCAAGTGATTTATCAAAAATCAGCTTTAATGATTTAAACAAGCTTTTAAAAAAACTTGTTAAAATGGAAGATTATGAAGGAGCAGCTAAAATTAGAGATGAAATTCAAAAAAGAAATAAAAGATAAAGTTTGTTAAAATTTTTTAATAACTATTTTACATAAAAACATTAAAAAAGTTGTTAATAATTAATTTTATATTAGTTATGAGGCAATATTTAAAATTAATTCGTGAAATCAGAAAAAACGGTGTTGAAAGAAAAGACAGGACTGGAACTGGTACAAAAAGTATCTTTGGTTACCAAATGAGGTTCAATTTAAATGATGGTTTTCCTTTAGTTACTACAAAAAAAATACATTTAAAATCTGTAATACATGAACTTCTCTGGTTTCTTAATGGAGATAGTAATATTAATTATTTGAATGAAAATGGAGTCAGAATATGGGATGAGTGGGCAAATGAAAATGGAGATTTAGGTCCTATATATGGAAAGCAATGGAGAAGTTGGAATAATGAAGAAATTGATCAAATAAAAATTTTAATTAAAAATCTAAAAACAAATCCCAATAGTAGAAGGCACTTGATTACAGCCTGGAATCCCTCAGTTTTGCCTGAAGAAAATAAAACCTTTAATGAAAATGTTGAAAATGGCAAAGTTGCACTGCCGCCTTGTCATGCTTTTTTTCAATTTTATGTTTCAAATAATAAGCTCTCCTGTCAATTATATCAAAGAAGTGCCGATGTATTTCTTGGTGTACCCTTTAATATTGCATCATATTCATTATTAACATATATGATAGCCCAGGTGTGTAATTATGACGTAGGAGACTTTATTCACACTTTTGGAGATGCTCACATATATGATAATCATTTAAATCAAATTGATGAACAACTTAAGAGAACTCCTAAATCACTTCCTGAAATTATCATAAATCCTGATATTGATAATATATTTAAATTTAAATATGAAGACTTTCAACTAATTAATTACGATCCTTATCCATTAATTAGGGGTAAGGTTTCAGTCTAGTTTATAATGTCACAAATAGAAAAAAAATTAATTCACAATAAATCAATTACTTTAATTGCTGCTGTATCAAAAAATAATGGAATTGGTTTAAACAATAAACTTTTGTGGTATAATAAAGATGATCTAAAAAGATTCAAAAAATTAACAATTGGCCATTCAATTATAATGGGTAGAAAAACATTCGAGTCACTTCCTAATGGAGCACTTCCTAACAGAAAAAATATCGTTTTAACTAGAGAAAAAAACTATTCTAACAAAAACATTTTTGTGGCAAATAATATAAATGATGCAATCCAATTAACAAAAAATGATTCAAATCCATTTATTATTGGAGGCGGTGAAATTTATTCCTTATTTTTTGAAATCGCCCAAAAAATTGAATTAACTAAAATTGATAAATTTTTTAAGGCTGATACTTTTTTTCCAAAAATTGAAGAAAAAGAATGGGAAATTATAAGCGAAAAAATATGTTTGGAAAATGAAAATAATTTACATAGTTACAAATTTATAACCTACAAAAGATCTAAAGTTAAATGAAAGCATTTGTATTTCCTGGACAAGGTTCTCAGCAAGTTGGAATGGGTAAAAAATTATATGAATATTCAGATATTAGCAAAAAACTTTTTAAAAAGGCAGATAAAATTATGCAATTTGAGATTTCAAAGATAATGTTTGAAGGTAGTTCTGATGATTTAAAAAAAACAAAAAATACTCAACCTGCTATTTTTATATTTTCAGTCATTAAAAGCATACTACTGAAAAATAATTTTAATCCTGATTTTGTTGCAGGTCACTCCCTAGGTGAATTATCTGCACTAACTTCAGTTGGTGTTTTGAGTTTTGAAGATGGACTCCAGCTTGTAAAACTTAGATCATCAGCAATGGAGGAAAGTTGCAAAATTTTAAATGGTGGGATGGCTGCAATAATAGGGTGTGATAACGAAATTATTGAAAAAATATGCGATGAAACCAATGGAGAAGTTGTACCTGCTAACTACAATTATCCAGGTCAATTAGTTATATCTGGTGTAAAATCGAGAGTTGAAATAGTGAACAAAATTTTAATTGAAGAAGGAGCTAAAAGAGCTATTATGCTACCAGTGAGCGGAGCATTTCATTCACCGCTTATGAAGACTGCTCAAAAAAAATTAGAAAAGAAAATAAACGAAATTGAATTTAATAAACCCAAGTGTAAAATTTTTCAAAATTCAACTGGAAATATGGAGAGTGAACCAAAAAAAATAAAAGAAAATTTGGTTTCTCAAATTACAAGTCCAGTTAAGTGGTCTCAGAGTATTGAAAGAATGATTAAATGTGGAGTAAATAAATTTATTGAAATTGGACCCGGTAATGTTTTACAAGGCATCATAAAAAAAATCAACAAGTCAGTTGACGTAAATTCATTTGAATTATAATTAATTAATAAACTCTAAAACTTTATTTGATATATACTTAATCTGATCTTCATCTAATTCAGTATGCATTGGAAGAGATATAACCTCTTTGCACAACTCATTTGTAACTTTAAAATTTTTATCATTATTTCTTATGCTTGAGTAAGCTTTTTGTGAATGAAGAGGTATAGGGTAATATATTCCACACGGAATATCATTTTCGCTAAGATAATTAACTAAAGGATCTCTTTTTTTATTACTAATTTTGAGAGTATATTGATGAAAAACATGAGAAAGATGATTTTCTGGAAATTTTGGGACAATAATTTTTGAATTATCTGAAAGAAGATCAGTATACATTTTAGCAAATTTTTTTCTTGAATTATTGTAATCATCCAGCAATTTTAATTTTACATCCAAAATTGCAGCTTGAATTGAATCTAGTCTAGAATTTACTCCTACTATATCATGATGATATCTTTTGTACATTCCATGGTTAGAAATTCCGCTGATTTTAGCAGCAAGTCCATCATCGTTAGTAAAAATAGCACCTCCATCACCATATCCCCCCAAATTTTTTGATGGAAAAAATGATGTAGCTGAAATATCACCAATGGTACCTGTTTTTTTTTGTTCACCATTTTTAAAAATATAACTAGCTCCCATAGCTTGAGCATTGTCCTCAATAATTTTCAAATCAAACTCTTGTGAAATTGATAATAATTCATCCATATCAACAGACTGGCCAAACAAATGTACAGGTATAATAACTTTCGTTTTTTTTGTAATTGATTTTCTAATTTTTTGCATATCAATATTAAAGCTTACTGGATCCACATCAACCAAAACTGGTGTTAAACCAAGTAACATAATAACCTCAACAGTTGAGGCAAATGTGAAATCGGTTGTAATAACTTCATCTCCTGGCTTCAAATCTAAAGACATTAAACATATTTGAAGAGCATCTGTTCCGTTTGCACAAGTAATCACATGTTTTACTCCCAGATATTCTTTTAAATTTTCTTTAAAATTTGAAACTGAAGGGCCATTAATAAAAGATGTGTTTTCAATAACATTAGAAATGGAATCATTAATTTCCCTTTCAATTTTTTTATACTGACCTTTGAGGTCAACCATTTCAATTTTTTTCATATTACAAAAAGATATTTTTTTAAAAAAGTAAACTTCTTTTTTTGATAACAAACTTAAAAACTATTTTTGAAACATGATTTATAATTTACTCATAAGTATAATTTTATTTTTTTTAAAATTTGTTTCGATATTTAATTTGAGAGCAAAAACATTTCTTAATACTAGAGATAATATTAATCAAAAATTGTCAAATAAAATTAAAAAAAAAGACAAGGTTCTTTGGTTTCATTGTTCCTCGCTCGGTGAATTTGAATTAGCCAGACCTTTAATTGATTATTATTTTAAAAATTTTTCAAAATACAAAATCCTTGTCACTTTTTTTTCTCATTCCGGGTATGACATCCAAAAGAATTATAAAAATGCTCACATAGTTAGTTATTTACCATTTGATAAAAAAAATAAAATCAAAAACTTTCTGGATTGTTTCAAACCAAAAATATTGTTTTTAATTAAATATGAATTTTGGCCTGAATTAATAAATCAAACAAAAAAAAGGAAGGTTAAAATTTATTCAATTTCAAGTGTTTTTAGAAAAAATCAAATTTACTTTAAAACCTACGGATTATTTTTTAAAAAAGTATTAAGAAAAATTGATCACTTTTTTTTAAATGATTTAAGTTCATCAAATTTATTAAAAGATATAGGAATCCTAAATACGTCAGTTGTGGGTAATACAAAGTTTGACAGGGCACTTAAAATATTGTCAAATAATACTGAAATAAAATGCGTATCAAAATTTAAATCAAATAAAATGTGTCTTATTCTAGGAAGTGTATGGAAAAAAGATCTTGAAATAATTTTAAAAAATTTAAATGGATTAAAAAATTTAAAAATTATAATTGCTCCTCATAAACCTGATAAGGAACACTTAGATTATATAACAAAAAATATAAATTCTAACTATTCATTATTCAGTTCGAAAAAGAAAAGTTTTAAAAGTAAAATCCTAATAGTAGATAATGTCGGTAGTTTGAACAAAATGTATAAATATGCTGACATTGCTTATGTCGGTGGTGGTATGGGAAAATCTGGTATTCACAATACAATTGAGCCTGCTGTTTATAAAATACCAGTAATTGTGGGAAAAAACTTTTCAAAGGACAATGATACCAAGGAATTAGTTGATTTAAAAGGTATTGTAAGCATACAAAACTCAAATGAATTTATTGATACTCTGACCTTTTTAATTAAAAACAAAAAAAATAGAAATAAAATGGGTGAAATAAACTATAAATATATTTTATCAAAATCTGGTTCGGTAGAAAAAATAATAAATAAAATTAATTTGAAATAACACTAAATTTAGCTTATCATTATTATATTAGTAAAAAATAATAATGAAAAAAATATTCTTTTTTCTAATTTCAATAACCTTTTTTTTAAGTTTTAATTTAAACTCACAAGAAAAAAAGAATCTTAATGTTATTCTAATGATAGGAGATGGAATGGGTATGAGCCAAATAACCTCTGGAATGTACTCTTTAAATAACAGAACTTCACTTGAAAAAATGCCCCATATTGGAATATCCAAAACCCATTCATTTAGTTCTCTTGTTACAGATTCTGCAGCTGCAGGTACAGCTATCGCATGTGGTGAAAAAACAATTAATGGAACGTTAGGAATTAATCCACAAAATAAACAACTGAAGTCTATATTAGAAATAAGCAAAGATTACGGCTACAAAACAGGTATAATAGCGACCTCATCAATAGTTCATGCTACACCCGCTGCATTTTATGCTAATGTTATAAGTAGAAACCAGTATGAAGATATAGCGCTTCAACTAAGTCAAAATGAAGTTGATTTTTTTGTAGGTGGAGGAAGAGATTATTTTACAAAAAGAGATGATAAGAGAAATCTTATAAAGGAAATGAGTGATTATGATTTTGTTTATTCGATAAAAAAATTTAATGAGTCAAAATCAAATAAAATTGGATTTTTTACAAGTTTGGGGGACCCTTACAGAATAATTGATGGAAGAAAACCAAAATTATCTGATGCGATTGAGGCTATGTTAGATAAAATTTCATCTTATGAAAATCCATTTTTTTTGGTTGTAGAATCATCCCAAATTGATTGGGCTGGTCATGCTAACGACTTTAATTGGATAAAGGCTGAATTCCGAGAATTTGATGAAGCAATACAATCTGCTATTAATTTTTCAAACAAAAATAAAAATACATTAATTATTGTAACTGCTGACCATGAAACTGGTGGGTTAGCAATCACCGGTGGTAAGGTTAAAAGATTTACAATGAGAACTAAATGGGGAACAATTGGTCATACTGCTGAAATGGTTCCAGTTTTTTCAACAGGTCCAAAATCAGAGACTTTTTCTGGCATCTACGACAATACAGATATATTTAAAAAAATATTGAATGCCATAGAGAATTGATTTTATTTTGTTCTTGCCTCATTAACTATTTCTGATTTAAAAGTTGATTCATTTTCAATAATATTGTAAAATGATTCTATAAAAGTATATGCTTCTTTATATTCCTTTTCATTGTCAAATAAATTTTCATGTTTTGATATTATTCCAAGAATCTTTTCTTTATTATCAATAAACTGATTTCTAATTTTATTTAATTCAGATTCGTCTCTTTTAAATCCTCTGTAAACTCTTTGTGTAACTCTATCAATACCGAGCGTTTCATTGGCGACTGAATAACTTGCATTAACTAAACCTGACATATCAAAATCATAAGGTAATGGTAAAATTTTCTTGTCTATGTAAAGAAGTTTTCCATTATGTTGATATGCTACTGAAAAATCAGTATTACCAATCATAAATTGAAACATAGCATTCTGAATAGATGTCTCAGCGTCCATAGCTAAAGGATGAATAAATCTTTCAAATACTTTTCCTTCATGGTATTTCGCGACCCTTTTGTCATCTTGTATTAAAAAACCTTTTAAATTATGATCTTTAGATTTTTTCCCCTTAATTTCTCTAAATTGAATATCAACTATTTTAGTTTTAAAATGATAAGGAGAAACAACTTCATAAATTTTATATGCTAAATATTCTTTTATAATGTTGTCATTTAAATCACTCTCTAATTTACATGGTAAAACGAGTTTTAGTTTTTTATTACCCTCAAATAATGTTTCTTTAGAACTTGATTTTTTAATTTTCATTTTAATGGGTGGAAAATAACATTTATTTCTCCTGAAATTACCTCTTGCTCTTAAAGCAACTGGGAAATTTAACCATTGACTGTTTTCATCTTTATAATATAAATCTGTTTCAATATATGTAGAATCGTTTGTTTTCCTTTGAATGTCTTTGTTAGAATAACTTAATTTTAAAGATAAAATGTCATCATTTTGAAAAAGTTGATTTATCTCATTTTGACTATGTGCATTTCTGAAAGGAAAAAATACAAGTAAAAAAAACGAAAGGATAAGTTTAAATTGTTGCATAATATTTTAATTTTTTCTTAATTTGATCAAATATATATTTTTTAAGTCGGTGAATCAATATTTTGTAATAATAAATTTAAGAACACTTTTAACCTTCGTTATATCTTTAATTGTTCCTTTTTTCGCCTACAAATTTAATATATCATACAATATAGATTTAACATTGATAAGTATTGCTATAATTTTTCCTGTTGTTTTTACTGTAAGAGGAGCTTTCAGAAGGAGAGAAAAAGCTCTTGAACACATAAGTAGATTTCGTGGTAGTATGCTTACCCTCGAGAATTTATTTGATGAAAACACAAAAATGGAAGACGATAAAAAGAAAATAATTGCAAAAATCTTAATTGATACTAGTGATAAACTGGTTGACCACCTGTCAAAAAATGATTACAATACAATTGAACTAGACAAAACTTCAGGTCAGATTTATCTATTTGTTAAAAACAATGGAGAATTTTTTGCAAACGGAAGAAAAGAAAAAATTTTAAGATTTTTAAGAGACGTTAATGAGTCTATTGAAAATTTGATTGCCATTCACTCACATAGAACCCCTATAAGTTTAAAGGCATATTGTAAAATTTTCATTTACATGTTTCCTCTTATATACACACCAACTATAATTGAAAGAATTGGTTTTGACGCACCAAGTTGGATTACTTATTTTATAGTTGTTCTAAGCACTTTTATTCTTATATCATTATACAATATCCAAGATCAAATGGAATATCCATTCGATAAAGACGGGTTAGATGATATTAGACTTGATGAATTTAAACTTGATAGAAACAGAAAATAATTTCTAATCAATATTCACCATAGCATCGATTGTTTGAATTGTTCCGTCCTCATTATGGTATAGTTCAGTGAACTTAACTGATCTTAAATGAGTTTTTCCCCCAGACATTGAACTGTCATGAAAAAATAAATACCATTTATTTTTAAACTTAACAATTGAATGATGATTTGTCCAGCCCAAAACAGGATTAAGAATTATTCCTCTATAAGTAAACGGTCCATATGGATTTTCTCCTGTTGCATAAACAATCTTATGGGTATCTCCAGTCGAGTACGATAAGTAATATTTATTATCATACTTGTGTATCCAAGCTGCTTCAAAAAATCTTCTATCATTATCTCCTGACAGAATTAAATCACCATTTTCATCAATAATTTTTACCTCTTTTGGTTCTTCATCAAATTCTAACATATCTTCACTCATTCTTGCTACTAAAGGAGGAAGAGCAGGTTCATCATCATTTGGTAAAAATGCTGTAGGGCTCTCTGGCTGGTTTGGGTTATATTCTCCTGTTCTCCATCTTTGTAATTGACCTCCCCATATTCCGCCAAAATACATATAATATTTGCCATCATTATCTTTAAAAACGCTAGGGTCAATTGAATAACTTCCCACAATAGGTTCTTTCTCTGGGATAAATGGACCAGTTGGATTTTTTCCCTTTGCTACCCCAATTCTAAAGATACCTAATGAGTCTTTAGCAGGAAAATAGAAAAAATATTCACCGTTTTTTTCATTAGCATCTGGAGCCCACATTTGTTTATATGCCCAAGGTACGTCATTAACATCAAGTGCAACACCGTGATCTACAACATTAGAATTAGTATCATCCATTGAAAAAACATGATAATCTTTCATGGCAAAATGACTTCCCAAATCATCGAAAGCGTCTCCCTCGTCTAAATCGTGAGAGGGATAAATGTATATTTTATCTTTAAAAATATGAACCGATGGATCAGCTGTATATATACTAGTTATTAGTGGTTTTAACTCTTTAATTTCATTTTGATTTGTTGTTTTACAAGAGACTAAAACTAAAAAAGTTAAGGTTAATTTAAATTTGAATAATCTAAGAAATTTCATTTGTTATTTTGTTTATAGAACTTATAAATATATCCAATTCTTTGTAATTAGTGAATACATTAGGAGTTACTCTGCAACCTTTCACGCCTTTTTCATTTATGGATACTGTAAAAATTTTATATTTATCAAAAAGTATTTTTTCTAGCTTTTCAGGACTGATTTTTTTAATTCCTAGATTTAATATACCACAATATCTTTTTGAATCAGAGGGTGAATTAAAATATACTTTTTTATTGTGTTTTAATTTTTTCTTAATATATGTATGAAGGTCTCTTAGTCTTGATTCCTTTCTACTAAGACCAATTTTATCTATATATTCTAATGCATTTTCTATCGCCATTTGATTATGAAAAGGATTTGTCCCTTTATGATCAAATCTCATTATATCATTATCGCTTTTTATATTACTAGCTAATAATGGCCAAATTTTTGAAATATTTTTTTTTGCAACATATAAAACTCCTAATCCAAGTGGAGTAGCTAACCATTTATGTAAACTAGAGCCATAATAATCACAACCAAAATCAGAGATTTTAAAGGAAAAATGACCTACACAATGAGCCCCATCAACTAAAACCTCAACCTCATGTTGATGAGCCATTTCGCAAATTTTTTTGATCGGTAAAATCTGACCGGTAATATTTATCATATGACTTACAAAAATCATTTTTGTTTTATCATTAATTTTATTTTTATAAATATTAATTATTTCTTGATCATCTTTTGGATCATTTGGGATTGAAACAATATCATAATTTATACCATATCTCTTTGCAACTTGATAGAACATATCTTTCATTGAACCATAATCTTGATATGCAAAAATTACATGATCATTTTTTTTCCATGGATACCCAGAAATAATTAAATCTAAAGATTCAGTTGTATTTCTAGTTACAACAAGTTCGTCTTCTGGACAGCCTAAAAACTTACTCAACTTTTTATTTATAATTTTACTTCGATCCTTCATTTTATTTCTCATAAAATATGAACCTTCAATATTTAGATTATTTACATGACTGTAGAAACTATCCAAAGTTGGTTTAGGAACTATATTGTAATATCCGCTCTCAAGATTTATGAAGTCTTCATGCAAACTATAATCATCTCTTATATCTTCCCAAGAAAAATTACTAAACTTTTTTTTTAAAAAAAATGCTCTATTATTGTTTGCCAAAATATTAGGAGAAAATAATATGCTAAACAAACTGATTGTTCTTTTTATAAATTGCCTCTTATCCATAAGTTAGTAAGTGCGGGTGAAGGGACTCGAACCCCCAAGCCGTGAAGCACTAGATCCTAAATCTAGCGTGTCTACCAATTTCACCACACCCGCAGTTAAGTTACAGCAAATATAAAGAAGTTTAGAAAAAAATTTTTTAAATAGTCAAAAAGAATGAATATTTGTAAAAAAAATATGAATTTAATAAATGATAATTTTAAGAAAAAGTCGATAGATCAATTAATTGATTTTTTGAGAATTAAATCAATTAGTGCTGATAAATCATTTAAAAATGAAATCTTAAAAGCATCCAAATGGGTCAAGAATTCATTGGATGAAATTGGATGTCAAATTACAAGAATATATGATACAAAAGGAAATCCAATTGTCTATGGAGAAATAAAGTTAAGTTCAAATTACCCTACAGTTTTAATTTATGGTCATTACGATGTTCAACCACCCGATCCAATTAGTCTCTGGGATTCTCCTCCATTTGAGCCCGTAATAAAAACAACAATTACTCACAAAGAAGGAGCAATTTTTGCCAGAGGAGCCTCAGATGATAAAGGTCAAATGTTTTCTCATCTTAAAGCTGTTGAGCTTTTAAAGATGAATGATTCTTTAAACTGTAATGTAAAATTTCTAATTGAAGGTGAGGAAGAAATTGGAAGTGAAAATTTAGAGGAATTCATTACAAAAAATACTAGTCTTTTAAAAAACGATGTTATTTTGATTTCTGATACTAGTATTGAAAGTAATAGTAAACCTTGTATAACGACAGGCTTAAGAGGTTTAAGTTACATGGAAATAGAGTTAATTGGACCGAACAGGGATTTACATAGTGGTGTTTATGGAGGTGCTGTTCCTAATCCACTTAATTCGATTGTTGACATATTATCAAAACTTCATGACGAAAACAAAAAAATTACTATTCCTGGTTTTTACGATAACGTAAAATTATACTCAGATAAAGAAAGGTTTGAAATAAAAAAAAATTCGTCTCAAGATAAAGAATTATTCAAAAAGGATATTGACATAATTGATTATGAAGGTGAAAAACAATATGATTATCACGAAAGAATTTCTATAAGACCCTCTTTGGATATTAATGGTATATGGGGAGGGTATCAAGGTGAAGGAGCTAAAACTGTAATACCAAGTAAAGCTCATGCAAAAGTTTCAATGAGACTTGTTCCTAATCAAGATTGGAACAGAGTTAGTAATTTATTTGAAAATTATATTAAATCTATTACACCAATAAATACCTTAGTTAATATAAAAAAACACCATGGTGGATTACCGTATATTAGTGATACTTCAAGCAAAGAATATAAAGCAGCGTACCTGGCTTATAAGGATGCATATGGAATTGCTCCATTTCCAAAAAAAGAAGGAGCCAGTATACCAATTGTACCGATAATTGAGAAACTTTTGAAATCAAAAGTTATTTTGATGGGGTTTGGTCTAAATAGTGATTCTATTCACTCTCCTAATGAACATTACGGTATCTTTAACTTTTTCAAAGGAATTGAAACTATTTGTAATTTTTATAAGCATTTAACAAAAAAAACTATTCGTTGATAATAAAGAAATCTGAAATGATTCCATCTATTATAAATAATGATTTTCTACTTGATTTTACAAAATCCCCTTCCTCAAATAAATTGTTTTGATTTAAATGTTTATTTACTTTTCCAATAAACTCTTTGAAAAAATCTAAACCAAAATTATCTAAAATATTTCTTTTTGAGATTCCTTTATTTGTTCTAAGACCAAACATTATATGTTCATTATATCTATCAATTTTGGTCAATTTCTCTGATTTATCGGGTAATTTTCCATCATTAATAGAAGTGATATATTCATAAATATTTGCTTTATTCCAACTTCTTATCTTTCCATCAAAGCTATGAGCTGAAGGACCAAAACCAAAATATTTGTTTCCATTCCAGTAAGATTTATTACAAATTGAATATTTCTTATTTTTTGCAAAGTTTGAAATTTCATAATGCTCAAACCCACTTTTTTCTAATTTTTCTACAAGGTATTCAAATTGATCATAAGTAGTATTTTCATTTAATTTATTTAATTTTTTATTCTTTATCCAGTTGAAAAAAACGGTTTTTTTTTCAATTGTTAATGCATAAGCAGAAATATGACTAGGACTGAAAGATAGAGATGTTTGAATATTTTTTTTCCATATATCAATATTAGATCCAGGTATTCCATAAATTAAATCAATTGAAAAATTTTTAAATTTTTTACTGACATCTTCTAATAATAAAATTGCTTGACTTGCATTGTGTCTTCTATTCATTAATTTTAAATCTTTATTGTTAAATGACTGAACTCCAACACTCAATCGATTAAATCCTATTTTTTTATAATCATCTAATTGTCCATTCTTATAATCGTCTGGATTTATTTCAATTGTAATTTCAGCATCATTATTAATGTTGAAGTTTTTTTTAATATTAGCTATTATCTTTTCAAGTTCAACAGAACACAAAACTGAAGGGGTTCCACCTCCTATGTAAATAGAATTAATTCTATCCTTTATATCTTTCTGTTTTAGAATAATTTCTTTTTCTAGTGCACTTAAAAATTGAGACTTAGTTTTTAATTTAGTTGAAAAATAGAAGTTACAATAATGACATGCTTGCTTGCAATAGGGGATGTGTATATAAATTGATGCCAATTATTAATTTTTTGAGATTTTGTCAGGATTTTTTTTCAAAAAAGTATTCCAATCCTTATAATTACTCTTGTTGATAACTGAATTTAAATTATAGTAATGACAAACGGCAACAGCAAGGCCATCTGTGGAATCAAGGTTTTTTGGTATTTTTTTAAAATTAAAAATATTTTGAAGCATTTTAGCAACTTGCTCTTTACTTGCATTTCCGTTCCCAGTTATTGACATTTTTATTTTTTTTGGAGAATATTCAAAAATTGGTGTTTCTCTTATTAGACCAGCAGCCATAGCAACTCCTTGTGCTCTTCCGAGTTTTAACATAGATTGAACATTTTTACCAAAAAAAGGAGCCTCTAATGCAAGTTCATCAGGATGGTAATTTTCAATTAATTCTAAAGTTCTATTGAAAATTAACTTTAACTTTAAATAATGGTCTTTATATTTTTTTAAATCTAACTCATTTAACAATAAAAATTTCATTTCATTATTTACAACTTTTATTAAACCATAACCCATTACTGTGGTTCCAGGATCAATACCTAGAATTATTTTTTCAGACATTTAATCTAAAGTTTTTAGCTCTATTGGCAATATAAATTTTGTTGCAACATAGACCCCAACATTTGTTTTAACAGCAGGAAGTGCTTTTGGAAGACTATCAACGGCCTCTCTAACTATATTATTAAAATTTGGGATGTGTGAACTGATGTTTTTGTTATCAACCTCAATTAACTTAAATACACCATCTTTGCTAATCTCAATTGTTAAATTAAATTTGAGATTGATGCTCTTGTCTGATTGAAGTTCAAAGGCATTTATGTAGTCCTGGATTAAATAATTGATAGTGCTATCAAAACAATCTTTTTGATCTTCATTTTCAAGATCTTCACATTCTGGAAAAGAGGGGTATTGGTCGCTAGTTGCCCATTTTGATTGTTCAATAATTTGTTTTTTTGAAATAGTTTCGGTTTCAAAAAAGCTGCAAGAAGTTATTGTAAAAAAAATTAGAAAAAATAATTGAAACTTGTTTATCATGTAGATTAATTAATATTTAAATTTAACACTTTATTAAACATAATTTGAAAATTTAATAAAGAAATTGAATACTTTGATAATATTTACAGCTATTATAATATCAGTAGTTGGTATCATTTTTTGTTTTTTACCCTTACTACCAGGTCCTATAATTTCATGGATAAGCTTCATGATTCTAAAGTCTTTTAAAATAATAGAATTCAGCTTAACTTTTTTGATAATAACATTTCTATTAAGTCTCTTTATCAGCTTTATTGACAATTTGTTACCATCGTATATTGTAAAAAAATATGGAGGGTCAAATAAAGGAGTGAAAGGTGCTTTTGTGGGTTCAATTGTAGGATTTATTTTTCTCGGATTTATTGGAATGATTTTTGGAACTTTTGTAGGAACAATTATTGGTGAATTACAAAATAAATTAGATGTTGAAAGAATAATAAAATCCTCTATTAATTCATTAATTGGTTTTTTTTCTGGAACTTTTATCAAAATAACTATTTCATTTATCTACCTAATTATTATTATAAACGAATTAATTTAGTGCTGATTTGGTATGAATATCATTAACATTTTTTTGATTAACAATAAAAAACTAAATTTGTATTAGATGGAATTATTTCTTTTAAGCCTGTTATTAATATCAATCTCTTTCATTGGTATTGCAATAAAAATAATTGTAAAGAAAAATGGAAAGTTCAGTGGGACATGTGCTAGTCAAAACCCCTTTTTAAATAATAATAATAATAATAAACCTTGTGGAATTTGTGGTAAAATCCCAGATGGTTTAAATTGTGAGGAATCAAAGCAGATTAATTAATTTTTATAAATCAATATCAATATATGGACGATAGGTCTTTATCTGAAACTATTGAATTAGCAAAAAAAAATAATCAAAAAGCATTCAACAACCTTTTTGAAGAATTTTGGGGATATTTATATAATTATCAATTGAAAAAAAATTATAATCAGGACAGAGCTGAGGATATTTCAATTAGAACAATGGCAAAAGCATTTGATAGGATTGAAACATTTAACTCAAAGTATAAATTTAAAACTTGGCTTGTTGCAATCTCTAATAATATAAAAATTGATGATTACAGGAAAGAAGTGAAAAATCTATTGAGGGACAGAATTGAATATCCAGATTCCCAAAAAATTATTGATGAGACGTTGTCACCTGAAGATAAATTAATAAGAAACCAAAAGTTTGAGGATTTATTAATAAAAATAAAATCATTAAAAATCGATTATTCACAAATTATTAAATTAAGATTTTTTAATGAACTCTCTTACAAAGAAATAAGCGAAGTGACTAATCAACCTATTAATACTGTAAAAGTAAAAATTTTGAGGGCAAAAAAAATTTTGTCTGAGAAAATCAAAAATGAAGAAAAATTTTATAAATAAATTAGGACCTGGACTTTTATTTGCTGGAGCAGCTATTGGAGTATCTCATTTGGTTCAGTCTACCAGAGCAGGGGCAGATTATGGCTGGGGATTACTTTGGGCTTTGTTAATTGTAAATCTTCTTAAATACCCTTTTTTTCAATTTGGACCCAGATATGCAATTGCTACAAATAAAAGTTTAATACAAGGTTATTACGAGTTAGGTAAATTTTTTTTGATTTCATACTTTATATTAAATATTGCAACAATGTTTACAATCCAAACAGCAGTTACTATTGTTACTGCTAGTCTTGCCTCAAAAGTATTTGGTTTAACCTCTAGTCTTGTAGTTTGGTCACTAATAATAACATTTTTATGTTTAAGTATTTTATTTATTGGAAAATATAAATTGTTAGATAATTTGATAAAATGGATAATTCTAACCCTATCAATAAGTACAATTTTGGCTTTAATTGTGGCTGTTTACAAAAATGACTCCCCAATTCAATTTGGTCAAATTTTTCCAAACTCTAGTAATTTAATTTTTCTAATTGCATTTATGGGTTGGATGCCCGCACCACTAGATATATCAATTTGGCACTCTTTATGGGCAATTGAAAAAAAAAATAATTCAAGAAAAAAAATCAAATTCAAAGAAAGTATTTTTGATTTCAATGTTGGCTATTTTACGACAGTTTTTTTGGGTATTTGTTTCATGGGTCTTGGCTCATTTGTCATGTTTAATTCAAATTTAGTTTTCTCAAGTCAGGGTTCAATATTTGCAGATCAACTTATTCAATTGTATACAAAAAACTTTGGAAATAACTTCTACTCTTTTATAGCTATTGCTGCATTAACTACAATGTTTAGTACAACATTAACTTGTCTTGACGCATCACCAAGAGCAATGACAGAGACTATGAAAATTTTAGTACCTAAGTATAGTTTTTTTAATTATATTTTTTGGATAATAGTATTATCAATTGGAACCTCATTGATTTTAATATTTCTTCTTTCTGAAATGGGTAAGCTTGTTGAAATTGCAACTGTACTATCATTTGTTACAGCTCCTTTTTATGCTATTTTAAACTATAAACTTATTACAAGTAATAAAATGCCTAGTAAATACAAACCAAAAAAATTGATAAAATTTTTATCAATAATTGGAATAATTTTTTTACTAGTTTTCTCTTTTGGATATTTATTTGTAGTTATATAAAAATCTATGTCTTATATTTGCATAAAAAAGCTTTGAATTCTAATTTAAATTCTACTTTAGAAAAACCAACGATTACTCCAAAACCTAAGTGGATAAGGGTTAAGTTACCCACTGGAAAAAAATATACTGATCTTAGAAATTTAGTAGAAAAATACAAATTAAACACTATTTGTACATCTGGTAGCTGTCCCAACATGGGTGAATGTTGGGGGGAAGGAACGGCAACTTTTATGATACTTGGTAACATATGTACTCGATCGTGCGGTTTTTGTGGAGTTAAAACTGGGAGACCTAATCATGTTGATTGGTCTGAACCTGAAAAAGTTGCGAATTCAATAAAAATTATGAAAATTAAACATGCAGTTATAACCTCTGTTGATAGGGATGATTTAAAAGACATGGGGTCAATAATTTGGTATGAAACAATAAAAGCTATCAGAAGAATTAATCCTGAAGTGACTCTTGAAAGTTTAATACCTGACTTTCAAGGAAATAAAATAAATTTAAAAAGAATTATTGATGCTAAACCTGAGGTAATTTCTCACAATGTTGAAACTGTTAAAAGATTAACTAGACAAGTAAGAATTCAGGCTAAATATGAAAGAAGTTTAGATGTTTTGAAATTTTTAAAAGATAATGGAGCGAATAGAACTAAATCAGGAATAATGGTTGGGTTAGGAGAAAATGAAGATGAAGTTTTTCAAACACTTATTGATTTAAGAAATTCCTATGTTGATGTTGTTACTATTGGGCAATACCTTCAACCCTCTAAAAAACATTTACAAGTCAATTCTTTCATTACTCCAGAAACTTTTAAAAATTATGAATTATTTTCAAAAGATTTAGGTTTCAGACATGTTGAAAGTGGCCCTTTAGTAAGATCTTCATACAAGGCTCACAAACATATAAATTAATCTTCTTTCAAATACCCCTCAATTTCCTTGTTGAAAATGGTGCCCTCATTACCTACAAATTTCATTTCAATTGGTAAATAATACAATAAATCGTAATTTATTTTGTCAACAATTCTCACATAATCTTTCTCAGTAGTTAAAATAATTTTACCGTTAGCTGAATCTTTGATTTTTTTAATATCAGAATTTGTGAAATCATGGTGGTCTGGAAATTCAATTAATTTAAAGTTAAAATTTGTCAAATAAATCAATAGCTCATTGTTATCTGCAATACCTGTTAATAGAATAAAATCATAATTTTTTAAATCATTTAAACTTCTTGATTCTTTTCTGTTGAAAATAAGTTTATTGTAGCCTATTGTTGAAAAAAAAATTTTTTGATTTTTATTCAATTTGATTTTTTCAATAAAAACTTTTTTTTCAAAATCATCTATTTTATTAGGACACTTGGTTACCAAAATTATATCTGATCTTTTATATCCAGATCTAAATTCCCTAAGCTTTCCTAGAGGCAAAACAAAATCACTAAAAAAAGGTGAATTATATTTAGTTAACAAAATACTCAGTCCTGGCTTAATCCATCTGTGTTGAAAAACATCATCTAATAAAAATATTTTTTGATATGAATATTTATTTTCAAGAAATTCAATCGCTTTAACCCTGTTTTCAGAAACGACAATTTTAGTATGAGGATTTTTCATAAAAAGCATATAGGGCTCATCACCAACTTTTTGATAATCAGAAAACCTATCAACTTCAATCAGGCCCTTTGACTTTCTTTTGTATCCACGACTGATAACTGAAATTTCGTATTTATCTTTTAAGTATTTTGAAAAATAATCTATCAAAACAGTTTTACCTGTTCCTCCTGTAGAAATATTACCAACTCCAATGATTTTCGATTCAAATTTTTTTTGATTAAAAAAACCTATATCAAAAAGTAGATTTCTGATATGAACAACACTACCGTATAAAATAGAAATAATCAACCCAAAAAAGTGAAACAATTTCATAAGGACCAATATAATATTATATTTGTACAAAACAACTCATTTTTTTAATGTGAAAATAAAAGATGTTCTTGGTGAATTGAAAAAATGGGCTCCACTTGAATACTCAGAGGATTTTGATAATGTTGGTCTACTTGTTGGAAATGAGGAAAATAAATTAAGTAAATGTTTGATTTGTTATGATGTAACAGAAGACATTTTAGATGAAGCTAACAAAAATGATTGCAATCTGATTATTAGCTTTCACCCAATAATTTTTAACGGTTTAAAAAAAATAACTGGTTCAAATTATGTTGAGAAAATTGTTTGGAAGTCAATTCAAAACAATATTGCTATATATGCTATTCACACTGCACTTGATAATCACAAGTATGGTGTTAGTTTTGAACTTGCAAAAAATTTAAATCTTACGAGACAAGAAATTTTAATCCCTAAAAAAAATACTTTGAAAAAGCTTAATTTTTTAGTTCCAAAGAAAAATGCAAGTAGTTTAAGAAAAAAACTTTTTAGTATTGGTGCTGGAAAAATTGGAAATTATGACAATTGTAGTTTTTTCTTTGAAGGAAAGGGATCATTTAAAGGAAATGAAAATAGTAAACCTTTTATTGGAGAGAAAAACCAAATTAATTATGTTAAGGAGGAACTTGTAAGTTTGATTTATGAAAATCACTTAGAAAATAAAGTCTTAAAAACTTTAAATGATAACCATCCTTATGAAGAAGTTTCCTATGATATAATACCATTAGACAATATTAATCAAGATATTGGACTTGGATCAGTTGGTTTTTTAAAGAAGAAAACAGATTTTAATAAATTTTTAAAAATTGTTAAATCTAAATTAAACTGTAAAGTTATCAAGCATAGTGACATAGTTTTTGAGAAAGTTCAAAAAATAGCTGTATTAGGTGGATCAGGAAGCTTTGCTATCGATTTTGCAATATCAAAAAATGCTGAAGTTTTAATAACATCAGATTTAAAATACCATGATTTTTTTAAAGCAAATAAAAAAATAATTTTAGTTGATGTGGGTCACTACGAGAGTGAACAATATACAAAAACATTAATCTTCGACTATCTTAAAAAAAAATTACCTAATTTTGAAATCATTTTATCAAAAATAAATACTAATCCAATTAAATACTTCTAAATCCATGGCAAAAAAAAAAGAAATCTCGGTTGAAAAAAAATTAAGGGCACTATATGATTTACAAATTATAGACTCAAGAATTGATGAAATCAGAAATATCAGAGGAGAACTTCCCCTTGAAGTTAAAGATCTTGAGGACGAGATTGCAGGTTTTCAAAATAAAATTGAAAAATTAAATTCAGAGTTATCTGAACATGAAAATTCGATATCGGATAATAAAAATATTATTGAATCATCAAAAGAATTAATTAAAAAATATTCAGAAAAGCTCAAAAATGTCAGAAATAATAGAGAGTACAATTCAATCACTAAAGAGGAAGAATATCAAAAACTTGAAATTGAATTAGCTGAAAAAAAAATAAAAGATTTACAAATCAAAATTGAAAATCAAAAAGAAATTGAAGCTAGCTTGAAGGAAAAATTAGATGAGAAATCTAAGCACTTAACTGCAAAAAAAAGTGAGTTGACTGAAATCATGAAAGAAACCCAAAAAGAAGAAGATATTTTATTAAAACAATCAGAGATTTACGAAGAAAAAATTGAAGAACAATTAATTAAGGCATACAAAAGAATTAGAAGTAATGTTAAAAATGGATTGGCAATTGTCCCAATTGAAAGAGGTGCATCAGGGGGTTCGTATTTTACTATTCCTGCTCAAATACAGATGGAAATTGCCTCAAGACAAAAAATTATCACTGATGAGTTTAGTGGAAGGATTTTAGTTGACGCTGAATTAGCTAAAGAGGAAAAAACGAAAATAGAAAAGATCATCAATTCTCTGTAAGAGCTAAAATTAAATTAACATAGCAGCTCCCAGAGAAGACGCATTTGATTTTGTGTTAATTATAATTTTATGGTTTGGGTAATTTATTTTTAAAATTTCTATAAATATTTTATTTTTAGAGAACCCCCCATCAACATAAATCTTTTTTATATGTTCTTCAAAAATGACAGATATCGATTTTTTTAAAACTAAAAATAACTCTAATATTAGTCTATGATAAGCCTCGTCAAAAGTCCTAAAATTAAATACTTCATAATCTGGACAATTTTCATTTGATAAATAAGTCCATCTATAATTATTTCTAATTTTTTTTATTGCTATGTAAGTTTTTTTATCAAAATTAATTTTACCAATATCAAAATTTTCTATTTGAAAAAAATCAGTTAATTGTTTTAATTTAATTTCATGCTCGGCCCCTAGAAAAATTCTTGACGTTTTTACTGGAGAACTGTCAATTTTCATGTAGGCTGTCGCACCATTGTTAATTTGACCTATATCAAAAATATTATCCTTTGCAAATGGATTAAAATTTATACACCAAGTGCCAGTTGAAATTAAAATGAATGGATCACTTTCATTTGTTAAATAATATTGAAGGGCAGAGGAACTATCATGAATACCAACTCCAAATATTATTTTATTTGAGTTTATTGTCTTAGTAATAGTTTTATTTGTTTTGACAATTGGGGGAAATAATTTATAAATACTCTCACCTTTTACCCAACAGTGATATTTTTTATTCTTATAATCCCATAAATCAGTATGACAACCTATACTTGTATATTCACTTGTTAATTCCTCAGTAAAAAGAAAACTTAAATATTGAGGTAAATGAAGAGAATACTTAATTCTTTTGTAAAAATTAGGTTTTTTTCTTTTTAACCAAAAAATTTGTTTGCCAGAATTAAGCATATTTAAATTTTTAGATCCTGTAGACAATGAAAATTTTCTTTCTGGTCCATATTTTGAATAAAATAAACTTATAATTTCCTCATCAATTTTTTTATTATAGTCATAAACTGGTTTGATTATTTTAAAACTAGAATCAAGATGAACAAAAGTAGCTCCAAATGCAGAAAAATTAACTTTAGTTATTTTATATTTATTTGAATTGAGATATTCGTAAAAAACTTTTTTTATCCATGAAGTCATTTTTTCAATGTCATCACATGTATCTCCGTCATCATCAATAGTTTTTTGGGTTTTTTTATTTCCCTGGCGAATTAAACTATAATTAGCATCAAATAAAAAATATTTCTGATTAGTCTTACCAATGTCAAATACCAATATGCAATTCTTAATCATTATAAACCTGACGAAGTGTATTTTTGACCTCTTTGATTAGTTAATTTTTTACGAATTTCTAATTTCCTATATGTATCAATTGGTGAAATTGAACCCCCCAATCTGAAATTAGATTCGTTAACAATTGGTCTTACATCTATATTAAAAGCCTCATTTAAAATTGATTCACATAAAGTTATATCATTTTTTTCCTGTGCTTCTCTCAACCTCCTGAAGTCAACTAATAATGATTTTATGTAGGCAATTTTTATATTTTCAATTGATTGTAAAAGATCTTCAAGTGGATCCTTCAGATTATGGCTTGCATCAATCATCCATGAAACTTTTGGATTTTTTGTTTCTTTTTCACCCTGGACTAATTCACAAAAGATTAAAAATAATTGAAAAGGATTTTGGGATCCAACAGTTAAATCATCGTCACCATAATTAGAATCATTGAAATGAAAACCTCCAAGTTTTTCTTCTTGCATCAAAATCGCAACTATTTGCTCAATATTTGTATTGGGCAAGTGATGACCTAAATCGATTAATGAGTAGGCTTTTTTACCTAACTTTGAGGTAAAAAGGAAGGAGGATCCCCAATCAGGTATTACCATAGAATAAAAATAAGGTTCATGAGGTTTATATTCTATCAAAAGTTTCCAATCATCTGGTAAATATTCATATATTTTATGAAGAGAATCTAGAGTTCTTTTAAAAGCATCTCTAAAGTTACTTTGCCCTGGATAAGATGATCCGTCAGCAAGCCAAACTGTTAAAGATTTTGCACCAATTTTCTTGCCATAATTTATAACCTGAATATTATGACTTATTGCAAGATCTCTAACATTTTTATCAACATGAGATAAAGAACCAAATTTATAAGATAACTTGCTATCCTTTTGGTCTTGAAAAGTATTTGAATTAACTGAATCAAAATTTATTCCTTGAGATTTTGCAATTTTATTAATTAATTCAAAATCATCAGGAATATCCCAAGGTATGTGCAGACTAATTAATCCAGATGACTTAGTAAGGGTATTCAAAATTCCGACATCATGAATTTTTTCATTTAAATTTCTTGGTTGGCCACCCAAACTGAATCTTCCAAACCTTGTTCCACCTATTCCTAATGCCCAACTTGGTATTGCAATTTCTAATTTTGATAGCTTATTAATTATATTATCAATATTGATTTCTTTTTTTCTTAAAATTTTACTTAAAAAATTATAACCATCTTTATGATGATTTATTTTATTTAAATTAAATTCTTCTATTTGTTTTTTTTCAATCATTAAAAATATATTATCGTACAAAAGCTTGAGGAATACCCCCATCAATATTTATTATATTACCAGTACTTTTATTTAAAGATGTAAGAATTCCAAAAACTCCGTTTGCAATGTCTTCAGGTTTAATTATTTGATTTAATAAATTTCGTTTTGCATAAAATTCTGGTAACTGAGTAACTTTTATACCATGAGATTTAGCTCTTTCCTCTGCCCAAGAACCTTTCCATATTTTGCTTCCAATTATTACACCGTCTGGATTTAAAGAATTAACTTTAATATTAAATTGAGCTAATTCAGTAGCCATTAATCTAGACATGTGAAGTTGAGCAGCTTTCGCAGTTCCATATCCTATATTATTCGGGCCAGATGAAATACCATTTTTACTAACTATATTTACAATGTCTCCACCTAAGTTTTGAATTTTTAAAAATTTTGAAGCTTGTTTTGAAAATAAGAATTGACCTTTAACTAAAATATTTTGGAGTTTATCCCAATCTTTTTCAGTAGTATTTTGAATTGATTTTGAAATAGCTAGTCCAGCACTATTAACTAATATATCTAAACCTCCAAATTTCATTATTGACTTATTAATTGTATCTTCAATATTATCAGATTTTGTGACGTCACACTTACAGAATAATGCTTGATCAGAATTATATTTATTTTTTAAATCCTTAAAATTATCATCTGAAATATCAACAAAAACCACATTTGCTCCTTCATAAATTAATTTTTCAGAAATTGCTTTACCAATACCCCCTCCTGCTCCTGTAACTAGTGCAACTTTACCTGTGAGTGGTTTTTCAACAGGTTGCCTTTTAAGTTTTGCTTCTTCAAGTAACCAATATTCAATATTAAAGGCTTCTTGTCTTGACAAGGAAGTATAACTTGAAATAGTTTCAGCACCTCGCATTACATTAATAGCATTCATATAAAATTCAGAGGCAATTCTAGAGGTTTGTTTATTTTTTGCAAATGTAAACATTCCTACTCCAGGGTAAAGAATGACAACAGGATTACAATCTCTAATTTTAGGACTATTTTCTTTTTTACAATTTTCATAATATTCTCTGTAATCTATTCTATATTTTTCAAATAAAGATTCTATTTTTTTTGAAATCAGTTTCTCATCAGAAAGCTTAAAATCCTTGGATATATCTAAAACCATGGGTTTAATTTTTGTTCTCAAAAAATGATCTGGACATGATGTACCCATTGGAGCTAGTTTTTGAAGTTTATTACTATTAATAAATTCCATTACTTCACTACTATCTGAAAAATGACCAATCATTTTATTTTCTGAAGAGCAAAATCCTCTCAAAATAGGAAAAATTTTAACTGCTTGTTCAGTTCTTTTTTTATTTGATAATTTGACAACCTTAAGGCCTCCAAAAATATTTTTCTTTTTTTTCTGTTTTAATTCAATAAATTTTGATGCAACTTCAATGGCATTTAGACTATTTATATAACATTCATAAGAGCTTTCTCCCCAGGTAAATACTCCGTGTCCGCCAAGAACAATACCTTTTACATTTGGGTTGTTTTTTAAACACCTTTCTAAATTAAGCGCAAGATCAAATCCTGGTCTTTGCCATGGCACCCACCCCATTTCATTACCCCAAATCTCTTGTGTTATTTCTTTACTATCTTTTGATGCAGCAATAGAAATTAAAGCATCAGGGTGAAGATGATCAATGTGCTTAAAAGGTAATAGAGCATGAAGTGCAGTATCAATTGAGGGGGGCTTACTATCCAAATCATAAATGCAATAATTTAAAAGTTTTACCATATCATCTTCATAATCAATACCCTTATAAACTTTTTTTAATTTATGAATTTTATCAACATATAATCCAGCAATTCCGTCTCTCCTCAAAGTTCCAATGTCACCACCTGATCCTTTTATCCACATTACGTTTACTTTTTCCCTTGTGATTGGATCTTTTTCGACTGTTTTACAACTTGTGTTACCACCACCAAAATTAGTTATTCTTAAATCTGAACCTAATAGATTAGATCTGTAAAGAAAAAGATCAATTTGATTTTTTTTTAAATCTGTTTCCTTTTTTTTATCCCACAAAAAATTTACAAATTTATATTTGTTGTTAATTTTCATATTTTTATTAATGTAATAATATTTCGATAATAAACTTTGACTAATATAAAGAAACCTACGATTAAAAAATCATTAAATTCAGAATTTGAAAGAGTTTCAGTTCCTGAAAAAAATCATAAAACTTGGAAAAGTTTTCTTGGAATGTACGCTGGAGAACACGCAGCAGGAACTGAATTTATGATAGGACCATTATTTCTAACCGTGGGTGTTAGTGCATTTGATTTAATTGTTGGTTTATTTTTTGGAAATCTTTTTGCGGTTCTTTCATGGAGATATCTCACTGCAAAGATTGCTGTTAAAGAGAGATTTACTTTATATTTTAAATTAGAAAAAATATCAGGAAAAAAATTAGTTAAATTTTACAATGTCGCAAATGGTATTTTATTTTGTTTTTTAGCTGGAGCAATGATAACTGTTTCTGCCACCGCAGTAGGAGTTCCAACAAATATGAAAATGCCAACACTTAATGACGTTTTACCAAACAGTTACACATGGATTCTAATTGTATTAATAATTGGTATGATCACAACATTAATTGCTTCAAATGGATATTCTACTGTTTCGAAAGTATCAAATTGGATGTCTCCAGTTATAATTTTCGCTTTTTTTGGTTGTGGTTTAGTTTCTGCAAGTCAACTTGGAATTACCTCAATTAATGATCTATTGAATATTTGGGGCTCGGGGTCTGAACCTTTTCCTGGTCAGATAAAATATAGTTTTTGGCATGTTTTTTTCTGGTCCTGGTTTGCAAATGCAGCAATGCACATTGGAATGTCTGATCTTTCAGTTTTTAGATATGCTAAATCCTCTTCTTCTGGTTGGACAACTGCAGCTGGAATGTATATAGGGCACTACATGGCTTGGATTGCAGCTTGTCTTTTATATGCAGTTTACTTAAAAACTCCCGAGGCAATAAATTCTCTTGAAATGGGATTAGCTCCTGAGGTTGCTCCAGGTCCATTAGCTTACAACGCTCTGGGTTGGTTTGGAGTATTATCAGTTATTCTTGCTGGATGGACTACTGCTAATCCAACAATTTATAGATCAGGTTTGGCCTTTCAAGCACTTATTCCAAAACTTTCAATAAAAAGAGCAACTATAATAGCGGGATTAATTTCAACAATTGCTGGAATTTTCCCTGCATTTGCTATGAAATTACTTGATTTTGTCTCTATTTATGGTTTTATTTTAGCTCCATTTGGAGCTATCATTGTTTTTGAATTTTTCTTTTTCAAAAAACTTAACTTAATAAAAAACTATTCAGAAAAAAAATCGATTAGTTTTAGCTATGCTGTTTTTTTTGCTTGGTTTATTAGTTTTGTTTTTTTCTATTCAATTTCATATTTATACGAAGTTTTTCTCTCTTTTTTAACTCTTCCCGCATGGTTTTTTTGTGGAATTATGTTTCTTTTATTAAGTAAATTTTCTCAAAAAAATGATTAACAATTTTCCAATAGCACATGATTCTTGCTATAAACTAAATCTTCCTCCCGGACATAGATTTCCAATGGAAAAATACGAGAAATTACCAAAAAAACTAATTGAAAAAGGTATAGCTGATACCTCAAATTTTTTCAAACCAAACTTTCCAAATATTGAGGATATTTTACTAACCCATAAAAAAAATTATGTTGATAAACTAAATAATTTAATGCTTTCAAAAAATGAAATTAGAAAAATTGGATTTCCGTTGTCAGATGATCTAATTAGAAGGGAATTCATAATATCCGGCGGAACAATTGAGGGTGCAGTAAAATCTCTTAATCATGGGATTTCAATGAATATTGCAGGTGGCACACACCATGCATTTTCTGATAGAGGTGAGGGTTTTTGTTTATTAAATGATCAAGCTATAGCTGCAAACTATTTAATTAAAAATCATAAAATTGAGAAAATTCTTGTAATTGATCTTGATGTACATCAAGGCAATGGTACTGCGGCTATATTTAACAATTTAAATAATGTATTTACTTTTTCAATGCATGGTGAAAAAAATTATCCATTTAAAAAAGAAAAAAGCGATTTAGATATTGAATTGAAAGACAAAACTGGTGATCACGAATATCTTAATATTTTAAATTCAATAATTGAAAAATTAATTAATAAACTAAATCCTGAATTTATTTTTTATTTGGCTGGAGTTGATGTAATAAAAACTGATAAATTGGGAAGACTATCTCTATCAATTGAAGGATGTAAAAAAAGAGACCAAATCATTTTTTCAATATGTAAAAAAAAGAATATTCCTATTCAATGTAGCATGGGTGGGGGTTATTCTGAAGATATAGATTTAATTGTTGAAGCTCATACAAATACTTTTTTGATGGCTAAAAATATAATTGCTAATTAATTTTTTTTAATTTAACAAAAGTATTATGCACAGAAGACAATTTTTAAAATCCTCATCATTAGTCTTATTTTCTCCTTTCGTAGACAAAAAAAGAAATCATTCCATTGATTTAACTAGATTTAAAATTGGTCTACAGTTATTTAGCGTTAGAGATGCAATGACAGAAAATCCGATAAAAACATTAAAATCTCTAAAAAGGATGGGGTATGAAGACTTTGAAACTTACGGATTTGACGCTATTAACAATAAATACTATGGATTTTCTCCATTCGAATTCAAATCAATAATTAAGGACCTTAATTTATCAACCTCTAGCGGACATTACGGGGTTAATAACATTATGGAAAAATCTGACTCATTTATAAAAAAATATATTGACAGTTGTATTAACGCAGCTTTAACTTTAGAGGACAAATATATTGTGTTTCCAAGTCTTAATGAGAAGTATCATTCCTTTGAAGGTTATAAATTTTTGATAAAAAAATTAAATCAAATGGGTAAACAAATAAGTGAAGCAGGATTAAATTTTGCATATCATAATTTTGGCTATGATTTAAATTTTTATCAGGAAAAGTTTGGGCTTGATTGGATAATTGAAGAAACAAATCCTGAATGGGTAAAATTGGAAGTTGATTTTTACTGGGTGATGCATGCAGACAAAATATCTCCAAAGAAATTAATAGATAAGGCAAAAGGAAGATTTAAATTGTGGCATATCAAAGATATGCACAAAACAACAAAAGATTATACTGAGCTAGGAAATGGTTCAATTAATTATAATGAAATTTTACCTAATCCTGAATCATCTGGATTAGAATATTTATATTTGGAACAAGGAGGAAATTATAGTCTTAATTCCATGCAAAGTGCATTTGAAAGTATTAATTTTTTAAAAAAAAATATAATTAAAAAATAATTTATGAAAAAAATAATATTCATCGTTTTAGTAATTTTTAATTTTAATAGTATTTACTCCCAAATACCTCTTCCTGAACATCCAAGACCTGATTTTAAAAGAGATCAGTGGCAAAACCTAAATGGGAAATGGGATTTTAAATTTGATCCTAATAATGAAGGATTATCTAATTCTTGGTTTTCAGGTGAAAAAAAATTTGAAGATGAGATTATAGTTCCATTCCCATGGGGTTCAAAACTTTCTGGATTAACAGATAATGCCAATATTGGATGGTATAGTAGAGATATTAAAGTTTCATCTAAATGGAAAGGGAAAAAAATTTTTATAACTATTGGAGCATCAGATTGGGAAACATCATTATGGATTGACGGTAAGTTTGTTGGAAAACATGAAGGGGGGTATACACCATTTTCATTTGAATTAACTCCTTTTTTGACTTATGGAAAAAAACATAAGATAATAGTACGTGTTGATGATGACGCAGGTGATCCTAATAAATTTACCAGAGGTCATGCGTTATATGGTAAACAAGGTTATGGGAATGCAAGAGGGATATGGCAAACCGTTTATCTAGAGGCCAGAGGATCTAATTATTTTGATGCAATTCACTTTACACCTGATATTGACAACAAATCAGTAAATGTAAAATTTTACTTTCATGAAAAAATGAAAACCAATTCAATTGTAAAATTGAATATTAAGACCGATAAAGGTGTAATAAATAAAAAATTTACAATTAGAAAAGGTCAGCTTACTAGTTCTTTTAATGTTTTAATTCCTAATATGAGACTATGGAGTATTAACGATCCTTTTTTATACCAAGTTGAGGCTTCACTTGATGATGACCGAGTAGAATCCTACTTTGGTATGAGAAAAGTGTCAGTTGTAAATTTACCAAATTCTGAATTTCCCTATGTTGCATTAAATAACAAACCTATTTATCTCCAATTTGCGTTGGACCAATCATACCATCAAGACGGTTTTTACACTTTTCCTACCGACCAATTTATGAAAGAGGAGATAATTAGAAGTAAATCAATCGGATTAAATGGGATTAGAATTCACATTAAAACTGAAATTCCAAGAAAACTGTATTGGGCTGACAAACTTGGTCTCTTAGTGGTAGAGGACTTACCTAATTCATGGGGTGAGCCAAATAAATTAATGAAAGCTGAGTCGGAATATACGTTAAGACAAATGATAAAAAGAGATTATAACCACCCATCAATTATCTCATGGGTAATTTTTAATGAACAGTGGGGGTTGAAAACAAAGCAAGTTGAAATCAATAATGAAGGACCTTGGGAAAATGAAGGTAACGTAATTCTTCCTGAAACATTCGCTTGGGTCGCATCGATGTATTACTTGGCTAAATCTCTAGACCAATCTAGATTAATTGAGGATAACTCTCCGTGTTGTGGTGGTCTTCACACTGCAACAGATATAAACTCATGGCATGCTTATTTACCTGGATATGAATGGGATGAATATTTAAAAGATCAAACTGAAAAAAATTACAAAGGAGGAACTCATTTGTATTATGACGGTTGGTCACAACAAAATCAGCCATTTTTAAATTCAGAGTGCGGAAATGTTTGGGGATATAATGGAAGTACAGGTGATGTTGATTGGAGTTATGATTATCATCGTATGATAAACTCTTACCGAAAATATCCAGAAGTTTCTGGGTGGCTATATACTGAACATCACGATGTAATTAATGAGTGGAACGGTTACTGGAAGTTTGATAGATCAAATAAATATACTGGGCTATCAGATATAATGGATGGTATGACAATTAATGATTTTCATTCCCCAATTTATTTATCAACCGGGAACAAGATATGTATAACAGTTGACGGTGATCAAAAATTAAAAATCCCATTATTTTTATCCTCTATGACAGACATTGATATCGGAGAAAAATTAAAAATAGAATATGAATTGATACACACCAATTATATTGGAGAGTCAAATGAAATTGTATCAAATTCATTTTTAATCAATTATAAAAAATGGATGAACGAAGAGATAACTCCAATAGAAATAAGATCACCAAATGTCAGTGGATTGTCTAAATTATTAATAAAAGTGAAATCATTAAACGATAAAGTATTACACAGAAATTTTATGCACTTTAATGTATTTACGGATCAGAAAATTCCAAATGTAAGCGTTATTAGTAAAAATCCTAACGAATTTTCTAAGTCAGATTGGAGTATTAAAACTTCTGATATTATGAATGGAAAGAAAATAAACGGTTTTGGAAAAGGATTTTTTGAATATAAATTCGATCTACCGAAAAATCTGAATAATATTAAAGATGCTTTTTTTATTGTTGAGGCATCGGCTAAAGAATTATTTGATAAAGATAAAAGTGACAAAGAATTTACTGAGGACGGATTAGACTACATGAAAGGTTCAAAATTGAGTCCTAGTAAAAATCCAAATTCTTATCCTATGACTGACGAAATAAAATTTCCATCAGATATTGATATTTATGTAAATGATAAATTTTACAAAACCTATGATCTGGAAGATGACCCGGCTGACCACAGAGGGATTTTATCGTGGCATAATCAGCCTGAAAATAGAACTTTAAACGAAGCTGGATCTTATGGATATTTAATTAAATTGCCTCTAGATCTTAAAAAATTTAAAAATGGCCCCATAAAAATTAGAATGGAAACAAAAAGTACTGGAGGTTTGGCTTTATATGGTAAATATTTTGGAAGATATCCAATAAATCCTAGTGTAGTTTTAATTAAGTAAAAATTATATTGAAACTCAAATGTTTTCTTTTTCTAATAATTATACATAATTAACATTAATTATATATTTTTGTTAAAAATTGTAGAAATGAAAAACTTAAATTATTTATTCGTATTAGCCCTTACACTTTTTCTAGTTTCTTGTTCAAAAGATAAAGAAGATATTGACAGTTCCAATTCAACATTTTGGAAAAATTCTGTCAAAACTTTTGTTAAATTAGATGGGGCTGATCCAACTGACCAGGCAAACCAAGATAGATTAACTGAAAATGTCTGGATAACCAGAGGTAACGATGGAGGTCAAATCTACAACGCTGTAAAAGAGGAATCTTCAAATAAATCAAAAAGTCCAGTTGGAACTAAGTGGGCAATTGGATCAATAGATGATTACAAAGATTTATCTTTTTATGACTTTAGAATTGCTGTTAAACCTAAAACTATAGTTGGAAAAGATCTTGTGCTTTATCTTGAAGAAGATGACATTTACTTAAGTGTTAAATTCACTGCATGGTCGCAAGGGCAAAAGGGTGGCTTTTCCTATGAAAGAAGTACCCCATAAAATAATTTGAAATTAATTTTAATTTAATTATAATCTAACCACACTGCCATTTCACCTACCTCTCTGTTAGCCCATGAGTAATAAGGAATTAAGGTTAGTTTTTTGTCTTCGAATTTTTTATTAGTTAAAAGTATTTTCCCGATTCCATCGAATAATTGATTATCAAATTTAAAATTTGGTGAATATTCGTTATTAATTTTTACATCTAATACACCTTTTGGATTATCAGCTTCCTCTGCACAATAGACAATTGGTCCATACTCATACGCAATTTTACCCTTGTTTGATTTTAATTTTTCATTTGAGATAACTTTTCTTATTGACATTCCAAACTCAACTTCAATTATGTCATTGGAGCTCCAATTTCTTTTTTCAATAACTATATAACCGTCTTCTATTTTTGCTTCTTTTGTTTCGTTATTAATTTTTAGGTCAACAATTTTCTTCTCATTTTTAACATAATTGTATAAATCTCCTGGCATAACTGAATTTCTAAACCAACCTGGAACTCTAATGTTGAGTCTTGCTGAAATTGGTTCTTTATTATCAAAGTTAAACTTAACTTTCCCATCCCATGGATAATTAGTTTCTTGATTTATTAATAAAAAATTATCTTTAATTTTAATTTTGGAACTATTTCCAATGAATAAATTAACAAAAACATCTTCTTCTTTTTTTGCATAAATATATCCAGGCAACGAAGGTAAGAATCTAACAATATTAACTGGACAACACGAACAATCAAACCATTCTGATCTTCCACAAACGCCTTGATTAAATTTATAAATACCATCTGACTCTAGAGGGTTTGGATATAAAAATGTATCACCTTTAAACGAGACTGATGACAAAAAACCGTTGTAAAGAATCCTTTCAAAAACATCCATATATTTAACGTCTTTATTTAATAAAAAGAGTCTGTGATTCCAAAACATTAAAGCAATTGCAGCACAAGTCTCAGTAAATGCAGTAGCATTTGGTAGCTCGTATGCTGGACCAAAGCCCTCAATTCCTGGTTCAGCACCAATTCCACCTGTTAAAAAAATTTTTTTATAAACTATATCCTCCCATATTTTTTCCAAAGCATTGTCATATTCTTTTGTGCCTGTTATTGCTGCAATATCTGTTGCTCCAGAATAAAAATAACATGCTCTAACAGCATGCCCAACGGCTTCCTCTTGATCTGAAAGTGGCTTGTGGTCTTGAGCATATTCACCTTGCCAATGGTCAAAATCAAATTCATCTTCTCCCCAAGGATTAGTTTTTTTAAAATCATTATAAATTCTTTTATTTTTATTTCTTCCTTTTTGATCAATAAAAAATTTTGCAAGATCTAAATATTTCTTATTACCAGTTACCCTGTATAATTTTACAAGACCTATTTCAATTTCTTGATGTCCTGGTACTCCGATATTTTTATTTGGACCAAATACACTATCAACTAGATTAGCATTTTTAATTGCAACATCTAATAATTTTCTTTCTCCTGTAGCCTGATAATGTGCAACAGCAGCTTCATATAAGTGACCAACATTATACAATTCATGAAAAATTTCAAGACCTGTCCATCTTACTTTGCCTGCACCATCAGCTGCTTTTTGCGGATTAATCGTCCTATTAGTATATAAATAACCGTCATCCTCTTGTGCAGATACAATTTTATGAATTACTTCATCCAAGTGTTTTTTTAAATCAGGATTAGAATTGACTCTCAAAGAGTAACTTGCTCCCTCAACGATCTTAAATACATCTGAATCATCAAAAAAAATGCCTTGAAATTCTCCCTTCTCTAACCCACCTGCCTTAGCAAAATTACTAATTCTTCCAGTTTCTTCACTTTTTTTCAACGTTGCAGGTATCGTGACTTTTTCATTGATTTCTAGACGTTTTTTCCAGAAAGTATCTTCAATTGTAACGTCAGTAAATGATATAGGTGTGATAGGATAGTCTTTGAAATAATCTTGCGATTTGTCTGATTTAACACATCCAAGAGTGACAAATAAAAAAATTAGTACTAAAAATTTAATGACTTAATGTTTAATTGTTTTCATTAAAATACAACTTTATGTAGAAAAAAACTAATAAGCTGATTTTAAATATTAATATATAAATGAGGGGTTAACGATTCTAAAATTTTTTGTGGCTACAACAATCATCATTGTCACATCTACAATTTTTTAAATTATAAAAGTGTGTAACACACAAAATTGACGCTGACAAGTACGTATAAACTTCCTGAAGATGAATAATTTCAAACTGCTCATTTAAAATTAAAATTGAAAGGATAAGCCATGAGGAAAACAAAATTGGTTTTACAATGCTATTTGTAGAATTTAATATTGATTTACATACAGCTACAAAAGAAATAATTATAAAAATATAATTTAAAGAATTCCATAGAAAGGCAGCTTCAAAATTATAAGTTGAGAGCTTTGCTTGATAAACATAAAAAAAAGGAGAAAATATGCAATGAATTGCACATAAGATACCAGAAGTTACACCTACATGATCAGAATTAATTTTGATGATATTCATATTTAAATATATTAATTTTATATTAAGTGGGCGCGAAGGGATTCGAACCCCTGACCCCTTGGGTGTAAACCAAGTGCTCTGAACCAACTGAGCTACGCGCCCCTAAAATTAAAGGCAAATATATTATTAATATTCCAATAATTTCATATTTTAGACTAAACCTCAATTATCAAATACTTAACATGAAAAAAATAATTCTACCAATTTTAATTTTTAGCTTGTTTCTATCTTGCTCTAAAGACGACAACTCCTCTTCATATGAGTCAAGGATGAAAGATTCTGCAATAACTAATATTTTTGCTTCTGGAAAAGTTTCAGAGCAATCAGCATCTGAAGCTAAAAAGACAATTTTTGGAAAATGGAATGTTGGAGCAGAAAAAAATAATTCCTCCTCAAGATCAACCACTGAGTGTATTTTCAATTATATAGAATTTACAGACTCCTCATACATTATATCGCTAAGTATCTCAAATGACGATAGTGGAGATCCAGAAAGCGGAAGTATTTTCGGAAACTATAACCTAGTTGAGGTTGATGGCCTTGTTACTGAAGTTGAGCTATTTTTTTCAGTCTCTGGATCAGATGTTAAAATTGCCTCACTTACAAATATTGAAGTGATTGAAACTACGACTAAATTAGACGCTACTTTTGACATAGATTTCATAGTTGATTTTGAAGAAATTGACTTAGTTTGTAACGATTTAAGTGGAAGTTATTCTGCTGATAAAGAACCTGCAATGGATGAGACTACTGGAGCAAGTGCTGACTCAAATCATTACAAAGTTGTTAGAAATTGGGAAATTACATCGTATTCTGATTCTAATGGAAATGATTTATCTTTCTTTTTATTAGATTATTGCCAAGAACAAAGTTATAATTCTGTTACTGGAGAATTTGATTTAGTTTTAATTCCAGATTGTAATGTTCCTTCAAAATTCCAAGTTAATTTGTCAACATTTGGTACTTATGTAACAATAACTCTAGATTCGTCAGATTCGCCACTTGAGATAGAAACTGGAACATGGGATTGGCTTAATGACGAGCAAACCGAATTCATTGTTGATGGCGGACAATTTACTGGAACAATATCAAGTTTATCAGAAACTAGCTGGGTATTTGATGCAGTATTTATTGATGGGACAAATCAATCGTTTTCCTTTGTTGCTGTACCATAATTACATTTATTATTTATAATCTTTAAACATATATTCATTAGGTAATACTATAGTACCAGTAGTTATTCTGAATGGATAATTTTTACTCTTATTAAAAATTACTTCTATTAGAGAGGCATTAAAGTGATTTTTTTTAACGGGAGCACTTATCTCATAATTACCATTAAATGTTTTTTTTAGTTTATATCTTTTCCAACCTCTACCTATTTCCCAAATTCTAAAGTCTCTTTTTTCACTTGTAGCACTCCATAAGTAAATTTCATAATCATATTTTGGATCGATTTCAATATAAAATTTATCTTTTTCAATTTGCCAATTAAACAAGGGGATATCCTCATTATTAATTATTTTTTTATAAAAAGAGATTATATTTTTAGTTCTATATGTTCCTAGTAACTCATGATTTCCATTTGGCACATACTGCAAATATTTTTTATCCGGTAATTTATCCCAATAAAATTTCCATGAATCAGGTAAGAAAAACTCATCAATAGTTCCGTTAATAATAAGTTTTGGCATTTTAAATAACTCTTTAAATTCATATGGCTCAACTATATCTAACAATCTATCAAATTCTGAGGAACCCATCCAATCCATTATATTAAAGTTTACATAATCATCAACAGCCTCTGAGTATGACCCATACGATTTGAAGTGATGGCTAAATGAAGGGACTAGATTAAGTAAATCAATTACCACTGGAGCAATACCAATTATTCTATTATCAATTGCAGCCGAAGTCCATGTTGTCCATCCTCTTTTTGAAGCTCCAGAAATAAAAAATTCATTTATTGGAATAGGGTTAAATTTAGTTATTTCCTCAATTAAATCCATAGATCTAATTACTGCTCTTGTCATAGGCAACCTAGCTAGATATTTTGAATCTGAGTCCAGTGACCCATTATTTAAAAACTTGTCCCATCCATATGCAATTAAATTGTCTTCATATCTCTGAATTTCTGGAAAATCTTTAAAATTAATTGGTTGAAACGGCACATTGCTAACATGGGCAATTACAGACTTCAATTTGACAGCTTCGTTGACTAGATAAGAATTAGTGAAATTAAATGAATCATTTTTTGTTCCCCCTCCAACAAACAAAAGGGCCTTATTAAATTCAATTTTTTTTGGAATAATTATATCGACCATATGCCACCATATACTATCAGAAACTACATCTTTTGATAACCATTTTCCAGAAACCATTTTGTAATTATATGTTGTAGAGTTATTATCAACAACAGAATCAATAAGTCTATAGCTAAATTCCGTTTTTGTTAATTCGCAATACTCCTTTATTATATCTACCTTATAATTTTCAACTTGAGAATTAGAAAAAAATGAAATTAGTAAGGCTAATAAAAGAATTTTGTGATAAATAAATATTTTCAAATTCATGAAAACAAAGTTTATTTGAGTTTATATTTAAAACATACAACAAGTTTTAAAATTATAATAATTTTTCAAAAATGAAAGTACTTCCACCAACATAAATTAAATCATTATTGTTCGAATTTTTTTTTGCGTAATCATAAGCCAATTTTACATCCTTAAAAGTTGTATTAGATAACTTAAGCTTGTCAAAAATATTTTTTAGTTTTTTAAGGTTAAATCCTCTTTCAACATTTGGTTTACATAGATAATACTCAGCATCATTTGGTAAACAGTTAACTATTTCTTCAATATGTTTATCTTTTACAAAACCAAGAACCATATGTAATTTTTTGAATTTATAATCACTTAACTGATTTACAGCCAATTTAAATCCTGCTTTATTATGTGAAATATCAAAAATAACTTTGGGTTTTTGGCTTTGCTCCTCCCATCTTAGTCTTAATCCAGTATTTTTTCTAACATTTTCAAATCCTTTTTTTAAATTTTCTTTTGAAATTTTAAAGCCATTAATGTTTTTCAATGCCAAATATGATAATCCAAGATTTTGAATTTGATAATTTCCAATTAAATCAGACTTGAATATTTGCTTCATAGGCCTATCTAAAACTAGGAGTTTAGTTTTTTTATCTTCTGCAATAGATTTAAAAACTCCTGAAATTTCGTTATCAAACTGACCTACTACTAAAATTGAATTTTTTTTTACAATTCCAGCCTTTTCAATAGCAATTTTTTTTCTGGTTTTACCTAGAAATTTTGTGTGTTCTAAACTGATATTTGTAATAATTGACATTAATGGTTTTTCAATTACATTCGTAGCATCTAACCTACCTCCCATTCCAACCTCAATTATAGCAATATCAACCTTTGAAATATTAAAGAAATCAAAAGCAATTCCAACCGAAATTTCAAAAAAAGACAATTTATTTTTATTTATATATTGGAAATTTGATTTGATAAATTCAACTATATTTTTTTTTCCAATTTTGTTTCCATTAATTTTAATTCTCTCCCTAAATGATTTTATATGAGGGGATGTATATAGACCAACTTTATAATTTGCATCTTGCAAAACTGAGGCAATCATGTGAGAAGTTGAACCTTTTCCATTTGTGCCTCCAACATGAATTATTTTAATTTTATTTTGAGGATTACCGAGATAATTTACAAAATCAAACATCCTATCTAAATTTGGTTTATAAGCCTTTGAACCCTGTCTTTGATAAAAAGGTAATTGGTGGTACATCCAATTTATTACATCACTGTAATTATTCACTTAACTTAAAATTGATAACGATGAATCCAATCTGCTCTCTTGGGGCATTTTCATCGAAGTTCCATTTGTAACTTAATGCAGTTTTTTTAGCTGGTTCCATCAAACATGGATTTATATTTGTACTTCCTTTTACACCTGGATTTGCTCTGACCACTTGGCCACTTGAATTAACTCTAATCTCTACTACAACAATTCCTTCTTCATTACACTTTTGCTTGAAAGAGTTACTTGATTGCAAATATCTTCCACTTAATTCAAATCCATTTTTTTTACTAGATGCTTGATCATAGTATGAATTTTTGAAAAAATTTGATCCTTGTAAATCATTGGAATCAAATTTTTTTGTGGAATCAGAAATTTTAGACTCACCTTGTTTTAAAAATGAAGAAACTACTTTACGTGTAATATCAGATATTTGTTTTTTTTTGTCAGAATCTTTTTTTTCCAATGAAATATCTGATGGTTCTTTTTGAGTTTCAACTTTTTTTAACTCATTTTTTTTTTCAGTAACAGAGCTTATCATATTATTTTCTTTCAGATCTTCAATTTTTGAATTCAATTTTTCATTTTCCAATTTTTTACTTTCAAAATTTTCATTAGCAAATTGACTAAACTTAACTTCAAAACCATAGCTCAATGGAGGTTCCTTGTATTCTAGACCAAATAAATTGAGTAAGAAAATAAAAGAAAATGATAGTAAGAATGTTATTATTGCTGATCTTCCCTTGTATTTATTTTTATAATTATTCACTTTCCTCAGAATCAACTGCTAAAACAATATTTATAGAATTTTTATTCGCAATATTCATAATATAAATTACATCTTGAATTGGAACTGTTTTATCAGATTTTAAAATAATGCTTCTGTTTTCTTTTGTTAGATTTTCAAGTATCTTTTTCTCAATTTGGCTTTTTTCAACTATTTCTTCGTTTAAAAAAAATTTTAATTCTCTATCAATAGTTAGAAAAATTGAATTTTTATTTTCAGTTTTGCCCTTTGCATTGGGTAGTTTAACTTGAATAGTGTCATAACTTTTAGCAAGTGATGAAGCAATCATAAAAAAAATTAGCAGTAAAAAAACTATATCCGTGATGGAAGAAAAATTAAAATCTTTATTGATCTGATTTTTCCCCTTTAAATTCATTTTTCAATGGGTTGATTTAACAATTCTAAAAATTCAAAAGTTACTAACTCCATTTGGTAAACTAATTTATTGATTTTATTTACTAAATGATTATAAAAAATATACGCAATGATACCAACAATTAAGCCTCCAACTGTTGTTGTCATGGCAGTATACAATCCTCCTGAGAGAAGCTTCATATCAATATTTCCTCCAGAATTTGATATTTCAAAAATCGAGACAATCATTCCAATTACTGTGCCTAAAAATCCTATCATTGGTGCAATTCCAGATATTGTTGCAAGAACACTTATATTTTTTTCTAGATTATAAATTTCTAACTTACCTGCATTTTCAATTGTCTTACTAATGTCATCTAGGGGTTTGCCAACTTTAGAAATTCCTTTACCAATTAACCTTGCAACAGGAATATTTTCAACTTCACATATTTTTTTTGCCTGCGAAAGATTGCCTGTTTTAACGTAATGCTTAATTTGCTCCATGAATTCAGTCTCAATCTTTAGGGCAGATCTAATATTAAACAATCTTTCAAAATAAATATAAATACCTAAAATTAATAAGACAAATAGTATTCCAATAATAATCTGTCCACCTAATCCGCCACTTAAGATCAATTCAATTAATGATAGTTTTTTTGTTTCCTGTATAGGATTTAAATTTTGAAATACTAATATGCTAAACATTATTTTTAATAAATAATTTTTTAATTTTTACTCTAATAAGCCCCTTAAAATTACAAAAGTAATTGCACCAGATATAAATCCTGAAAAAGCTAATAAAGTTATCTTTTTTAAATACCAGAAAAAGTCAATTTTTTCCATTCCCATAGCTACAACTCCAGCAGCAGATCCGATAATAAGCATACTTCCCCCGGTACCTGCTGAAAAAGCAATAAAGTGCCAGAGAGGATTATCTATTTCTTGTGTAAACATACCAATACTAGCAGCTACTAAAGGAACATTATCGATTATTGCTGAACCTATTCCTAGAAGTATAACAACAACATCAGTATTTGGGAATATTTTATCTAAAGTTTTAGCAAATTCAAATAACATACCCAAAGATTCTAAGGCAGCTACGGCAAGTAAAATTCCTAAGAAAAATAATATACTAGGCATTTCTATCTTTGATAAGGATTTATGAACTGGGCTGTGGTGTGACATCTCCTCACTATCCTCACTAACAGTTGACATACTAATCTTTGCTTGAGTAAAAATTTCAGCAAAAGTTGCAATTATTGCTAAAGAAAACATCATTCCAACATATGGAGGAAGATGTGTTACAGTTTTAAAAACAGGAACAAATATGATACCAGATAGTCCCAAATATAACATTGTCGCACCATATTTGTGAGTTTTCTCATCGTTTTGACTTGAATTGTATGTTATTTCTCCTTTGAATGGTTTTAGAAAAGACGCTATAAATATTGGCACTATCATACAAACAAGTGAAGGAATAAATAAGTAAGTTATTAATTTTAGGGTTGTAACTTTATTTGCAATCCACAACATTGTAGTTGTTACATCTCCAATTGGCGACCATGCTCCTCCAGCATTTGCTGATACAATTATAAGACCTGCAAACCAAAGCCTAGTATTTCTCTCAGAAATAACTTTCTGTAAAATTGTAACTAATACAATCGTAGCTGTTAAATTGTCAATAATTGCGGATAGGATAAATGCTAAAATTGCAAATATCCAAAGAAGATTTTTTTTAGATTTTGTTTTAATAAAATTTTTAATTGTGGCAAAACCATTGAAATAGTCAATTATTTCAACTATCGTCATGGCACCTAGAAGAAAAACTAATATTTCAGCAGTTTTACCTAAATGATGAAGTAATACCTCCTCAATATGTGATGGAACCAATTTTTTTAATTCATTGTCAACCTCAAAAACAGGTAAATGACTCAGAGCTATTATAGCCCATAATAAAGCCATCATTCCTAGAGCTGGAATTAATTTATCTATTTTCAGTGTGTGTTCAAGTGTAATGGCTAAATAACCTAGTACAAAAATCCCAATTAATATAAGTTCCATTTGTTATTGTTTTAATTATAAATTATACCTGAGCAATGATCTTTACTTGCACCAGTAACACTCTTTAAACAATTAATTTCATTTCTTATTCTTAGAACGCCGATAAATGCAAATATAATTGCTTCTTTAAAATTAATAATTTCTTTTGGAGGAATTTTTATTATACTTTTTGATTTTTCAAGAATTTTTCCAGTCAAAAAATTATTAAAACTTCCACCTCCTGATAATAAAATTTTTTTTCCTTTTGGTAATTCTTTAGATAACACCTCAGAAATATGAATTGAATAAGTATGAAGAATATCTTCTAATTTTGATGATTTATATTTATTAAATATGGGGTAAACTACTTTATTTACCCACTCAACGCCTAGAGACTTTGGAGGTTTAACTTTATAAAATTGAATATTATCTAATTCATTTTTTAAATCTTTAATTAAATTTCCACTTTTAGCTATTTTTCCCTCAGAGTCGTAATCAAAGTTTAACTCATTTGATAATTTGTTTAACACAGTATTAACAGCACATATATCATGTGCCCTTGGAAATTGATTGGTAAGATTTGTTATATTAGCAAAACCTCCTAAATTTAATGTGTAGTCGAATTCAGAAAACAAATGATAATCACCAACAGGGACTAGAGGTGCTCCCTGTCCCCCAAACAAAACGTCTTGGGTTCTAAAATCACAGACAACTTTTTTTGAAATTAAATTAGATAATTTAATATTATTACCTATTTGTACCGTTACCCCTTTTTCAGGTTGATGCAAAATTGTATGTCCATGTGAACTAACAAAATCAATATTAATTTTTAACTTTTCAAGAAAACTATTAATTATCCCAGCTAATGTAAACGTATATTTATAATCAAGTTTTTTTATCTGATTAGTATCAAAATTATGGGCAACAGACAGCTCATTTTTAAGATCATAGTTGTAATCCAAAGTTTTAAATTCTAACAATTTAAATTTCCATTTGTTTTTTTTTATATAAAAATCTACAATTGCTAAATCAACTCCGTCAAGTGATGTCCCTGACATAACTCCTAAAACTCTGTATTTAGTCCTTTTACTCAAATATTGAATTCTTCAATAAATTAAAATTATTTAAATTCTGGTATTTGTTTTATACATTTTCGTAAAAATTTAGAAAAAAAATTATCAAATCTATAATGTTACAAAGTTTTAAAAACAATAATGTAAATAAAATTACAAAATAATTTATTTTTGAAATTCATTAATTATATCTATGTCAATTAAAAGTCAAGGCTTGTATCTTAACGAATTTGAGCATGAGAATTGTGGGGCAGGATTCATATGTAATTTGAATGGCGAAAAAACAAATCAAATAATTCATGATGCTCTTAATATACTAATTAGACTCGAACATAGAGGAGGGGTCAGTTCCGATGGAAAGACTGGAGATGGTGCTGGACTTTTAATTGATATTCCACATGATTTTTTCATCCGAGCTTGTTCTTTTAAGTTACCAAAACCAAGAGAATACGCCGTAGGAATGATATTTTTACCTCAAAACCCAAATCAATATAAGTTGTGTAAAGATATCTTAACAGAGGAACTTAAAAGAAAAAGACTTGAAATTTTAGGCTGGAGAAAAGTTCCTGTCAATTCAAAAAAATTAGGTGAAATTGCATCTAAATCCGAACCTAAAATTGAGCAAATTTTTATCAAGAAAAATAATAATGATTCTGAAATTATCTTTAAATCTAAACTTTATGCAGCCAGAAAAATTTCAGAAAACAGAATTATTGATTCTAAAATTTCTCAAAGTTCATATTTCTACATTTCAAGTTTATCAATAACTACCTTAATTTACAAAGGAATTTTAAAACCAGAAGACATTGGTTTGTATTACACAGATCTTCAAAAATCAGATTTAGTAACGAGATTAGCACTAGTTCATCAAAGATTTTCAACGAATACTATGCCTTCATGGGATCTTGCTCAACCATTTAGATTTATTTGTCAAAATGGGGAAATTAACACCCTAAAAGGAAATGTAAGTAGAATGCGAATGCGAGAAGAAATAATGAAAAATGATATTTTTGGTTCTGAAATAGACAAAATTTTTCCAATAATTATTCCAAATAAATCTGACTCCGCTTCTATGGACATGGCAATAGAGCTTTTAACTTTAACTGGAAGAACCTTACCTGAGGTTATGATGATGATGATACCAGAAGCTTGGGAAAAACATGAAACAATGTCAGATGATCAAAAGGCATTTTATGAGTATAATGCTTGTATAATGGAACCTTGGGATGGTCCCGCATCTGTTCCATTTACTGATGGCGACTATGTTGGCGCTTTACTTGACAGAAATGGTCTCAGACCGTCAAGATACACTATAACTAAAAGTGGCAAATTAATTATGGCTTCTGAAATAGGTGTCTATGATGTTAAACCAGATGATGTTAAACTCCACGGCAGATTAGAACCTGGGAAAATGTTTTTAGTCGATATGAATAAGGGTACTGTAATAAATGATGACGAGATTAAATCTGAAATTGTTTCAAAAAAACCATATAGAAAATGGTTAAATGAAAATAGATTAAATCTCAAAGACATAGACTACATAGGTTCTACTTGTCCAATCGAAACAATTGATGTTAAAACAAGGCAAAGATTATTTAATTACACACTTGAAGATATTCAAGAAATAATAACCCCTATGGCTCAGTCAGGTAAAGAAACAATTGGATCTATGGGGTTTGATATTCCCCTAGCAGTACTCTCCGACATTCCTCAATTGCTTCCAAATTACTTTAAACAACTTTTTGCCCAAGTTACAAATCCTCCTTTGGATGGTATCAGAGAGGAAATTGTAACTGATATTAGCTTATCTCTCGGAGAGGACCGAAACATCTTTGATGTCTCTAAGAACCATTGTAAAAAATTAACAATTCAAAATCCTGTAATATCAAATGAAGATCTTGAAAAAATAAGAAACTTATCTCTAGACCATTTCAAGGCTTGTACCATTCAAACTTTATACGATAAGTCTTCTGGATTAAATGGATTAGAAGAGTCTTTAGAAAATATTATTGAAGAAATCTCTGATAAAATAAATGATGATTTTAATATCATTATTCTTTCTGACAGGGGCGTTAATCAAGATAAAGCTCCAATCCCTCCCCTTTTGGCCTGTTCCTATGTTCATCACCAAATGAACCGATTGAGAAAAAGATCATTTTTTGACATTATAATTGAATCTTCAGAACCAAGAGAGCCTCACCATTTTGCAACTTTATTTGGTTATGGCGCTAGTGCAATAAATCCATACATGGTTAATGAAATAATTAGAATTCAAGTTAAAGAAGGTTTTATAACTAACATGAATGAACAAAAAGCAGTTGATAATTACAACAAAGCTATTGGGAAAGGAATTTTAAAAATTATGAACAAAATAGGTATTTCAACATTACATTCATATAGGGGATCCCAAATTTTTGAAATAATTGGATTTAACTCGGGCTTTGTTAACAAATATTTTCCTTTCACTGCCTCTAGAATTGAAGGTATTGGGTTGTATGAAATTGAAAAAGAAATAAATGTTAGACATCAACATGCCTATCCTGATTCTAAAATAAATAATAAACTAGGCTTAAACATAGGCGGAGATTACAGGTGGAGAAGAAATGGTGAAAGACACATGTTTAATCCTACCACAGTATCTAAACTTCAACAAGCGGTAAGATTAAACGATCAAGACAGTTATAATATATACTCTGAGGCAATAAACAATCAATCTGAAAAATTCATGACCATAAGAGGTCTTTTCGAATTTGACAACTTAGATCCAATACCCCTAGATGAAGTTGAACCTTGGACGGATATCGTAAAAAGATTCAAAACAGGCGCGATGTCTTACGGATCTATTTCTCGTGAAGCTCACGAGAATTTGGCTATCGCCATGAATAAAATTGGTGGAAAGTCAAACTCGGGTGAAGGTGGAGAAGATAGAAACCGGTTTAAAATAAGTAAAAACGGTGAAAATAGAAATTCTGCCATAAAACAAGTTGCATCAGGTCGTTTTGGAGTTACATCACACTATTTAACTAATGCTAAAGAAATTCAAATTAAAATGGCTCAAGGTGCTAAACCCGGTGAAGGTGGTCAATTACCTGGAGAAAAAGTCCTTCCTTGGATAGCCTCTGCAAGAAATTCAACTCCTTTTGTTGGGTTGATATCACCACCTCCTCATCATGACATATATTCAATTGAAGATCTAGCTCAACTAATATATGACTTAAAAAATGCAAACAGAAATGCCAGAATAAATGTCAAACTTGTCTCAGAAGTTGGGGTTGGTACAATTGCTGCTGGTGTTTCGAAAGCCAAAGCTGACGTTGTACTGATTTCTGGATTTGACGGAGGTACAGGGGCCTCACCGTTAACATCCTTAAAACACGCTGGATTACCATGGGAACTTGGCTTAGCAGAAACTCAGCAGACACTTGTTTTGAATAAGTTGAGGGACAGAATAGTGGTGGAATGTGATGGCCAGCTCAAAACAGGTAGAGACGTAGCAATTGCTTGTTTATTGGGTGCTGAAGAGTTTGGATTTGCTACGGCTCCCCTCGTAGCCTCTGGTTGTATTATGATGAGGAAATGTCATTTAAATACTTGTCCTGTTGGGGTTGCAACACAAGACAAAACTTTAAGAAAAAACTTTAAAGGTACGCCTGAACACGTAATTAATTATTTTTATTTTGTATCACAAGAGCTTAGAAAGATAATGGCCAGTTTAGGATTCAGAACAATGAACGAAATGGTAGGAAAAACCGAAAAAATTAATGCCACTAAAGCAATTAAACATTATAAAGCTAAGGGTTTAGATTTATCTTCAATTCTTCACAGACCTGACGAATATAGTGAATTAAACTTAAGAAATTTAACTACTCAAAACCACAACCTTGACAATGTTTTAGATTTTAAAATTTTGAATGATTCTAAAAATGCACTTGATAAAAGAGAAAAGGTCAATTTGAAATACAAAATTGGTAACACCAACAGAACAGTTGGAGCTATTTTAAGTAATGAGATATCAAAAAAATACGAAAATATTGGTTTACCAGAAAATACCATTAATTTAAATTTTTACGGGTCGGCTGGTCAGAGTTTTGGAGCTTTTGGGGCAAAGGGAATTACCTTCAATTTAGAGGGTAATACCAATGACTATTTAGGGAAAGGTTTATCTGGTGCGATAATTATAGTCAGAAAACCGAATGAGTCATCTTTTAAAGCCGAAGAAAATATAATTACAGGTAATGTCTGCTTATTTGGAGCAGTTTCAGGAGAAGTTTACATAAATGGTATTGCAGGTGAAAGATTTGCCGTTAGAAATTCTGGGGCTACAGCTGTTGTAGAAGGAGTTGGTGATCACGGATGTGAATATATGACTGGAGGTAAAATAGTCATCCTTGGAAAAACAGGTAGAAACTTTGCGGCAGGAATGAGTGGTGGAATTGCATATATTTATGATCCTAAGAATAAATTTGTAAATGGTTTGTGTAATATGGAAACCATAAATTTTGAGGAAATAGATGAAAATGAAATGAAAATTTTGAAAAACAAAATTCAAAATCATTTCAATTATACTGATAGTTATTTAGCAAAAAATATACTTGACAATTGGGTTAAAAATTCAAAACATTTTGTCAAAGTCATGCCTATTGAATATAAAAAAGCATTAAAAAGATTAGAAACTGAAGAGCAAATGGTAGAAGAAATATATTAAATTTATAATAGTGGGAAAAGTTACTGGATTTAAAGAATTTAAGAGAAAAGACGAGACTTATGTTAGTGTTTTAAAGCGTGTTTCTAACTACAATGAATTTACTATTCCTCTATCAAAAAGTGATTTGCAAAAACAGGGGTCAAGGTGTATGGACTGTGGTATACCATTTTGTCATAGTGGTTGTCCACTTGGTAACTTAATTCCAGATTTTAATCATATGGTTCATCAAGGTGAATGGAAAAAAGCCTCTTGGATATTACATTCAACTAATAATTTCCCTGAGTTTACAGGGAGACTTTGTCCAGCACCATGTGAGAAAGCTTGCGTATTAGGTATTATTGAAGAACCCATCTCGATTGAAAATATAGAAAAATATATCGTTGAAAAAGCTTTCAAAGAAGGTTGGATTAAACCTAATCTACCCAAAACAAGAACTGGTAAAACAGTTGCTGTAATTGGATCTGGACCAGCAGGTCTTGCCGCAGCACAGCAACTAAATAGAGCTGGACATAACGTTACAGTTTTTGAAAGAGATGACAAAATAGGTGGACTATTAAGATATGGGATACCAAATTTTAAATTAGAAAAAGAAATAATTGATAGAAGAGTGGATATCTTAATCAAAGAAGGCATTGTTTTCAAGACTGAAACCAACGTAGGAATTAACTATGATATTGAAAAACTTGAAAATTTTGATGCAATTGTTCTTTGTGGTGGAGCTACTAAAGCAAGAACATTACCAACCCCAGGAATAGAATCCCCAGGAGTTGTTCAAGCAATGGATTTTCTAACACAACAAACAAAAGTAGTCTTTGGTGAAAAAATAAAAAATCAAATTAAAGCAACGAATAAAAATGTAATAGTTATAGGTGGTGGTGACACTGGTTCAGATTGTATAGGTACATCCAATAGACAAGGAGCAAAATCTGTGAAAAATTTTGAGATTATGCCTAAACCCCCAGGACATAGATCTCCCTCAACTCCATGGCCATACTGGCCACTTCAATTAAGAACTTCTTCTTCACACAAGGAAGGATGTGAAAGAAATTGGTTAATTAATACTAAAGAATTTGTAAAAGACAAAAAGGGAAATTTAAAGGGACTAAAAACTATTGAAGTTGAATGGGATAACTCAAACGGAAGTCCTGAACTAAAAGAAATTGAAGGATCTGAGAAAATACATGATTGTGAACTTGCTATTTTGGCACTTGGATTTACAGGTCCTGAGTCAAATCTTGCAGATAAATTAGGTGTTATAACTGATAACAGAAGTAACTACAAAGCTGATTACGGAAAATACCAAACAAATATTCCAAAAGTATTTACGGCTGGTGATATGAGAAGGGGGCAATCTCTAATAGTCTGGGCCATTTCCGAAGGGAGAGAAGCTGCTAGGGAAGTTGATATCTTTTTAATGGGTGATTCAATCCTTCCGACTAAAAAAGGTGGTGACTTACCTTCTTTATAATAGATTAAATTGATTAATGTCCATTAATAAATCTGACTTAAACTTGACAATAATAATTGTTAACTACAAGTCGTGGAATAGTTTAAGTTTATGCCTTAATAGTATATATAAAAAATGTAGCGAAGTTGTTGTTGTTGATAATTATTCAAATGACAAAATATTAAAAACATATAAAAAAAAATATTACTGGGTAAATTGGATCAAAAATCCAAAGAACTTTGGTTTTTCAAAAGCCTGTAATATTGGAGCTAAAAAAGTAAAAACAAAGTGGCTTCTTTTTTTAAACCCCGATACAATTATACCAAAAAATACTTTAAGTGAATTAATACCTTTATGTAACAAAAAATTATCTAAAAACGTAATTACGATTAATCAATACAATGACCAAAATAAAAATACATATCCATTTGGAATATTTCCAAACTATTTAAACTTGTTCGGATTAATAAGATTTTTAGAAAGAACCTTTATAAAGACTAAAAAGTCAAAAATTAAAATTTCAAAGAATGAAATTGGTTATCCTGACTGGATTTCAGGCTCATTTTTTTTAATTAGAAATAAAGATTTCAAAAAATTAAATGGTTGGGACGAGTCATATTGGATGTATTGTGAAGATGTTGACTTGTGCTTCAGAGCAAATAAAATTGGTATTAAATCAGTTATAGTCAATAAATTTAGTTGTCTTCATAAACATGGTGTTTCATCTAGATTAAATTTTAACTCAACTGTTAAAACAAAGTCACATGTAATAATATCAACTCAAAAATATATTTTGAAAAATTTTGATAAAAAATACAATAGGGTAATTGTGATTTATTATTTGTTTTTCAAAATATTAGAGCTAATAATTCTGTCTGTATTTTTTAAAATTAAAAGAAATAAGCTTTTTTATTTACTTAAATATTACAAAAAAAAGAGTCCTTTAAAAAATTAAAGGACTCTCAAAGAAGGCAACGACATACTCTCCCACCTAATGGCAGTACCATTTGCGCTGATGGACTTAACTTCTCTGTTCGGAATGGTAAGAGGTGAACCCCATCGCAATAGTCACCTAAAAAGTTAAATGTGCAATTATATTACACATTAGACATTTTGAATGAAAAAATTAAATAAAAAGAATTGTTCGATAGGCCTACGGGTAATTAGTATCACTCGGCTAAGACATTACTGCCTTTACACCTGTGACCTATCAACGTAGTAGTCTCCTACGACCCTTAAAAGAAATCTAATCTTGTGGTAGGTTTCGTGCTTATATGCTTTCAGCGCTTATCCCTTCCCGACGTAGCTACCCGGCGGTGCTCCTGGCGGAACAACCGGTACACTAGAGGTCAGTCCATCTCGGT
>TARA_B100000963_G_scaffold61745_1_pt1 | contig 112819 bp, 95 predicted proteins | sample TARA_B100000963 | Tara Oceans TARA_B100000963 (sample SAMEA2622097) | marine metagenome | biome: marine biome (ENVO:00000447); feature: surface water layer (ENVO:00002042); material: "saline water (ENVO:00002010), including plankton (ENVO:xxxxxxxx)" | depth 5 m | reverse complement strand
GCTGCCATCAAAGTTGTTTTCGACATATCCTTTCATAAGTTTTGATACGGCCATTGATTTATCATCTTGATTTGTTACTGTAGTTGAATTGGCTACATTTTGCTGTGCACATGAATTAAGAATTAGTGCCAATCCAAAAAGAAAAAAAATTTTTTTCATATTTGATTTATTTTAAAATTTAAGAACTCAATATACAAATTACTGTTGATATCCGAGTTTAAAATTATTCATTTAATGATAAAAAAATTGTTATTTTTCTTTTTTATTATAATCACTTGTAAATTATTTTTTTGGTTGATAATCATAATACCCTTCAACAGGGATCATAATATGATCATACCCTGTCCCTTCGAACATAATATATGGACCACCTGAATTAAAATCACTGGTTTGGCCCCTCAATGAAGCAGGATCTTTTGGCATTAACATAATGTGTGGACCAGATTCAATCCAATGACCCACTGCAGCATCTTCTTTATTAAAAACCAGATGCTTAGTGTTATCCTCTCCCATATCTCCGTGAAGCATATACATCCATCCATCATGATCTAGTTCAGGTTTTTTACCTGACATGTATGCCATAGCCCATTTCATAGCCTGAGCATCCATAACCATTGGCATTGCCTCGTGTGGGTCTTTCCATCCATTTTCCGGATCTGACATTCCTCTTGGGTTTCCTGGCATTGCAGTCCATCCATTTGTACCTTCTCTCAAAACAGTCTTACCATCTGAGTCAATAACTGTACAATTTGCAGCAATGAACGAAGGAGCAGCAGTACTGAATGCCCAAATTTTCCATTCAATCGAAGTGTGAGGACCGTCTGGTTCTCCATCATACATATTTAATTTTACATCTTTAGGTTCTTTAACAACATTATTACATGCACTAATGCTTGATATAATAATTAATAATAGAAATTTTTTCATAATATTGATTGAGTTTAAATTTAATAAATAAATTCTTTTTTTAATGTAGTAATATTTTTCAACTTACTTATTATTAAATATACAAAAACCATTGAGTTATTTATTATAATTCAAATGATTACAGGAGTTATTAACTTTTTTCAATTAGTGTACCTTGTAGTGTACCTTAATAGTAAAAAAAAATATATTCTATGTAATAAAATAAGAAATATTTTTTTGTATAGATATAGCATTTTTTTAATTCAATCCTGTTTGATCAAATTTACAATTAAATTAATCTTGAATATGTCAAATTCCATCTTAAATTATAAACACAAGTTTTTTTGGACACTAGTTTTTTTATATTTTTAAACTAAATAAATGATTTATGAAAGATAATAAGGGTAATCCATTAGAACTCGATGATAAACTATATAATATTGAAGAATTTGGAGCAACATTGAGAACTAAATTTGGGGCTGATAGTAATATTTCTAATGTTATGTTAGCTGAAATATTTCTTGCAAAATATCCAATATATACTTGCAAAATAAAAAAACCTGAAAATTATATCAATAAGAAAGGTTGTGGTTGTTGTTGAAAACAACCTAAAATAGTAAAAAATGATAAATAAAAGAAAATAAGAAATAACCTTTACATATAACTAATTTAATAAAAAGTAGAATCATTGATTAACTTTATATTAAGATAAGTTGTAAGAAAAAACCCCTCACGAAAGTGAAGGGCTTATTTTTGTTAGTGTAGTGTAGCGGTTGCGCTAGCTCCTCCTCTTGGGCTCGAACCAAGGACCCTCTGATTAACAGTCAGATGCTCTAACCAACTGAGCTAAGGAGGAATTTTTTTTCCTTCTTAATTTAATAAGACGTTCAAAAATAAAAAAATAATCACATTTATTAATTTTAAATATCTAATATTTTTAAATGATTCTTAATTTGTTTTTTTGTACCAATAAGATGCTAGGATTGAACCGGTAACATTCATTAAAGATGCAAAGATACCTGGAGCTAAACCCATAGTGGCAATTTTCCCTAATGAATTTGCTATTCCAGAGGCAAGTCCTCCATTTTGCATTCCAACCTCGAGAGCAATTGTGCGAGCATCTTGCTCAGATAATTTAAAAATTCTTGCATACCAATAGCCAAGCAAATACCCAAAAATATTATGAATTAAAACTAAAATCATCAAAACAAAACCAATGCTTAATAGGGCGTCACGACCTGCAGCTGTTATTATTGTTATTATGATTCCAATTGCTAACATTGACATTATAGGCATTGCTTTATCAAGCCAAATAAATTTTTTTCCACGTAATTTATTGAATAAAAGACCTGCCCCTATGGGAAGTATAATCATTTTTACTATGCTCCACATCATCGCGAATACATCAATTTCTATGAATTCTCCCGCTAAAAATTTCATTAACAATGGAGTGACAAAGGGGGCGATTAAAGTTGCTATTGAGGTTATGGTTATTGATAGTGCTAAATTAGCCCTAGCTAAATATGCCATTACATTTGAAGCTACTCCACTTGGAGAGCAGCCAATTAAAACTATACCAGCAGCAATTTCAGGTGGAAAATTACTCAACTTTGCTAATATAAATCCTATAACTGGCATAATTCCAAGTTGAGCTGTGACACCAATTACCACTCCTTTAGGAGATTTAAATATTGATGCAAAATCTTTTACACTCATTGATGTACCCATACCAAACATTATAATTTGAATCAAAGGAATTATTAGTGAGGACATTTTATAATCTCCAATTTGAACTAAATATTTTGGAAAGTATAAAGCAAGCGTTACTCCCGCAAATATCATGGTTGTGAAAACATAGCCGTTGAGGTTTTTATAACCGCTAAATCCAATGGCAAGCATTCCAAAAAATCCTAATACTAAAACACCAGATAAATTAATTTTACCTAAAAATAATGCAAGAAAAGTAGCAAGTAATAAAATTAATGCAATTGCAAGTGAGCCAGAATATAAATTTATTTTTCTCAAATCTTATTTAAAAAAAGGGACGCCTTTTACAGCATATTTTCTCATTCCCTCTTCGTTAATTTCAACTCCTATGCCAGGCTTTTCCGATAATGGAATAAAACCATTTTCAGTCATAGGTCCATCAAAGTGAACTATTTCCTTAAACATTGGATTTTTATGAAAATAAATTTGCCATTCTAAAATCATAAAATTTGGAACAGACGCACATACATGGCATGCAGCCATTGCTCCTAAAAATGATGCTACCATATGAGGGGCAAATGGAACATAATATAAATTTGATAAATTAGCAATTCGTTGTCCCTCTCCCAGACCACCAGCTTTTTGAAGGTCTGGCATAATTATGTCAACTGCACCTGTTTCAAGTAAGGGTCTGAAACCGTGAGCTAGATAATGGTTTTCACCTGCACATATTGGGGTACTTGTAGATTCAGTAATTTTTCTATAAGCATCAGTATTTTCAGCAGGTATGGGTTCTTCTAACCACATCATATTTAAAGGTTCTAAAATTTTTGCAACTTTTTCACCAGTAATTGCATCGTATCTACCGTGCATGTCAGCACATATATCTATATTTGGACCAACTTCTTCTCTAGCTGCTGCCATTTGATTATACATTCTTTCAATTTCAGCGGGGCTTGCAGTCCAGTTATATTTGTCATATTTGTTAGGATCATTGGCTTGATCAAGATCAAATTTTACAGCATTATAACCCATGTCTACTGCCTCTCGTGCTGCTGCTGCAAAATCTTTTGGCTGAGGAAGCTTACTTTGATAAAGAGCGGTATCCATGTAAACTCTAATTTTATCTCTAAATTTTCCACCAAGTAGTTGGTAGACTGGTAAACCTAATGATTTCCCTGCTAGATCCCATAAAGCAGTCTCAACGGCAGTTAATACCGCTATATACATACCTGATTGAGCCCCTTGAAAAAATCCTGCTCTTCTAATATCTTCAAAAAGTCTATGAATATTAAGAGGGCTTTTACCTCTAAGTCTCTCACCAAATCTTTTAACCAAGTGATATGTCCCAGGTGTTGCGTCAACACCTTCACCATGTCCAACTAAATCTTGATTTGAATAAATCTTCACAAACAAACCTTTTCCTCCTCTAATGTAACCACACTTAGTATCAGTAATTTTAAGTTTTGAAGGTGAAGATAATTTAGGTGTTTTATTAATTGCAGTCTCGTACTCTTTACCATAATTTATAAAAGGTAAAGTTAGAGCAGTTGAAGCTGCTGCTTTTGTTAAAAAGTCTCTTCTTGAATTTTTCATACTGTTGTTTTTGATAGTTTACTAAAAAGATAATAAAATTACCAGGTTCTTGTTTTAAGTAACTCTTGAATTTGTTCTTTTGGAACTGGAAGTTGATCAATGTGATCATTTAACCATTTAGAAAAATCTCTTTCAATTTCCTCTGACCACCTAGAGTCAATTTGACCTGGAGTGTACTTTTGTTCTCTTAATCTCAGATGACCAAACATGTCCCTTAGCCTGACAACTTCAGATACTTTTACTACTTTTTCTGCTAAATGTGGTGGAATAAATATTACTCCTCCATCCCTACCTAAGACAATATCTCCAGGAATAACTGTAGCCATACCTATCCTAGTTGGTGTGTTAATACCAATTAGGGTAGTATTTAATTCACCATCAGGTTTATTTAAATGATGCGATGGATGATATGATCGAAAAAATGAAGTAAATGAACCAATTTCTTTTAAACCACTAATATCTCTTACAGCTCCATTATAAACTATACCATTACCACTTTTAGTAAATATTGAATTTCCTAGATTATCACCTATAGTTGGACCATCAATATGAGCCCCAAATTGATCAACAACATAAACATCGCCAGGTACTAATAGATCAATCGTCCAAGAGTTTTGTGATTTAATTCTTCCATCTTTCTTGTGCCCCTTTTCGTCAATTACTCTGTGAATATCTGGCCTTCCAGGAACAAATACAGCAGTTACAGCTCTACCTACAAGAACGCTGTCGGGATTTATCGTCTGCCATCCTTCAGCATATTGATATTTAAAATTATCACCTTTAAGTACTGCCCAAGCCTCTTCTAATGTAACCATTTTCATCCTCTGAATTATATCATCAGATACCTTTGGTCTTCCATCCTGAAAACGTTCACCTTTCCACTGGGGTGTCAAAAAAATTAGTTCTTCCTCTGAAATTTGTTGTGAGTAAAGAGAAATACAAAAAAGAAATAAAATATTGCAGAATAGGACCTTTGGCATAATACTTATGTTAATTTTTAAAATTTTATTAATCTAAATATTAAAAACTAAGGATCAATTATTTCTTCAATTACTTTTTCTACAAAATCCTTCTCTTCATCATTCCAAATAAATCTACTGTCGACTTTTTGATTATTAGGACTATAGTTTACATTAAGATATTTCATTTTACTTACACCTTTAATTTTTACAGCAACTATAAAGGTATGATAATGGTAACGATCATATGGACTCAAATATGTTTCATATGAATCCCACATAATATTTCTAGTAGATGTAACGTTTGGATATTTTTCTTCTATAAAGAATCGGATTTTTTTATTTATTTCGTTTTTTGATTCCCAATCAATTTCACCATCATTTCCTCGATATGAAATTAAAAGTTCGTGTTGTTCAATAAAGTCTTCAATAACAATTGGAATTTCCTCTTGTGCAAAAGAATTAATTGAAAACAGAATTAAAAAAAACTTAACTGCAGTGCTTAACAAATTTTTCATATTTTGAATTTATGTATAATTCATATCAAATATAAAAAATGATTCCGTTTAGCTCAACAATTTATTAAAAATAAGAGTGATTAAAGTTGATTTAGTTAAATATAAAGCGATAAACATCGTTTCCATTTGCAAAAAGTACTAGACTTATTAGTAAAATAAATCCAATGGTATGAGATACCTCCAAAAATTTTTGATTTGGCTTTTTACCTGTTATAATCTCATAAAAAAGAAACATCATGTGTCCTCCGTCAAGAGCTGGTATAGGTAAAAAATTCATAAAAGCAAGTATTATAGATATAAGTGCAGTGCTTGACCAAAAACCCTTCCAATCCCACTGAGACGGGAATAGACTACCAATAGCTCCAAATCCGCCCATTTGAGAGGCACCCTTTTTAGTGAAAACATATTTAAATTGAGCGACATAATCATGAAGAGTCCAATAGCCCAGAAAAAATCCTTCTTTGACACTTGACAATAAAGTTAATTTTTGATTATTGAGTTTGATATTTTGTCTATAAAATCCAATAGTTCCATTTTCATTGGGAAATACTTTTAAAATTTCTTTCGACTCAGAAATAGCTGAAGAGTTTTTTCTAATTATAGTAAGATTTATAGAATCAAATTTTCTTTCTCTTAAAATTGTTGTAAATGAATTAAAATCATTAATCTCAATCTCGTTTATAGCAATGATTTTATCACCTTTTTTTAAACCTGATCTTTCAGCAGGACTATTATTTACAACTTCACCGACTATTAAATCAAATTTTGGAGTAAGAGGAAATAATTCTCCAGACTCAAACATTTTAGATCCAATGTTTTTAGGAATATCAATGGTCTCTACCGCACCATTTTTTCTTTTTACGACTACTTTTTTTATATCTCTTAAAAATAAATTTTTGTTTATATCTAAAACATTGTCAAGAATTTTATCGTCAACGGATACTATATTATCACTTTCTTGAAATCCAATTTCTTTTGCGATAGGTGACGGATTTAGGCCTTGTGGAAGGGATTCACTGTAAAGTGTATCTTTTCCCCAAACAAATAAAATCATCATGTAAATGAAAAAACCTAAAATCAAATTAACTGTCACGCCTCCCAGAATAATTATTAATCTTTGCCAAGCTGGCTTAGATCTATACTCCCAGGGTTTAGGCTCACTCTTTAATTGTTCAGTGTCAAAAGATTCGTCTACCATACCTGATATTTTAACATAACCACCCAGGGGAAGCCATCCTATGCCATATACAGTATCATTAATTTTTTTCTTGAAAATTGAAAATTTAACATCAAAAAATAAATAAAATTTTTCAACTCGTGTTTTAAAAATTTTTGCAGGAATGAAATGTCCTAACTCGTGAAGAACCACCAAAATAGACAAACTTAAAAGCAATTGAAAAGCTTTAATTAAAATTTCATTCATAAAACTTATAAGTTAATGGTCTGCAAAAGTAATAATTTACTATTTATTTTTGCCCTATTTCAATTTATTATTTTGAATAAAAAGTGTAATGAATTAACTTTGCAGGAGTTATGAATTTTTCAAATTTTTTTTCAAAATACAGAACATTTATTCTAATTTTTTTGTCGTTATCTATTTTTATTCTATCAATTATTTACTATTTATTAACACCGGCAAAAATTCTTCCAATTTATCAGCCTGCGGAGGTTAACTATAAATTGGTAGACAGTTCACTTCAACATATTAAAAAATACCATAAAATTGCAAACTTTTCATTATTAAATCAAAGTGGTGAAAAAATAACTTTAGATAATTACAATGATAAGATTTTTGTTGCTGACTTTTTTTTCACTAAATGTCCGTCTATTTGTCCAATAATGACAAATAATATGCTTGAATTACAAAAAAAAATCATTGCTGACGATTCAGTAATGATTATATCATTTTCTGTTGACCCAAAAAATGATACAGTTGAACAATTAAATAATTATGCACAAGAAAAGGGTATAGATCAAAAAAAATGGAATCTTTTGACTGGCGATAAATCAAAAATTTACGATTTAGCAAGAAAATCTTTTTTTGTAGCTGAATTGGATAAAAAAGATGATAATGAAATAATTCATACTGAGAATTTTGTTTTGGTTGATCCAGATAAAAGAATTAGAGGATATTATGATGGGACAAACATTGATGAAGTTTTAAAAATATTAGATGATATTAAGACATTAAAGAATGAATACAATAAATTTTAATTAACTATTCATAATTCCTTCAATTTCTTCAATTTCAATTGGTATTGATTTCATTAAATTGGTTGGCAATGAATTTTTGTTAACCAAGTATACGTCTTCTAATCTAATTCCAAAGCCTTCATTTGGAATGTATATTCCTGGTTCAATGGTGAAAACCATATTTGGCTTTATTTTTTTTTCAATGAATCCATAATCGTGAGTATCAAGACCTATGTGATGAGAAATCCCATGCATAAAATATTTTTTATATAATGGAGCTTTTGGATTTTCTTTTTTAATCTCTTTCATTTTTAACAATCCTAATTTTACTAATTCTTCAGTCATTATTTCTCCAACATTATAATTTAAGTCTTTGATACTATTACCGCTAATTAGTAATTTTTCAGCTTCATTTTTAACATTTAAAACTGATTGGTAAACTAACTTTTGTCTTGAACTAAATTTTCCTGAAACAGGTATAGTTCTTGTCATATCACTTGAGTAATTTCCATATTCAGCTCCAACATCAATTAAAATCGTATCTCCACTTTTACAAATATTATTATTTGTGTTATAGTGTAATACATTACTATTTTTTCCGGATGCTATAATTGGTTCATAAGCAAAGCCAGAAGACTTATTTTTGACAAATTCATGAATAAACTCTGCTTCAATTTCATATTCCCAAATATTTGGTTTCACAAAATTAAGAACTCTTAAAAATCCTTTTTTTGTAATATCGCATGCATTTTTGATTTGATCAACTTCCACATTGTTTTTAACTGATCTTAATTTATGTAAAATAGGATTACTTTTTTCGTGTAAGTGTTTAGGAAATTTTGGTTTATATTCATAGATAAATCTATCCTCTCTAGTTTGAGTCTCATTTTTAGCTCTTGGATGTTCATTTGTATTCCAATAAATTGAACTGCATTTTGAACATATATCTAAGAAAACTTTTTCAAATGATTCAAGAAAAAAAATCGTTTCGATACCAGATAATTTCCTAGCTTTTTTCTTAGAAAGTTTTTCACCCTCCCAAATTTTTATTTCAGGATTTGTCTCTTTTATAAAGAGAATTTCTTTTAATTCATTGTCTTCTGAACTAGGGAACAATATTAAAATTGTTTCTGCTTGATCTATTCCGCATAAATAAAATATATCTCTATGCTGTTGAAATTTAAAAGTACTATCTGCACTTATTGGATATATATCATTTGAATTAAATACTGCAACAGAATCATTTTTCATTTTTTTCATAAATGATTCTCTGTTTTTAATATATAAAAAAGATGGTAGCGGTCTATATCTCATTTTAATCTATTTCAAATTAGATATTTTAAATTTAATAAATGAATATCTACTTTCAAAAATTACCAATACAAAAACAAATAATTTTTTATTTAATTTATTAAAAAAATGTGTACCTCAATTTTTTTGTGTACCTTTGAAAAATTTATTTTTATAAATGGCAGGGATAATTACTTCATCAATTGCAAGAAAATATTCAATGGCACTTTCAGGCCTTTTCCTTGTAATTTTTCTATTTCAGCACTTTACTATAAATTTCACATCTATAGTAGATGCAAAGATATTTAATCAGCTTTCTCATTTCATGGGAAACAACCCAATTGTTCAATTTGTATTACAACCTATTTTGATAATTGGTGTTGTGTTTCATTTCATCATGGGCTTCATTTTGGAGATTAATAATCGAAAATCAAGATCCCAGAAATACTATTCAACTAAAGGTTCTGCCAATTCGAGTTGGATTTCAAGAAATATGATTTTGTCAGGTGTAGTTATATTATCTTTTTTAGGTTTACATTTTTATGATTTTTGGGTTCCGGAGATGAAATACAAATACTATGATTTCCTACCAGAAGATCCAAACCGATATTATGAAGAACTAATTCACAAATTTGTTAACCCAACAAGAGTTATAATTTATGTTGTTTCTTTTATTTTTCTAGCTTTACATCTTCTTCATGGTTTTGGATCTTCATTTCAATCTATGGGTGTTAATAACAAATATACATCAACAATTAACTTGTTTACAAAGATGTTTTCAATAGGAATACCTTTCGGTTTTATATTTATAGCCATTTTCCATTTCTTAAATCATTGATTATGTTTAAAGATTATATTTTTTTAAAAGTAGTGTACCTCAATTTTTTTGTGTACCTCATCGATATTGATTAATTTTACGTGACATAAATATGACTACAAAAAAAGTAAAAATAAGATATAGAGAAAATTCAAATGGCACATCATCCATAAGACTTAATTATTTTGGAGGTTATGACATTGTTGATGGTAAAAGAAAAGCCATAAGACTTATTAAAACACTTCCTTTTCATTTGGTCACTAAGCCAAAAAACGACCACCAATTAAAAATTAATGAAAAATACAAAAAGAGAGCTTTGAAAATTGCTGTAGATTGGGAAAATGAATTACTAATTTACAAGAAAGACAAGATCAAATTAAATTCTAAAGTTCCAAAGGGGTCGTTAGAAAGTAAGTGGGAGTCACACAAAAGTAATATTAATTTAGTTAGCCCAGCTAACAAAAGACTTTTAGATGTAATTGTAGTTGGAACAGGTTTGGCAGGTGCCTCTGCTTCAGCTACTTTAGCAGAGCTAGGTTATAATGTCAAGACTTTTTGTTTCCAAGATTCCCCTAGAAGAGCACACTCAATAGCAGCTCAAGGAGGGATTAATGCTTCAAAAAATTATCAAGGAGACGGAGATTCAACTTACAGACTCTTTTACGATACAATTAAAGGAGGAGACTACAGATCTAGGGAAGCAAATGTTCACAGGCTGGCAGAGGTTTCAGGTAATATTATTGATCAATGTGTTGCTCAAGGTGTTCCATTTGCTAGAGATTATGGTGGCCTTCTTGATAACAGATCTTTTGGAGGTGTTCAAGTTTCCAGAACCTTTTATGCAAAAGGTCAGACTGGACAGCAATTACTACTTGGAGCATACTCAGCCATGAATAGACAGATTTCTAGAGGTAAGATAAAGATGTATAATCGTCACGAAATGATGGATATAGTTCTTATTGATGGAAAAGCTAGAGGTATTATTACAAGAAATCTTATCAACGGTAAAATAGAAAGGTATGGAGCTCATGCTGTTGTTATTGCCTCAGGTGGTTATGGAAATGTATTTTACCTATCTACAAATGCAATGGGGAGTAATGTTTCGGCAACATGGAAAATCCATAAAAAGGGAGCTTTTTTTGCAAATCCTTGCTTCACTCAAATCCATCCAACATGCATACCAGTATCGGGTGATCATCAATCAAAATTAACACTAATGTCTGAGTCTTTAAGGAATGATGGTAGAATATGGGTTCCAAAAAAGATTGACGATGCAAAATTAATTAGAGATGGAAAACTTTTACCAAATCAAATTCAGGAAAGTGATAGAGATTATTTTCTTGAAAGGAGATATCCCTCCTTTGGAAATCTTGTTCCAAGGGATGTTGCCTCGAGGGCAGCCAAAGAAAGATGTGATGCTGGATTTGGAGTAAATTCAACAGGTGAAGCTGTATTTTTAGATTTTGAATCGTCTATTTACAGGTATGGTGAAGAACAAGCTAAAATAAAAGGACTTAATGAAAACGATAAACAATTAACAAAAAAATTAGGTACTGATATTGTAAGGTCAAAATACGGTAATTTATTTCAGATGTATGAAAAAATTGTTGACCAAAATCCATATGAAACTCCAATGATGATTTATCCAGCTGTTCATTACACTATGGGAGGAATATGGGTAGATTACAATTTGATGTCTACTATTAAAGGTTGTTTTGTAATTGGAGAAGCAAATTTTTCTGACCATGGCGCAAATCGGTTAGGAGCCTCTGCCTTGATGCAAGGTCTTGCTGACGGATATTTTGTATTACCATATACAATTGGAGACTACCTTTCAGATGAAATTAGCACTAGTAAAATTGATGTTAATTCTCAAGAATTTGATGATGCTGAGAATGACGTAGTAAATAAAATTGACCATTTAATAAATAATAAAGGAAAAAAATCAGTTGATTTTTTTCATAAAAAACTTGGTAAAATAATGTGGAATAAGTGCGGAATGTCCAGAAATGAGAATGATTTAAAACAAGCAATAAACGATATTAAAAATCTTAGAGATAATTTCTACAAGAATGTTAATGTAACGGGAATTAAAAATGAGTTTAATGAACAACTAGCAAAGGCATTAAGAGTATCTGATTTTCTAGAATTAGGTGAGTTATTTGCAAAAGATGCCTTGCAAAGAAATGAGTCTTGTGGAGGTCACTTTAGAGAAGAATCTCAAACTCCTGAGGGCGAAGCATTAAGAGATGACAAAAACTATAAGTATGTTTCTGCTTGGGAATTTAATGGAGAACCTTCAGACCCAATATTACACAAAGAGCCACTAATTTATGAGGAAATAAAACTTAAAACTAGATCTTATAAATAAAATTATGAAATTAAAATTAAAAATTTGGAGACAGCCTAATAAAGAAAGTAAAGGAAGAATGGTCAATTACGACATTGATAATGTTTCCCCTGACATGTCTTTTCTTGAAATGATGGATATGTTAAATGAAAAATTAATTAATAATGGTGAAGATCCAATTGCTTTCGACCATGACTGTAGAGAGGGTATTTGCGGAATGTGCTCAATGTTTATTAACGGTGAGCCTCACGGACCTGATAGACTTATTACAACTTGTCAACTTCATATGAGAAAATTTAAAAGTGGAGATACAATTATTATTGAACCTTTTAGAGCGAACGCTTTCCCTGTTATAAAAGATTTGGTTGTAGACAGATCGTCCTTTGACAGAATTCAACAATCAGGAGGATTCATAAGTATCAATACTTCTGGAAATACTCAGGACGCTAATACAATACCTGTTGATAAATACGACGCAGACAGAGCGTTTGATGCTGCCACATGTATTGGTTGTGGCGCCTGTGTTGCATCTTGTAAAAATGCATCAGCTATGTTATTTGTTTCTGCAAAGGTATCTCAGTTTTCTCTACTGCCTCAAGGTAAGGTGGAGGCAAGAGATAGGGTATTAAATATGGTCAAACAGATGGATGAAGAGGGGTTTGGTAATTGCACAAATACCGGAGCGTGTGAGGTAGAGTGCCCAAAAGGTATTTCGTTGGAAAACATAGCTAGAATGAATAGAGAGTATTTATGGTCCAGTATTAAGGGCTAGTAAATTTATTTGATTTCAATTGATTCATTTAATTCCCAGTTAGCCCTTAGGTCCAGTTCATTAGTGAGGTAAATAACCCTCTCAGGTTGAATTTTTTTCAAATAATTTCCGGTGTCCCATTCAAAGTTATTATTTTCATCAATTATTATTCTAACAGTATATTTGTCAGGTAGCAGATTGAAGAAAGAATAATTTCCATCAATTTTGTCACCTAATTCTTTTCTAATTTTTTCTCCTTTAAAATTGATTATTTCAATGAAATATGGCACATTAATATTATTATCAACTTGTAAAAATAACGTACCATATTCTTCATAGGCTTTTGTTTTTAAATTTATAATTAGAGGTTCATTTGAATTACCAAAAAAATCAGTAATAGCTCCTGGATTAATATCAATTTTATAATTATCGTTAGGCAGAGGATTAATTTTAAGATTTATTATATCTAAGTTTTTGTCTAATGAAATATTAAAGGGTATTAATAATGAATCAATATCAATAATTTTAATTGAATCAGTATTTACATTTATAATAGGGATGTTACTTTTAATTTTAATAGAATCATTTAGTTCTAAAAAATTACTATTTAACCCTTTGAGAATTAGAGAATCTTTAATTTGAGTTTTTCTTTTCTTTACAACAACTTTTTCTATAGAGTCACTTCCTTTTAAATTAAATACGATTGAATCTATTTTTTCATTGTCTTTAAACCAGAAATTCAGAGTATCTTTTTCTCTGTTTTTGTTAATTATGTATTTAATTTTGTCAAAATTTGAATCTAAAATAATTTTTTGGTTAGTTAAATCCCCATAGAAAGGGAACTCAATTTTATTTTCATTTATATACTTTGGCCTTCCCCATGCAAAATTTGTCTTTTCCTTAAAAAGCCTAAGTTTTGAAAATGTATCTATTGGAATATTGATGAAATCTTTAACAAAACCAACTTTATCAGTATTTTGATCGAAGAGATAATTCGACCCTTCATCTTTAATAGCTATAATTTCGTATTTACCGGGTTTTAAGTTTTTAAATTCAAAATTTGTACTATCTAATGTTTGAGTAATATAATAAGGTTTTTTTAAAAAAATAGTAGAGTCGTTATAAATTGAGTCAACAGTATATAGGTAAACTAGAATGGAATCTTCTTTATTTTTATTTAATGCATCCTCTACTGTTCCATTATATTTTAGAGAGTCAATTCTCTCACCTGTTGATATTGCATATGAGTAAAAAGGTAGTAAGTTTCCCTCGTTAAAGTCTTCAATACTTTTACCAAAATTAAAAGTATAAGTGGTATTATCATCTAATTTTTTAAGTAGTTTTATTTCAATTTTTTTTGAAGCGCCTAATCTGGGTTTAATTTCAAAATATTTTTTTTCAAGTGGTGGAGAAATTACTAACTGATTTGAAATATCACTTAATTTTATAAACTCATCAAAATTTAATAAAATTTTGTCATCTTTAAAAAAAACAGTGTTTTCTTTTGGAGAAGATCTAATAACAACTGGAGGTATAGTGTCTTTACTACCTCCTTCGATTATTCCTCTTGTGGCACATTTTGAAAAAATTAAAACATTACATAATGTTATAAAAAGAAAAATAAAGTTTTTCATATATAAATTGTTCAGTAAAAATAAGGATATTTTTTTTTTAGTTTTATATTATCATGAGTCATATTTATTATTTATATCTTTGAATTTCTCTTTGAAATTTTAAATAAAAAACAATTATTTTTAATTAATGATAGACATAAAAAAAATAATATCACATTCTAAAGAATATGGATTTATTTTTCCCTCTAGTGAAATTTATGATGGTTTAAGCGCAGTTTATGATTATGCGCAAAATGGTGTTTTACTAAAAAATAATATCAGAGAATTTTGGTGGAAATCAATGGTTCAGATTAATTCAGATATTGTGGGAGTTGATGCTTCAATTTTAATGCACCCAAGAACATGGGAGGCATCTGGTCATGTTGATGCATTTAGTGATCCTTTAATTGATAATAAAGATTCAAAAAAGAGGTACAGGGCAGATGTATTAATTGAAGATTATTGCGAAAAAATTGAAGGAAAAATTAATAAGGAAATACAAAAAGCAAAAAAAAAGTTTGGAGCTGATTTTAATCAGGGCAAGTTTATAAAAACCCATAAAAGGGTTAACGATTATTTAAATAAAATTGATTTTATAAAAAAAAGACTGACCAAATTACTTAATGATGACGATCTTAGAGGATTAAAATCCCTAATCGAAGAATTGAAAATTAATTGTCCAATTTCAGGATCAAATAATTGGACAGACGTTAAACAGTTTAATTTAATGTTTGATACAATGATAGGTTCTTCTGAAGAATCTTCCTCAAAAATATATCTTAGACCTGAGACCGCGCAAGGAATTTTTGTAAACTATTTAAATATTCAGAAAACTTCTAGAATGAAAATTCCATTTGGAATTGCTCAAACTGGTAAAGCGTTTAGAAATGAGATAGTTGCTCGACAATTTATTTTTAGAATGAGAGAGTTTGAACAGATGGAAATGCAGTATTTTGTAAAACCTGGTGATCAAAAAAAATGGTATGAAACTTGGAAAGAAAGAAGAATGTTGTGGCATTATTCTATGGGGTTTGAAAAAGAAAATTATCGTTTCCATGATCACGATAAGTTAGCTCATTATGCTGATGCGGCTACTGATATTCAATTTAAATTTCCTTTTGGTTTTAAAGAGCTAGAGGGTATTCATTCTAGAACAGATTTTGATTTGGGAAACCATGAAAAATTTTCTGGAAAAAAATTAAAATACTATGACATTGATAGTGATAAAAAGTATACACCCTATGTTGTTGAGACATCTATTGGTCTTGACAGACTATTTTTAGCTATAATTTCAAATTCCTTAGATGAAGAAAAATTAGATAATAATTCAACTAGGATAGTATTAAAATTACCAAAATTTTTAGCTCCAACTAAACTTGCCATTCTTCCTTTAATAAAGAAAAATGATTTAGTCAAACTTTCAAAAAAAATTAAAGACGATTTAAAATTTGATTTTAATTTAGTTTACGATGAAAAAGATGCAATTGGAAGAAGATATAGAAGACAAGATGCAATCGGAACTCCTTATTGTGTAACCATTGATCATGACTCATTAAAAAATGAAACTGTAACTTTAAGAGATAGAGATTCAATGAAACAGGATAGAGTTAAAATTAAAGAAATTAGAAAGTTTTTAAATTCCAAAATTGATATTTCAATTTGGTTGAAGAAATTATTATGACAAAAATTATCTCATATAATGTAAATGGAATTAGAGCTGCAATAAAAAAGGGATTTGTTAAGTGGTTAAAAAATGAGCAACCTGATATTATTTGTCTACAAGAAATTAAAGCAAATAAAGATCAATTTGATCATGAAATTTTTTCCTCTCTTGGATACAATAATTTTTGGCACTCTGCTGAGAAAAAAGGTTATAGTGGAGTATCCATACTAACAAAAGTGTTGCCGAAAAAAATTGAATATGGGACATCAATAAATTACATAGATATTGAGGGTAGAGTTCTTCGAGTTGATTTTGAGGATTTTTCAGTTATGTCTGTTTATGTACCTTCAGGAACCAACAACAATAGATTATCATTTAAGTTCAATTTTATGGATGATTTTTTAAATTATGTTAAATCAATAAATAAAAATATAGATAATTTAATTGTTTGCGGAGATTTTAATGTTTGCCATAAGCCTATTGATATTCATGATCCTGTAAGAAATAAAAATGTTTCTGGATTTTTACTTGAGGAGCGATTATGGCTTGATAGATTTATTGATTTAGGTTTTATAGATTCTTTTAGATATATAAATAAAAAACCAAACAATTATAGTTGGTGGAGTTACAGAGCTAATTCAAGAGAAAAAAACAAGGGATGGAGAATTGATTATAATTTTGTTAAAAACAATTTAGTTGAAAAAATATCTAATTCATATATATTGAATAAGGTCTATCATTCAGATCATTGTCCTGTTGTATTGGAATTAAATTAAGAAAAGTGAGATATTCAAAATTACCAAACACAGATATTAAAGTCAGTAAAATATGTCTTGGCACAATGACGTTTGGTAAACAAAACAGTATCCATGACGGTTTTGACCAAATGGATTATGCTCTTGAAAATGGAGTGAATTTTTTTGATACAGCAGAATTATATCCTGTCCCTGCGTCAAGTGAAACTCAAGGTAATACTGAAAAAATAATAGGATCGTGGCTGGAGAAAAGAAAAAACAGAAGTCAAATCATACTAGCCACTAAAATTGCTGGTCCTGGTCCGTACCCCGCACACATAAGAGATAATTTGAGTTTTAGTAAAGAAAGTTTAACAGATGCTGTTGAAAAAAGTCTAGTAAGATTAAAAACTGACTATATTGATTTATATCAGCTTCATTGGCCAGAGAGAAAGACAAATACCTTTGGTAAAAGAGGTTATGTACACGATGAAAAAGAAACGTGGACAGAAAATTTTGAAGAAGTTTTATACAATTTAAACTCTTTTATAAAAGATGGTAAGATTAGATATATAGGTCTTTCTAATGAAAATCCATGGGGTATTATGAAGTTTATTAGTGCTTCTAAAAATAATTTACCTAAAATGATCACAATTCAAAATCCTTATTCTCTACTCAATAGAATTTTTGAGATTGGCAATTCGGAAATATGTATGAGAGAGAACCTGGGGTTACTTGCATACTCTCCTCTAGGTTTTGGTTTATTGACAGGGAAATACAGAAAAAATAATTTACCAAATGGCTCAAGGTTAAAGCTTTTTCCAAATTTGGCAAGATACAGCAACAATATATGTTTTAAGGCAACCGAATTGTACTATGAGTTATCAAAAAAGCACAATTTAAGTCTAACCCAACTTTCTTTAGCTTTTGTTAATGATCGCCCTTTTGTAACTTCAAATATTATTGGAGCAACAAATTTGACTCAGCTTAAAGAAAACATTGATTCTATTAATATCAAATTAAATCCAGAATTAGTCGAAGAAATTAATGAAATTCAAAAACTAATTCCAAATCCAGCTCCATAAACTAGTATTTTATACTTTGAATTAGTTTTTTAGTAATCTGCATTTTAGGATTTTCATACAGATTGTCAGCTTCTTGAAATTCAACAATTCTACCGGAGTCAATTACCATTATTCTATCAGACATAAACTTTAAAATTGTAAGATCGTGCGATATAAAAATATAAGAAAGTGATAATTCAGCTTTTAAATTATTTAATAAATTTAAAATTTTAGCTTGAATTGAAATATCAAGTGATGCAACTGATTCATCAAGAATTATAACTTTGGGTTTTACAGCTAATGCTTTTGCTATAGCAACTCTTTGTCTTTGGCCTCCTGACAATTCATGGGGAAATCTATTATAAATTTCTTTTTTTAGTTCAACTAATTTGAGCAACTTTTCAGTATCTCTAACAGAGGAAATTTTTGATTTTTTTTCATGAAAATTGATAATTTCTGAAATAGATTCTCCTACCCTTTTTTTTGGGTGAAGTGATGTGTAAGGATCCTGAAATACAAACTGAATTGTTTTTCTTAAATTTTTAATATCAACATTTGAATTGAAATTAATTTTTTTATTGTTTAATAAAACTTCTCCACTATTATATTTTTCTAATAAAACTAATGTTTTCCCCAAAGTTGATTTTCCAGATCCTGAGGGTCCAAGTATGCCCAATGTTTCTCCCCGATATAAATCAAAATTTATAGATTTTAGCGCTTGGAATTCAGTCTCTCTAAAAAAATTATTTTTAGAATAGTTTTTTTTTAGACCCACAACCTTTAATATAGGATTTTTTGAATATATCTTTTCATGTTTTTCTTTCCTATTTTTTTTTGAAATTATATTATGACTTCCAATATTTTGATTTATATATTTATCAGTAGGTAAAACCCTTAACCTTATATTTAGAGGCGGCTTTGATTTAAGCAAAGTATTAGTATATGGATGACTCGGTGATTTTAAAATATTGGTTTTTTCACCTTTTTCAATGATTTCACCCTCCTTCATAACTATTATCTTATCTGCAATGTATGAAACAAGTGAAATATCGTGTGATATAAATAGTACACTCATTGAATTTTGTTTTTGAAGTTCCCGGATGAGTTCTATAATTTCTTTTTGAACTATAATATCTAAAGCAGTTGTAGGCTCGTCAGCAATTAATAATTTGGGTTTACAAATTAAAGCCATAGCAATCATCAATCTTTGCTTTTGTCCTCCGCTAAGCTGATGAGGATACGAATTATATACTTTATCTACGTCAACTAATTTTACTTTTTTAAGTTGAGATAGTATTATTTTTTTTGCCTCATGTTTGTTGTAATTTTTCTGGTGTAATTTTAATACTTCGTCAATTTGAGTTCCACATTTCATAGTAGGATTTAAGGACGATTGAGGTTCTTGAAATATAATTCCAAATTCATTACCTCTAATTTTTCTCCATTTTTTCTCAGAAATTTTAAGAAGTGATAAATCCTCAAAAAATATTTCACTTTTATCACTAATGTTGTATCCCTTTGGGTTTAATCCCATAAGAGACATTGCGGTTATTGATTTTCCACTTCCAGATTCTCCTACAATTGCAGTAATACTATTTCTTACAATGGAGAAATTAAGATTTTTTAATATGTGAGTATTATCAATTTTTAAGTCTAAATTTTTAACTGTTAGAAGATTGTTTTGAAAATCCATTAAATTACATTTTAATTTTTTGTAAAAATTCTTTCGCAAAATATGTCACAATTAATTTAGATCCAGCCCTTTTGAAAGCTATGAGCTGTTCATATATAGTTTTTTCATAGTCAATTATTCCTTTTAGTGCTGATTCTTTAATCATTGAATATTCGCCACTAACCTGATAGGATGCGATTGGAGTATTAACTTTTAAACTTAATTCTTTTACAATATCTAAATATGCAATACCCGGTTTTATCATAATAATATCTGCACCTTCATCAATGTCTCTTAATGCTTGATCAATTGCCTGTTTGCTATTATGAAAATCTATTTGATAACTTTTTTTATCACCGAAATTAGGTTTAGAACCTAAAGCATCTCTAAAAGGTCCATAATAATTAGATGCAAATTTTGCACTGTATGACATAATAGATGTGTTGTGATAGTTTTCACTTTCTAGAGTAAGTCTTATTTTTTTTATTCGTCCGTCCATCATATCGCTAGGCGCTACTATATCAGCTCCACATATTGCGTGTGATAAAGCCATTTTTTGAAGTATTTCAACTGTTTCATCATTTAATATTTCATCATTTTTAACAATACCATCATGACCATATGAAGAATATGGATCTAAGGCTATATCAGTAATCACGACCATACCAGGAACAGATTCTTTAATTGTCATAATTGCTCTTTGTACTAAACCATCTTTATTGATTGCTTCAGAACCTTTATTATCTTTGAGTGATTCTTTGATTTTTGGAAATAAAAGGACTGCTTGAATTCCAATTTTCCATAATATTTTTACCTCTTTTTTTAAAATATCTAAACTAATTGTGTAATAGTCCCTCATTGATTGTATTTCCTCTTTAATTCCTTTACCATCAATTATAAACAAGGGATAAATCAGATCATTTGGAGAAATATTATTTTCTTTAACCAAATTTCTAATAGATTGATTTGCTCTAAGCCTTCTATTTCTTTTAATTGGATACATAATTGATTATTATTTAATTTAAATCCAGTCAACAGGATTTTTCAAAATTTTAATTAACTCTTCTTCTCTAGATTTAGGTGCCGGTTTGAAATCGTAATTCCATCTAACCTTTGGGGGAAGACTCATTAAAATACTCTCAATCCTTCCTCCAGTTTTTAGTCCAAATAAAGTACCTTTATCGTGAACTAAATTAAATTCAACATACCGACCTCTTCTTATTTCTTGCCATAATTTATGATTTTTATTAAAATTTGTATTCATTCTTTTCAATAATATATTTAAGTAAGTGGGCAAAAAAGTTGAGCCAAATTTTTTTACATACTTATACCAGTCTTGTAAAGAATGTTTATTATTTTCTCTTAAATAGTCAAAAAATAGTCCACCAACTCCTCTTGCTTCATTCCTATGTGAATTCCAAAAGTAACTATCACATTTTTTTTTAAACTCGCTATAGATTTTAGTATCAAATTCATCGCAAATAATTTTATAATTGTGATGAAAAAAAATAACATCTTCTTTAAAAATATAGTAAGGAGTTAAATCAACACCGCCACCAAACCAACTATCAGTGACACTTCCTTTTTCATTCAAAAGTTCAAAAAATCTAATATTCATGTGAATAGTAGGTACAAAAGGATTATTTGGGTGTATTACCAAACTTAAGCCAGTTGCATTGAACAAATCATATTTAACTTTAAATTGTTTAATTATATCTTTTGGTAGTTTTCCTTTTATTGAAGATATATTTACGCCCCCTTTTTCAAAAAGATTACCATTTTGAATAATTTTTGTAATTCCTCCACCACTTCCTTTTTTGTAGGACCACTTATCATTACTAAATAAACTTGAACCATCAATTTTTTCAAATTCAGAAGTTATTTCTGTTTGAAGTTCTTTTATGTAATTATAAAATTTGTCATTCATTTTTTTCTTAAATATCTTTTACTGCATTTATAAATTCCTTCACACTATTAACAGGAGTGTTTGGAAGAATACCGTGACCAAGATTTACAATGTAATTATCTTTTCCAAATTCATTAATCATTTTTTTTACATCATTTTTTATTTTAGGTATGGGCTCAAAAAGTTTATTTGGATCAAAATTACCTTGAAGAGTTACTTGATTATTTGTTATTTTTCTTGCGAATTTTGGATTACATGTCCAATCAATCCCTAAAGCACTTACTCCTATGTTAGACAATTCACTTAAAGAATGCCAACAACCTTTTGCAAAAACAATTACTGGTATTCTAGAGTTTAAGGATTTTACAATTTTTTTTATATAAGGAAGTGAATATGTTTTATAATCTTCATTAGATAAGATCCCCCCCCACGAGTCAAAAATTTTAATTGCATCAACATCATAAGCTATTTTTGTTTTTAAATATTTAATTGTCGCTTCTGTTATTTTAGTTAAAATTTTTTTTGCAAGATTTGGATTCTTCATACAAAACTGTTTGGTATTATTAAAGTTTTTTGATCCTTTACCTTCAATTGCGTAGCACAATAGTGTCCACGGTGAACCAGCAAAACCTATTAAGGGTAATTCATTATTTAACTCATTTTTTGTTAATTTGATTGCTCTAAAAACATAATTTAACCTGTCATCAATATCGCTAGTGATTAAGTTTTTTATATCCTTTTCGTTACGAATTGGATTTTTTATTATTGGACCAATTGATTCTGACATTTCAATATTTAATCCCATTGCTTGAAGAACGACTAGAATATCACTAAATATTATTGCGGCATCTGGTTTAATTACATTTATAGGTAGCATTGTAATTTGAGCTGCGAGCTCTGGTGTTTGGCATCTTGTGAAGAAATCATACTTTTTTTTAATCTTCATAAATTCAGGTAGATATCTTCCTGCTTGCCTCATAATCCATACAGGTGGTCTTTCAACCTTTTCTCTTTTAAGTGCTCTAATTAATAAGTTATTTTTAATCATAATTTAGTTTATAAAAATTGTTTACCTGTTTAATTAGTTGTCTAACCGTTGGTTTTTTTGCAATTATAATTTTGTTAGTTAAGGATTTTAAAGAATAAGCAGTAGTATTTCCAATACAAAAACATACGGATTTTTCAATAAAATTATTTTTAATAAAACTTTCTACTCCAGAGGGACTGTAAAACAAAATACAATCATATATATTATTAACTTTTTTATATAAAAGTTTGGTTTCATATAATTCCTTAATTATCAAATCTACGTTATTATTTGATAGAATTTCTTCAATTTTTTTTAATCTATTTTTACCACATAAAAACAAAAATTTTTCAGATTTATTATTTTTAGAAATAAATTCTGCAAGGCTTGAACTATCCTCAAAACAATTTTCAACTGTGAAGTTATTTTCCTCCAAGAGACTTTTTGTACTATTACCTACACAAAAAATTTTTTTGGATTTATATTTTTTTGATTCTAAATTATTTAAGAAAATTTGAACAGCATTTTGGCTAGTGAATATCAATGAGTCACAAACGATTTCATTTAAATAATAATCATTTGGTATAATTTTTATAAAATTTTTCTCCGAATATTGGTAACTAGAAAGGTTTAGTTCTTTTTTACTTTCCAAGTCAAGTATTTTGGTTGATAACACTTTATAAGTCATTATGTAATTAATTTTTTCATTTCGTCTGCAAGTAGAAATCCAATCTGATTATATCTGCCATGTGTAATTTTTTTTGAAATTATTTCTTTTTTATTTTGCTCATAATTAAATATTCCACCTTTAAATGTAAGTATGTCGTTGTAAATTTCAGCTTCGGCTGCAATCGGAGAGGAACATCCTCCATCAAGTGATTTAAGAAAATCTCTCTCTATGTCAGTACAAATTTGGGTTTTTTTGTGATTTATAGAATTTAAAATTTTTGTTATTTCTACATCACAAACTCTATTAAAAATTCCGATTGCACCTTGACCTGGAGCAGGGATCATCCAATTTAATTTAAATGTTTTAAAACTTGAAATTGATAATCGATCAACTGCAGCTTCAGCAACTATCAAACCATCATGATTAGATTTTTCAAATTTTTTTATCCTGGTATTTATATTACCTCTAATTGGTAAAACTTTTTGATTTGGGAATTTAAACAACCATTGATATTTTCTTCTTACGCTTCCAGTTAAAATTGAACTCATTTCACTAAGATTTTTAATATATTCTTTACAAATGATTAAATCTTTTGACTTATTTCTATCCAAAACTGCAGATTGAATAATTCCCTCTGGAAAAGAGGTTGGAACATCTTTTAGGCTATGAACTGCTATATCTATTTTATTATTTAGTAATGCTAAATCGAGATTTTTTGTAAATATTCCAGTTATTCCAAGATCATAAACCGGCTTGTTTAATATTTTATCTCCTTCTGATTCAATACCGACAATTTTAGAATCAATTTTTAATTTATTTAAAATGTTTTGAACATGTTTTGCTTGAATTAGAGCTAGCTTACTTTTTCTACTACCAATTCTAATAGTTTTATTCATGATTTGAAAGGTCAATCTCAAGTAAGTTTTTTTGATCGACAAATGATTTATAGGCGATTTTAGGGTTTTCTTTAATTACAGTAGCATATTTCCCAATTATTTTTTGAATCATTTCAGGGGTGAGATTTTGATTATAATCTTCAGACAAAAGTCTTTTTTTAAATGCTTTAATACTTGGAACAAATTTTCTATTACTCTCCCATTCAATAAACTCATTTTTGATTTCTTCAATTATTTTTAAAGTTTCAGGTATATATTTTTTCCTTTTTTTTAGTGTTTCGTCTGTAATTTGAGATAATTCATCGATATTAACTAGAGTAACATTTTTTAGATCCTTCACATTCAAATCAACATTGTTTGGTATAGATAAATCAAGAATAACTATGGGTTTAGTATTAAAAATGATCTGTTTTTCAATTGTTGGCTTCATTGAGCCAGTTGCTACTATTAATATATCAGAGGATTTAATTTCTTCTTGAAGAAATTTATATTGTCTAACCTTTATATTCAATTTAGATCCAATTAATTCAGCTTTTTCTTTTGTTCTATTAACTAAAAATATATTTTTATTTTTTGTGTGTTTAACCAAGTTTTCACAAGTATTTCTACCAATTTTTCCTGAACCAAACAATAGAATTTTTTTGTTTGAAATATTTGAAACATTAGCTAATAAATACTTAACTGAAGCATAAGATATAGATGCAGCACCAGATGAAATTTTAGTTTCATTTTTAATTCTTTTACTGGACTGAATTACACTATTCAGTAATCTTTCTAAAAAATTGAGTTTTACATTAGCTTTTTTTGACAAATAGAAACTTTTCTTAATTTGACCTATTATTTCAAAATCACCTAAAATTTGGCTATCCAATCCTGCACCAACTTTAAATAAATGATTGTAGGCTTGCTTATTTTTAAATGAATAACCTAATTTCTTAAAAATCTTATCACTTCCATCAGTGAATTCACACATTAATTCAGATAAGATGTCAGGATTACTGACGCTCCCATAAATTTCCGTTCTATTGCAAGTAGATAAAACAAGCAAGTTTTCAATTTTTAATAATTTTGCTTTATCAAGCAAATCTAGAGTTTTGGAAGTATTTATACTAAATTTACCGCGAGTGATAAAATCTGCATTCTTATAACTAATTCCAACAACCCAAAAACCTTTTTCATTATTAGTTAAAATCATATCTGATAAGATATTTTAAGCAAAAATATATCTACTTAATAAAAAAAAATAACGATAGAAGAACTTTTAATATCAAAATATATTATTTTTGAATCAAAAAGATATTATTGCTAAAATATAAGATTATTTAATAAATTTTGCTCACCTCTAATTTAGAATTGTTCTAAATAAACATTATTAATATGGAAAAAAATAACGATATCAGTACCAACTCTAAATTTGTGATTGAGGATGGTTTTTTTATTTTAAGATTTGAAAACAATTCATCAAAAACAATTTGTCAGTCGCATGATATTGATAGTACTTATATTCAGTTCCATTTTTGTTTAAAGGGTAATGTTGATTTTCTATTTAATAAAGATTCATATTCCTTCAAGGTACCTGAGGGTAATTCAATATTACTTTACAACCCAGTAAGATCTTTACCTATAAAACTTAATTTAATTAAAAAATCATGGATCATAAGTATAATAATTTCAATTAAAAAATTCCATAGTTTGTTTACAATGGATGCTGAGCAAATACACTTTTTGAGCCCTCAAAACATTAAAAAAAAATATTACGACAATTATTTAATCACACCATCTATGTCTATAATTTTAAGTCAAATTTTTAATCTAAATATTCACAAATCCATGAGAGCTCTATACTTAAAAGGAAAAGTTTATGAGATTCTTAGTTTATATTTTAACAAAAGTGAAGAAATGGATGTGGAAAAATGCCCATTTTTGGTTGATGAAGAAAATGTCAGAAAAATTAGATTAGCAAAAGAAATAATTTTAACAAAAATGTCCGAGCCTCCAACATTATCTGAACTATCTGAAGAAATTGGTTTAAATATAAAAAAACTAAAAGAAGGGTTCAAAGAAATTTATGGTGACACAGTTTATGGATATCTTCTTGATCACAAAATGGAGGAGGCTAGAAGAATGTTATCTTCAAAAAGCTACAACGTAAACGAAGTTGGTTTAAGAGTTGGTTATAGTACATCTAGTCACTTTATTGCAGCTTTTAAAAAAAAGTATGGAACTACGCCCAAAAAATATTTAATGTCTTTGAATTAGTTTAATAGTGAAAATGAAAATGAGAATGAAAAAATTGAAAAAAGGAGTTTTACTTGTTAACTTAGGTTCTCCTGATAGTCCTAGTCCAAAGGATGTTAAAAAATACCTTGGAGAATTTTTGATGGATGAAAAAGTTATTAATATTCCAAAAATTTTGAGATCAATACTTGTTAAAGGAATTATACTCAACACAAGACCAAAAAAATCTGCAAAAGCTTACTCAAAAATATGGTGGGAAGAGGGCTCACCCCTTATTGTTTTATCAAATAGATTAAAGAAAAAAGTTGAAAGAAAAACTAATATACCAATAGATTTATCAATGCGCTATGGTAATCCGACAATAGAAAGTGGTATTAAGAATTTAGTTGAAAAAGGAGTTAAAGAAATTCTAGTTTTTCCATTATATCCTCAATTTGCTATGGCTACAACTGAGACAATTGTTGATTTATCAAAAAAAATAGTTTTAGAAAAATTTCCAAATATTAAGTTGAATTTTATAGAATCATTTTATAAAAATTCAAAATATATACAAGTATTATCAAATTCCATAAGGAATTTTTTAAAAGATAAGAAATATGAACATATTGTTTTTTCTTATCATGGTATTCCTAAAAAACACATAAAAATTTCAGATGTAACAAAAAATCATTGTAAAATTGACAGGTATTGTTGTTCTAACTCTTCAGAAGCACATAAATATTGTTACAGACATCAGTGCTATGAAACGACAAATCGGGTCGCGCAATATTTGAAGTTAAACAAAACTGAATATACTACAACTTTTCAATCAAGAGTTCTATCAAAGTTTAATCCATGGCTTGAGCCGTACACTGATATTTTTTTAAGTAAATTAGCTAAAAAAGGTATTAAAAATGTTGCTATAGTCACCCCTGCTTTTGTCTCTGACTGTTTAGAGACATTGGAAGAAATTGGGTTGGAAGCCGTTGAGGATTTTAAAGATGATGGAGGAGAAAATTTGCATGTAATTCCTTGTTTAAACGATCGTGATAGTTGGGTAGAAGTCGTTAGTAATTGGTTAACTAAATGGGAAAAGCAAGGTTTACTTCCACTAAAATAAATTAAATTAGTTATGCATGAACCATTAAATCATTTAATTTTTTAAAATTGGAGTTATACTACAATTACATAAAGTCTTTACATTTAATATTTGTTGTTACATGGTTTTCAGGACTATTTTATGTGCCTAGGATTTTTATTTATCAAATTGAGTCACATAAAAAAAATAATTATGAAACTCCAATTTTAATTAAACAATACAAATTAATGTCTAAAAGACTATGGTATATTATAACTATACCTTCATCTATTTTAACCTTTATTTTCGGTTTACTTATGTTTTATGTTTACCCATCATTATTAGTGCAAAAATGGATGATTGTTAAATTAGGTTCTGTTTTTTTATTGTTTTTATATCAGTTTAAAACGCATCAAATTTTTAAACAATTACAATTAGACGTGTACAAATATTCATCTTTTTATATGAGAGTTTGGAATGAAGTCACTACATTATTTTTATTTTCAATTGTTTTTTTAGCATTACTTAAAAATCAATTTAGTTGGATGTTTGGTTTTTTTGGAATTATTTTTTTAATTATAATCTTATTTATTGCAATTAAATTGTACAACAGAAACAGAAGAATAAAAAATAAAAATTAGGTTTTGATAAAAAAAATTTCTTTAAGATCCAGAATTTTTTTCTTCATGATACTTTTGGTGTTCATGTCATCTGTTCTAATTTTATTTGCCACATTATTTCAATACAACAACCAATCTGATGATTACAACCTAAGGAGACTTTTAAGAAAAGAAAATCAAGTTAAGTCTCATTTAAATTTTATTTTTGACAATAGTAACGAAGCCTCTATCACATTTAATGAAGGAGTTTTAAAAAGTTTAAATTCAATTGCAGATATTCATAAAGTTAATTTCTCAATTTATGACTTAGAGGGTAAACCCATTTTTTTTTCTTATGTAGACTATGATAAATATGACAAATTAGTTTATTTAAAAAAAAATGTAATTGAGGAAATATCCACCTCAAAAAACTCTAGGATTATAATGCAAAACCCAGAGGAAAGAGGTCTTTTTTTGTCTACTTTCAGTTACATATATGATAATTTAAATAAGCCATTTGCAATTTTATATTTTCCATATTTTGAAGATATTTCTTTTAGTCAAATGGAGTTAAATTCTTTTTTGAATACCCTTTACAAAATTTATCTTTTTCTTTTTGCTCTTGCAATTTTAGTTGCATTTTTCATGTCAAGATACATTTCTCTTCCGTTAGAGAAGATAAAACAAAAAATTGATCAAACAGGTTTATTAAAAACTAATAAAAAAATAAGTTTAAAAAATGCAAGTAAAGAAATTTTTGGCTTGGTTAATTCATACAATAATTTAGTTGATGTTCTTGATCAGAGCAAGGAGAAGCTTGCAAAATCTGAAAGAGACCAGGCATGGCAGGAGATGGCGAAACAAGTAGCTCATGAGATAAAGAATCCTTTAACTCCAATGAGATTGTCAATTCAAAGTTTCCAAGAAGATTTTGATTCCAATGAATCAAATAACAAAAAAAAGGTCAATGAATTTTCAAAAATTTTAATAGACCAAATCGATGTGATGAGTAAAGTTGCAAATTCATTTTCTGATTTTGCAACCATGCCTAAGACAAAGAAGGAAAATTTAGATATTGTCACGATTACGTCTACGGCTATTGATATTTTTGAAAAAAATATCATTAGTTTTAATCACCCTGAAAAAAAAATACTTTGTTTTATTGATAGAACTCAATGGATAAGAGTTATAACTAATTTAATTCAAAATGCTATTCAATCAGTACCTAAAAACAAGAAACCTGAAATTGTAGTAGATGTTAAAGATTTTATTAATCATGTTAAAGTTATTATATCTGATAATGGTTCTGGTATCAAAATAGGCGATAAGAATAAAATTTTCGAACCTAAGTTTACAACAAAATCCGGAGGAATGGGTTTAGGCTTAGGAATTGTTAAAAATATTCTTAATTCATTTAATGCAGATATTACATTTGAATCAAACAACAGATTCGGAACAAATTTTATTATCAAATTAAAGAAATAGATATTAGACGTTTAATTGACAAATTCTCCAATCTTGTTTTCAATTTGGTCAATCGTTTTAAGATAATTTTTATTGACATTTAGTGTTTTATGAATTTTAAAATTTATTTGAATTTTTAGTGGAATAGGAAAGCCATTCCACTTATTAAATTTAAACGAATTATTTATTGAGATTGGAACAATAATTGCATCGGGTAATTCACTAAAAATTTTTATTAATCCACTTTTTTTGAATTTTTTCATTTTGCCGCTCTTTGATCTTGTTCCCTCAGGAAATATAATTATTGACCAGTTATTTTTTTTTACTTCTTTACAAAATCGACTTATTTTATTCAAAGATTCTTCTTTATTTGATCTGTCAATTAGAACTGAGCCACCTTTTTTTAAGTACATGGAAACACTTGGTATTTTATTTCCCAAAGATTTTTTACCAACAAATTTCGGATCAAATTTTCTTAAATACCAAATCAGTATTGGAATTTCAAACATACTTTGATGATTTAATACAAAAATTTTAATTTTTTCCTTGGGTATAGTGTTTATTAATTTGAAGTGAATTGATGAAAATATTATTTTATAATTTATAACAAGAAATAAATTTAACACTTCAATTATTTTTTTTTGCAGGGTTCTTCCAAATAGAAAATGGAAAAGCCATTGAATTGGATGGAAAATTATTAGTAAAACCCCAAAATTAAAGTAGAAAAAAAATGATAAAAAAAAACTAAAAAATTTATTCACTTAAAAAATTAAACCAAAGAAATTAGTCAACAATATTCTTCGTATGCAGTTACTAAATTTTCAGCAATCATTTCAGCTGACCTTCCTTCAATATGATGCCTTTCCAACATATGGATTAATTCCCCATTTTTAAAAAGTGCTATGCTGGGAGACGATGGGGGAAAAGGAGCCATCATATCTCTAGCTGCTTTTGTAGCATCAACATCAACGCCAGCAAAAACAGTGTACAAATTATTGGGTTTTTTTATGTTTTTAAGTGACATTTTTACACCTGGTCTTGCATTAGCAGCTGCGCAACCACAAACAGAATTTACAACAACAAGGGTTGTCCCATCTTTTTTAATTGATTCTATAGTTTGAGTTTCGTCTAATAATTCTTTAAAACCAACAGAGGTAAGCTCTTCTTTCATTGGTTGAACGATTTCATTTGGATACATATCTTTTTTTTTTCAAATATACTAAAGTTAAAATTATAAATATTTTAAATTTAATAGTGAATTTGGTTTTTTTATAAGCTTATATTTGAAATTATTTTGTGTAGATGATTAAATGGATAGCAGCTTTTGTTGGTTACATGTACTTTAGGTTTGCGGGAGCTATAATGGGTTTTTTTATTGGAAGTATTGTTGAGAGTTTAATAAAAAGAAATAGCATTGGTATTAAAGGAGGTCCAAACGAAAAATTCCAGCTAAATCTTTTATCTCTTGCAGCCGTAGTTATTAAGTCTGACGGAACTGTTTCTAATAGTGAGCTAAATTTTGTTAGAAATTATTTTATTTCAAATTATGGTAAAAAAAATGCTGATGTTATTTTTTCAAAATTTAACTCTCAAGTAAAGAAAGAAAAGCAGGACCTTATTGAAATTGCAAATTTTTTCAATGATATGACTTCAATTGAAACAAGATTGCAAATAGTTCATTTTCTTTTTGCAGTTTCTAATGCTGATGGACATGTTTCAAATCAAGAAGTTAATAAAATATTAGAAATTTCAAGGTTTTTTTCAATCAATATTAAAGACTTTGAGAGCATAAAAGCAATGTTCATAAAAAATGCAGATAATGCTTATAAAATTTTGGAAGTAGATCCAAGTTGTTCAGATTCTGATTTAAAAAAAGCGTACAGAGATATGGTAAAAAAATATCATCCTGATAAGATATTAAGTAAGGATCCTGCTCTTATTAGAGGATCAAAAGAAAAATTTCAAGAGGTCCAAAAAGCTTACGAATTAATTCAAAAAGAGAGAGGGTTGTAGTATAAAAAATGGATACATTTTATTTTAATTTGGGTCTAACTCATGTTTTGGATGTTAATGCACTCGATCATTTACTTTTCCTTACAGCATTATCACTTCCATTTAGTTTAAATTTGTTTAAAAAACTTTTTTTTATGGTCACTTTTTTTACTGTTGGCCATACATTATCACTTTTAATAAATTATTTTTATCAAATTCCACTTAACACCTACTTAGTAGAAATATTAATTCCAATAACAATTTCAATTACTTGTTTACCATTAATCATAAATAAATTTTTTAACATGATTAATTTTAATAAATTTCTTTTAAATTACTTTTGTGCAATTTTTTTTGGGGTTATACACGGATTTGGTTTTTCTAATTTTTTTTTCAATATTGTGAGAGAAGATTCTACAATTTCTAATCTTATTGAATTTGCAATGGGAATTGAAGTAGCTCAAATTATTATTGTCAGTATTGTGATTTTTCTAAATTTTTTAGCTGTAAAAATTTTTAATGTAAAAACATTCAAAATCCAAATGATAATAGGAATTATTATTTTGATAATGTCTGGTAAAATGTTGTACGAAAATATTATATAGTTTTTAATGTGAATAAACAAAAAAAATATGATAATGCTTATTTAAGAATGGCTGAGGTTTGGGGAGAGCTGTCATACTGTAAGAGAAGAAAAGTAGGTGCTTTAATTGTTAAAGATAAAATGATTATTTCTGATGGATATAATGGAACACCCTCTGGATTTGAAAATGTGTGTGAGGATGAAAATCATTACACTAAGTGGTATGTCTTGCATGCTGAAGCAAATGCAATATTAAAAGTTGCAAGTTCGACTCAGTCAACTAAAGGAGCAACTTTATATATAACTTTGTCTCCTTGTAAAGAATGTAGCAAGTTAATACATCAGTCTGGAATTAAAAGAGTAGTATATTCAAAAAAATACAAAGATGACTCAGGTTTATCTTTTTTAAAAAAAGCAGGAGTTGAAATAGTTTACAATCCAATTGAATAGATATAATATATACATAATAGCAGGATTATTTTTTGTTTTTGGTATCACAATAGGTGTCAATATGAATTATATCAATAATTATTTAGGTCTAAACTCAGATAATTTGATGAAGTATAACTCGTTAGTTAATTATGTAAAAAATAGATACTATACAGATATAAATATTGATAGTTTGGTAGATGAATCAACAAAAGAATTAATTCAAAAATTAGACCCTCATTCTGCACACATATCAAAAAAAGAATTATCAATTATTAATGAAGCAATGGAGGGGGTTTTTGTGGGAATTGGTATTAGCTTTAAAATGATAAATGATTCATTGACAGTTTTATCTGTAATGAAAAATGGTCCTAGTCAAATAGCAGGAATTTATCCCGGTGATAGAATTCTAATTGCAAATGGAGATACTTTATTTAACAAAAATTTAGATAATAACGAAATTATATCAAAATTAAAAGGAAAAGAAAACACAATAGTTAATTTAGATATATACAGAAATTCAAATAAAAAAATAATTACCAAAAAAATATCGAGAGGGAAAGTTCCAATTAAAAGTGTAATCGCATATAAATTAATGCAGAAAACTGGATATATAAAAGTTGAAAGATTTGGAAAAAATACACATGATGAATTTATAAATTCAGTTAGAAAATTGAATGAAATCGAAAAAATTGAAAATCTTGTTTTAGATTTAAGAAATAACCCAGGAGGATTTCTGTTTTCAGCTGAAAAAATAGTAGATCAATTTTTTGGTTCAAAAAAAACAATATTAATAACTGAGACAAAGAGAGGAGTTAGAGATACATTTTTCACAACTAATAAAGGAGTCTTTCGAAAGGGTAATTTATATATTTTAGTAAATGGGCAATCAGCCTCTGCAAGTGAAGTTGTAGCAGGTGCAGTTCAAGATAATAAAAGAGGAATAATTATTGGCAGGAGAACATTTGGTAAGGGATTAGTTCAACAACATTTGCCACTAGGAGGCGGAGATGTTGTCAAGTTAACAACATCAAGATATTACACTCCATCAGGTAAATCAATTCAAAGATCTTTTAGTAAAGGCAACGAGGAATATTTTAATCAATCAAATAGTTTAAATTATCATGATTCTATGGGTATTAATAAATCTAAAATTAAGGATTCATCAACCATAATATATAATAGTAAAGATGAAAATTTTAGAGGAGGTATTTCTCCTGATATTCAAGTTAAAATTTTAAATAAATCAGAAGAATTAGAAAAATCTATATTAAATAATATGATAACTAATTTCGTTTATACTTATCTCGATAGTAATAGAGATAATTTTTTTAAAGGGTCAAAAAAAGAATATTTGAATCTAAGCATTGATTATTTTGACAAAGCTTATCAAAAATTTAAAAAGCTTAATTCTGATAAAAAATTAGTTGATGATTTATCAAAAAACAAAATGTATATAAAGAATTCAATTAAAGCTTATTATGGATTTCTTTTGTTTGGGGAAGAAGTTTTGTATGAAATTTTTAATGATGATGATGACTACATTAAAATTGCAATCGATTCAATAAACAAAACTTAGTTTATTTTTCCTTATGCTTTTTATTGATTTTTTTTGATATAATTAATATGGATATTAGAATTGCAGCAATACCTGATGACAGAATTCCAGTAAAAGCAACTGCATTATTTTCAAGCGAAAAATTATTGAAATCAACTTTTATCAAGTTAACAATTATCATTGCTATAGAAATAAATAAAATTATTTTTAAAAATAAATTCATAATTTAATGGTTATGATAAAATTAGAAAATACTTTAATATCAGATGACATTATTGAAGAAGAATTCGCATGTAATTTATCTGCATGTAAAGGTTCGTGTTGCGTCGAAGGCGTTTCAGGTGCTCCATTAGAATCCAGTGAACTTGATATTTTAAATCAAATTAAAGATAAAATTCAGCCTTACATTTCAGAAAAAGCTAAAGAATCGATAAAAAAAAATGGGATGTATGTCAAAGCTAAAGACGGTAGCTGGGAGACACCTTTAGTTGAAGGAAAAGAGTGTGCTTTTGCTTTATTTGAGGATAATGGAGTTGTTAAATGTTCAATTGAAAAGGCTTTTAACGAAAAAAAAATAAGTTGGCAAAAACCAATTTCATGTCATCTTTATCCTGTTAGATTAAAAAAAATTGGTGATAAAATAGCTCTAAATTATGATCAATGGCAAATTTGTTCTTCAGCATGTAAAAATGGAAAAAAGTTAAAAATTCCTATTTATGAATTTACAGAGAAAGCATTGAAAAGAAAATTTGGTAAAAGTTGGTTTGAAAAATTGAAGTTAATCGCAAAAAAACACCAAAAATCTTAATTCTACTTATTCACTTTTAATATATTAATTATTAATTTGTTTGTAAGAGTTGTAAAACTCATCTATAATGTTGACTTTGATTTTATAAATATCTTTTGATTTTAGTAAAATATTAAAGTAAAGAGTTGCATTTTTTGGACTTGTTTCGATTTTCCTAGTTAACTCAATTTGTGAATTTATTTTTTCTTGTATTTTTCTTTTTATTAAATCTCTATTCTTTAAAATTAATTCAATATTTGATGTTGATTTATTATCAAATGTCTCCATTGAATCTTTGAAAATTGATTTCGTAAAGTCATGAATTTCAGTAAGATCTCTTATTTGCGAAAGCTTTAGTTTTTGGTGATCGTTGTTGATGTGTTTATAGCTTTTTGAAATAATATAATCAAGATCATTTGTTAAATCTTCTAAATAACTGAGCAACACAATATAAAAATTACTGGCAGACAAACTTGGTTCTTCAAGATTTTTTATAAAATAATAAATATTTTCTCGAAGTCCCTCAACTTCAGATTCAAGCCTTTTAATATTTTTTTTAGCTTTTTTAAGATTTTTTAATTTATGTTTTGATAAACCTTCAATTAAAGTCCCAAAAATTAAATCAACTCTTTTAAAGAATTTTATAATATTCCCTGAACTTTCGTCCATTACACCCCTCATTGATTTGCTTTCAGCTTTTAGAATTTTATCTTTATCTATTTCAATTTCATCATTTTTATGTTTTACATAATTCTTTCCAATTATAATTAGAATAATAAATAAAATAATTGCAATGGCTTGAGCTCCACCAAGATAAATCAATGATACAATTATTCCTGAAACAAAAAAAGCAGTTATTGCTGTTAGAAACCATCCAAAGATAACATTAAGCATTCCTGAAACTCTGTAGACAGCACTATCTCTTCCCCAAGCTTTATCTGCAAGTGATGTTCCCATAGCAACCATAAATGTAACATAGGTTGTTGAAAGTGGTAGTTTATAAGAAGTTGCAATTGAAATTAATATAGCTGCAACTGACAAATTAACTGACGCTCTAAGCATATCGAATGATGGTGTATTTTGGTCATTGATTTTTTTTGTTTGTTTTGATAATCCGGAAAACTGAACTTCAATTTTCTTTTTTAATTCATTAGGCAATAGTTTATTTAATAAATTAGATAGATTCGTAAAAAGCTTTACAATAAATTTTGAAATAATAGAGGGTTTAAATCTCTCCTTAATTAGGCCCTGATTTGATAAGTCTAGTTCAGTTTTCATAACTTTTCTAGCTTTTGACGATAGCCATAAGGTTAGAACCATTATTAAGCCAGACACAACTAAAAAAATACTTGGAGTTGATACTTTTGATGCAAGAACCCCCATGTTAAACTCTGACGCTAAATCACCTGACAAAACCCATGCTTCATACGATTGATATGCTGCAATTGGTACACCAATAAAATTAACTAAATCATTTCCAGCAAAAGCAAGTGCTAGAGCAAAAGTTCCAATCCCAATAATGAATTTGTATATATTGACTTTCATAAATCGAATTAATCCATATGAGAGAAAATACCAAAAAATTAAATTTAAAAAAACAACTTTTATTACCTCTGCTTCAATGAAATCTTTAATTTTCATACCTCCAATTAAATCAAATTCGAGATTTGCAAAGGGTGTACCTTTAATACCTTTCATCAAAATAAAATATGCAATAGCTGAAAGTGCAATACCTGAAAACAATGAACTTATCCAAATAGATTTATTTTCAAATTCATATGTTAAAAAAAATCTCGAAATCCATTGAACAATAGTACCAATTGTTAATGCAATAACAACCGAAAGAACAATTCCTGAAATGATTTGTATTGCTTTAGATGTATTAATGTAATTTACTATATCATTTAAATCTCCAGTCGACGAACTAATTTTTATTAAAGACATAAAAACTGCAGCGCCTAATAGTTCAAAAACAATTGAAACTGTAGTCGAAGTTGGCATACCTATCGTATTAAAGAAATCCAATAATAAGATATCAGTCAACATTACTGCAGTAAAAATTAACATAATTTCATCAAAATAAAATTCCCCCGGATTAAAAATCCCCTTTCTTGCAACCTCCATTAGTCCACTAGAAAAAAAAGCTCCAAAAGCAACACCAAAACCAGCCAAAATCAAAATTGTTTTCATTGAAATAGCTTTAGATCCGACAGCTGAATTTAAAAAATTTACTGCGTCATTGCTAACACCTACTATTAAGTCTCCGCAGGCTAGAATCGCTAAAATAATTACTAAAATTAAATATAAATTTTCCATAAAGTTTTTTTAAAAGTGAATTTCAAATTGTAAGCGATAAAATATTTTGTTTTTATTATTCATGGATTTCTCGCTAGTAAGGTCTGATTGAATTTTTAGTTTATGTTTAACAAAATACTTTGATAACCCAATAGTTAGTTGTTCTGTATCATTTTTTGGGTATATAATATCTTTAAATTTAATATTCGTAAATCTAGTTGTTATAGCAACATTAGATGGAGTAACATATCCGATTTGAAAATTAATAGCAGATCCATCATTTACTATATCTCCTGTTAAACTTCCATCAGAATTTTTAGAAATAGCGTCATCACTAGTCCTACTCGCGTATTCACCCATAAAAGACAGACCCATGTATTTGAAGTGTGAGTTTACAAAAAGTGATTTAATATCAGTTTTAAAAAATCCAGTAGTAGTTTCCATGTAATTACCAGTGTTACCTCTTGTTTTAACAGAATCATTATTATAATCGTATGCTACACCAACTAATAATTTTGGTTTTTTTTCTCTTTCAATATCGTTACCCACGTAGTCTCCGTCGCTTTTAAAGTTACCGAAAGGTAATAAATCTATTTTTGCTGTATATTGGTGACCACCAAGATTACCCTTTGAAACATTTCTGCCCTCTCCCTGAGAAATAGCAAAAGTTTTTTTAACGACAAATTTTTTACTTAAATTAAATTTATACCTCATCTGAAGTCCAAAATCTCTATCAATATTAAATTTACTATTAAGAATAGACCTGTCTACAAGTGCCAGTTTTGATGAGGAAATTATTCTTTCAATATTGCCAGGCAATTTTGCTTGACCAAATTGTATCCATAAATTTTGATTAAACTTCCATCTAACACTTGCATCGAGAATTATTCTAGGTGAATTAGATGTATAATTTGATCCACCAGACATATCTCTATTTGAAAAAGCCATTTCAATTTTATAAGTTAGATTTGGGTGATATGCAAAACCTTTAAATTTCAATCTAGATCTTCTAATCAAAGAGTTTGATTCTGGGGAACTATACCCTTGATCTTTTTCCATCCATGTAGTTGTAGTTAAATATTGAACTCTTGCAGCGAAGTTCATGCCCCAAGTACTGTCTTTTCCCATTATATTTAAAAGACCTTTACCAAATTTGGGAGCTGAAATTTCTTGAGCATTCAAATTAATTGAAGTAAAAATTAATATTGAATAAATAATGTAACTAAAATTAATATTCATAAAAAAAATTTAATCTAAACTTAAAATTTAAAAAATTAATTTATGTTTTTTTAATGTTAAATATTTATAAATATTATGTGAAATGAAATATTTATAATTTTATTATATATTTAAACTTATGGATTGGATTGATCTCTTATCATTAAGACGATTTGGCGACAAAACTAAAAGAATTAGAAAAGAACAAGATGAAACCAGACTTGGATTTGAAGTAGATTATGATAGAATTGTTTTTTCCTCTGCATTCAGAAGCTTACAAGACAAAACTCAGGTAATCCCTTTTTCTAAAACTGATTTTGTTCACACAAGATTAACTCATAGCCTTGAGGTTTCTGTTGTTGCAAGAACTTTAGGTAGACTTGCTGGTAAAGAAATACTAAATAAGCACCCAAGTCTTTTTACAATTGATGGATATAAGAGCAATGATTTTGGAGCTATAGTCGCTGCGGCTGCCCTATCTCATGATATAGGAAATCCCCCATTTGGTCACAGTGGTGAGAAAGCAATCGGATACTTTTTTTCAAATGGAAAAGGTCGAAAATATAAAGAAATGTTAAGCGATGCAGAATATTGTGATTTATCCTACTTTGAGGGTAATGCAAATGGATTTAAAATTTTAGTTGAGTCTAAAGATGGACTACCTGGTGGACTAAGATTAAGTTATGGAACTCTTGGTGCTTTCATTAAATATCCAAAAACCTCTCATCCTAAACATAAAACTCAAAATATAGCTGAAAAAAAATTTGGGGTTTTTCAGTCAGAGTTAACTTTTTTTGAAGAATTGATGAATAGTCTCAAAATCCAAAAAAATAACAGTTCATTTGCTAGGCATCCACTTGCATTTTTAGTTGAAGCTGCTGACGATATATGTTACACTATAATTGATTTTGAAGATGGTATAAATTTGGGTTGGATTTCAGAATCTTATGCTCTTGAATATCTTCTTAATTTGGTAAGAGATCAAATTGATAAAAATAAATTTAATTCTTTAAAATATAAATCTGATAGAATGAGTTATTTAAGGGCTCTTGCCATAAATAGTCTTATTAAAGAATCAGTTTCAATTTTCCTTGAAAATGAAGACAAAATTTTAGAGGGAAAATATAATAAATCGCTACTGGAAAGTAGTAAATATAAAGCTCAGATGGAAGACATAATTTCTTTGAGTGTAAAAAAAATTTACCATTCAAAAGAGGTAGTAGAAAAAGAGGTAATTGGATACAGTGTAATAAACTCTTTAATGAAGGTCTTTACCCAAGCTTCTGTAAATAAATTTCATAATAAAGAAAATTCACTTGATAGTGTTATTTTAAAGCAGGTGCCTGAAGGGGTCCCTCTTATGTCAGACTCTCTATACAAAACATTATTAAATACGACATGTTTTATAGCTAGTCTTTCGGATGGCAAAGCAATGGAAATATCAAATAAATTGAAATAGGTTACAAATTTATTCTTGTTAAATAATAATGATATTTATATTTGCCTAAAAAAATATGGCTGGTTGGATATCACTTTTTTTGTACTTAACCTTTTTTCAATTTTATGTCTTTCAGGCCGTAAAGGAACTCAATTATCAAAATTTTAAGATTTTTTATTTAGTCTCTTCTTTTTTGATTATTGGGAATTTTTTTTATCAAATATTTTCCAGAGGATTCGACAGTAGTTCTTCTTTTTTTAGCTACTCATTGGGGTTATTTTTATCTCTTTTTTGTTTTCAATTAGTTGTAATATCTATTCTTATTGTTGAGGATTTTTTTAGGTTAATTTCATTTATTTCTAGTTCACTAAATAAAAGTGATAATATCATTCCAAACAGGAGAAAATTTGTCTCTCAAATTGCCCTTATTTCTGGAGCTTTACCATTTGTTGGTTTAATTTTTGGAATGATTTACGGTAAATATAATTACAGAGTATTTAAATATGAAATGGATTTTGATGATTTACCCAAAAGTTTTGATGGGTTTAAAATCACTCATATATCAGATATTCATTCTGGAAGTTTGGATAATATTGAAAAGGTGAAATATGGTATTGATCTAATAAACAAACAAAAATCAGATGTTATTTTATTCACTGGTGATTTCGTAAACAATAAATCGAACGAGCTGGAAAAATGGAAAGATATTTTTAAATCAATGGAAGCCCCTCTTGGGAAATTTTCTATTCTAGGAAACCATGATTATGGTGATTATTATGATTGGAAATCTAACGATGAAAAAATCAATAATTTCAAAAAATTTGTGGATTACCAAGAAAATATGGAGTTTAAATTATTAATGAATGAATCAATTTATTTAGAAAAAAATGAGGAAAAAATAGCCATTCTTGGATCTGAAAATTGGGGAAGAGGTTTTAAAAAAGAAGGTGATCTTGATAAGATGATTTCAAAAATAGATAAGGATGATTTTAAAATTCTAATGACCCATGATCCATCACACTGGGAAGAAAAAGTTCTTAACCATAAAAGTAGATTTCAATTGACATTATCAGGACACACTCATGGAATGCAATTTGGAATCGAAATCCCGGGATTAATTAAATGGAGTCCCGTTAAATGGAGATACAAACAATGGGCAGGAATTTATAAAAGAGACAAAAAAGTTTTAAATGTAAACAGAGGATTTGGTTATTTGGCTTATCCGGGAAGGTTAGGAATATATCCAGAAATTTCTGTTATAACACTTAGACGCAGGTCATAAAAAATTGTATACTGTAAATTTTTAACTTTTATCTATGCCAAAGTTTGGCCAATTAATTGATGAGAAAAACCCCCTTTATTTTTAGTCTTTTATGATTTAGACAATATTGATGACAATTCTATGGATTTAAGTCCAATATTAAAAGATGTGGCTGCAGCACTAAGTGATAAAGGAAAAGTAATCAAAATTGATAAATAAAAATAATGAAATTTCTCAAGCACTTAGAATTAGAGTTTTACTGTAATTAATAATTTACAAAAATGGTGAAATGATCTGTAGACAAAGTTTACAACAAGACGCAAATACACTTATTGGATTAATGAATGAGAACTTAAACTAATTATCTATATCTGAAATTATTTTTTTAAACTCAGATAGGTTTTTTATTGAATTAAATAGTTCTTTTTCAATTGTATCAGTAAAACTATTATCATCATAGATACTAGAATACAAAACCAGTTTTCTGTAGCTATTTACTTCTTCACTTATTCTATCTGTTAATATTTTTTGGTTTTCATCAGATAGACTATTGTAAAGATCAAATCTTTCTTTATATTGATTTAAAATTTTAATACAAAGATTTCTTGCCTTATTGTTACTTCCTGAGAGATAGTATCCTTCCACAAATTCATCAAGAAGTTTATAGTATTCATATTCACCATATAGGTAAATAAATTTTTCATTGATTCGAATAAATTCATCAATTTTATCCTCTAAAAAGTCATAATCTCTATTATCAAGTATAATTTCGACAAGAGCCCTATATCTCTCAATTTCAGTTAAAATTTCTTCAGCAATTGGAAATTGAAATGATGGACTAAGGCTATAAAAATAATTTAATTTATCTTGATACTTCAAACTAATTTTATTGAATATTTCTCTAGATTTTTCAATGTTGTTTAATCTGTAATAACCTTCAATGAATGGGGGGATTAAACTGTAAAAGCCAAAATAATCAATTGGCATCTTTTCAAAAGCAAGATCAATAATTTCAGCTGCTTTCTCTAATTTATTTTCATCAATTAACTTCTCAGCAAGCCTAGCTAAATTACTTCTGTATGATATACTGTTTTTTCTGGTTTCAGGATCATGATAAATTGATCCACTTTCGGAATTTCCCCATTCCCATTTTTTGACAATATCATACATCAAATCAGAGTCAATCCTTCCCATTATGTATGGGTTGTTTTTATTTCTATCAGTTTTTATTGGAACAAGTTTATAAACAAGTCCCTCAAGTTGAAGATAGTCTTTCATCCAAATATATTCTGAATCTGCATAACTACCACCAGTAAAGTATATGGGTCTTTCCCAATTATTATTAGCAATAATATCAAGCATCATCATTTGATTTTTTGTGATACCACTCTGCGGTAAATCGAAATCAATAAATTCAACAATTTTATCGATGTCATTTTGTTTAACCAGTCCACTTGATATTACATTTGACTTGTTAACTTTAAGACGTATTTTATTAGTTGGATAAAATACCATTTCTTGAGTATTTTTTGGATAATCATTAGGATCACCTCCAGATTGAATTATGAGGTTTTTATATTTTGTTTTAGGATTATTGCTTCCAACCCAATTGATAAAGTCTTTAACATCCCATCTAACAGAATCAATTATTGGTTCATATCTAATATAATCTCTTATCCCATAAGCGTATAGATCATGAGTTAACTGAGAGGGAATTGGATCGCTTTCATATGTTTTTCGTTTTAGTTGATCAATGTACCAATCTGTAGCTAAAAGACTAGTATTTATTGTTTTAACATCAGTTCTAAATCCCTCTATTTCTTGAGCATACCACAGCGCAAAGGTATCATTATCACCTATGGTAAAAATCATTGCACCTGAATCTTTCTGAATTGAAGTCAAATATGATTTAGCCATCGATTGAGCAGTGTATCTTCCTGAGCGATCGTGGTCATCCCAATTCTGATAAGCCATTAAAAAAGGAATTGACAAAAAAAGTAATATTATAAAGAAATAATTTAAAAATTTACGGTCAATTAATTTTTTCATTTTTTGTAAAAATCCAAAAACACCCATTCCAATCCATATTGAAAAAACATAAAATGATCCAACAAGTGCATAATCTCTCTCTCTTGGTTCAAATGGTCTTTCATTAAGGTATACTTTTAAAGCGAGACCCGTAAAAAGAAAAAAAATCATTAAAACCCAAGATTTTGTTTTGTCATTTTTGTATAAAAAATAAAGTCCAATCAATCCAAAAATAAAAGGGATAAAAAAATATGTGTTTCTTGCCTTATTATTTTTTGCATCTTGAGTTATTTTGTCTTGATTTCCAAGACGAATTTCATCAATAAACTTTATGCCACTTAACCAATTTCCATTTAAAATATCAAACTTGCCTTGGAAATCATTTTGCCTTCCTGTAAAGTTCCACATTAAGTATCGCCAATACATATAACCAAATTGATAATTAAACAAAAAATAAAGGTTACTTAAAAATGAGGGTTTTTCTATTTTTAAATAAGGTCCAAGCGTTTTAAAAAAATTATCATAATCAGATCCATCAACTTCCTCTTGTTCAATTCTCAATTTAAACTCGTCAACTCTTGCTTTAAGTGCACTACTACTTGTATAATTTGGATCAATTTCAAAATCTAGCGGTCCAGTGAAATTCATGTAGTTGGCTGCATGCTCACTACTCCATAGTCTTGGAAGAAGCCCTCTGTGATTGCTATTAGAATTAATTTTCGATTTTTCCCAGTGATTAACTATAACATACTTATTCCTTTTTAGATCTCTTTCATATTTAGGTTTATCATCTATATATGGCTCTTTACTGTCTTGACCAGCATACATATCTGAAAACATGGGTCCATAAAAAAGATATGTTTCTGGGTATTGTTCTAAATTATAATATGCTAAAAGTTGTCTTGCATCAGTAGGAGAATTTTCATTTATTACCGTGTTTGCATTTGATCTAATTGGAATCATTAACCATGATGAAAAACCAATTAAAACAAATAGGATGCACAGAATACCTGTATTTAAATTTATTAAATTATATTTTTTAGTTAGATTAATAGCATAAACAAAGAAAATTATTAAGACCAACCCACAAAAAATTGTACCACTGTTAAAAGGCAGGTTAAGACTATTTACAAAGTAAACTTCTGCTCCTCCAAAAAATGCAAGAGTAGAAGGTAGTAATAGTTTAAAAATAAATAAAAGTATTGCAACAGAAATAATATTTGCAACTATAAAATTCTTTACAGTAATTTTTTTTACGTTTTTGAAATAATATAGCATACCAAGAGCAGGAATAGTTAACAATCCCATAAAATGAACACCAAACGACAGTCCAATTATAAATGAAATTAATAAGAGCCATTTGTCACCATAGGGAGTATTAATCTCACTCTCCCATTTAAGTCCAAGCCAAAACAATACAGATAAAATTAAAGTTGCCATTGCATAAACCTCAGCTTCAACAGCATTAAACCAAAAACTATCAGAGAAACAAAAAGCCAAAGATCCTATACTTGCACTTCCAAAAAAAACTAAATAATCGTGAATATTATCTAATTTTTTAAAAGAGGGAAGTTTTTTTAAAAGCATAGTAATTGACCAAAAAAGAAAAAGAATAGTAAATGAGCTAGAAAAAACCGACATTAAATTAACGGCTAATGCTATATATTCACTTCCAGGAGAAAACATCGAAAAAAAAGCACCCATCATTTGATAAAATGGAGCACCTGGCGGGTGACCAACTTGCAATTTTGCAGATGTAGCTATGTACTCTCCAGCGTCCCAGAAACTAGCAGTGGGCTCAACAGTTAAGGAAAAAGTAATCAGAGCTATTAAAAAATGTGACCATCCAAGAAGTAAATTTAATTTTTTGTAATCCAAATTATAATTGTCTTATATATTATAAAAAACGAATTTAATAATTATAAATCTATAGTTTTATTTTTTTATAAATTAAACAAAAATTTAAAAAATTAAAAAACATTTGATAACCGTGCACTTTATATTAAATTTGCAAATTATGGCCTATGGTGTAACTGGTAACACGTCTGATTTTGGTTCAGAAGAGTCTAGGTTCGAGCCCTAGTAGGCCAACTACTTTATTAAACTTATTTTCAATTTTATGAAAAAAATTAATATAATATTTATTTTTTTCTCTCTCTGCATAATGGCACAAACTGAGACTCAACAATATAAGGTTTTAAAATTGATCGACGATATTGAAATTCGAGAGTATCCACCCGTGATGAAAGTGAAGTCAACTTCTAAAAGTAACAATGGATTTGGTAAGCTGTTTAAATATATTTCTGGTGATAATGAGAGCGGTACGAAAATATCTATGACTTCCCCGGTATATATGGATAAAGAAAATGAGAATTATATCATGGAATTTGTTTTGCCGAAAAAATTTAATGAGATAAATTCTCCAAAATCTTTAAAGGAAAATATCGATGTATATCTTGAAAAAAAAATTATTTGTGCTACAATTAGTTACGGTGGTTATACTAATAAGCAAAAAGAAATTTATTATTCAGAAAAATTAATTTCAAAGCTGCAGGAAAATAAAATAAAATATAATGGAAAAAGTAAAGTTTTGGTTTATAATAGTCCATACAAAATTTTCAACCGAAAGAACGAGATATTAATAGAGATAGAGTCTTTTCAATGAATTTATAACTATCAATAAAAATTTGTTTAAAATTTTTTTATTTGCATTATATTTAGTTATAATTTAATGTAAAATATACTTATGAAAAATTTTAAGGTAGGTAAATGCCCCGTAATGCACGGAGCGAGTTCAATATATGAAACATCAATTAATAAGTGGTGGCCAAAATCTTTAAATCTTGATATTCTTCATCAACATGATTTAAAAACAAATCCTTACAGTAATAAATTTGATTACAGGGAAACAGTTAAAAAATTAAATTTCAATTCATTAGAAAATGATATGCATAATTTAATGACTGATTCACAAGATTGGTGGCCTGCTGATTGGGGTCATTATGGTGGATTGATGATTAGAATGGCATGGCATGCAGCTGGTACATACCGAACTTCAGATGGAAGAGGTGGAGCAGGTACTGGTAATTTAAGATTTGCACCTTTAAATTCCTGGCCAGACAATACAAGCTTAGATAAAGCAAGAAGATTATTATGGCCAATTAAGAAAAAATATGGTAACAAAATAAGTTGGGCTGACTTATTTATTTTAGCAGGTAATATAGCATATGAGAGTATGGGGTTAAAGACATTTGGTTTCTCATATGGAAGACCTGATATATGGCATCCTGAAAAAGATATTTATTGGGGACCTGAAAAGGAATTCATGAGACCAAGTGAGGAGCGGTATTCTAATTTAGAAAAACCTTCAACGATGGAGCATCCTTTAGCAGCTACACATATGGGACTGATTTATGTAAACCCTGAAGGTGTAAATGGAAGTCCTGACCCACTAAAAACCGCGCTTCACATTCGTGAGACTTTTGCTAGAATGGCTATGAATGACGAAGAGACAGTTGCTTTAACTGCTGGTGGACATACTGTGGGTAAAGCTCATGGAAATGCTAAAGTTGATTTAGGTCCTGAGCCAGAATCTGCCGGTATTCATAATCAAGGCTTTGGTTGGTTAAACTCATTTGGGTCTGGTGTTGGAAAAGATGCTGTAACGAGTGGAATTGAAGGAGCTTGGACAACAAATCCAACACAATGGGATAATGGATATTTTAAAATGTTATTTGATCACGAGTGGGAGTTGAAAAAAAGTCCTGCAGGAGCTTGGCAATGGGAGCCAATTGAAATAAATGAAGAAGACAAACCTATAGATGCAACTGATTCGTCAATTAGAAAAAATCCTATCATGACAGATGCTGATATGGCGATGCGTGAAGATTCAAATTACAAAGAAATATCTCTTAAATTCAAAGAAGACCAGGAATATTTTTCTGACACTTTTGCAAGGGCATGGTTTAAATTAACTCACAGAGATATGGGTCCTAAATCCAGGTACATTGGACCTAATTTTCCAACTGTGGATTTGATTTGGCAAGATCCTATTCCAAAAGGAAATTCAAATTATGATGTAAATGCAATCCGAGACCAAATTAAAGATTTAAATTTATCTATTTCTGATAGAGTCACTTTGGCTTGGGATAGTGCAAGAACTTTCAGGAATTCTGACCTTAGAGGTGGTGCAAATGGTTCTAGAATTAGATTGTTCCCTCAAAAAGATTGGGAAGCTAATGAACCTAGTAGATTATTAAAAACATTATCTGTTCTTGAACCCTTGGCAAATAAAAATGATGTTAGTATAGCAGACGTTATAGTTTTAGCTGGAAATTTAGCAGTGGAAGAAGCTGCAAAAAATGCAGGAGTTGATATAAACATCCCATTTTTTAGTGGAAGAGGAGATGCAACTCAAGAAATGACTGATATTAATTCTTTTTCTAACTTAGAACCAATGTCTGATGCTTTCAGGAACTGGGTCAAGGATGAATACAAATCTAATAGTGAGGAAATGTTAGTAGATAAATCTCAACTTTTGGGGTTAACTGCTCATGAGATGACTGTTCTAGTTGGAGGAATGCGTGTTTTAGGTGCTAATCATACAGGAAATCAAGATGGTGTATTAACTGACAAAGTTGGTTTTTTAACAAATGATTTCTTCGTAAATCTTATGGACATGAATAATAAATGGGAGATAGAAGGTGAAAACAAATACAATATTGTTGACAGAAATACAGGAGAAGTTAAGTGGACTGCCTCTTCTGTAGATTTAGTTTTTGGATCTAACTCAATTTTAAGATCTTATTCTGAAGTATACGCTCAAGATGACAATCAAGAAAAATTTGTTAGTGATTTTGTTAATGCGTGGAATAAAGTTATGAACCTTGACAGATTTGATTTAAAGTGATTATTTAATTGTGTGAATGTTTTAAAAATTGATTCAATATATACAATTTCAGCAATTGTTCTTAAATGATTTTTACTAATGCGAGTTAGATTTTTATTTAATTTTTTCCTTATTTCATTCATTGCCATTGGTCAGAATGATTACATAGAATATATTCCAAATACAAAAGAAAAATTACCAATGATCTTTATAAAAGGTGGTAATTTTATGATGGGAAGCGAAAAAAGCGAAATCGGCCATTTTGGAGATGAGGGGCCGAAACATGAGGTTAAAATCGATGCATTTTGGATTGGAAAATTTGAAATTACATGGAATTTATATAATTTGTTTGTATATAGAGAGATAGATCAATATCAAAGGAGTAAAAGTAATTCCGACGAGGTTTCAATTGACGTTGATGCTGTAACCGGAGCTACAACACCTTATGTGGAAATGAGTTTTGGAATGGGTGTCGACGATTTTCCAGCAATAAGTATGACTCAACTTGCCGCTTCAAAATTTTGTGAATGGCTATCAGCTATGACGGGAAATTTTTATAGATTACCAACTGAGGCTGAGTGGGAGTATGCTTGTAGGGCTGGAAATGATTCTGCTTTTAACTTTGGAGATGATATGTCAAAACTAAAAGATTATGCTTGGTATGATGAAAATAGTGAAGACAAATACCAAAAAGTTGGTACAAAAAAACCCAATGATTGGGGTATTCACGATATGCACGGAAATGTAGCAGAATGGACATTAGACCAATATAGTCCAATATCTTATCGACAAAGGAAGGATAAATTAACAGAAAATCCATTTGTTGAACCTAATAAAGTTTATCCCAGAGTTGTAAAAGGTGGTTCATGGATGGACAACCAAAAAAGACTAAGAAGTGCATCAAGAAGGGGTTCTTCAAAACAATGGAAAAGGCAAGATCCTCAAATTCCAAAAAGCCTATGGTGGCATACGGATGCTCAATTTTTAGGATTTAGAGTTATTAGACCATTAAATACTCCATCTGAAAAATTACAAAAAAAATATTGGGGTTATTAACTAGAAATTATTTAAATTTAGGTATACGCTTTAAAGTTTATCATTTAATAATTGTGAGTATTATGAAGCTAATATGTAAAAAACGAAAAACAAAATGAAAAATTTAAGAAAAAATTCACGAAGATCTTTTGTAAAAAAATCTGCTCTTGCAACTGGTGTTGTTCTAGCCAATCCTTTTTTTTCAGAAGCTATGGTTAATTCATCCTCTGAAAAAAAATTAAAAATCTCTGTTATTGGTTGTGGAGGTAGAGGGTCAGGTGCAGCTGTTCAAGCTTTGAAAGCTGATAAAAATGTTGAGTTAGTTTCTATGGCAGACGCTTTTAGAGACAGAATTGACAAAAGTTTAAAGGGAATTATTGACAGTTTCGAAGGTCAAAAAAATATAAATGTTAAAGAAAAAAATAAATTTGTAGGCTTTGATGCATACAAAAAAGCCATCGATAAATCAGACGTTGTAATTCTTGCTACTCCACCAGGTTTTAGACCCTATCATTTTGAATATGCTATAAAAAATAATAAACATGTTTTTATGGAAAAACCGCTAGCTACTGATCCAGCCGGTGTTAGAAAAGTTTTGGAGTACGCTAAAGTGGCTAAACAAAAAAAACTAAACGTGGTTGTTGGTTTACAAAGGCATTACCAAACTAAATATTTAGAGTTTAAGAAACTTGTTGATAGTGGAAAAATTGGAAAAATCATTGGAGGTCAAGTTTATTGGAACGATGGAGGTGTTTGGACTAACAAAAGACAACCAAATCAAACTGAATTAGAATATCAAATGAGAAATTGGTATTATTTTAATTGGCTTTGCGGAGATCATATTCTTGAGCAACATATTCACAACATTGATGTGGCTAATTGGTTTATTGGCGAATATCCTGTTGCAGCACAAGGTATGGGTGGTAGACAAGTTAGAAATGGAAAAGAACATGGTGAAATTTATGATCATCATTTTGTCGAATTTACATACCCAAGCGGAGCTGTAATTTCAAGTCAATGTAGACATATCAGAGGATGTATGAATAGGGTTGACGAAGCTTTTCAAGGGACTAAGGGGTCATTGGAAATTGGAAGCGGAATTATCAAAGACTTGGATGGAAAAATTAATTTTAAATATCCAAGAAGAATGGACCCAAACCCATATCAGGTTGAACATGATAAATTATTTTCTTCAATTAGAAGTGGTGGTGTAATATCAGATACTGAAAATGGTGCCAAAAGTACATTGGCTGCAATTTTAGGGAGAACGGCTACTTACACTGGAAAAAAATTAACATTTGACCAAGTAATGAATTCCAAGCAAAAGTTAGTTCCAGAGAATATGGATTGGGATTCAACACCTCCAACTCTTCCAGATTCAAATGGATATTATGAAATTCCTACCCCTGGGAAAACTAAATTTATATAGATGCAAAGAAGAGATTTTAATTCACTGATTGGATTGTCAAGTCTGGGCTTAATGTCTTATGCAAATTCGACTTCTTATAATAAGAAAATTATTGAAAAACATAATTTTAATCTTAATTATGCCCCTCACTTAGGAATGTTTAGACATCATGTTGGAAATGACCCAATTGATCAGTTAAATTTTATGGCAGACATTGGATTTAAAGCTTTTGAAGATAATGATATGAGAAATAGAGATATTTCACTTCAAAAGAAGATGTCGACTACTATGCAAAAAAGAGGTTTAAAAATGGGGGTTTTTGTAGCTCACCAGATTTATTGGAATAAACCTACTTTAACAACTGGTAAAAAAAAATATATTGATGAATTTTTGAATTATATTCAAAAAGCAGTTGATGTTGCTAAAAGAGTAAATGCTAAATGGATTACAGTTGTCCCTGGGTATTTGGACTTAAGACAAAATGTTGCTTACCAAACATCAAATGTTGTTGAGGTATTGAAAAAAGCTTCTGGGATTTTAGAACCTCACGGTATAGTAATGGTTTTAGAACCATTAAATTTTAGAGATCATCCAGGTCTTTTTTTAACTAAAAGTCCCCAAGCTTATGAAATTTGTAAGACAGTAAATTCTCCTTCATGTAAAATTTTATTTGATGTGTATCATCAACAAATTCAGGAAGGAAATCTAATTCCTAACATTGAAAAATGTTGGGATGAAATTGGATATTTTCAAATTGGAGATAACCCGGGAAGAAAAGAACCTAATTCTGGGGAGATTAATTATAGAAATATTTTTAGATATATACATGGTAGAGGATTTAACGGAATTTTAGGTATGGAACATGGTAACTCAAAAAAAGGAAAAGAGGGTGAACAACTAGTAATATCCTCTTACAAAGATGTCGATAACTTCATTTAAAAATTAGTATTCAAATCCCCAAAAATATTTGTTTATCTGAATTTTCCAAATTGAACTTATCCACTTCACTTTTTGTCACATTAGTTTTCCATAAATAAATTTTTTTTAGTTTCTTAAATTTAATAAGATTTTCAAAAATTAAACTTGAAACATTTGTCCCATACAAATTTATTTTTTCTAAGTTTTCAAGATTTTTAAGGAACTTAATTCCATCATCGGATATATTGTTATTATTAATATCCAAACTGACAAGATTATATAAATCAGATATTTTTTGAAGATTGCCGTTTGTAAGTTTACAATTAGTCATCGATAGAGATACTATATGATTACTGAATTTTTTGAGTTTTAAAATTTTGTCGTCATCAATCTTTTTACCAGTAAATTTTATTTCAAGTAAATCATAATTTTTAGAAATGAAATTCCATTTAAATTCACTTTTCTCGAGTAAAGCTAAATCTTCAACATTAATTTTTGGTAAATCTTTTAATTTTTCATAATACGGCTTTGGATTTGTATTGATTTTATAAAGCTTTCCAAGAAGTGATTTTTCTTCATCTGACAATTTAAGTTCAGATAGTTTCGAGTCGGAATTCAAATATTTATCAATCCACCACTTAATTAGATTAATTTCGTCATAAGTTAAAGGTATCCCAGTTGGGGGCATAAATTTTTTATTGTCTTGTGAGAGGGTGGCTCTTTGAAAAATCAAACTTTTACCAGAATTACCTGCTATAATAGATTTTCCTGACAAACCTCCATTTTTAATATCTTTTATTGTAAGCATGTTTAATCCTCCCGACTTTATGTTTTGATTATGACAGTCAATGCATTTATTTTCAAAAACAGGTAAAATTAAATCAGTGAAAATTTTAATCGAATCAATTTCTGAATTTTCATAGTATTTTACATTTTTTTTCTCCTCAAAAAAATTATTTATATTACTTGGTAAATACTCATACAAATAATTTTTACCATGAGTTATATTTGCTCCTTGATGACCTACTACGACTAGAGTTAATATCACAAGAAAATTGATAAAAAAATCTTGTTTTTTAAATAGATTTAAAATATTGGATTTAATTAACCATCCAATGAAAGTTAGAAAAAGTAAGAAAACTCCACTCCACTTGTGTAATGAAATTTCGTTTTCAATATAATAACCATTTAATGTTAATAACCAACCAAAAATAACAGCAAAAATTGAGCTAATAAGCCCCATCATCCAACAAAATGCAATTACTTTTCTGTGAATTCTTAGTTTTATAATATTTGTATAGGTTTCAATGAGAATTCCTAAAAAAATAAAACCAATTGGAAAATGAACTATGAGTGGATGAAATCTTCCTAAAAAAGTTGATATTTCAATAGAAAACATAATTTAAACTCTAGTTAATTTTAATGGATAAGTTTTTTTTGAGTTCCATTGAGGTACATAGATATTTTCATCCTCGTCAATACAAACGTCATGTGGATTTAAAAATGATTTTTTATCTGAAATGGGAGGAGTTAATACATTTTTTAAATACTCTGGTTTATTTCCTCCAGGTAATGATACAACTTTATTATTTCTATCTAATACTGCTAACATACCATCATATTTATCCCAACTCTTGGTTACAATAACAGCGAAAAATAAATTATTACCTTTTATAACAGGTCTACAAATCCAACAACCTGGCAAGGATATTGTTTCTATATAAATACCATCTAATGTAAATCTTTTAAATTCATTTTTTGATCTTGAGGTGATTAAAAGTGTCATATTATTTTTATCTCTGTTATCAATTGTTATACCATGACAACAATCAAAATTTTCATTTTTATCTCCTTTTCCTCCAAAATGTCCGATATAGTTCCCATTTGAATCATAACGAATAATAAAATCTTTACCATAACCATCGGCAACATATATATCACCGTTTGGAGCAATACAAGTTTCAGTAGGTTTAAAATCATTTTCAGAATTGTAATCTTTGATTTCTTTAGGATAATTTAATTCAAAGATTTTTTTTCCATTAATTGAAGTTTTACACACCTTGTGATTTTCAGGGTCGGTTATAAATAAAAACTCTTCATCACCTTCATCTAAGATTGAAAGACCATGCGCTCCATTGTAATTAATTGACCAGGAATCTTTAATTTTACCTGATCTGTCAAAAATTAAAATATTATTTTTTGGATGAGTAGTTGTCATTAAAATTCTATTTTTTTTATCAATCACCATCTCGTGACAATGATCTATAGGAAATTTTTTGAAATTTTGTATTCCCCAGTTTTTATCAATTGTATATTTAAAATTTCCATGACCAACAACCAAATTATCCATTTTTAAATTTTTTTTTATTGCAAAAACACTTTTATTTAAACCAACTGACAATCCAGCTAGAGTTGATTTTTTTAAAAAACTTCGCCTTGAATTTTTTTTCATTTTTTTATGATAAAATTTCTTTAACTATCTCACCATGTACATCCGTTAATCTGTAACGTCTTCCTTGATGTTTAAATGTTAGTCTTTCATGATCAATTCCTAAAAGATGCATCAAAGTAGCTTGAAAATCATGCACATGAACTGGACGTTCCTTTATATTATACCCAAAATCGTCTGTCGATCCTATTGTTATACCCTTTTTAATTCCAGCGCCTGCCATAAATATTGTAAAGCATTTAGGGTGATGATCTCTTCCATAATTACTTTCAGTTAAAGTACCTTGTGAATAGGATCCTCTTCCGAATTCACCTCCCCATATAACAAGAGTTTCATCTAATAGACCTCTTTGTTTTAAGTCTTTAATTAAACCTGCTGTTGGTTGATCAGTGTCTTTACATTGAACTTTAATTGCGTTAGGTAAGTCTCCATGTTGGTCCCAACCTTGATGGTATAATTGAACAAACTTTACATCTTTTTCAATTAATTTTCTCGCTAGTAAACAATTTGCTGCAAAGCTTCCAGGGTTTCTACTCTCTTTACCATATAGATCATAAATATATTCAGGTTCTTTAGATACATCCATAACCTCAGGGACTGATGATTGCATTCTAAAGGCCATTTCATATTGAGACATTCTTGAAAGTATTTCTGGATCTCCAACATCTCTATGATTTATTTTTTCCAATTTTTTTAAATATTCAAGTTGTTCTTTTCTTACATCTGCTGTAACACCAGGGGGATTATCTAAGTAAAGAACAGGATTTTTACCAGATCTAAACTGAACACCTTGGTGTTTTGATGGTAAAAAACCATTTCCCCATAAACGAGAATACAGTGGTTGACCAAATTTATCTTTTGTTACCAGTACAACAAATTCCGGTAAGTTTTTATTATCACTTCCTAATCCATAACTTATCCATGAACCAATTGAAGGTCTTCCTGGAAGTTCAGAACCTGTTTGAAGAAAAGTAACAGCAGGATCATGATTTATTGCTTCAGTGTACATTGACTTTATAAAACACAAATCGTCGACAATTTGAGATGTATAGGGCATCAGTTCACTCATCCAAGCTCCACTTTTTCCAAACTTTTTAAATTTAAATATTGATCCAGCTAATGGGAAACTTGATTGACCTGAACTCATTCCAGTTAGTCGTTGGCCACCTCTTACACTGTCTGGAAGTTCCGTTCCATTTAATTTATTTAGTAATGGTTTGTAGTCAAAAAGATCTAGTTGAGAGGGAGCACCACTTTGCAAAAGATAAATAACTCTTTTGGCTTTAGCAGGAAAATGGGGCAATCTATTATTAATGTAATTACTTTGAGAGTATAAACTTGATGGACTAATTAATGATCCAACAGTTAATGCACCCATTCCTAGAGACGTTTTAGTAAGAAAATCTCTTCTAGAAAATTTATAATTATGTTTGTGATTATTACAATTCATATTATCTTTTTAAATAGGTTTCGTCGTGATTCAAAATAGTGTTTGAGACCATAGTTAAAGCAGCAGTTCTATATTTGTTTAATGATCTATCAAATTTTTTATCACCAACTTTAAGAATTTGATTTGTCATTTTTGGATTTGATTTGTAAAATTTAAGTTGCGACTCGTATAACTCTTTTAAAAGTTTTAGTTCCTCATCCTTGGGGTTTCTGGAAATTGCAAGCCTAAAACCATATTTAATTTGATCCAAGTAATTTTCTCCTCCTTCTTTTTGGATTCTTTCAGCCAAAATCCTAGATGCCTCAAAAAATTGAGGGTCATTCATTAGCACCAAAGCCTGAAGTGGAGTATTAGTCTTTTCTCTTCTAACTGTGCAGACTTCTCTAGATGTTCCATCAAGTGCAATCATTGAGGGTGGAGGGGAGGTTCTTTTCATGAATGTATACATTCCTCTTCTATAAAGACTATCTCCAGAATTTTTTTTGTAGTTATACAAGTCAGCTGAAAAACTATTTTTTTCTAACCATAATCCGTCAGGCTGATATGGTTTAACGCTTGGTCCACCAACTTTTTTGACTAATAAACCGCTAGAGGCAAGTGCATTATCCCTAATAATTTCTGCAGGTAGTTTATATGAATTACTTCTGGCAAGGAAAAAGTTATTTGGATCAATTTCATTGAGTTTATCATTACTATTTGATTTTTGTTGATATACATGAGACATCACCATTAGTTTGATTAATTTTTTGATATTCCAATTGTTATTAATTAGATAAATTGACAACCAATCTAAAAGTTCAGGATGACTAGGTAACATTCCTTGAACACCAAAATCCTCTGGTGTTCTAACTAGACCAAAACCAAAAATCATTTGCCAATATCTATTAACTGTTACTCTAGACGTTAAAGGGTTTTCATTTGAAAATAACCATTTTGCTAATCCAAGTCTATTTTTAGGTAAAGATGAATCCATTTTTGGTAAATTCTCAGGAACATCTATTCCAACTTTATATGAAGGTTCTAAATAACTTCCTCTATTTAAAAGATAATTGTCTCTCGGTTTTTTCATTTCCTCCATTACCATTACCTCAATTACTGGCTCCATTATTTTTAGCCAATTTTTTCTTAAAGTTGAAAGTTTAGCTTTATTTCTTAATATTTTATAGTCAGATTCTATCCAATGATTTTTTATTATATTTTGATCTACATTTATTTTAGAGATATCATATGAATTAAAAAGACTTAATGATTCGAAGTTTGTCAGGTCTTTAGAGAAAAGATATATATCGTCTATTTTTCCTGAAAACAAACCTTTGTCACCAGAATGGTACATCCCTGATCTCCCAACGCGTAGAGGTCTGATATCCTTTTTTCTTACATTTAAAGGAAATCCGGTCTGAGATTTTTTTCCAACAGGAATAGGGTGTATAGATTTATATAAATTATCCATTTTTATCTCAAGATTAGCTTCTTTTCCGTTTATAAAAATTCTTATACCACTTGATTTAGCAGATCCATTATATGAAAATGTTACATGATTCCAGGTATCTTTTTCAATTACGTTACTAGATTTAACATGAATCAAATTGGTTGGGAGGACATTAATTAGTCTCATGTTAATATAGTTTTCATTATCTAGATATATATCCCAACCTCTCCAAAAATCATTTTTTTGCCCGCTTGTTCCAAGAACATGTTGTGTTTTTTCAGGATTCATATCATCAGTATTTATCCAAAAAGAACCTGAGAAAGAATCATTAGTCTCAAAATTTGGAACTTTTTCAAGATTCAAATAATCAATGTCAGTTGAAAATTTTAAAGCCTTATCTTTTATTCCATCTACAACTTCAGCTTTTGATTCTGATTTAGCATAAAAGTTGTTATCAACTATAAATATTTTTTTATTATTAGAATTATTTGATTTTTTTATTTTATCTAGTGGGTAGTATCCAATTAAATAATTTGATTTTAAATTTTTTATAATATTTTTTTCACTAGAATTTTTGTATTTAAGATTTTCCACATAACTGTAGAACTCTTTTAATTCATTTTTTTGAATATTAATTTCTTTTTCTTTATCGTCTATTTTAGTTTTGATTTGATTAATTTCATTTTCTTTCTCCTTATTTGGCATGGGTAAAAGAGGTCCAAAATCCCCGTCATCTCCTGTCATCCCTAATTCTTTAATATTATTAAAAAAGGATGCTAGTTGATAATAATCCCTTTGTGAAATTGGATCAAATTTATGATCGTGACATTTTGCACAAGCAACAGTTAATCCTAAAAAAGCAGTACTTAGGGTTTCTGTTCTATCAAAAACATAGTGAAGTCTCCACTCCTCATCTATTGCACCACCCTCAGCAGTCATAGGAGAATTTCTATTAAAAGCTGTTGCTAATTTTTGTTCCCGAGTAGGATTTTGAAACAAATCACCAGCAATTTGCCAAGTCACAAATTGATCATATGGCATATTTTTTTCAAACGAGTTTATTACCCAATCTCTCCATGGCCACATTGTCCTAGCTCCATCAGCATGTAATCCATGAGAATCTGCATATCTTGAGAGGTCTAGCCAGTCAAGAGTTAACATTTCAGCATGAGCTACTGAATTTAAAAATCTGTCAACTACCTTTTCATATGCATTAGGGCTGTTATCATTTAAGAAGTCGTCAATTTCATCTATTGACGGAGGAAGGCCTCTTAGATCCATAGATACTCTTCTTAACAATCTTTCTTTGGATGCCTTTTCAGAAAATTTTAAGCCTAATTTTTTTAATTTTCGATTAACGAAGTAATCAATTTCATTATTAATTTTTGAATCAACATATATGTTTTCTGGAATTTTTGGAAATTTTGGTTTAATAAACGACCAATGTTCTTTCCATTTTGCACCTTGCTCAATCCATCTTAAAATCAACGCTTTTTCATTTTCTGTAAGACTGAGTTTTGATTCAGGAGGAGGCATTTGATTTACAGGGTCATCGCTTAATATTCTATGAGCAACCTCGCTTTTATATATGCTGGATGATGAAAAAGCTTTTTTCCCACTTGCCAATTTAGAAAAGGCAATTTCTTCTATGTCTAATCTAAGACCTGCCTTTCTAGTCTTTGAGTCTGGTCCATGGCATTGAAAACATCGATCTGATAAAATTGGTTTTATATCATAGTTAAAATCTATTTCTTCAGTCAAGTTTGAGTATTCAGTTTGTACTTTGTCAGGGATAGATAGTGTACAAGACTGAATAATAAAAATCGACAAAAATAATAATAAACCAGCGTTACTAATTAAATTACTCATTACAATAAAAATAAAAAAAATTAATTAAAAATCGAATTTAGAACATGTGCAAGCCTTATACCTCCCGTTAAGAGTCTTGATTTTACAGTATTCAAATATTTGTATCTATATTCAAAGCCCAAATTTGAATTTTCTTTAGCATCATTGTATATACTGTCTGCTATATTTTGAGATTCCTTTACCCAATCTAAAATATTTGATTTTTTGATTCTATCAATTTCTGTTTTTCCTAGGATTGGTAAATCCTTTGATAATTCTGTGTAACTCATTTGGTGACTATTAATTATTTGACTATCCCAAACTCTATGTAAATTTGTTTGCTCACCGAACCATTTAACTTTAATATCGTTTCCACCTCTGTCTTCCTTTCTCCCTGTGTGCAGAGGTTGATGAATATCTCCAACAAAGTGAACGAGAAGTTTTAAGTAAAAACTTTTATCCTTTTTACTGTAATCTTTGTCACTCAAAACTTCAATACATTTATATATGGCAACTATTACATCTCCATTTTTATTCTTTTTTTTTGTGTCGTAATTTTCTCCAGATTTAATATTTACATAATGCCAGGGGTTAAATTTTTTATATTTTGGATCAGACTTAATATCATCTGCAAAAGTAGATACACTAGCAAGTGATTTTCCATTTAAAAGATTTTTAATTGATTTTTTTGCCTTTTCAGTTAAATAATTTTCAGCTATTTGACCAACTACTCTGTGACCTGTTGCACCCCATACCTCATTTGATTTATCAAACGAAGTGTTTAAAAAATATATTGTAAATAATATTAAAAGTCTATAAAACACAATTCAATTTAAAAAAAAATTAAATTTGATTTAAAAATTTAAAATGAAATTAGAAATATATACTATTGAAGACCAAGCAAAGGGAAATTTTAATAATGGAGAGATACTAGAGAATAAACCTATAGGTTTTCCAAGTGATGGAGGAAAACTAAAACCTTATTCAAATTTATTTTATTGGGCACATGCTTGGACAGGCTCAAAAAAAAGTACAATTGGTCTTCACCCTCATCAAGGTTTTGAAATTTGCAGTTTTGTATTAAAAGGTAAAATAAATCACTTTGATACAAAGCAAAATTCTTGGATTCCTTTATCTGAGGGTGACGTTCAAATTATTAGATCTGGAAATGGAATTTCTCATTCTGAGGAATTGATGGAAAATTCTGAAATTTTTCAGATTTGGTTTGATCCAAATCTAAGAGTGTCTCTTAATAAATTAGCCTCTTATGATGATTACAAGAGCCAGGATTTTCAAATTTTGGATTCGAAATGGAAAAAGACCAAAATTATAAAAAATGAAAACTCAAGATTAGAAATGGATAGCGAGGGAATTGAAATCTTTCAATATTCTTATCTTGGTAATAAAAATGATGAGATAAGTTTAAAACTTGACAAGATTCATTCTTTTTTTATAATTGATGGAGAAATATCAATTAATGGTAAAATAATTAGTAAAGGTTTTTTTTTCACAGTTAGAGATGAAAATTTATTGAAATTAAAAATACTGTCAAATTCAGAAATTTTTAGGATATCGTCACCAAAAAATGTAGGTTATAAAACTTATTCCTAAATTTAATTTTTAGCTAAATTTTTTAAACTATAAACTTAGTAGGGGTACTTAAAACTTGTAATTGAATATAAAATAGGTTAGTTAAAGATAATTTAATATAGCATATTTTAGTTAGGTTTAGAGATAAAAAACCAGAAAAACTTATTTTAAAGGTTCAATAACATTTAAAAGAAAGGTTAAATTATTTTTGCTTAAAATTTGCAATATTTTGTAAATTACATTAAAACATTCAAAAATTTTTTATGAAGTATCGTAGATTTGGAAGAACCAATTGGAATCTTAGTGAAGTTGGTTATGGAATGTGGGGAATGGGAGAATGGTCAGAATCAGATGATAATCAGTCATCTAATTCATTAGACATTGCCGTTGACGGAGGTGTAAATTTTTTTGATACAGCTTGGGCTTATGGTAAAGGTCACAGTGAAAAATTACTAGGTGATTTAGTAAAAAGACATTCAAATAAGAAACTATATTTAGCAAGTAAAGTTCCACCTAAAAATTTCAAATGGCCCTCAAAAAAAATATATTCTTATTTTGATTGTTATCCAATTGAACATATTAATAATTATGTAAACAAAACTCTTAAAAATCTAAATTTGGATCATATTGATTTAATGCAATTGCATACTTGGGACGATAGTTGGGCTGACATTGATGAATGGAAGCAATCAATTGAAGACTTAAAAAAGTCAGGTAAAATTTCTGCTTTTGGTTTAAGCTTAAATAGATGGGAACCTGACAATGGAATTAAAGCACTTGGATGTGGATTAATTGATTCTGTTCAAGTGATATATAATATTTTTGATCAATCACCCGAGGATAATTTATTTCCTACTTGTAAAAAATATGATGTTGGAATTATTGCCAGAGTTCCATTTGATGAAGGAACGTTAACTGGAAACATAACAAAAAATACTAAATTTCCAAAAGAAGATTGGAGATCAACATATTTCGTTCCAGAAAACCTTATTTCAAGTGTTGAAAAAGTTGATATGATTCGTCCTTTAATACCAAATGGAATATCAATGGCAGAGATAGCGTTAAAGTTCATATTAATGAACAACGATATAGGTACAGTCATTCCAGGAATGAGAAAAAAAAATCATGTTGAATCTAATATTTCAGTAAGTGATTCAGAACAATTAGAAATAAATTTATATAAAGAATTAAGAAAACATAGATGGGACAGAGTACCTACCTCTTGGTCTCAATAGTAAAAAAAATAATATTATGAAATTTAAAATTTTATTAGTCATTTTAATTGGGACTTTAATTTCTTGTCAAAATATAGAAACCGAAAATAAAAAATATGAAGCTAAATGGAGTTCATTGTCTAACCACAACGAATCACCTCAATGGTTTAAAGATTCGAAGTTTGGAATATATTTTCATTGGGGAGTTTATTCAGTCCCAGAATTTAATAGTGAATGGTATCCTAGGAATATGCATTTAAAAGATCATAAGGTATATAAATATCATATAGAAAATTATGGTCATCCAAGTGAATTTGGTTATCATGATTTTGTCCCCATGTTTAAGGCAGAAAAATTTAATAGTTCTGAATGGGCAAGATTATTTAAAGAGGCAGGAGCAAAGTTTGCTGGACCTGTTGCCGAGCATCATGACGGTTTTTCGATGTGGGCTAGTAAGGTTTCCCCATGGAATGTTTATGACAAAGGTCCAAAAAAGGATATTATGATGGAATTGAAAAATTCAATCGAAGAAAATGACATGAAATTTATTGCAACATTTCACCATGCTAAACACTTACAAAGAAGTAAAATAATTAATCAAGAAAATCCTTTAAGCCATTATCCTTTTTTAGATGATATGCCAACAAGTTCTAATGACTCTGAATTATCGCTTTTATATGGAAACATGGATGAAAATAAATGGTACGAAAATATATGGTTTGGCAAATTAAAAGAGGTGATTGATAATTACAGTCCTGATATAATTTGGTTTGATTATGTTCTTGATGAAATTCCAGAAAAATTTAGAAAAAAATTTGCAGCTTATTATCTAAATAATTCAAATGATAAGGAAGTAGTAATTGTTAGAAAACAACATGATTTACCTCAATCGTTAAGTATTGAAGATTTAGAGCAATCAAGAAAAAATGAAATTGGTAATAAGACATGGATGACTGATGCGACAGTTAGTGATGGGAGCTGGTCTTACACAAAAAATCTAAAGGTCAAATCAGCTAGTAAAGTTTTGCATATGTTAATTGATATAGTAAGTAAAAATGGGGTTTTATTATTAAATGTGTCACCCAAAGCAAATGGAGAAATTCCAAAAAATCAAAAAAAAGTACTTGAATCAATGGGTAGATGGTTAAAGAAGAATGGAGAATCAATTTATGGAACAGAGGCATGGTATAGATTTGGAGAGGGACCAACAATACAACCCGAAGGTCATTTTAAGAACAGAGATATTTTTCATAAACTTGAGTACAGCTCAAAAGATATAAGGTACACGGTAAAAAACTATGATATTTATGCTATTTTTTTAGGAGAGATAAAGGGAAATCAAAAAATAATTTTAAATTCATTTTCAAAGGAAGCCATAACCGACTTAGTTAGAATTAAAAAAGTTGAGCTATTAGAAACAAGAAATAAATTAAATTGGAATCTCGAGAGTGACGGCCTTCATATAGAAATTCCTGATGGTAAATATGATGAATTAGCTAATGTTATAAAAATTACTACGGATGGATAAATATTAATTATTCTAAGTAATTAATTTAAAAAGCCCCGGGAGGGGCTTTTAAACAAAAAAACTATAAGCGAAAAATTATATAGAGTTTAAGACATACTCTAAAAGGTAAGCTGACAATTATAATGTCATTCACAAAAATATGTCTGTATTTTAATAAAATGGTGAAATATTTTTATTAAAATAGGATTTTTATTGAAAAACCAATAATGATATTCCAAAAATATTATAATAACAAAAAAAAACTTTTATTTTTTACAAATTATTAAAATTACATGTTTTGAATCATTTTGTAGAACTCTTTTGTAATAGTAAACGATCTTCCGTTTTCAGTATGCAATGAATTATCGCCCTCACCGTTTAAAGTGTGATATTCAGTTAAATGATTTTTGAAATTAATTAAGTCAATTATTTCAAAATCAATTCCATAGTCATCTTTAATAACTATTTTTTTTTTAATCATACAAGACTTCTTTTATCTGTCCCCATTTTACCAATTTAATATTTCTTTTTCTAAGTCTTTTTTTAAATTCGTCACTTTCTAAAATTTTAAAATCTAACTCCCTCCATTTTGATCCCCAGTGAGGATGGTCTACAGTAATTGCTTTAAGTTCATCATTGTCATATCCAACATGAACTAGTAAAACATTTAAGCCAGGTTTTACATCATCTAAAACATTTTTATAAAATTTCATCCACTCTTCATAATTTATTGGCGAATCGTCTTGTTTACCATATATTTTTTTTACAAATAATATTTTGGATTTATCAATTTTCTTAAAATCAATTAATTTATTATTAAGGACAGATTTATATTCTTCAGATATTTGGACAGGTAATCGAAACTTATTTCCAACCTCCAAATATGCTTGTAGTGTTTTTGGTGTTGCTCTGACAGCTCCCATATGTGTGTCAAGGTGAGTTGGTATCAATCCATTTGACAAAAAATAGTTTATTTGAGCTTCAAGTTCATTTTTAACATCTTCGTACTTTGCATATTTTCTAACAAATGAAACTTCAGGGTAAAAGTGCCCTTTATCATCTAATATAGATTTAATTTTATCTGAAGATGATATTCCTCCCCATTTATAATTTTTCCATTCTGCTGTAAGTGTAAGATGAATTCCTATATCAAGATCTGGATTTTTTTTTGAATATTCAACCACCTCGAGAAACCAAGGGCAAGGAACCATTACGCTTCCAGAATTAATGTGACCTTCATTGAATGCATCAAAACTAGCACTATTAATAGATTGAGACATTCCGATGTCATCATTGTGTATTATTAACAATTTAGAATCTTTATCAAAACCTAATTTTTCTAAAATGTTATTTTCTTGAGAATAAATTATGTTTGCTAAAAAGAATATGCTTAGAAAAAATTTAAAAAAGATGGTCAAGTTTTTCATTAATTTAGTATTTAGTTGATTTTATTTTTCTAAAATTAATAAAATTAAATTTTATTTTTCTTAATGAAAGGATTCAAAAAAAAATTAGATACTAAAGTTTGTATTAGTTGTGGTAGACCTTTTCAATGGAGGAAAAAATGGGAAAAGGATTGGCAAAAGGTCAAATATTGTAGTAATAAGTGTAAAAAAAATAAATGATAGCTATATTAACTCTTTTTATCATTATTATTTTAGGTTTGATTTATTATTTAGTCTTAAAAAAATGAATAAATAATTTAATAATTATTATGATTGATGAAGATATAATTTTAAACATTTGTTTAATAACAAATTTGTTAATGATTGGAATTTCGTTAATAATACAATTTATTGTGTATCCATCATTTAAAATTTTTGATAAGGCTTTTTTTCTCAAATATCATAGAAATTATATGAAAAAAATGTTTATTGTAGTAAGTCCAATTATGATATTGGAAATAGTTTCATCAGCAATTTTATTTATTTTAAGTAAAACAAAAATTGAAGCTTTAATATTATTTATTAATATTCTAATATGGTTAGTAACATTTATATTTATAGTTCCAATCCATAATTCTTTTTCAAAAAATAATAATTTAAAAAAAGTAAAAAAGTTGCTTAATTATAATTTTACTAGAACATTTTTATGGATATTTAAAGCATTAATTTTTATATACGTTTAGATATGAGAAAAATCATTCTATTAATCTTTGTTACGGTTAACTTATACTCTCAAGAATTAATTATTGGTGAAGAAAGAGTCGAGCCAGGAATAGTTTTTATTTTTGAAGGTGCTGTTAAAGATGAAGTCTATCCTATGTCAGTTAATTTATTGGAAAATCAAACAAATGTTCATATTGAAGCTAGGGTTAATTGGGACCAAAAAAATATTCCTGAAGGCACACCTGGTGGTGGATTCATTCCTTATCTTAAAATAAGTTCAATAGTTACAAATCAGTCGACAGGATTAAAAACATTTGTAGATTTACTTCCTCATATTAATTTAATTGATAATTTCCATTATGCGAGAAATATATCATTGCCAGGAAAAAAAAATGATGTGTACTCAGTAGAATTTTTCGTTAACTCACCTTCAAAATATGATTTATTTTTTCATAGAGATTGGAAGCAAATGTTTGGTAATTCATTAATTGAGGATATCAAATTTAAGTATAATAATATAAACTTTCTTGAAATTGCTAATGCCAGCAGAAATTAATTCATTAGTCATTTTGAAAATTAATTTTCAAGTGAAATGAAATGGTGGAAAGAAGGAATTATTTATCAAATATACCCAAGATCATTCTTTGATTCGAGTGGAAACGGAATAGGGGACCTAAATGGCATTTCTAAAAAACTTCATTATATAAAATCATTAGGTGTTGATATGGTTTGGATTTGTCCTTTTTATAAATCACCAAATAAAGATAATGGATATGATATTTCTGATTATAAAGACATTTCTAAAATTTTTGGAGATCTAAATTCTTTTGACATTTTATTAAAAAAAATGCATTCATTAGGTTTAAAATTAATAATGGATCTTGTTGTTAATCATACATCAGATAAACATTCATGGTTCAAAAAAGCAAGAAAGAGTAAGGAAAGTAAGTTTCATGACTATTATATATGGAAGGAAGGAGAAAAAGGTAAAAAACCTAACAATTGGAAATCTGTTTTTAGTGGTAGTGCATGGAAGTGGAATGAGCAAACTAAAGAATATTTTCTTCATCTTTACACAGAGAATCAACCAGACCTTAATTGGGAAAATCCTATTGTACGTAAAGAGGTATACTCAATAATAGATTTTTGGTTATCAAAGGGTGTTGACGGAATTAGAATGGATGTAATTTCTTTAATTTCCAAAAGACTTGATTTTAAAAATATACCCAATAATATAATTTTTATTGATGTAATGGAAAAATATTACGCAAATGGGCCAAGAGTACATGAATACATAAAAGAGATGAACAAAAAGGTTTTATCAAAATATGATATTGTAACTATTGGTGAGGGACCAGGTATAAATTTAAATAACGGATTAAATTATGTTAATGAGGATGAGAATGAACTAAATATGATTTTTCATTTTGATCATTTAACTATCGATTTTGGTAAAGAGGGAAAATATGATCCAATCCCATTTGATTTTATCAAATTCAAGAAAATTTTTTCAAATTGGGATAAATTATTTTCAAAGAGGGGGTGGAACAGTATATTTTTAGGTAATCATGATTTTTCTCGAATCGTTTCTAGATTTGGAAATGATAATGAATTTCATGAGGAATCATCCAAATTATTAGCAACTTTATTGATGACATTAAGGGGGACTCCATCATTATATCAAGGAGATGAAATTGGTATGACAAATATTAATTATAATAATATTAGTTTTTATGATGATGTAGAGACAATAAATGCTTGGAAAGAAGCGATTGATAACAAAAAAAACATGAAAAAATTTTTTGAGGCAATTCAAAAACAAAGTAGAGATAATGCCAGGACTCCAATGCAATGGGATAATAAAAAAAATGCTGGTTTTTCAAAAGTAGAGCCATGGATAAAAGCTAATGACAACTACAAGAAAATCAATGTTAAAAATCAAGAAAAAGATTTGGACTCAATTCTAAATTATTATAAATTATTGATAAAAATAAGAAAAGAAAATTCAACTCTTGTATATGGAAAATATGAAGATCTGGACCCTATGCATACCAAAATTTTTTCTTATAAAAGATGGGATAAAAATGATGTATTTATCATTCATTTAAATTTCAGTAATTGTTTAGTTGAGATTAATAGCAGTGAAATTAAAGATTATAAATTGGTAATATCAAATTATACTTTTGCAAAAAAGAGGAATAATTTAAATCCATGGGAAGCTAGAATTTATAAATTAATTAAATAGAGATGGAAGAAAAATGCTAATGAGAACAATAAAAATAAAATAAGATACTAAAGTTAATATTTCTTTTTTACCTGCAAAGTAAGTGACGTCTTTAGCTTCATTTATTTTTCTAGTGACAATTTTGCTAATAATTATTCCAAAAAATAGAGTAATAAAGCATCCAATTGCATTCCACCAAAACCAAAAAATTGAAGGTACAAAGAGCCATAGATATATATTAAATGTTACACCAAGAAGTATCCCAATATTTGCACCAAGAGCATGAGTATTTTTTGTCATAATTGCCAAAATAAAAGCACCTAATATTGGACCGTAAAAAACAGAACCAATTTTGTTAATCACCTCAATAATTGTTCCTTCAATATTTCCTGTTAAAAGGGCAAAAAACAAACATGCCAAACCCCAAATGATAGAAAAAATTCTTGATTTTTTTATATAATTTTCATTTGTGATTTTAGGATTAAATCTTTTAACAAAGTCTTCCATAGTTACAGCTGATAACGAATTGATTGCAGAACTTAGAGATGACATGGCAGCAGACATAATTGCAACAATTAATATTCCAATTACACCATTTGGTAAATAATTTACAATAAAAACAGGAACCATTAAATCAGCTTTTTTTCCTTCAATTGATGATATGTTTGATTGGTAAACAGTATTAATTGTTTCTTGAAAAATAACATCTTGATAAAATAGTGTACCAAGTACAAGACCCATAATACAATATATAAGAGTTATGGGAAATCTAAATAATGCATTTGCAAATAAGAGTTTTTTTATTGTCCCCATGTCCTTTGCTGACAGTAATCTTTGTGACTGAGTCTGGTCAGTTCCATAATATGAGGCGTAAAGAAAGAATCCTCCAATAACCATTGGCCAAAATCCAAATTCATCATTTTTATCTGAATTATTAAATCCAAATTTTTGAAAGTCAACTGCATTAATTCTATTTAAGTCAATATTTTTTATAAAATTATCTATTCCGCCTAATTCATTTAATCCATAAATCAGACATATAATAATTCCAATAAATAATATAATCATCTGTATTACGTCTCCCCATATGACAGCCTTCATTCCTCCTTGAAATGAGTATATCATTGTAATAAGACCTATTATAATAATGGAAATCCAAAAATCAATATTAAATGCTGATTGGAGTATTAATGCCATAGTATATATCATTACACCAGCTGCAACTGAACGACTAATTTGAAATACAATACTAATTAAGAGCCTGGATGAAGCATCAAATCTGTTTTCTAAATATTCATAAACACTTACTACTCCAGATTTGTAAAGAGTAGGAACTATTGCTATCATAAGAAAAGCCATAGCAAGTGGAACACCAAACTCAAAAGTTAGCCATTGTAATCCCCCTCCTTCTTTTAATCCAACGAATGCAGGAGCAGATATGAAGCTTATTGCAGAAAGTTGAGTTGCCATGGTGGAAAGTGATAATGGACCCCATCCGATAGCTCTTCCACCTAAAAAAAAATCGTTTGAACTTTTATTTTTTTTGAAAATATATCCTATGACCAAAAAACCTATTAGGTAAAAGAATATAATAAAATAGTCAAGATAGTTCATTATTTTTCGTTAATTAAATCTATACATAACGCAGCTGTCCATGAAAAGTTATTTCCTCCAAAACCTTTCATTTTTTTATTTTTAAAAGGTTCAAAATACTCATAAAAACCTAAATTAGAAATTAAATCAATAGTATCTTTTTTTATTCTATCAGCTAATTTGGTTTCATTATATCTCCTAAGTCCTAAATATATAATCCAGTTAAGATTAATCCAAATGGGACCTCTCCAATATTTTTTTGGATTGAATTTATCACTTGTTGTGTCAAATGAGGCGCACAGGTATTTATTTTCATCTCCGAACTTTTCAATTAGGGTTTCAATTATTTTTTTTGATAAATACTTGTCAGGAGCTCCGCAAAAAAGAGGAGAAAATGATGAAGATGATATTAACGAAATTTTCTCTTTATTCCTAAGATCATAGTAAACATATGAACCTAGTTTATTATCAAAAAGTTTATTGTTAATTCCCTCAATACTTTTTCTTAGAAATTGAGTTAGTGTCTCAATTTTTTTTTCTTCATTTCCAATTATTTTGTAGAGATTAATTAGAGACTCATTTGATTTAATTAGAATACTATTAAAGAGGGGGTCTTGAACTAAAAAAGGAGAATTTTTAGCAATAGCTTTATCATCGTAATTAAACTTTTTTGCAATTTCAATTAAATTTATATAGTGATCATATTCCCTTTTTGACGGTCTTTGTGATGGATCTACATGAGTAGTATCTTTCCTTTCAAATTGATATTCTGGACAATCTATTTTTTCCCAAATTCCGTCCCATATAGGAGAATTATCAGTTCCAGACTCCCAATTATGATATATATAAACAAGACCCTCATTATATATATCTCTGTTTTTATAAAAGTACAAGTGATTTTCATAAACTTTATCAATTACCTCTTTTATGAAATCAAGGAAATTATCTTTATCATCAACTATTTCATATATTTTTTCTAAAACAAAACCAAATACTGGAGGTTGGGTTATACCAGAAGATTTTACTTCTTTTGGACAATTAGGGCTAAGGTGTGACATATGTACTTCAGGACCCGGAAAATATGTGTCACTTTCATTATGAAAGACAATATGAGGGATAAAACCGTTTTTCCATTGAGCACTTAAAATCGAAGTAATTTCTTTTTTTGCTTTATCTATGTCATAATGAGCATATCCAATTGATATAAAACCTGAATCCCATTTCCATTGAAAAGGATATAGACCTTTACTAGGAATTGTAAAACCTCCTAGTTGAAAATTATTATCAAGAACATTCTTTGCTTTTTCAAAAAGTGACTTATTCATACATAATATTAATCAATTTTTTTGATTAGAATGAATGAGAGCAAAACAAAAATTCAGTACTAAGGTATCACAACACCAGTTGCTTCAAAACTATATATTCTTTTTTCTTTTTGAATTTTATCTATTTCCTCTTTTGATTTTCCAGCATCAAAAGCATAATGTTTCAATTCATCAACAGTTAGAACATCAATAAATGCTTTGCCCTCTACAATTACATCTTTGCCTTCAATATCTTTAGGAACAAAAAAACCATAGTTTTTAAACCTGACCATAACTTGTTTATTATTGTTTAAGTCAAGATTCATCCAACACCCTTTCATTTTACATACATCAACAACTGTCGCTTTGAATTTTGTATTATTAAATTCTCCAGCTTCTAAATTTGTAAATAAATTATTGATTTCATTAATAGAAGTTAATTCATTGGACGACATTTTATCACCAAATGAAACATTTTGTGCAAATAAAATATAAGTTTGCAACAACAATACAATTAAATAAAACTTTTTCATAAAAATTTGTTTTTTCTAATATACAAATTATAAGTCAGTTGATTTGCAATTAAAATTTTTTATTTGATTTTCTAAAAACTGATAATCAACCTCAATTGGATTGCAACATACCTCACAATCTTCTATGTAAGTATGGTTACCTTCAATCTCCTCAATCAAAAATGAAATGTTTTGCCAACAGTAAGGACAAGTAAAAAAATATTCAATCATGTTTAAGTTAACATTTTTTTGTTTAAATTAATTAAATTAAATAATTCTAAAATTAGAAAATTACTATTAATATTATCATTAATTGTGTTTATTGCTTGTTCAAAAGACAGTAGCTCATCTATTGAAATAACACAAGCTCCTCCTGTTATTCAATACACGTTGTCTGTTTCAGCGCAGTCAGGAGGTACAGTTAATAATGAGGGTGGTAGTTACGTTCAAGGATCTACGTTTTCAGTTACAGCAACTCCTGATAGTGACTATGAATTTACTGGGTGGACTGGGATTGAATCATCTGAAAATCCTTTGTCTATTAGTGTTAACTCTAATCTTACTCTCCAAGCCAACTTCAAGAAAAAGACGTATCCATTAACTGTTAACATTGCTGGAAATGGGTCTGTTAAAGAAGAAATTGTATCTACAAGTAAGTCTACTGATTACGAGGTTGGAACCACTATCAGGTTGACACCAATTCCAATTGCAGATGAAACTATATTTTTAAAATGGGCAGGAGATTTGACTGGTGATGATAGTCCAGTAGAGATTACTGTTGATCAGCCCAAAACTGTAACTGCTACTTTTGAATTTGCAGTTTATAACGGTGTAGTTGGTAAGTGGAAGGTAAAAAAAGATAAAGCAGGTACTAGTAAAAACTTTGAGATTGATTACATAATTTTTAATTCTGATTTTACATATGAGGTAGGTTTGGTTGATGATGCTGATGCAAATGATACAGCACTAGTTACTGGAACATTTGATATTATTTCAAATGAAAAAATTGAACTTTACCAAGTTACTGTGCAAGCAGACACTGTTGCAGCTGGTGCAGTAAATGATATAAAGCTAGATATTAATAATACAATAAGTTTTGAACTAGATCTTGCTCCAAAAACAGGAGATTTTGTTGGTTCAATTAAACAAACCGTTGATAATGCTGCCAAAGATTTGAACTATGATCCAGTTACAAAGAGTACAATTACGCAGACCATAACATCTGTCACTACAACCTCAACAACAAGTACAAATACAACCCAATCTTTTACATCAACCCCAACATTGACTTTTCCCAAATTTCAATCAAATGTGTTTAATTTTTGTAATAATCAGTCTATACCTCAAGACGCTGTATCATGGTTTATTTTTTATGATCCTTCTTCAATATCATCATTAACTAATCAAAATGCTATAACAAATATAGAGGTTAGTAATTTACCAAATGGGATAAATTATAATGTCGAAAATCAGCCTAATGATTTAAATGGAAATGCTCAAATTGCTATTAAAATTGGAGGTACTCCAATTGATAACTCTTTTGGATCGTATCAGGTTCAAATATCTGCAGTTAATGGATATACTGGATTAAAAGAATCAGCATCTTTTAATGTTAAAATAGATTCATGCACAACAACTTCAACGACAACTACTACTTCAACAACAACTGCTTCACAAAATGAAGAATCAGGTACCAATACCTCTAGTACTTCTGACTCAATTTCGGTAACAAAAGTATCTGGTCCTGATAATCAGTCTGTATTTATTGGTACTCGTATTGAGACTGTTTCATATGAAATTATTGGACAAACTTCAGCAGTTGGTGTTAATAGTATACCTCCGGGAGTTTTGTTTACAAATACTGGAGGAACTATTTGGGAATTATCCGGCACTCCAACAAGTGATGCGGGTGGCACATATTCATTTACAGTGTATGCATCAAATGGTACAGTAACACAAACCGTAAATGGTTCAATTATTGTATCTGCACCACCAGTTACTACGCCAACAACTACTGCAACTCCTACTTCTACAACTAGCACATCAACAAATACATCTAGTACATCGACTAATACTGCAGACTCAGGAACTTCAACAGGAACCGCAGATGTTGCCGCCACCACATTCAATATTAATGTTACTGCTGCTAATTCTCAAGACTATACATTCTCGGGAGATGTCACAGGAAATGATCCAACAATTAATATTAAGGTAGGGGACACTATTGTATTTAACGTTAATGCACCTGGACACCCATTTTATTTAAAAACTCAAGCAGGAGTAGGAACAGGAGATTTGGTAGGAGGAGTTACAAATAATGGTACAAGTAATGGATCAATAACTTTTACACCAGATGAGGGTGTTTATTATTATCAGTGCTCTCTTCATGGAGGTATGTTTGGTTCGATTATAGTAACAAATCAATAGAGTTTATTAAAAAAATAATTGAAAAAGTTTAAATTAAAAAACCATTTGAATTTTTTTTAAAATTATTGTATAAATTAGAAACCAAAATAAATTATGAAAATATCACAAAATTTTAAATTGTAATTTGTAAATTAAATAATATTAAATTTATAATCAATGAAAAATTTTATTTCAATATTTATTTTAGCTGTTGCAATTATTTCTTGTAACAATAAACCAATTAAATCACAAAAAGAAATTTTAAGTGAGCAGACCAGGGAAACAGTTTTAAAATCATACAATGCTCAACTTAACGGGGATATTGAAACCATGAAATCGTTGTTATCTGATGATTGGACATTTACTCTAACAGGTCAATTAGATATTTCTAAAACATATAATTGGGAGGAGTTTTTAGAGTTTGCAGGATATTTTGGAACTTTAATTAAGGGAAATGTTGGAGGTGAATATAAAGGTATAATTGTTGAAGGTAAAACAGCAATTGTATTTGCTGAGGGAAGAATGGAAGGAGTTGGAGGTAAATATGAAAATGATTATGCTTTCAAATATACTCTTAATGATGAGGGCAAAATTACTTCTCAAAAAGAATATTTGAGCGATCTTTTATTGCTTACTCAGCTTTACGGTCAAGAAATTTGTGGTGAAAAGAAGCAACTCTAAAATTTGAAATTTAATCTTATTTATCAGAAATTTATTTGCAAAAAATTGTCTAAAGTTTTTATTTGTTTTTATATTTTAAAAGTATAACAATTAATTGTTCAAGTATTTATTGTATTCTCTATTAAATTTTGAGAAAATAGGAAATTTATAACTAGCCCATTCACTAATATTCTCATAATTCCCCCTTTCAGGACTTTTGTGGTAAGCAGAATCACGAAAAGCCTTGGCTGAATCATAAATTATTTTATACGTAACATTTTTGAATTTTTTTATAAAAATACTATCTGTAAAAGGATTATTAGATTTACTTTTCAATTCTGTCTTTTCTTTTTTAACGTAATTATAAGTTTCTATTAAAAAATAATCAAACTCTTTCCAATTTTTCAATTCTTCTTTAGTGGGCTCCTCGAATATAGATACTTGACCAATATCTTTAGTTTCATATTGAGAATAACCAAAAAAAATTGCAGTGTGTAAAAAAAGAAAAATTAATTTTTTGGAGGTATTAATAATGGTCATAACTTTTTTTAGTAATTAATTTTATAAAGTATAATGGTTGAAAAAATTTATTTTTGAGCACTCCAATATGTCCAATTTCCAAAAGACTCGTAATAATCCATAATAGTTTTGAATTTTAATTTTTGTTTTTTTATAGTGTTACTAGAAATTTTATTTTTAAAAAAATAAAATCGGATTATTTCAACAACTTCTTTGATTAGGTCAGTTATGTGAAAATTATTAATATCAGATTTATAGTATGGTTTAAGGAAATTTCTAATTTTGGATTGATTGCCTATATAAAAGCTGTATTTATAATGACTTGTATGATATATGCAATTATATGTTGAGGATCTTTTATCGAAACCAATTGAGATAAGTGGTATATAATTATGTTTTGACAAATTAATTTTATTAGTTAATTTAATTTTTATTTCATTTCCTTGTAAGATTAATTTATCAACCTTTTTTTTCTTTTCAATTAATTTTTTTTTTTTTTGTTTAAGTTTGGATATCTTATCATCCACTTGAACTAGCTGTTCAAGTATTTCTTTTTGCTTATCGTCTTGAATAATTAACCCCCCTTTTTTATAAAATTTTAAAATATCCATAACACTATAATATCTATAAAATTATAAAAAAAAAATAAATATACATAGAATAAGTTTAAGTGTTTTAATAAAATTTTTATTTCTATTACTCTAATCAAAAAATAAACTCTAAAATTTAATAAGAGTGATAATTAATGCTCTCTTGAAATTTTATTAATGAGTTCTCTCCCAGTATTAACCATATTACTCGCAGAGATGTTTTTTAGATTTGAAATCTCAAATTGGCGAAGATGACTATTAAGAGAATCCATAAGCACTGTATTACCTTTACCTTCCCTCATAGCTTTGATTATTCTTATTTTCTCAAAATCCTGTACACCCTCTCTTATTCTTTCAAATCTAATAGAGCTCCGAGCATCGGGATATACAAGGTAAGTATCACCAGCTGGCCAGGTTCTGAATCTTGAGTCAATCATTGGGTTCATTACCCAACTATTGTATGCCCAACGCAAATAGCCGTTATAACCTTTGTTTGCAGCATGCCATGCTTGCCAAGTACCTTCTGCAGGAGGGGAGAAAGTAAAATTATTGGGATAGGGTTCAACGCAACATGTATAATAAGTCGTGTGTTTACCAGCACTCAATCGTTTAGCTGTAACCTCTTTGGGTAGGTTGATACTTGAAGTAAGACATAGATCGTAGATTTCATCAGCAATTTCTTCATGGTAATCTCCAGCTAAAGTAATTTTATATTCAGGATCGACACTTTTTACCAAATTGATTACATTTTTCATATCCTCCACTGGACGCTCGTCCATAGCGATGGTTGTTTTTTCAAACCAATTCTTAGATTTTAAATGCCTTGCAAAATCAACTAAAAAAGGTTCCCAAAAGTCAATGTATTCTTGAGTTCCGGAGAGTGCTCTTAATGTATCAAATCTACCCAGTTCCTCATCATAAAAACGGAAGCTCATCTCCCAGGGCACCATGGTATAACAATTAATTTGCTCTGTAATACCAATCTCATGAGCAAATTCAACCCATCTATCAAAATCCGTATAATCATAATCCCATGAACCATCTCTCCTCTTTTTCCAATCAATCATACTTTCAAAATGGTCTTGAGTTTGTCCATTCCAGGGTTTGTGAACAATACTAGTAGTTATACATTTTTGGCCTGCTTCTGCCAACATGGTCATAAGCGGTTTCATTCTTGCAAAGTGTTCTTTACTCCAAGTTTTAACATTGTGGACACGAGCCGCCGCATAAGGATTCTGCCAAAGATCGAGATGATAGCTCCATTCACTAGCAGGGGGTAATACATGTTTTTGCACTTCCAAGTATATGTCAAGTGTATTTACTTTTCCCTGTTCTGGGGTTATGGTTATTTTTCCATTATAAACATCCGTTGGGGTGTTTGATGGCACATTTATGGTTACCCAAACAGGACGCGTTGTTTTTTTTTGCATTTTTAGGGTTTTAACTTTATCGATGATATCAGCTGCCAAATGAACCTCAAAATCCTCTTTTTTTCGATCCCCGCAACCATTTGCAAATTCATCAGTTAGAACATATCGTACAAAATGAGCTCTTACATTCTCCGCATCGATTTTATGTCCTGTACTATTTATCAAATCACTAGTTTGTATCGAAATGCGACCTGGGTCACCGGAAGTCCAGAGAACGATTTGAGCACTGATCCGTTCTCCTTTCCAGGCTGTACCACGCCATATGTTGGTCTTCTGTAGGTTGGGAGGAAGACTTTTACTATATCGGACATCTGTACTGCCAAAGCTTGTCTGTAATGTGAATGGTACAGCGGTCCACCCGTATTGGTCAGGTATATCAGGGTCATTAGGCTCTTGGTATTCTTTAAATGTCAATGGAAAAATATCATTTTTTAAAGATTGATTGGTTTTGGGTGTCTTATCTAGACATGCAAACGAAATTATCACGATGAAAGTTAAAAGGCTAATTAAATAATATTTTCTCATTGCTTTCCATTTTAAAATTATTTTTCAAAATAATTTAACATATTTGGGGGTGAACTTAATACAATATAATTTCAATATGTTGATACACTAAAAATAAGGTTTTATTATATATTTTACAATTCGATATACTCCACAATTATTTGCCCTAAGTTCCAAGTAGGTATATAATATTTGTATTGTGAACCTTCTAATATTTCTTCAAAAATTATTTTTTGAAGGTAGCTTGAGTTTCCTGTTATTATTGTTAATGTAAAAGAACCTTTCAATTGGTTTCTATATAATGTTTGACTCACTATATCAAGTGCTTTCTGGTGCCTGATTCCATGAAGATCAATTTCATTAACTGATTTTTTTTTCACTTATCAAAAAATGTTAAATCTAAAATAAAAACTCCTGACTTACTTACCAACAACTAAATTAAGTCAGGAGTTTAAGTTACACCAAAAATATCAACTATTATTAATGAAATTTAATACTCAAATATAAAGTTTGTATCAAATAGAAGCTGTTAAAATCTTTATAAACTTTTGTGAAAATTTTGTTAATTATAAGACTGGATTTTTATAAAAAAAATATACAAGTTTATTAACATGTAAAAAATTGCAGGAGAGGTTCTAACAAAACCATCATTAATTTTTAGCCGAACACAAACTCCAAGAAACATTAAACTAAATAGCCCAAAACTTGAAATCAACAATAATTCTTTAACAAAAAAACCTAACAATAAGCCAATTCCCCCTGTAAATTGGAAAAAGCCAGTAATTTTTCTAAAATTATTTAAACCATATCTTCTAAATTCAGATTTAAAATAATTTGATAGAAAACATAAAACTCCAAAAATTAAAAAGGAAATACTGGAAAATGAAATTAAAATAAAATCAAATTCCATTAAAAAAATCTAACTCATAAAGACCAATTGTTAAGCATAAACACAAAAGGAAAAATGAAGGTAAAAATTTAGTAAAAGAATTTTTAACTCTAAAGTGTGCATATTGCGCACATAACATTAAAAAGGCAATGAAAAAAGAGGGTATTATCGCTAAGACTGGAAACCAAATACTTATTATTAAAACTGTAGACATTGATATCTTAGCTGCACCAACAAGACTTCTGATTATATTTGACAAACCAAAATGTTTAAATTCGTCAACGATATTATCAAACCTTACTACCCAAACAATAAAAATTGAGATGGCTATTATTATCTTAAAAAGTGTAATTATATTTTCCATACTACAATTTAGTTATTTTTTTCAAAACCCTGAACTCCTTGAATAGTTGTATATTTCATAACGTATTTTTTTTCGGGATTAATTAATTTATATGCAGCTTTGACTGCAACAGTTGCCTCATGAAATCCGCACAATATCAACTTTAATTTCCCTTGATATGTATTAATATCTCCAACAGCAAAAATGCCTTTAATATTAGTGCTATAGTCTAATGAATTATTTACAACTATTGCATTTTTTTCTATATCGAGACCCCAGTTTAAAATAGGACCAAGTCTAGGTATAAGACCAAAAAGTGGGAACCAGTAATCAGATTTAACCTTGGTGTTATTTCCTGAGTCGTCTGATATAATAATTTGATTTAAATTATTTTCACCTAAGAGTTTCGTAACCTGTGAATTAAGATATATGTTGATTTTATTTTGTTTTTCCAGTAAAAAAATTTTTTCAACTGATTCTTTGTGAGCCCTAAAATTTGACGATCTATGTATTAATCCAACTTTATTATTCGAATTCTCAGCAAAATAGATAGCCCAATCTAGGGCAGAATCTCCACCACCTGATATGAAAATATTTTTATTATTTAAATTTTCAGGATTTTTTATCATATAATTAACTCCTTTATCTTCATAAAAAGATAGGCTATCAATTTTAGGTTTTCTAGGTTCAAAACTTCCAAGACCACCAGATATTATTATTATTGGAGCTTGGTGTTTGGTGCTTTTATCAGTAAAAACAGTGAAGGAATTGTCATTATTTTTTATAATTTTTTCTGCCCTTTCACCTAGAGTGAAACCCGGATTAAATGGTGAGGCTTGTTCCATTAAATTTTCAACTAATTTTCCAGCGAGAATTGAGGGAAATCCCGGAATGTCATAAATAGGTTTTTTTGGATATAATTCAGAAAGTTGACCGCCTATTTGAGGAATAGTGTCAATCAGATGACATCTAAGTTTCATTAAACCAGCTTCAAAAACAGTAAATAATCCAACTGGGCCAGCGCCTATAATTATTATATCAGTTTTAATCATTTTAATTATAGATTTTTAATATAACTACCTAAAGAGTCTTTAAATTCAAATCCGTCAATAGATCTATACTTGTTTAATTTTTTGTGAGCTTCTAAACCCCACAGTAAAAATTCAACCATGAAATAAATATCGTCATTCTTTGAGTTATTAGCATACTTTTTTACGAGTTCAAATGCCATAGGAATTGACTCAATTTTTTTCCTGTAATTATTTTCTTTCTCATTATCTTCTAAAAAAAGTTTATTGTCCTTAAAAAACCATGCTAAAAGATTGTCATATGGGGACGATTCGTCAGGTTTTTGCAATTTTTCAATTTTTGGAAAAAAATTAACAAACAAGGTTTTAACTGCCTCATTAATTAAGTGAAATGAAATTTTTCTTGCACCCTCTTGCTCTCCTTCATATACAAGTTCAATTTTACCATTAATTGAAGACATAATACCAAAAAAATCAGACATTCTGATTGAAGTTTTACTCTCTTTATTTATTAACATTCTTCTCTCAGCTGTAGAAAGTAAATTTTCATAACATGAGATACTCATTCTTGCACTTACTCCACTTTTAGTGTCAACATACTCACTCTTTCTTGCCTCAAAACTAATTTGTTCAATAAGTGATTTTGCAATTTCAGGAACGTAAATTTTGGATAATTTATTTTGATGTATTTTTGATTCTTGGGATGTTATTTTTTTTGAAATTTCAATTGATTCAGGATAATGAGTAAGAATTTGTGATCCTATTCTGTCTTTAAGAGGGGTAACGATACTTCCTCTATTTGTATAATCCTCTGGGTTAGCCGTAAAAATAATCTGAGTATCAATTGGAAGCCTAAGTTTGAACCCTCTAATTTGAATTTCTTTTTCTTGCAAAATTGAAAACAAGGAAACTTGAATTCTTGCCTGTAAATCTGGTAGCTCGTTTAAAACAAATATGCATCTGTGAGCTCTTGGAATCATTCCAAAATGAATTACTTTTTCGTTGGCATAAGATAATTTTAGATTCGATGCTTTAATTGGATCTAGATCTCCTATGAGATCAGCAACTGTAACGTCAGGGGTTGCCAATTTTTCAAAAAATCTGTCCTCTCTGTGAAGCCATGAAACAATAGTTTCATCTCCAAATTTTTCAATGTATTTTTTTCCTTCTACAGAAATTGGATTAATTGGATCATCATTGAGTTCATTACCTTTAATTACTGGTATCCACTCGTCTAAAAGATTGATCAACATTCGAGCTATTTTTGTTTTGGCCTGTCCTCTTAATCCTAAAAAATTTATATCATGACCAGATAAAATTGCTCGTTCAATATCAGGAATTACTGTTTTATCGTAGCCTTCAATTCCCGGGAATGAATTAACACCACTTTTTAGATTGTTTATCAAATTACAAGCTAATTCTTCTTTAATTTTTTTTGGCTTATAGTTTAGTTTTTTTAACTGTTTAAGATTTATTTCTTTTTTTTTCATAGCGATGTTTTAACTATATTTTTTTTTTCTATTTTTCTCGTAATCTTCAAAAATAATTTCACCAAGACCTTTTAAACCTGTAAAAAAAGCTTTGCCCGCATTTGCATTTGTAAATTCTCTAACGAATTGCTGCAAATAGGAATCTTGAGCAATCATAAAAGTAGTAATTGGTATTCCAAGCTTTTTTGCTTTTCTTGCTTTCTCGTAACATTTTTCTACTATTTTGTTATCCAAGCCAACACTGTTTTTGTAATAATTTCCATTTGATAATTTAATACAACTAGGTTTTCCATCAGTTATCATAAAAATCTGTTTATTTGAATTTTTCTTTTTTCTCAAAATATCCAAGGCAAGATCTAAACCTGCGACAGTATTAGTGTGATAAGGGCCAACATTTAAATAGGGAAGATCTTTCAATTCAATTAGCTCAGCGTCATTTCCAAATGTTAAGATATCAAGGGTATCTTTAGGATATCTTGTAGTAATTAATTCTGATAAGGCCATTGCTACTTTTTTTGCAGGGGTAATTCTGTCTTCACCGTAGAGTATCATACTGTGGCTTATATCAATCATAAGTATAGTACTCATTTGATTCTTTTGTAAGGAATCGTAAACAACTAAATCTGATTCAAAAATTTTAAGTTCGTCAAATGAATTCAACTGAGCATTTTTAATACTCTCTGTAATTGAGATTTTATCAATTGAATCTCCAAATTGGTAGCTGCGAAAATCACCTGTACTATCATCACTGTATCCAGAAAATTTTGATTTATGATTACCTGTTTTGGTTTTTTTTAAATTACCAAAAATTTGTTTAAGAGCATGCTCACGTAAAAGTTTTTCTGTTTTAGATGTGATGACTATTTTGTTTAAATTATTATAGCTGTTGGAATCAATCTCTTTTTTTATGTAGGATTTTTTTAAAAGATCTTCAATAAAATTGTCAATTGTATAATTTTCATCTGTCAATTCATATTCTTTGTCCAATTCTCTAAGCCAATTGATAGCCTCATCGAAATCACCGGATGTGTGTGTTATTAACTCTTTGAAAATTTCAAATAATTTTTCAAAAGGAGTTTTCTCTTTTTCAGAAAATCTTTCAAAAATTAAACCTTGATTTAATTTTTTCATAACAATTAATTTTTTTTCAAATATAGGATTTTAAATAAGTTATTACAAAGTATTGAATTCTTTCAATTTAAAACAAAACTTTTGTATATTTGCCTCAAATCTTAACTTAATATTGGGTGGCTTATTGTCCCCTTTTTTTTTAAATGAAATTTAAAGATAGAATATTTGAAATTTTAAAGTCTGCTATTGCTGAAAGGTCAGATATTTTTATAGTTGATGTAAATATTACTAAATCAAATTTTATAAAAGTAATTTTAGATTCCGATGATAGTTTATCAATCAGTGATTGCCATAAAATTAGTAAACAAATAATTAATGGCTTAAAAGATTATGATGAAAATTTTTCCCTTGAAGTAAGTTCTGCAGGAATAGGGTCACCACTAGTTAATAAAAGACAGTATAAAAAAAATATTGGTAGATTTTTAGAGGTAAAAATAAATTCAGGTGAATTTTACAAAGGGCAGTTAAAAAGTTTTAACAACGATTTTATTGAAATTAATTCTAAAGTTAGAGAACCAAAAAAAAAGGGCAAAGAAAGTGTTAAGGTTGAAAAATTAAAATTAATTAAACTAGATGAAATTTCTAAAGCTAAAGTTGTAATATAAATAATTTAAATATGGAAAATCTTGCATTGATTGAATCTTTCTCGGAATTTAAAGATGAAAAATTGATTGATAGAGTAACCTTGATGGTCATCCTTGAAGATGTATTCAGAAATACTTTGAAAAGGAAATTTGGTTCTGATGAAAATTTTGACATAATTATAAATCCAGATAAAGGAGATTTAGAAATTTGGAGAAATAGGGTTGTTGTTGATGATGGAGCAGTTGAAGACCCGAATCAACAAATTGAATTAAAAGATGCTCAAAAGATAGAGCCAGACTTTGAAGTTGGTGAAGATGTATCTGAAGAAGTTAAACTTGTAGATTTAGGAAGAAGGGCTATTTTAAGTTTAAGACAAAATTTGGTTTCTAAAATATTTGAGCATGATAGCAATAATATTTTTAAACAATTCAAGGATTTAGAGGGAGACTTGTATTCAGCCGAGGTACATCATGTTAGAAACAGGGAGGTCATTCTTATAGACGATGATGGAAATGAATTGATTCTTCCCAAAGATAAACAAATTCCCTCCGACTTTTATAGAAAAGGAGATAGCGTGAGAGGAGTTATTGAGTCCGTAGAGTTAAGGGGAAATAAACCAAGAATTATTTTTTCGAGAACTTCCCCAGCTTTTTTAGAAAAATTATTTGAACAAGAAATCCCTGAGGTTTTTGATGGTTTAATTACAATTAAAAAGGCTGTTAGAATTCCAGGAGAAAAGGCAAAAGTGTCTGTTGACTCTTATGACGACAGGATTGATCCTGTTGGAGCATGCGTAGGTATGAAAGGTTCAAGGATTCATGGAATTGTAAGAGAATTAGGTAATGAAAATATTGATATTATAAATTATACAAATAACCTTCAGTTGTATATCACAAGATCATTATCACCTGCAAAAATAAATTCTTTAAAAATTAATGAGGAAGAAAAAAGAGTGCAAGTTTTTCTAGACCCTGATGAGGTTTCTAAGGCAATAGGTAAAGGTGGTCATAATATTAGATTAGCTGGAAAGCTAACTGGATTTGAAATTGATGTTTACAGAGAGGGAGCTGAGGAAGATGTTGAATTAGCAGAGTTTAGTGATGAAATTGAACCTTGGGTCATTGAAGAATTTAAAAAAGTAGGATTGGATACTGCAAAAAGCATCCTTGAATTAGATGTTGAGGATTTAACTAAAAGAACCGATCTTGAAGATGTAACAATAAATGAGGTTTTAAAAATTTTAAAGGAAGAGTTTGAGGATTAAAAAAAATATAAATGGAATCTGAAAAATTTGTTAGGTTAAGTAAAGTTTTAAGAGAGCTTAACATCTCTCTTGATAGGGCTGTTGATTTTTTGAATGTTAATGGCATTAAAATTGAAGCAAGACCGACTACTAAAATTTCTAATGAAACTTATAAACTATTGCTTAATAATTTTGATGATGATAAATCAAATAAAGTTGAGTCTAATGAGGTTTTAGAGGAAAAAAGAAAAGAAAAGGAAATTTTAAGAATAAAGCTTGAGGAAGAACTTAAATCTAGAACGGATATTAATGATAGTAATAAAAACATAAAGTATCCTAGCACAATTTCGAATAATCAGTCAGTTTTTGAAAAGGAAAAAGTTTTAAAAAAAACTATAGATATAAAAAACAAAGATAAAACTGAATCATCTAATGAAACTGAAAAAAACATCAAATCAGATGAGAAATTGACAACTAATTACACAAAATTGTCAGGTCCAATTAAAACCGGGGAAACAATAAATTTAGAAAAAATTAAAGATAAACAGCAAGAAGTTGATGATAATAGAAAAAGAAAAAGAAAAAGAATAAGTAAAGAAATTAATAAAACTAAAACTGAATCAAATTTTGATCAGGCAAAAAAAAAGATTGTAGAAAAGAACAAAAAAAATAAAAGTAATATTACTCAAAAAATAGAACCAAGTGAGGAGGAGGTACAAAAACAAATAAGGGAAACATTAGAAAAACTTCAGGGTAAGGCTACTAAATCGAAGGGAGCCAAGTATAGAAAAGATAAAAGAGTTTTACACAAACAAAAATCTGAAGATGAGCAAGCGCAAATTGAAGCAGAAAGTAAAATTATTAAGGTGACTGAATTTATAACTGTTGGTGAGGTTGCAACATTAATGGGAGTTGGATCAACTGAAATTATTTCAACATGTATGTCTTTAGGTATTATGGTTACAATGAACCAAAGACTTGACGCAGAGACATTAACTATTGTAGCTGATGAATTTGGTTATGAAGTCGAATTTGTTAAAAGTGATTTAGAAGAAATAAAAATTCCTGATGAAGAGGTAAGTGAAAATTTTTCACCTAGAGCCCCTATAGTTACTGTAATGGGACATGTAGATCACGGAAAAACCTCATTACTTGATTATATCAGAAATGAAAATGTTATAGCTGGTGAATCTGGAGGAATAACTCAGCATATAGGTGCTTATTCTGTAACACTAGAAACAGATGATAAAATCACATTTTTAGATACTCCAGGACATGAGGCTTTCACGGCTATGAGAGCCAGAGGTGCTCAAATTACTGATATCGTAATTATTGTGGTAGCAGCAGATGACAAAATCATGCCTCAAACTAAAGAAGCAATTAGTCATGCTCAGGCTGCAAATGTTCCAATTATATTTGCAATCAACAAAGTTGATAAGCCTACAGCTAATCCGGAAAAAATTAAAGAATCCTTAGCCTCAATGAATTTAGTGGTTGAGGATTGGGGTGGCAAGATACAGTCTCAGGATATCTCTGCTTTGAAAGGAACAGGAGTTAAAGAATTGTTAGAGAAAGTTCTACTTGAAGCAGAGCTTTTGGAACTAAAAGCAAATCCCGAAATAAATGCTAAGGGCACTGTTGTTGAAGCATACTTAGATAAGGGTAGGGGTTATGTAACCACCATATTAGTTCAAAATGGTACTTTAAAACTAGGAGATTATATTTTAGCTGGTAAACAAAGCGGAAAAGTTAAGGCAATGTTTGATGAGAGAGGAAATAATACTAAATTAACACTACCTTCCACACCAATTTCAATTTTAGGTCTGGATGGCGCTCCTCAAGCTGGTGATACTTTCAATGTTTTACAGGATGAGAGGGAAGCTAAATTAATTGCAGCAAAAAGGACTCAGCTTGTTAGGGAGCAGAATGTTAGAACTCAAAGACACGTTACTCTTGACGAAATTGGAAGGAGAATTGCCTTGGGTGAGTTTAAAGAATTGAATATAATTTTAAAAGGTGACGTTGATGGATCTGTTGAGGCATTAACAGACTCATTACAGAAACTTTCTACTGAAGAGATTCAAATAAATATTATACACAAAGGTGTTGGTGCAATTACAGAGTCTGACGTGTTGCTAGCCTCTGCGTCCAATGCAATTGTAATAGGATTTAATGTTAGACCCACAGTCAATTCCAGGCTTCTCGCAGAAAAAGAGGAAATTGACATCAGATCTTACTCAATAATATATGATGCCATTAATGATTTAAAGGATGCCATGGAGGGAATGCTTTCGCCTGAAATGAAAGAACAAATAACTGGTGATGTTGAGGTAAGGGAAACATACAAGATTTCAAAAGTTGGAACTATTGCGGGATGCATGGTCACAAATGGTAAAATTTTAAGAACCCACAAACTAAGATTAACTAGAAATGGAGTTGTTCTACATACAGGTGAGTTGATTTCATTAAAAAGATTTAAAGATGATGTTAAGGAGGTCTCAAAAGGTTATGATTGTGGGATACAAATCAAAGATTTTAACGACCTTAAGATAGGGGATTCAATTGAGTTTTACGATCAAATAGCCATTAAGAAAAAATTATAAATTTTCAGGTTGTAAAACAAAAGCTGATTTATATTTTTTTTTTATTTCTTCAAGCTTTATGTTTGCCTTTATCTTTTTTTCAAAGTTTCCAACTCTGACTTTATAGTTTGGAGTTTCAAAAGTTAGTGTTTTTTTTAAATTTGGAAAATAAGATGAAAACTCTAAATAAATTTTTTCAGCGTTACTAAAATCACCTGAAAACAATTGAATTGAGTAGTAGTTTTTTTCATATATTTCTTTATTTGCTTCTAGCTTAATTTCTATGAGTTTGTTAAGTAAGCTATCTTGACTGTTAACAAAAATCGAATTTTGACAATAAGTATGTGATTTTAAAACACTTAATAACAAAATAAATAATAATTTTTTTAAAACTTTTAATATCATAAAGCAAATAAAATAATTATTAATTTTAATTGAAAATATTTGCAAATTTAGTTTTTTATTTAGAAAGATTATAAATAACAAAAAACATATCATTAAACCCTTTTTAAAAAGGGTTTAATGTATTATTTTTGCATTAAAATTTATTACTATTAAAAATAAGAATGACGGATTTTAAGAAGAGTGATTTTTTTAGTTTTAAAGTTTTATTGATTTTTCTTCTTCTGCCCTTAAATTTCTCAATTTACAGTCAGGAGGGAGACCATGTTGAAGGTAAGAAACTTTACAATACTTATTGTGCATCTTGTCATAAATTAAACAAAAGAGCAGTTGGCCCAAAATTAAGAGGTGTTACAGAAAAGTACGATAGGGAATGGCTGTACAGTTGGATAAAAAATAGCTCGGCAATGATTAAGGCTGGAGATGCTCAAGCTGTTGCTGTTTGGGAGGAATATAACAAATCTGTTATGACGGCATTTCCTCAGTTATCAAATCTTGACATTGATAATATTTTAGCATACACTGATTACACTCCTCCAGTTGTGGCTCAAGCCACTGTTAACACAGCTCAATCTGCTGCTGTCACACAAGGTCCATCTGATTTTACCATGAATCTTATTTTGGTCCTCTTAGTTTTAATATTTGCCATTTTAACCTTTATGCTAGTTGCCGTCAATAGGACGTTATTAATTATTGCTAAATCGAATGGATTCACTCCACCACAAAAGAAGCCCAAAAAAGTTACAAGGAAACCAATATGGAAAGCTTTTGCAGAAAATCAATTTTTGGTATTGATTACTGTAGCTTTTCTTCTGTTATCTAGTGCTTACTATAGCTATGCTTATTTAATGCAAATAGGAATTGATCAAGGTTATATGCCAATTCAACCAATTCATTATTCACACAAAATTCATTCAGCTAATAAAATTGAGTGTAAATATTGCCACTCATCAGCTAGAGTATCAAAACATTCCGGTATACCATCATTAAATGTCTGCATGAATTGTCACATGTATATTGCTGAGTATAATGGTGAGGAGGACTTAGAGAATGGATATACCAAAGATTTTTATACTAAAGAAATTAAAAAGCTATACAAAGCAGTTGGTTGGGATGAAGAAAACCAAAAATATACAGGTAAAAGTGAGCCTGTTAAATGGGTAAGAATTCATAATTTACCTGATCATGCATATTTCAATCATGCTCAACATGTTGAAGTTGCAAAAATAGATTGCCAAAAGTGTCACGGCCCTGTTGAAGAAATGGAGATTGTGTATCAACATTCTCCTCTAACAATGGGATGGTGTATTGATTGCCACAGGGAGTCAAATTTGAATGTTGAATCAAACGAGTATTATGCTAAAATTCATGAGGAGCTTTCAAAAAAATATGGTGTTGAAAAATTAACAGTAGCTCAAATGGGTGGACTTGAGTGCGGTAAATGTCATTATTAATCATTATTAAATGCAAAAAAAGAAGACATATTGGAAAAACAGTGAGCAATTAAACTCTGAAAGTTCTATTATAAAAAAGCTTGAACAAAACGAGTTTGTTGAAAAACTCCCGATTGGACCGAATTCATCTGAGTTAATCGAAAACTCATCATCCTCACGTAGAGACTTTTTAAAGTTTGTTGGGTTTTCCACTGCCGCCGCTGCTGCTGCAGCTTGTGAGGGACCAGTTGTTAAATCTATACCTTATGTCATTCAACCCGAACAATTGGTACCAGGAGTCTCTAGCTATTATGCTACCTCTATTGCAGATGGATTTGATTATGCAAATATTTTAGTAAAAACAAGAGAAGGCAGGCCTATTAAAGTTGAAAACAATAATGAGTCAAATTTTTTCAATTGTACTAATGCAAGAGTTCATGCATCTGTTTTATCTATGTACGATAGCCAAAGAGTCAAAGCTCCAATGTCTAATTTAGACTCAAATTCAAAAAATTTAGAGTGGGATGATTTTTATTTAAATGTAAAAAACAAATTAGATCAACTTTCAAAAGAAAATAAAAAGGTAATTCTTTTAACAAATACAATTCCAAGCCCAACTACCAAAGATATAATTAAAAGTTTCATAACCAAATATCCCAATGTTGAACACGTTATTTATGACACAGTTTCCTCACATTCTGCTACTGAGGCCTATAGAGCCTATTATGGAAAATTGGGATTAGTTGATTATGATTTTAGCAATACTAAGCTTATAGTTTCAATCAGTGCAGATTTTCTTGGAGATTGGCAAGGAGGTGGATTCGATTCTGGTTACACAAAAAATAGGGTTCCAGTTAAAGACGGTGATTCGGGGTCTATGTCAAAACACATACAGGTTGAGTCCAATATGACTCTTACCGGAGCAAATGCAGATGAAAGAATACCATGTAATTTTAATGATCAAAAGTTGTTTCTTGCATACATTTATAATTCCTTGTTGAACAAAAATAAGCAGATTAATGTTACAAGTTCTCATAAAGAAAAGTTAGATCAAATACTAAGTCAAATTAAAAGTTATGGTTCAAGAGCAGTAGTAATTACTGGCATTGAAGATTTTGATGCACAAAAAATGGTTTTAGAAATAAATAATTTTATTCAAAGTAATGCATTTGATTCATCTAGGCCTAGATTGATTAAAGAATCTGATTCAAAGCTTTTAAATACTACATTAGAATCTATATATAGCGGAGATGTAAAAGGTATTTTAACTTTTGGCGTTAATCCTGTATATTCTCTTCCGGGTGGGCAAAAGTTTAAAAGCTCTGTAAAAAAAATGGATTTATCTGTATCATTTTCAATGTTAAAAGATGAAACGGCTTCAATTTGTCAGTTTATTGCTGCTACACCTCACTTTCTTGAATCATGGGGTGATTATGAGTTTAAAAAAGATTTTTATTCTTTAGCACAACCCACCATAAGGCCACTTTTTGACACCAATCAGTTTCAAGACATTATTCTAAAATTAACTGAAAATGATAAAACTTATTATAATTTAATTAAAGAAAAATGGCAAAAAGATATTTTAGAAAAGAACAAATGGAATAAAGTGTTGCACGATGGTTTTTATGAAAAGTCATCTAATACTTTCAAACAAAGTTTTAAAAAACTAGTATCTTCAGTTAACATAGATAAGTTTATTTCATCAAAAATTAGTGATTTTCATTTAACCCTTTACACAAAGACAGGTCTTGGAGACGGACAGCAGGCTAATAATCCTTGGTTACAAGAGTTTCCTGATCCAATAACAAGGACAACATGGGATAATTATTTAACTGTTTCATTTAGCGATGCTAAGGAGTTGGGGCTTAAAAATGTTAATGTATCTAATGGTGCACTTAATGGAAGTTATGCTAATATTTCTAATGGAAGTAAGTCTTTAAAAGTTCCTGTTATAATTCAACCTGGGCAGGCAAAAGGAACTGTTGGGTTAGCTCTTGGATATGGTAGAGTTGATGGATTAAAAAAAGAAATGCAAGTAGGCATTAATGCTTATGAGCTATACAAAAATTTTAATTCTCATCAAAGTGTAACTGTTTCTTTAGCTGAAGGTTTTCATGAGTTTGCATGTGTCCAACTTCAAAATACTTTAATGGGAAGAGGAGACATAATAAGAGAGACAACATTGGAGATTTTTAACACAAAAGACAAAAAACATTGGAATCCCATACCTGTCGTATCAAAAAATCACATTGAGGAATATGTGACTTCAAAAGGTGTTGACATGTATGAAGAATTTGATAGATCAATTGGACACCATTTTAATTTATCAATCGATTTAAATTCATGTACTGGATGTGGTGCATGTGTTATTGCCTGCCATGCTGAGAATAATGTCCCTGTCGTTGGAAAAACTGAGGTTAGAAAATCTAGGGACATGCATTGGTTAAGAATAGATAGATATTATTCCTCTGAAGATTCTTTTGAAAATGATAATTTAGTTAAAGAAAATGCTACAGGTTTAGCTAAAACGATGTCTACTCTTACAAGAATGGAAAATGCTTCTGAAAATCCTCAAGTTGCCTTTCAACCCATAATGTGTCAACATTGTAATCACGCCCCGTGTGAGACAGTTTGTCCAGTTGGAGCTACTGCTCACGGAAGGCAAGGCCAAAACCACATGGCATACAACAGATGTGTAGGTACAAGATACTGCGCCAATAATTGCCCATACAAAGTAAGAAGGTTTAATTGGTTTTTATATAATAATAATGACGAATTTGATTTCCACATGAATGATGATTTAGGTAAAATGGTTATTAATCCAGATGTTGTAGTAAGATCCAGAGGAGTTATGGAAAAGTGCTCTTTTTGTATACAAATGACTCAAAAAACAATTTTAGATGCTAAATTAGAAGGTAGGGAAATTAAAGACAGTGATTGGAATTGTGCTTGTGCCACTGCTTGTTCTACTGGAGCTATGGTGTTTGGAGACGTCAATGACAAGAATAGTGAGGTCTCTAAAATGACAAAAAATGATAGAATGTACAGGCTTCTTGAGAGCGTTGGAACAAAGCCTAATGTTATGTATCAAACTAAAGTTAGAAATATATGAACCAGAAAATAAAAAATATTTAATATGGCATCTCACTATGAAGCTCCAATAAGAAAGCCATTAGTTCTAGGTAACAAATCTTACCATGATATTACCAAAGATATTGCTGCCCCAATTGAAGGGAAAGCAAATATTAGCTGGTGGATTGTTTTTGGAATTTCATTAACAATGTTATTTTGGGGTGTAGGGTGTATGATATATACCATATCAACTGGTATAGGGTCTTGGGGTCTTAATAAAACTGTTGGTTGGGCATGGGATATTACCAATTTTGTTTGGTGGGTTGGTATAGGTCATGCAGGCACTTTAATATCTGCAGTTCTATTACTCTTCAGACAAAAATGGAGAATGGCTATCAATAGATCTGCTGAGGCAATGACTATTTTCTCGGTTATACAGGCTGGTTTATTCCCCATAATCCATATGGGTAGACCATGGCTTGCATATTGGATGCTTCCAATTCCAAATACATTTGGATCGTTATGGGTTAATTTTAACTCTCCATTACTTTGGGATGTATTTGCAATATCAACTTATCTTTCTGTTTCACTTGTTTTTTGGTGGACAGGGTTGTTACCGGACTTTGCTATGATAAGAGATAGAGCTGTTAAACCTTTTCAAAAGAAAATATACAGCCTACTTAGTTTTGGATGGAGTGGAAGAGCAAAAGACTGGCAAAGATTTGAAGAAGTTTCATTGGTTTTAGCTGGCCTTGCAACACCTCTTGTTTTGTCTGTTCACACAATTGTTTCTTTTGATTTTGCAACTTCTGTAATACCTGGTTGGCATACTACAATTTTTCCGCCATACTTTGTTGCTGGTGCAATTTTTTCTGGTTTTGCAATGGTTCAAACTTTATTAATCATAATGAGAAAAGTTGTGAATTTGGAAGATTATATTACTATTCAGCATATTGAGTTAATGAATATTGTAATTATGATTACAGGCTCAATCGTTGGTGTGGCCTATATTACAGAATTATTTATTGCTTGGTATTCTGGAGTTGAATATGAACAGTATGCTTTTTTAAATAGAGCTACAGGTCCATATTGGTGGGCATATTGGTCCATGATGACCTGTAATGTTTTTTCTCCTCAGTTTATGTGGTTTAAAAAATTGAGAACAAGTATAATGTTTTCCTTTTTTATTTCAATAGTTGTAAATATTGGAATGTGGTTTGAGAGATTTGTGATTATTGTCACATCTCTTCACAGAGATTATCTCCCATCTTCATGGACAATGTTTTCACCTACCTTTATTGATATTGGAATTTTTTTAGGAACAATAGGTTTTTTCTTTGTTTTATTTTTGCTTTATGCAAGAACATTTCCTGTTATAGCTCAAGCTGAGGTCAAGACTATTTTAAAGTCCTCTGGAGAAAATTTTAAAAAAATTAGAGATAAAAAAAATGGATAATAAAATAGTTAGAGCTCTATATGATGATGATGATACGCTTTTAAAGGCAGTTATAGAGATGAAAAAGAATAACTGCATAATTGAAGAAGTATATACTCCATTCCCAGTTCACGGTTTAGATAAGGCTATGGGGTTAAAAGAAACTAGAATTGCTATAATGTCATTTATATACGGATGTATAGGATTGACAATTGCTGTTTTAATGATGAATTATATAATGATTGAGGACTGGCCTCAAAACATTGGAGGTAAACCTAGTTTTAGTTTTATTGAAAATGTTCCATCTTTTGTTCCAATTATGTTCGAGTTAACTGTTTTCCACGCTGCACATTTGATGGTAATAACTTTCTACTTGAGAAGTAAACTATGGCCTTTCAAAGAATCTGAAAATCCTATTCCATCAACAACAGATGATAAGTTTTTGGTTGAAATTGTAATGACTGACACCAGGGATAAATTAAATAAGTTTCTAAAAAAAACGGGTGCAATTGATATAAGTTATATAGATAAGTAGTTATGATTAATAAAATAATTTTAAAATATCTTTTATGTTTTGCACTGATTTATTCGTGCCAGGACACTTCTAAGCCTAATTATCAGTTTATGCCCAATATGTATGAGGCTGTTGGATATGATACTTACTCTGAGTCTGATGCATTTTCAAATGGAATCGAAGCCCAACTTCCAGTCGAGGGTTCAATAGCTAGAGGATGGCAACCCTATGGTTTCGCTAATACAAATGAGGGGTACGAACTTGCTAAAGCTGAGTTAGTTTCTCCTCTAGATTCCATATCAGATTTGACTGAACATAAAAAAAATGGAAAGGAACTCTACGGTATATATTGTGCTGTTTGTCACGGATCGAAAGGAGATGGTAATGGAGCATTATCTCAAAGAGAAAAGTTTTTGGGTATTCCAAGCTATGCTGACAGAGATATTAATGATGGAACGATTTACCATGTTTTAATTTATGGTAAAAATGCTATGGGTTCTCATGCTGGTCAGGTTAATGAGCTTGAAAGATGGCAGATTGCTGAACATGTAATGGAATTAAGATCAAATCTAGTTAAATAATGATGTATACAATTTCAAAAAATTTAAAATTAACTTCAATAATACTTATGGTGATAGGTTTTATTGGTTTAACGTACGGTTTTTTAGCAGCACCCTCTAATATCGAAGAGGCTTTGAAAATGTATCCTGAATATGGTCATAGCCCCAATGAAGTAGTTAAAGTGAGTGACAGACCAAATGATACAGGTTTTTATGATCAACAAGATGAAATTCATAAGGAACATCTATTACACAAACTTCAAAATAGACCCTGGGCGGCTTTGTATGTAGCAGCACTTTTCTTTTTCTTTATCTCACTTGGAACTATTGCTTTTTATGCTATTCAAAGAGCATCTCAGTCAGGTTGGTCTCCTGTATTGTATCGAGTCATGGAGGCAATTACCGCCTACTTATTACCAGGCGGAATTGTAGTATTTGTCATTTTATTTTTATCCTGTCTGCATTTCAATCATTTGTTTATTTGGATGGATGCGGATGTTGTTGCTGAAGATAAAATAATTAGGGATAAGGTTGGGTATTTAAACATCCCATTTTTTCTTGCTAGAGCCTTATTCTTTATTTTTGGATGGGCTTTGTATAGGTATTTCTCAAGGAAATTTTCTCTTGCTCAAGATAAAGCAAAAGATATAGTGAATCACAAAAGAAATTTTAGAATTTCAGCAGCATTTTTAGTTTTTTATATAGTCACTGAGTCAATTATGTCATGGGACTGGATTATGTCTATTGATCCTCATTGGTTCAGTACACTTTTTGGTTGGTACGTTTTTGCAAGTATGTTTGTTACTGCGATTTCAGTAATTGCTCTTATTACGATATACCTAAAATCAGAAGGATATTTAGATTTTGTTAATGATAGCCACATTCATGATTTAGCAAAATTTATGTTCGGTATTAGTGTTTTTTGGACTTATTTATGGTTTTCTCAGTTTATGTTGATTTGGTATTCTAATATACCTGAAGAAGTTACTTATTTTATGACAAGAATAGAGGATTATTCTTTACCCTTTTGGGGAATGATTGCATTAAACTTTTTATTTCCTCTATTGGTGATTATGAATAGTGATTACAAAAGAATGAATTTAATTGTTTCTGCGGTTGGTATAGTTATTGTTATTGGTCATTATATTGATATTTTTAATATGATAATGCCTTCTGCAGTTGGAGACAAGTGGTTTATTGGAATACCTGAAATTGGTGGATTTGTGTTCTTTTTAGGACTTTTTATATATGTTGTTTTTCATGAGTTACAAAAAGCTCCTCTTTTGGCTAAGGGAGATCCCTTTATTCTTGAGAGTAAAAGATTTCATTATTAATGATATTTAAAAGTATATGACAGTATTATTGATTTTAGTGATTTTAGTTTTAGTTACCATATCTATATGGCAATTAACTAAGATTTTCGAATTGTCACAACCATCTATTAAGGATGAAAGCCAAATAGCTAACGACAAGGACAATGATTTTCAGGGAAAATTAATGTTTGCTTTTTTGGGTTTCATTTACGTATTAACTTTGTATTCATTTTGGAAATGGGGAGATGTAATTTTACCTGTTGCTGCCTCTGAACATGGTGGTAATTTTGATAGCCTGATGTGGGGTACATTCGCATTAATATTTTTTGTTCAGACAGTAACTCAGGCGTTAGTTCATTATTTCTCATATAAATACAGGGGAGAAAAAACTAAAAAAGCTTTCTTCTATGCCGATAATGACAGGCTAGAGGCAATATGGACTTTTATCCCAATGGTGACCCTTGCCGTTTTAATTTTTTTCGGTCTATATACTTGGACAGAGATTATGACCATAGAAGAAAATGATGAAGCATTGGTTGTTGAATTATATGCTCAGCAATACAATTGGAAAGCTAGATATGCCGGAGAGGATGGAGTTTTAGGTACAGCAAATGTAAGGTTTTTGAATGATTTTGATGGTAAAAATCTTGTTGGTATTGATGTCACAGATCCTAATGGTTTTGATGATATAGTTACAACTGAACTACACTTGCCAGTTGGAAGAGAAGTTCAATTTAAAATGAGATCACAGGATGTCATTCATTCTGCCTTCATGCCACATTTTAGAGCTCAAATGAATTGCGTACCAGGAATGATAACTGAATTTGCTTTTACTCCTGTAATTACAACAGATGAGATGAGGCAAAAACCTGAAATTATTGAGAAAGTAAAAAAAATAAACATGATAAGAGAGGAAAATAGTAAGGAATTAATCGCAAATGGAGAAGAACCACTTGACCCGTATGTGTTTGATTACTTACTTTTGTGTAACAAAATATGTGGAGCATCACATTATAATATGCAAATGAAGATTGTGGTTGAAACTCCGGAAGAATACGAGAGTTGGATAAGTAAACAACAAAATTTTTCACAAGTAATAACTAATTAAAAAAAAAGGATATGTCAGTAATAGGAAAATCACATGAGGAAGAACATGGACATCACCACCATAAGGAAACATTTATAACAAAATATATTTTTAGCACCGACCATAAAATGATATCAAAACAGTATCTTATAACTGGACTTTTCATGGCTATAATCGGCATAGCTATGTCACTTTTATTTAGACTTCAATTGGCTTGGCCTGAAAAATCTTTTGGTATTTTTGATGCTGTACTTGGGAAATGGGCACCTGATGGTGTAATGGACCCAAATGTATATTTAGCTCTTGTCACAATTCATGGTACTATAATGGTATTTTTTGTTCTTACAGCTGGTTTAAGTGGGACATTCAGTAATTTGTTAATTCCTTTGCAGATTGGTGCAAGAGATATGGCTTCAGGATTTTTAAATATGATAGCTTATTGGTTATTTTTCCTATCAAGTATCATTATGATTGCTTCCCTATTTGTTGAATCGGGTCCCGCTGCTGCAGGATGGACCGTATACCCTCCTTTGAGTGCATTGCCTCAAGCCCAGCCTGGATCTGGATTAGGTATGACCCTTTGGCTTGTTTCAATGGCAATATTTATTGCATCTTCACTATTAGGTTCACTTAATTACATAGTTACTGTAATAAATCTTAGAACTGAAGGAATGTCAATGTCAAGATTACCTTTAACCATTTGGGCTTTTTTCATTACTGCAATAATCGGGGTTGTTTCATTTCCTGTCTTATTGTCAGCGTCTTTATTACTAATTATGGATAGAAGCTTTGGTACATCCTTTTTTCTTTCTGATATTTTTATTCAGGGTGAAGTACTTCATTATCAAGGCGGCTCTCCGGTTTTGTATGAACATCTTTTTTGGTTTTTAGGTCACCCAGAAGTTTACATTATTTTATTACCTGCTCTAGGTATTACATCAGAAATTATATCTACAAATGCTAGAAAACCAATTTTTGGATATAGAGCAATGGTCGCGTCAATTCTTGCAATAGCATTTCTATCAACAATTGTTTGGGGTCATCATATGTTTATAACGGGCATGAATCCATTTCTTGGCTCTGTATTTACTTTCACCACTTTGTTAATTGCTATTCCGTCAGCTGTAAAAGCCTTCAATTATATAACTACTCTGTGGAAGGGTAATTTACAATTGAATCCGGCTATGCTTTTTTCTATTGGGCTTGTCTCTACATTTATTTCTGGTGGATTAACAGGTATTATCTTAGGAGACAGTACTCTTGACATCAATGTGCATGACACCTATTTTGTAGTTGCACACTTTCATTTAGTTATGGGAATTTCAGCACTTTATGGTTTATTTGCAGGAGTTTACCACTGGTTCCCCAAGATGTTTGGAAGGATGATGAATAAAAATCTAGGGTATTTACACTTTTGGGTCACTGCTATTGGTGCATACGCTATTTTCTTTCCAATGCACTTTATTGGAATGGCTGGATTACCGAGAAGGTATTATTCTAACACTGCTTTTCCTTATTTCGACGATATTGCTGATATTAATGTTTTTATCACAATTTCAGCTTTGATTACCGGTCTAGCTCAATTGGTTTTCCTTTATAATTTTATTCATAGCATGTTCTATGGAAAAGAAACAGAGCAAAACCCTTGGAAATCTAATACTTTGGAATGGACTTCTCAAATCAAACACATACATGGAAATTGGCCTGGAAAAATCCCCCATGTTTATAGATGGGCTTATGACTATTCAAAACCAGGACAGGATAAAGATTTTGTTCCTCAAAACATTCCCTTAAAAAAAGGCGAAGAGGAATTGCAACATTAAGTTGTGTGAGATTAAATAGAGTTAATTTATTCCTCTATATTTGTTTTAATGAATGAAAATCTAGACCCTACTTTAGACAACTCAAGTCAAGAGGAAAGAGACTTTGACAGAGCTCTTAGGCCTAAAGGATTTGACGAGTTTTTTGGTCAAGATTCTATTTTAAAAAATTTAAAAGTTTTTGTTGCTGCAGCTAATTTAAGAGATGAAGCTCTTGATCATACTTTGTTTCATGGACCACCAGGTCTTGGAAAAACCACATTAGCACATGTTTTAGCGAGTGAACTACATTCGGGAATTAAAATAACTTCTGGCCCAGTATTGGATAAACCAGGTGACTTGGCTGGACTACTAACAAATTTACAGCCTCGAGACGTATTGTTTATTGATGAAATTCACAGATTAAATCCTATAATTGAAGAATACTTGTATTCTGCAATGGAGGACTATAAAATTGATATAATGATTGATTCTGGACCTAATTCAAGATCAGTTCAAATAAAATTAAATCCATTTACTTTGGTTGGAGCGACTACTCGATCGGGTCTTTTAACTGCTCCAATGAGAGCCAGATTTGGCATAAACAATAGATTGGAATATTATAATCATGAATTATTAACTTCTATAATAATGAGAAGTGCTAAAATTTTAGAAATAGAAATTAATCATCAGGCAGCTGAGGAAATAGCTAAAAGAAGCAGAGGTACTCCAAGAATATCGAATGGACTTTTGAGAAGAGTTAGGGACTTCGCACAAATTGAGGGAACCGGTAATATAGACCTTAAAATTACAAAATATTCATTAAAGTCTTTAAAAGTTGACGTTTACGGTCTTGATGAAATGGATAATAAAATTTTAAAGACTTTAATTGAAAAATTTAAGGGTGGACCAGTTGGAATTTCAACCTTGTCAACCGCAATTGGAGAAAATCCTGAAACAATTGAAGAAGTATATGAACCATTTTTAATACAAAAAGGTTTTTTAATCAGAACACCAAGGGGAAGAGAGGTTTCTGAGATTGCTTACAAGCATCTTGGAATTTATAAAAATGAACAAAAAAATTTATTTTAATTGAATGACATTAAAAAATAGTAGAACTAAAATTATCAAAACCGAAGCCGAAAAGTTAGGCTTTATTTCTTGTGGAATATCTAAAGCCGAGTTTTTAGAGGACCATGCCACAAATCTAGAAAAATGGTTAAAAAAAAAATATAATGGGAAAATGTCATATATGGAAAGAAATTTCGATAAGAGGTTAGACCCCACAAAATTAGTTCATGGATCAAAGAGTGTCATATCACTTTCATTTAATTATTACACCAAAAAAAAACAAATTGATCCAAATTCATTTAAGGTATCAAAATATGCTTTTGGAAATGATTATCATTTTGTAGTAAAAAATAAACTAAATAAATTATTGTCATCTTTAAAAGATAAAATAGGAGACTTTAATGCAAGGGTTTTTGTTGATTCAGCTCCTGTAATGGAGAGAGCTTGGGCTCAAAAGTCAGGATTAGGTTGGGTTGGTAAAAATACTTTAATGATATCCAAGAAAAAGGGATCATATTTTTTTTTAGCTGAAATCATCTGTGATTTAGAACTTGATTATGATAAACCAGTTATGGATCATTGCGGAACCTGTTCTGCTTGCATAGATGCCTGTCCAACAAACGCAATTATAAAGCCATATGTTCTAGATTCTAATAAATGTATATCTTACCTTACCATTGAGTTGAAAGACTCAATTCCGAGCCAATTTGAAAACAAAATGCAAGATTGGATTTTTGGATGTGATGTTTGTCAAGATGTTTGTCCATGGAACAAATTTTCCGAGGAAAATAATCACACTTTGCTTCAACCGAGTGATAAATTTCTTCACATGAAAAAAAGTGATTGGATTGAACTAACTGAAGAGACCTTTAAAAAAGTATTTAAAAATTCACCAATTAAAAGAGCTAAATTTAATGGATTAAAAAAAAATATTTCATTTATTAAAAACACAAATTAGTATTTTTTTCCAAAATGAATTATTTTTGCATTCCAAAAAAAAAAAATGAAAAGAAAATTTGTTATTATATTATTAATTGTTCTCAGTTCGTGCTCTAATTTAGAATATGATAAAAGTAATGTTGAAAATTCTAAATGGATTCATTTAGCTATCAAAAATTTAACAGATGTAATTGTTTATGATATTTTTTCCCCTCCTGTTGCTTCAAGAGTTTATACTTACCCTTCAATAGCTGCATATGAAATAATTAGATTGAAGGACACTGTTAATTACTCATCTCTTTCAAGTCAACTTAAAGGGTTAAATCCTATACCAAAACCTAAGGAAAATATTGACCTTAATATCGCGGCAATTGAAGCTATAAGGATTATAGGGAAAAAGTTAATTTTTTCAGAGGATAGATATGAAAAGTTTTATGAAATGAATTATAATGAAATACATAAAAATATTCCAAACAAAATTATCAGAAATTCAAAAAAATACGCACGTGAAGTAAGCGATCACATAATTGATTGGTCATCTAAAGATAATTATGCTCAAACTCGAACTTTTCCAAAATATACTATTATTAATGAACCCAGCTTTTGGAAACCAACTCCTCCAGATTATATGGATGGAATTGAACCACATTGGAGCAAAATTCGAACTATGGTGATTGACTCTTGTAGTCAATTTTCTGCCAAGAATCCCTATCCTTTTAGCTTAGACAAAAAAAGTGAATTTTATAAACAATTAATAGAAGTTTATAACATCACAAATAATTTGAGTGATGAGCAAGTTGAAATAGCCAAATTTTGGGACTGTAATCCATATGTTTCGCATCACAAAGGTCATGCAATGTTTGCTACAAAAAAAATTACTCCTGGTGGTCATTGGATCAATATCTGTAGAATTGCAGCTGAAAAGGCTAATTCTAACGATATAGAATCACTTAGAACCTATTCTTTAGTCTCAATTTCTCTTTTTGATGCTTTTATCAGTTGTTGGGATGATAAATGGAAAACGATTGTAGTTAGACCGGAGACTGTCATTAACGAATATATTGATGAGGACTGGCTTCCTCTTTTGCAAACACCTCCTTTTCCTGAATATACAAGTGGTCACTCTGTGATTTCAAGAGCTGCAGCAATCATGTTAACGAAAATTTATGGTGATAATTTTGAATTTGATGACACCTCTGAATTGGAGTTTGGTTTACCTGTTAGATCATACAATTCTTTTATTCAAGCCTCTGAAGAAGCAGCGATTTCAAGACTATATGGTGGTATTCATTATGAAATGGCTATTTCTAATGGGGTTTCGCAAGGGAAAAAAATAGGAGAATTTATCACTAATAAACTTACCACATTAAAAAAATAATTTTAATTTACAATAAAATTATTTTTTATGGAGGATAATAAAAGAAGAGAAGCTCTTTTATACCATGCTAAACCTAAACCAGGAAAAATTAAGATTGTTCCAACAAAAAATTATGGAACTCAAAGGGATTTATCGCTCGCCTATTCACCTGGTGTAGCAGAACCTTGTATTGAAATAAAAAAAGATAATCTTAACTCATATAAGTATACTAACAAATCAAATTTAGTCGCCGTTATAACTAATGGAACTGCTGTTCTTGGTCTTGGCGATATTGGTCCTGAGGCATCAAAACCTGTTATGGAGGGCAAAGCTTTATTGTTTAAAATTTTTGCCGGAATTGATGTTTTTGATATTGAAATTAACGAGAAAGACCCAGAAAAATTTATTGAGGTTGTCAAATCAATTTCTCCTTCTTTTGGAGGAATAAATCTTGAAGACATCAAATCACCTGAAGCATTCATTATTGAAAAAAAATTAAAGAAAGATTTAAAAATTCCTGTAATGCACGATGACCAGCACGGAACTGCAATTATTTCATGTGCTGCTTTAATTAATGCTGTTGAATTAGTTAATAAAAAGAGAGAGTTTGTGAAAATTGTTATTTCTGGAGCGGGTGCAGCTGCAATATCTTGCGCTAGGCTGTATAAATTATTTGGATTTAAATCTGAAAATATTGTAATGCTCGATAGTAAAGGTGTAATTAATTCAATGAGAAAAGATTTAACTAAGCTAAAAAAAGAGTTTTCAACATCAAGAAAAATTAAGTCATTGAATGAGGCAATTGAAAAATCGGATGTTTTCATTGGTTTATCTAAAGGGGGAATACTTAAAAAGGAAATGCTTCTTAAAATGAATATAAATCCTATTGTTTTTGCAATGGCTAATCCCGACCCTGAAATTAGTTATGAATTAGCTTGTAGAACAAGAAGTGATATAATAATGGCCACAGGAAGGTCAGATCATCCCAATCAGGTAAATAATGTTTTAGGATTTCCCTTTATTTTCAGAGGAGCTTTAGATGTAAGAGCAACAAAAATTAATGAAGAAATGAAAATGGCGGCTGTAGAGGCAATTGCCGATTTAGCAAAAAAAAATGTTCCCGAACAGGTAAATATAGCATATAATAAAAGAAAACTTTCCTTTGGTAAGGACTATATTATTCCCAAGCCATTCGATCCAAGATTGATTGAAGAAATACCTTTGGCTGTAGCCAAGGCAGCAATAAAATCTGGTGTTGCAACAAAAAAAATTAAAGATTGGGAAAAGTATAGAATAGAACTCTCTGAGAGAATAGGAAGTAATCAAAAAACTATAAGGTTAATTCATAACAGATCAAAAGAGGACCCAAAGAAAATTATTTTTGCAGAGGCAGACCAGTTAAATGTTTTAAAGGCGGCACAAATCGTTTTAGAGGAGGGAATAGGAATTCCAATATTACTTGGAAATAAGGAAAGTATAGTTAATCTAATGAGTTCAATTAATTTTCATAATAAAATTGAAATTATTGATCCTAAAAGCAATACCCAAAACGAAAAAAGAAAATATTATGCCTCGATTTTTTGGCAAGAGCAAAAAAGGAACGGGATTACTGAGTATGAGGCAAATTCAAGGTTAAGGGACAGAAACTATTTTGGTGCAATGATGGTTAAAAATGGAGATGCTGATGCTATGCTTTCAGGATACTCTAGAAGTTATCCCTCAGTTGTTAAACCGATAATTCAAATAATAGGGAAGTCCGAGGGTGTTTCAAGAATTGCTGCAGCAAATATTATGTTAACTGATAGGGGACCAATTTTTCTGTCAGACACAGCACTAAATATTAACCCTGATTCAAAGGAGTTAACTGCAATAGCAATAATGTGCTCAGGATTGGTAAAAATGTTTGGTTTTGAACCCATAATTGCTATGCTTTCTTATTCAAATTTTGGGTCCTCTAAATTTGAAGATGCTGAAAAAGTTAAAACAGCAGTAAAATACCTTCACAAGGTTAAGTCAGATCTTGTTGTTGATGGCCCAATTCAGTCTGACTTTGCACTTAATCCTGAGATGCTAAACGAAAGATTTCCTTTTTCAAGTCTTGCCAAAAAAAAAGTAAATACTCTAGTTTTTCCAAATTTAGACTCAGCAAATATCTCATATAAACTAATGAAAGAACTAAATAATAATTCATCTATTGGCCCAGTTTTATTAGGCCTCTCTTATCCTGTTCATGTCATCCAATTGGAGGCTAGTGTAGAAGAAATAGTTAATATGGCTGCAATTGCAGTAATTGATGCCCAAAAAAAAAATAAATAAATTTTATGATAACACATGTAAAAGGCAAACTGGTAGAAAAAAATCCAACTTATGTGGTTGTTGAATGTTCAGGTATCGGATATCATATTAATATTTCTTTGACAACATATGATCAAATTAAAGATGAGGAGAATATTTTTCTATATACCCATCTGCAAATTAAAGAAGATTCTCACTCCCTATTTGGATTTTTTGAAATCGGTGAACGATCAATATTTAAATTATTAATATCTGTCTCAGGAATTGGCCCATCAGTTGCTAGAACAATGTTATCGTCTTTAAGTTCAAACGAGATAAAAAATGCGATTTTATCAAATGATATTGAAAAGATTAAATCTATTAAGGGAATTGGGTTAAAAACTGCTCAGAGATTAATCATTGAATTAAAAGATAAGATTTTAAATATTCAAATATCTGATGAATTAAAGCCAACAAAAAACAATACAATTAAAGAAGAAACGTTATCAGCATTAGATGTCCTTGGTTATTCAAGGAAACAATCTGAAAAATTAGTTGATAACATAATTCAAAGCCAGCCTAGTATATCAACTGAGGAAATTATTAGGTTAGCATTGAATAAACTTTAATAGTATTGTTGAGATTTTTTATAAAATATTTTATTTTATTAGAGTTATTCCTAACGATTTTTTGGAACAACAAATTGCATTCTCAAATAAACGATGATTTTGAAAATTTAGGTAAAATTAAATTACCTCAATCATCAAGTGTAAAATCAAACTACGTTTATGATTCAAAAAATAATATTTATATATATTCAAAAACTATAGACAATTATCCAATTAATACACCACTAGTTCTCAAACCAGATGAGTTTGAGTATTTAATTATTAAGGAGAATATTAAAAAAAATTTTAAAGAAAAAATCAAACTTTTATATCAAAGCGATGGAGACATAAAAGAAATTCAAAAAAATTTATTGCCAGAATTATATGTTAATTCAGATTTTTTTCAATCAATTTTTGGAAGTAATGTAATCGATATCAAACCACAGGGATCAATTGGAATAGATATTGGAGCTAAATTTCAAAAAACTGACAACCCTAGTTTTTCTCCAAGAAACAGAAAAAATTTCGCCTTTGACTTCGATCAAAGAATAAATTTAGGTTTAATAGGTGACATCGGAGAAAGGTTTAAAATAACAGCAAATTATGATACAGAGTCAACATTTGATTTTCAAAATTTAATTCGTTTAGAATTTAACCCCCCAAGATTAAAAAAAATTGATAATTATATTCCAGGTCAAATAAGTGAAAAAATTCAAAACTCAAGGGAAATTTATGATAATATTAATAGAAATAAAAATAATTTTTTAAACTATAAAGATCAATTAAGTGATTATTTAGAATTGCCCATATCAGAGGATGCAATTATTCAAAATATTGACATTGGAAATATAAATATGCCCATTAATAGTTCACTTATTTCTGGGGCTCAAAGTCTTATGGGAGTTAAAACTCAGTTAAAGTTTGGTAAAACAAATATCACAGCTGTTTTTGCTGAACAAAGATCTCAATCACAATCTTTAGTAGCTCAAGGTGACGGAACCTTACAAAATTTTTCAGTTTATGCCCTGGATTATGAGGAAAATAGACATTTTTTTTTAGCTCACTATTTTAGAAACAATTATGATGATTTTTTAAAAAATTATCCATATGTAAGTTCTCCAATTAATATAACTAGAGTTGAAGTTTGGGTTACAAATAGGCAATTACAAACAAGTAATGTTAGAAATCTAGTTGCTATTCAAGATTTAGGGGAAAGAGATATAAATAACACTAGATTAGGTTCAGTTGATCAAAGTTTTTTTAAAAATGATTTTAATGAAAATATCCCTTCAAATGACGCTAATTTTCTCGACCCAAAATCAATTGATAATGGATCCATTCTTAATGAAAAAATAAGAGATGTATCAAAAATATCCGAGGGATTTGGAAGACTTGATGAAAAGGTTATTGAAGGAATAGATTATGCAATTCTTGAAAGTGCCCGAAAATTGGAACCTAATGAGTACTACTTAAACAAACAACTGGGTTATATATCTTTAAACCAAAAGTTAAGTAATGACGAAATATTAGGAATTTCTTTTCAATACACATACAAAGGTAATGTTTATCAAGTTGGAGAATTTGCAAATGGAGGAGTTATGAGCACAGAAATAACATTTGATGAAGATATAAAAACTCAAGAATCGAAAAGTTTAGTGATTAAATTATTAAAAAGCAGCTTAACTAATGTTAACCAACCTGTATGGGATTTAATGATGAAAAATATATACAACATAGGTGCATTTGATCTATCTGATGAAAATTTTAAGTTAAACATTTTATATACGAACCCAACTCCACTTAATTTTTTAAAACCAATAAATGAATCAATTTGGCCAAATAATTTAAAAAACAAAACTTTATTAAATAAATTTAATTTAGATAGACTAGATAATGTTGATGATTATCAAGAAAATGGTGATGGATTCTTTGACTATGTGCCAGGAATAACAATTAATGAGAGATATGGTAGGATAATTTTTCCAAGTGTTGAACCTTTTGGGGAATATTTATTTAAACTTTTAACTAATCCTAAAAATAATTCTGAAAATTATGAAATACCTGAATCATATAATGAAAATCAAAAAAATTACGTTTTTAGAGAAATGTATATTTCTACTAAGGCAGCAGCTTTGGAATTTAACGAAAAAAATAAGTTTGAGTTAAAGGGAAGTTATAAATCAAAAGGAGGAGATGGAATTTCTTTGGGTGCATTCAATATACCCAAAGGTTCAGTTAAAGTAATGGCTGGAGGAAGACTTCTTTCTGAGGGAATAGACTACACTGTTAACTATCAAATTGGAAGATTGAGGATTCTTGATCCAAGCATAAATGCATCTAATATACCGTTAAAAATTACAGTTGAAAATAATTCAGTTTTTGGACAACAAAATAAAAGATTTTCAGGCTTTGATTTAATACATAGATTTAATGAAAATTTATTAATTGGCGGGAACGTAATTAATTTGAGTGAAAATCCTTTAACTCAAAAAGCTAACTATGGATCGGAACCAGTAAATAATACTATGATTGGATTTAATGCAAATTTTTCAAGAGAAGTTCCAATTTTAACAAGATTAATAAACAAATTACCAATGATTGATTCTGAGGTACCCTCATTGTTTTCATTTAATGGAGAGGTAGCAACTTTGATTTCAAAAAATCCAAAGAATACAGAATTAAATGGCCTGTCAACTATTTATATTGATGATTTTGAAGGAGCTCAAACAAGTATAGATATTAAGAGCCCATTCTCTTGGTATCTTTCAAGTATTCCAAAATTTGGTTTTTTAGGGGCAGAGGCAAAAAAAAATGATATCACAGGTGGATTTAACCGAGCTTTAATTTCATGGTATACAATTGATCCAATTTTTTATTCAAATCAACTTAGACCAACAGGTATAAATAATCAGGATATTTCTTTGAATACTACAAGACGGATATTTATAAATGAAATCTTTCCTGAACAAGATTTGATTCAAGGTCAATCAACTGTTCAATCAACTCTTGATTTGGCTTATTTTCCAAATGAAAAAGGCCCTTATAACAACAATTTAATTAATGATTTCAAACAAAATCCCAAAAATAATTGGGCTGGTATTATGAGACCTATAAATTCTACTAATTTTGAACAGACAAATGTTGAGTTTATTGAATTTTGGTTATTGGACACATTTTCAGATGTAAATTCCACTGTAAATGACCTTGGATTTCTCTACTTTCATTTAGGTAATATTTCAGAGGATATTTTAAAAGATGGAAGAAAACAATATGAAAATGGATTACCAGTTAATGAATCAATAGAAAATATAAAATTTTCTAACTGGGGAAAAACACCCTCAACTCAATCCCTATTGTATGCATTTAATACTATTGAGAGTGATAGATTAAAACAGGATGTTGGACTTGATGGATTAAATGATAATGAGGAACAAGAAATATACTTTAATGGACCTGAAAATGATCCAGCAGGAGACAATTATGAATATTTTGCTAAAGTTAGTGGTGGAATTGTTAATCGATATAAAAGATATAATGGAACTGACGGGAACTCACCGGTAACTTTTTCAAATTTAGATCGTGGAAGAACATCAGAACCTGACTCTGAGGATATTAATAAAGATCAAACTATGAACACAATTGACAGTTATTTTAGTTACAAAGTTCCTATTAATAAAAATATGACTGTAGGAAATCATCCATTTGTAAGTGATGTTAGGGAAAATGTAAATGTTGATCTTCCAAATGGAGAAAAAATTAATACTAGGTGGATTCAATTTAAAGTACCTATTGACAGGTCATTTTACGAGGGCACGAATTTCGAAAGTTATTTTGACAATATAAACAATATTCAGGATTTAAGATCTATAAGGTTTATAAGGATGTTACTTAATGATTTTGAGAAACCTATTGTTTTAAGATTTGGAACATTAGAGTTGGTTAGGGGGGACTGGAGAAGATATAATAAACAACTTAATAGTGATATTTTACAAAATAATTCAACAACAATTGATGTAAGTACTGTGAATATTTTGGAAAACGAGAACAGAATTCCTGTAAATTATGTACTTCCACCTGACATTGTTAGGGAAAAAATAAATAGTAATAACACAGTAATCCGACAAAATGAACAATCATTGTCTGTAAAATTTTGCAATTTAAAACCTATGGATTCTAGAGGTATATATAAAAATCTAGAGATTGATTTGAGACAGTACAAAAAATTAAAAATGTATATACATGCTGAATCTGTTAAAGGAAAAAAGAAACTTCCAGGAGACGAAACTAGTGATAATTTTGATAAAAGAGTGGTAGCATTTATTCGTCTTGGATCAGATTTAAATGAAAATTATTATCAAATTGAAGTTCCCTTAAAACCAACATCATATGGAACAGAAAGTTCAAATAAATTTTCCTCTGAAGAGGTATGGATTCCTGAATCTAATTCGATAGACATTGATATTTCAAAATTAAGGGAAATGAAATCAAAAATAATAGGATTAAGTTTTGACCAAGCCTCATATTTTGACGAAGATATTAATCCTATTAACGAATTTTTTCCAATAAGTAATTTACCAGGTTTTAAAAAGTATAAATTATCGATTAAAGGAAACCCCTCATTAGGATCAATTAAGAACCTGATGATTGGTATTAAAAACCCTTCAAAAGTCAGTGGTGATGAGCTTTGTGGAGAAGTTTGGTTTAATGAACTAAGAATTGCTGGTATAGACTCAAAGGGAGGGTGGGCTGCAGTAGGTTCTTTAAATGGAAATTTGGCAGATTTAGCCAATTTTTCATTAACAGGAAAATTTTCAACTATTGGTTTTGGTTCAATAGATCAGACACCAAATCAAAGAAATCGTGAGGATAATAAACAATATGATTTTGTAACAAATTTAGATCTCGGAAGATTTTTACCAGAAAAGTGGGGAGTTACAATACCATTTAATTATAATATTGGGAAAACAACAATAAAACCAGAGTACGATCCTTTGTATGACGATATATTATTGTCTGATAGATTAGATTCAGCCATAAGAAAAAGTCAGAAAGATTCAATAAATAATCAATCAAATAATTACACTCAAAGAAAAAGTATAAATTTCATTGGAGTTAGGAAAACTAAAAATAGATCAAAAAGTAAATTTTATGATATTGAAAATTTTAATTTTTCCTACTCATATAATGAATTAAACCACTCAGATTTTGAAATGGAAAAACAAATACGAAAAAATGTATTTTTAAATTCAAATTATTCTCACTCTTTCTCACCTTTTGAACTTTCTCCGTTTTTTAATAATGAATTTTTAAAAAACTCAAATAAATTAAGATTTATTAAAGAATTGAATTTTAATTTTTTACCATCCAATATAACTTTCAGTCATAAAATTGATAGGTTATTAAATAAACAAAAATTTAGAGAAGCATATTATGATGGAATAGATACCAAAGATTTTATTCAATTACCTGAATTACAGCAAAGAAACTATTACAGTGATTTCAACTATTCTATTACACATAATATTACAAGATCAATGAGATTAAATTTTACTTCAACTACAAAAAGTATTGTCAAAAATTATTTTAGATTAAACGAAAATAATTCGAAATCAATAAATTTCAGTCAGGATATCTGGGGTGGTTTTTTTGATTCAGGTGATCCAAATTCTCATTTTCAGTCAGTTAGGATTAATTACAATTTGCCACTAGGATATTTCCCAATTTTAAGTTTTATTGATTCTAATTATTCATATTCGGGAAATTTTTCATGGGACAGTGGATCAAATATTTTGGATAATGTAGTTTCTTCAGATGGTAGGGTTTTAGGATCTATTAATACGATTCAAAATTCAAATTCTAAAGTACTTAACGGTTCATTATCGTTGGAAAAATTGTTTAAAAATTTGGGCATTAAATTTGAATCAAAAAATAAGTCGTTTATTAATTCACTTGTAAAATCTTTAAGTAATATAAAAAGAGTTCAATTTTCTTATTCAGAGAATAATGGAAGTGTTTTACCAGGTTATACACAAAATATAGGTCATTTAGGGACTGTTAAACCCACTTTAGCATACACCTTTGGTGATCAAGCAGATATTAGATATGAAATTGCAAAAAAAGGTTGGTTGACTGATTTTCCCGATTTTAATCAAGTTTACTCTCAAATTAGTAATAATCAATTCAAAATCAATAGCCAAATAAATTTTAAATTCGGATTGATTGTTGATATTAATTTAAATAAAGATTACTCATATAATTATTCTGAAAACTTCATAGTTCAAGACGGAAATTATAATAAATTAAATTTTATAAAATATGGTAATTTTGGAGTATCAACAATTCTAATAAGAACCGCTTTCAATAAAAATAATATAACCTCTAACTCAATTTTTGAAAAATTTAAACAAAATAGAGTTATAATGTCAAAAAAATTAGCTTACATAAATGGCGTTGATATCAACAATTATGATTTAGATGGATATTACAATGGATATGGTAGAGGACACCAGTCTGTTATAATCCCCTCTTTTTTAGCTGCTTATTCTGGTCAATCACCACTTAAAACTGCATTAAATCCAACACAAAAATCACCTTTGCCAAACTGGAATTTGAAGTATTCCGGACTTATGAAAAATAAGACATTTAAAAAAATTTTTAATAGATTCTCAATTTCACACGGATACAGGTCTAGTTTTACTATAAATAACTTTCAAAATAATTTAGATTATGATTCCACAAATCCATATTTAAGGGATGATGCTGGTAATTTTCTCGTACAAACATTGTATGGGAATTTAAACTTAGTTGAACAGTTTAATCCTTTATTTAAATTAGATTTTGAATTAAAAAATTCATTTAAATTTTTGGCAGAGTTTATAAAAGATAGAGCTTTATCTTTAAGTTTAGATAATAATATTTTAACAGAATCTTTTGGTGAGGAATTTGTTTTTGGATTAGGATATAGAATTAAAGATTTATCTTTTAGAACTAATTTAGCTGGTAGAAGGACCACTCTAAAGGGTGATTTAAATTTCAAGGCAGATGTATCATACAGAAATAATTTAACTGTACTTAGAAATTTAGATATTGAAAACAATCAGGTTACGGCTGGTCAATCAATTTGGTCCATTAAGGTTTCTGCAGATTATGATTTATCTAGAAATTTAACTGCTTTATTCTTTTATGATCATAATTTCTCAAAATTTGCTATTTCCTCAGCATTCCCCCAAACAAGTATTAGATCTGGAATTACAATTAGATACAATTTTGGAAATTAAATAAATTATCTATATTAGAATTAATTTAAAAAAAATGAACATACCTGAAAATTTAAAATATACAAAGGATCATGAGTGGATATCAATAGAGGGAGATATTGCCACTGTAGGAATAACTGATTACGCTCAAAGTGAGTTAGGAGATATAGTTTATGTAGAAGTGGAATCATTAAACAAAAAATTAGTTAAAGAAGAAATTTTTGGAAGTGTAGAAGCAGTTAAAACTGTTTCTGATCTATTTATGCCTGTATCAGGAGAAGTAATCGAATTTAATGATGACCTAAATAACAATCCTGAGACTGTAAATAATGATCCTTATAAAAAAGGATGGATAATAAAAGTTAGAATTTCGTCAGACAATGAAATAAATGAATTATTAAATTCAGATGATTATAAAAAAATTATCTGATATAAGATTTTTTTATACAATATTAGTATTTTCAGACCTACTTTTTATAACATACTTATCTTTAGAAAAATTTAATGTAACAAATAAGACGGTTAAGTTTACTCAAAACTTATTTGATATTGAAATATTAAGTCACATTTTTTTTTATTTTTCTCTAAGTTACTTGTTAAATAAATCACTAGAAATTGACTTTAATGTGATTAAATCAAAATCATTTGCTATAATATTTTCTTTAAGCTATGGTATTATTATTGAAATAACTCAATACTTTTTTTTGGATTACAGATCATTTGAGATAGTTGACATTTTATCTAATTTTTTTGGTATATTTATTTTTAGTCTTATTAAAAAATAATTTTTTAATTATAATAATGTTTTTTTAAATTAGCCTAAAATTAATCCATGCAGCCGAAAAAAAATCCGAAGGTAGATTTGACTAGAAATAGCAGTTTATATTTTGCTATTGGATTGGCTCTTGTACTTTTCATTATTTGGAGAGGAATAGAATGGAAATCATATGACAAGAATGCTTACTTATACGAGTCTCTTGTTGTGGACGACGATGATGATGAAGAAATACCAATTACTGAACAAATTAAAACACCGCCCCCACCTCCGCCTCCACCAGCACCTGAGGTAATTGAAGTCGTAGAAGATGAGGAGGAAATTGAGGAAACTGTTATTGAATCAACAGAAACTGACCAAGAAGAAATTGTTGAAGTTGAGGTTTTAGAAGAAGAATTTGAAGATGTGGACGTCCCATTTGCAATAATTGAGGATGTTCCAATATATCCAGGTTGTGAAAATGTCCCTAAATCAAAGAGAAGAGATTGTTTTCAAGAGCAAATCAATAAGCATATTAGAAAAAATTTTAGATATCCTGAAATTGCACAAGAAATGGGTATTCAGGGTAGAGTATTTGTAAGCTTCATAATTTCGAAAGATGGAACCATTTCTAATATTAGAAAAAGGGGTCCTGATAAAAACTTGGAAAGAGAAGCAGAAAGAATAATTTCCAAATTACCAAAAATGACCCCAGGAAAGCAAAGAGGGAGAGCAGTAAGGGTACCTTTCAGTATACCTATTACATTTAGGTTACAATAAGTTTTTTTT
>TARA_B100000963_G_scaffold341991_1_pt1 | contig 127388 bp, 106 predicted proteins | sample TARA_B100000963 | Tara Oceans TARA_B100000963 (sample SAMEA2622097) | marine metagenome | biome: marine biome (ENVO:00000447); feature: surface water layer (ENVO:00002042); material: "saline water (ENVO:00002010), including plankton (ENVO:xxxxxxxx)" | depth 5 m | reverse complement strand
CCATTGCTGTTATTATCCGTAACTGATGCTACCTTCGTCGCTTCAATTGACGTGGATGTAGTCATAGAGACTGTAGTAGGATCATTTAAAGTATTTCCATCACTATCATCGCCATCATCACTTATATCTGTAACATCATTAGTGTTTCCAGGGCTGCTTCCAGTAGCTGATACTACATTTGAAATACTACCACTGTCAACAGCTTGTTGATTAATTATAATTGTAGCACTATATGTGGCAGTCTCGTTTACAGTAAGTGTCCCTTGAGATGAGCCTGCGCTTGAAGAAACATAAGTGGGTGTAGATATTAAACTCAAAGGATTTCCATTTCCATCAGTTGGGGTATCTTGAATTGTGATTCCCTTAATTATAACATTTCCTTTATTTTGAACTGCTATATTGTAAACTAGTGCATCACCAAGATCAGCTATTCCATTTGAGTTGTTGTCAGTAAGGGTTGATGTTTTTGTAACTTCTAAAACAGGTAAAAGAGAAATGCCAACAACAGTTGGATCATCAATTGTATTTCCATCAGTATCATCAGCATCGTCACTAACATCAGTAACATCATTAGTATTTCCAGGGGAGCTACCAGTTACTAATACTGAGTTTTTAATCCCTCCTGTCTGCGCTGCAGCCTGTTGTATTACATAAGCTGCAGAGTATGTGGCTATCTCATTAGGTTTAAGAGTGCCTGCTGAAGAGCCCTGACTGGCTGAGACAAAACTAGGGCCATTGGAAAGTGTGAGTGCACCACCATTATTGTCAGTCAAAGTATCTGATACTACTATTGATGTGATTGAGGCAGTTCCTGTGTTGGTTATTTTAATAACATAATTGATTGTATCCCCTGCTCCTGTTATACCATCTCCATTATCAAATATTGAAGATACTTTAGTTACATTAATACTACCCCCAGCAGTTACTTGAACCTCTGTAACATCATCTGTTGTATTTCCATCTGTATCATCACCATCATCAGAGGTGTCGGTTACGTTATTGCTTTGACCAGGGCTGCTTGCTGTTGCTAAAACAGAGTTTTTAACAGTGCCAGCATTGATTGCCTGAGAATTTATTGTAAAAAATGCATGGTAATATGCCGTTTCCTCAAGATTTAAATTACCAACAGTTGAGGATTGTGTGGCAGAAACAAAATATGGACCATTTGTCAGACTCAGTGCAGAGTCATTTTTATCAACTAGAGTATCTACAAATGTTAAACTTGAAAGGTTGGTGTTTCCAGTGTTTTCAATTGATATAATAAACTTGATTGAATCACCAATATCAGTCTGACCACTTCCGTTTGAGTCACTTAAAATAGCAGTTTTGGTAACCTCAATAGATGGTGTTGGCTCCATAATGGTTACTGTTGGATCGTCTGTTGTATTTCCATCTGTATCATCACCATTATCGGAGGTATCACTAACGTTTCCAGTTAGTCCTCCAGCATTTGCCGTCACAGTAGCTGTGTTGCTTATTCTCTCAGCAGCAAATGCAGTAGCATTAATAGTGAATAAACCAATATATGTTGCAAACTCACCAACTTTTAATGATCCAACAGGAGAGCCATTGCTCGTACTAAGCCTTGTGGGGGTAGCATCTAAATTGAGCTGTGCTCCTAGTGAAGTTGTTATTTTATCCTCTATTGAAATGCCTGATATGGATGTATTTCCTGTATTTGAAACTGTTATTGTGTAAGTGATAATATCTCCTATGTCTACCTTTGAATTAGAATTTGTATCATTAACAGTTGCGGTTTTTGTAACTTCTATGGTAGGGCTAGCCTCTATTGCTGTAAATGTTGGGTCGTCAGTAGTATTACCATCTGTATCATCTCCATCATCCGAGGTGTCGCTAACTGTGGAACCTCTAGCAGTTGTTGATGATACAATAAGGGTGTTGGATACTCCTCCTGAATTCACTGCGTCTTGTGATATATTGAAATAACCCTCTAATACTACAGTCTCTTGTGAATTTAAAATACCTACATTGTCTTTTAGCTGCGACGCATCTCGAATTGGCTTGCTATCATATGTATGAATATATGGGGTGGCTTTGTTTAGCTTTTCAAGTTGTGCGCCCCAAAATACTTGACCAAAACCTCCACTAGGAGGATGCCATCCTGCCCTACCAGCACCAGCACCAGCACTGGTTTTAAATGTATATGTATATCTTCTCCATTCAGTTGTGAGATATTGATCTTCAGTTTTATAAGCTCCACTAACCTCATTAGCAGTAAATGTTCCAGAACCATCCCAGATTACAAAATGGAAGGGGTCAGTGAATGGTCCATTCACAGCTTTTGCATAAACAGATATTGTATACTCAGTGTCAGCATCAAATGTGATATTTTGCCAAACAAAAGAATTATTGTTTATAGCCCATATCTTTGACCCTCTTAAACCAACAACAGCAGTTGCATCACCTTGTTGAGAGGTAACCCCAAAACCTGTATTTGGAAATACAGTCTGTGTATTTGCATCAAAAGTACTACCTGAAGGATTTCCATAATAATATGGTATTCCTTTTGGTATAGAAATACATTCTGGATCACTACAATTTCTGGTTCCATTAGCAGCTGTTCCATTTTCATTCCATGCATTATCAGAGTCATCAATTGCATTTGACCTAGCAAATAAGTTTTGAGATTCAGGAATGGTTAAAATATTATTTGCTATATTAGAGCCACTGTTATTAAGTAAGTTATCAGTAAAAGTTAAAGTATTGATTGATGTATTCCCCTTATTTTTAATAGTAAATGTATATTGTATCTGATCACCTAAATTCGTTTTACCATTCTGATCTAAATCATTTACTTTAGCAGTTTTAGTTACATCCAATTCTTTAACTTCAGGTATATCTAAAATATGAGGGTCATCCACTGTGTTTCCATCAGTATCATCTCCATCATCTGATGTATCTGACACATTGTTTGAAAGTCCATAGGTACTTCCAATCACTACCATTGAATTTGAGACTAAACCACTGTCAACTGTTTGTTGTGTTAACACATAATTGGCTGTATAAGTAACTACTTCCGATAATTCAAGTGTTCCTGTAGTAGAGCCTAAAGAGGCTGATACAAGCGTTAGGCTGTTTGCTAGAGATAACGCAACTCCCTTCCCATCTACCATTGTATCATTAAATGTCAAGTTTGTAATTTTTATATTACCAGTATTACTAACAACAAAAGTGTATGTTATAATATCTCCAGGGCCAAGGATGCCATCTCCGTCATCTGCAGTCTTAGTTCCTGTTTTAGTAACCTCAAAGCTTGGCAAGGGGGCTAAATCAACTCTAGTCTCGTCATCTTCTGTTTCTCCATCAGTATCATCTCCATCGTCTGCAGTGTCAGAAACATTATTTGTCTGGCCATATGTGCTAGCAGTAACAGATACCACATTACTAATAAATGCTGTTCCTCCAGAAGAACCACTAATGGTGTAGGTTGCTGTATATGTTTCTGTCTCGTATGGTCTAATCACTCCAGGCACAGAACCAAGACTGGCTAGATTAATAATTGCACCTCCCATACCCGCGTGATTTTCACAGTAATAGAATAATGATGGGGTTGAATCCACTATTTTAATTTCAGTATACGCCCCGCTATTTCCAGGTGTTCCTGTTGAGGTTACATTTGTAGAATAAGCCGACCCTCCATTGTGTGTTCCATCATTTTGTGTACTTAGTTTAAGTGGGTGTCCTGAATTCGATCCATTTGTCTGAATAAACCTGTAGGTGTAACCTCTTTGAAAAATAATATCTTTTGATTCAATCCCGTTTATATAAAATTTATTGCCTCCACCTATTCCTGCTGCAACAGTTACGTTTAACTCTCTAATAGTGGGGCTCAGTGTTTTTGATGTGTATGTAGGCCCAACCAAAGAGCTTGTAATATTTAGCCCGTCCCCATCTCTTAAATATTCGTTAAATGTAGGTGAGCTAACTGTCACATTCCCTTTATTCTCAACTGTTATTTTATATGTAATGATATCACCAGTGTCATTAACACCGTTTCCATTTACATCTGATACTGTTGCTGTTTTTGTAGCTTCAATCTGAGGATTTGAATTAAGCACTGTGTTTGTGGGATCTTTATTTTCATCAGTGTCAATCCAGAACCACCCACCCCCAGGTTCAGCATAGTCACATGAGTTCACATCTTGATATAAACCAACCCACGAATAGCCGGTAGAACTTGTAGTTAAATTATCTTTGATTGATATCAAGTAATTATGTTCGTCAGTTGAGTTGATAACAACCAAATTACCTCCAGCAGACTCAGCCTTAATTTTTGAACTAATCCAATTAGTCTTAATTTGAGACAAATAGTAGTAAGAAGTTCCATATGTCCCAGCATAAGTGTAACCAGTTGGGGTGGAAGCACCTGATTTCATTTCTAAAATATGATTATACTCATAGTAATACTCAAAATCCATTAGTTTTCCCTCTGACCTTCTAAAAAGACCATAGTTGCGATTCCCCCCACTATTGCTTGGAACTCCCGATCCTAGCCAATAGCTCGATACATTATCCGATGATCCGCATGCCCTTGAATCAGACGTGTTAGTTACAGTATTACTAAAATAATTTGCAGTAACTGAGACTATATTTGACAAAAGACCCTTGTCAAGATTATCTTGAGTTATCGTATAAGAGGTAGTGTAGGTTAACTCTTCAAAGGGTTTTAATGTTGTAGTTGCAATAGTTGTAGTTTCAGTTACCAGACCAGAGTTTGAGAGCTTAGAGCCATCTGCCCAATAAAAGCCTCCTCTTGGATGAAGATAGTCGGGAGCGCTGTGGTTTTGGTAAAGCCCGATCCACCAATGGTTATTACTTCTTGAAGTAAAAGTTGATTGCAAAGAGTATATCCATTTAAGCTCCTCAATTGAATCTATAATCAACATATTACTATGAGGTGTTCGGAATCTATTTAATTGATTACTCCAAGTTGTAGAGTTATCACTCATATAATAATAGTTTCCATTATATGTTCCAATCAATGTGGCATTATAAGTACCATAAGAGGTAGTGAATGTAGTTGTGGCAACTGATGATTTAATAATTGCATAATGATTATTCCAGTAATATCTATTATCATTTATAAAAGGAACAGTGGCATTGAATTGTATTGAAATCGACTGGTAGTTAGTACTAGACTGCGCTGGATAATATGTTCCACCCCAAAACTCGTCAGTATTAAGATTTTTTCCGGGAACAAACTTATATGTTGAAGAGTAAGTAGGGCTAATATTTAATGACATTGTAGTACTCGCTGCATCTGATAAAATATCCTCAAGTACTAAACCAGATAGATTTACATTTCCACCATTTTTTACTTTAATAGTATATGTTATAATGTCCTCAACACCAACTTCACCATCACCATTATCAGTTACAGATGCGTTTTTTGTTACCTCTAAAACTTGTACTCTATCAAAGTTTACTATAGTAGGGTCATCCTCAATATTACCATCCGTATCGTCTCCATCATCTGATGTATCAGAAACCTGAGCTGATGTATCGTTAACTATTGCTGTATTGGATAATCCTCCCGAATCAAAATCTGACTGAGTAATAGGACGAGTAATATTAATATCTATGTCTTGCCCATTTGCTAGAATAGAAAAAGGTTCCCTGGATGGGGTATTTACAAGTTTACCATCCACACCAATCCATCCTCCATTTGGTTCAGAATAATCGGATCTATTTAAGTCTTGATATACACCAATACGAAACCATTGATTTGCAAGAGATGTATTTAGTTGTGCTCCAATAAAATCATACTCTTCTTTTGTATTTGGTACAAACAAATACCCCCCTGCATTTTCGGCTTGATTTTTACTGTCCTGCCAATTCTGAGAATTATTTTCATAAAAATATGTATGCCCATCAAACTCTCCTAAATATACATCGTATGGAGAGGGTGTAGGTGAGACAACACTGCTGAACTCAACTACATGTCGATAACTGGTATTGGCATTAGTATCATTAAGATAAGGATTAGTAGAAGAATACATCGCACCATAATGTTCATTACTACTACCATTACTAGGTTCATTATAACCCCATTTTACATAGCTGAAGTCAGAAAAAAATTGATCTGGTCTTTTCATTGGAGCGCTATTAGAGTAAGTATAAATGTATGGAGACGGTGTTGATCCCTTTTCAAGTTGAGCTCCCCACATCATTTGACCATAATTTTCATTATAACCTGGTGCAAAACCAATACGTGATTGACCAGAAAGGGACGATGGGGTTGTAAATGTATATGATACTCTCTTCCAAGGATCACTGGACGTATAATTATAGTAGGAATTAGTTTCAGGAGTTGTATAACCAGGGGATATCTCCACATCCATTCCATCGTGTTTTACTACCATATGAAAAGGGTCATCCCAATAAATACCGCTGCTATTACTTGTTACCCTTGTTATCCATATTGAAATAGTATATTTTGTTGAGGGCTCAAGAGTTATAAGTTGATAAAAATAGTTTTGTTTTCTTAGGGCTATATCCGTTGTGTTTGCATATGAAGAGTTACCAGCTACTCTATGAGATTCTAACCTGTCTTCGCCAGGATTATATTGACCTAAGGGTGTAGTTCCAAGCCCCCATTCTGTAAAAAAGTTATCCAAATTACCATGAGATTGACCAGTATTTGGGCCCAAATAATATTGTATGTCTCGAGGGGACCAATTTTGCCAATTGTAATCAAGATTACTATATCCATTTTCAGTATACCAATAAGTGTTATTATTAATTCTTAAATAATTTGAATATCTAAATAAGTTAATTTTGCCCTCAACTGTCATTGAACTGGTATTAGTTACCTGCAGCTGATTTCCAGATAAATCTGATAATGTATCAGTAACAGATAATGATGACAGGCCCACATTTCCAGTATTTGAAACATTCAGCGAGTAAGTGATTACATCCCCTACATCATTTAATCCATTTCTATTTGTATCATTTATTGAGAATGTTTTTGTTAATTTAATACCAGCGGTATTGCTGAGCAACGTTTCAGTTGGATCATCAACAACATTCCCATCAGTATCATCATTATCATCAGAAGTTTCAGTTACAATTCCTGATATCCCTCCAGGTGTAGTAAATGATCCTATAAAATCAACACTGTTTAATAGTTTCCCAGTTTGGTTTAATATGTCCTGGGATAGTGTTAGAGTAGTTGTGAAAGTTGCCACTGCACCAGCTGGAAGATAACTAGATCTAGGATCAAAATATCCTAGCTGTCCTGCAGGTGCAACTCCAATATTTGAAAAACTGTATATGTATCTACCAGGGCTTGACCCCTCCTCAAGCTGCATACCCCAAATGTGTTGTCCATAGCCTTGATTGTAACCTGGAGAAAACCCGACTCTTGAGTTACCAGAAACGTTAGGTAATGTAGTAAAAGTATAATGTACTCTTTCAAACCCATTTGGATTATTATTAGTAAAATATGAATTGGGTACAAAGTCTTGAGACCACTGAATTCCAGGATTAGATCCAGTTGTTCCTTGCCAAACCACAAAGGTGAAAGGATCATCCCAATAACTAACATTACTACTACTGGTTCCTCTTGCTATCCAGGCAGATACAGTGTAGGTTGTATTTGGTTTGAGCGGAACAAATTGATATTTATATGTATTTCTTTTTTGTGTACCACTACCATTAAAGTTGTTATAGATTCGAGAATGATATAGTCTTTGTTCACCTGGAGTATTATCATTATTGGGGGTAGTTCCATACCCCTCAGTTGTGAAGAAATTATTGACATCACTATAAGAAGACCCCGAATTAGTATTAAAATAGTATTCTACATTAACTGGAGCATAATCCCAGTTATTCAGACTCCCGTAAATGTAATTGTAATTAGCACTATTAGTATAATACCCCTCACGCCAAGAATATTGGTTAGGATCAATATAATTTGAATACGTAAATAAATTTGTTGCCACAGATGATAAACTAGTTGAGGAGACAGAGGTAAATTCAAGAGAAAGTGATGCAATTGATGATCCAGTCTCAGCTCTTAAATTATCTGTAACCTCAGTTAACTTTAAGGGGAGAATACCTGTATTGGTAACAGTTACTGTATAGACAACCAAATCACCTAAATCGTTAAGGCTATTACCGTTATTATCAATCACATTAAACGTTTTGATTGCATCCATACCAGGGAAATAACAGGCTACATCATAGGTGTCTTGCTGGTAATCTTTTTCTCCATTACCATCTGAGTCCAATGGGGCTGTATAACCATCGGTTCCACTTGTTACTTTCCCGTTTGAATCAACAGTAGGAGGTGCATTTGTTCCAAGCAATCCATCTAGATTGACATCAGTATAACCTGCCTCAATTGAATCATTACACCCATCATTGTCTGAGTCTAACTCAAAAGCATCAATATCTAAATCACCATCAGTGTTTGTTGGTGAGGCAGTTTGGTTTGCGTCATTAGCACCGTTGTAGTCCGTGTCAGCAAATGAGGCGTCGTTAATATCAATTCGTCCGTCATTATTAGTATCATATTGTCCAAGTCCAGCCTCTACAACATCATAAATACCGTCATTGTCAGAGTCTAAGTCTAACCCATTAACAATTCCGTCTCCATCAATATCACTAGTACAGGTTGCGTTGGCAGAGAATGAAATAGCATCAAGCTGAATAGAAGCACTTGTGCCTGCTGGTGAGTATGGTGAGAATAGAATAGCCACCCTAGTTGTTTGACTATCTGTTGTAAATGTAAAACTTCCACTTGCCCAATTTGTTCCTGGCACTGTAGTTTGAGTTGCTTGATAAGATGTTTGCATGGACTGAACCTGTAAAAATGTGCTAGCTCCACTTGCAAAATTCACATCTTTCCTTCCTCCTACTTTGTGGTAGTAATTAACAGTATATGTTTGGTTAGGATAAACTGTTTCAAAAGCTACAACCCTATCAAAATTACTTGAAGGAGTATGAGTTGACTCATTCCATGCAGCTCGATTATTACCAGGTCCTTGATTTACTAATAATTCCAAAAAGAATTGGCCTTGATAAGGGGCAAATGATACTCCATTAGCATTCTGCCCTGTTGTCCACACATCACCATCATTGTTAACAGCCGAGAAAGGAGGAAGTTTAGATGTGTTAGGGAAAGGACTGACTAGGTTATTATTACTATCATATTCATTTCCGACAACAATCGGCACAGCACCTGAATAATTTTGAAAATTATTACCATCTAAAGAGAAGGTAAGACAGAGCTCATACTGGTCAAGAATTCCATCATTATCATCATCAATATCAGTTGTATCTGGCTCACCATCATTATCAGAATCTGTTCCCAAGAGAGTGAATGTTGGGTCATCAGATGTATTACCATCAGCGTCATTACCATTGTCACTTACATCTTTAACATCTTTCTCAGACATGTCTGGATTTCTGGCCGAATTACCTGTAAATGTTATGGAATTTTCTACACCACCAGAATCAACATCAGATTGTGTAATTAGATAGGTAGCGCTATAGGTAGCTGTTTCCCCAACTATCAGATTGCCAACAGATGACGAGGCGGTGGCTGAGACAAAAGAGGGACCTGTTGTCATGGTAAGAGAATTTCCTAAAGCGTCTTTTAAAGTCTCAGCAAAAGTCAGGTTTTGTAGTACATCAGATGATGTATTAGCCACTGTTATGGTGTAAACAATTGTATCACCCACACCAATAGATCCATTACCATTGTCAGTAACTGTAGCGGTTTTTGTAACCTCAAAGGAAGGCAAGATCCCTAAGTATGATTTTGTGGGGTCATCAACAAGATTTCCATCTGTATCATCACCATCATCAGAGGTGTCACTAGCAAGAACAGTTTGACTACCACCTGGGAATATATAACTTGTTGCTACCACTGAGTTTTTAACGCCCCCACTAGGAATGTCTCCAGACACAACAGTATAGGTAGCAGTATATGTAGCTACCTCACCCGAGACTAGCTTTTGTCTTGGTGAGCCAGCAGTTGAAGAAATAAAACCAATTCTATTACTCCAACCTGAATAAGGGTCAAGCTGTCTAGCATTACCGTCAAAATCAGTTAGGTTATCTACGAGATAAATACTATTTTGTGTTACATTACCAGTGTTTTTGACTGTGATTGTATAAACAATCTTATCACCAACTGATATAAGCCCATCACCATCATTGTCCTTATTCACAAATGTTTTAACTGCTTCTAAAGATGCATCGGAAGTGATCAACGTATCTGTTGTATCATTTGCAGTATTTCCATCTGAATCATCTGCATCATCACTTACATCGTTTGTAAACTGAGTTCCTGTTAAATTACTTGCTGTAACTAAAACAGAGTTTTTTACTCCTCCATTATCAACCGCAGACTGAGAAATTGTATACGAAGCAGTATAAGTTCTAGCTTGACCAGGTCCTAATGATGCAGTTGCTGTCGTGGTTAAATTATTATTAAGGGATAATGCATTACCAGCAGCATCTACTAAAGTATCAGACAAAGTAAAAGAGGCCAATGATGAAGTACCTGAGTTTACTATTGAAACAGTATATACAATTGTATCACCAACACCTGTCTCTCCATCAGAATCGTTATCTACCACCACTGCTGTTTTAGTAACATCCATAAGTAAAGTAGGCGTTAACACATTTATTGTTGGGTCATTTGTAGTATTACCATCTGAATCGTCCCCGTCGTCAGATGTGTCTGAGACTGTCGTTGAAAAAATTGCACCTGCTGCAATAGCTGAATTACTAAGACCACCATTATCTACCGCAGATTGATCGATTGTATAGGTAGCTTTATATGTTGCTGCCTCAGCAATCTTTAAGCTATTTGAGTCAGATCCCTTATTAGCACTTAAAAAAGTGAGTGGATTGGTAAGGACTAGTGTATTTCCTTGCAAATCCTTTAGTGTATCCGTAACAGTTACTGAGTCAAGGGTTACATTACCAGTGTTTGAGACTATAATTGTATAGGCAATTTTATCTCCAACACCTGTAACGCCATCGCCATTATCAACAATTACTGATGTTTTCATAACTTCTATAGAAGGTGCAGTAGTTACAGGGCTCTCTGTAGAGTCACTTGTGATATCTCCGTCATTATCAATATTATCATCTGAAATATCAGTTACTGGTTGGTTATTGGGTGTAGTAGCTGACACTGTAGCTGAATTTTTGACACCTCCATTGTTAATATCATCCTGAACCAATAAATAATTTGCATTGTAAGTAGCAATTTCATTGGGTTTTAGTGTTCCAAAAGAAGAACCCTGATTGGCACTTGTAAAGTTTGGCCCAGTGCTTAATGTTCTTGTGGCTGCATTGCTAATAAGACTTAGTTCGTCTAGCATAATTAAATTATCAAGAGTAACATTACCCTTATTTTGAACAGTAATGATATAGTTTATCCTGTCGCCAGCTGTAAGTGTACCTGAGCTGTCATTATCAGTGTAAGTAAATGTTTTAACAGCCTCTAGCGACGGGTTCTCAGGTATTGGAACATCGGTTGGGTCGTTTAGTAAATTACCATCATCATCATCACCATCATCACTGACATCATTAACTACTGTAGAATCAGGGCCTTGTGCAGATCCAGTAGCTATATTTCTAAATCCATTGTTGTCAACAGCCAATTGGTTAACTGTAAATGATACAGTATATGTAGCTACCTCACCTTTTAAAAGTGAACCTTTAGCAGAACTTAGAGAACTAGTTTGAAATACAGGTGTAGAATTTAATGATAATGCTGAAGAAAGCAGGATTCCTTGAATAACATCGGTTACTGCAACATTGGTTAAATTTACGTTTCCAGTATTTTTAACTGTAATTGTATAATTAGCAACATCACCCACTCCAACTATTGATCCAGCTTGGTTAACAGATACTGTTTTGGTAACCTCAATTTTAGGTTGTTGGGTTAAGTTAACAAATGTTTCATCATTAGATGTGTTACCATCTGTATCAATTCCATTGTCACTCACATCTAAAACATTAGTATTTCCATCTAATGTTGTGGCACTTGCAGTTACTGAGTTAAAAACTGTTACAGATGCAACATCAGAAGAGACAATGGTATAACTTGCTGTGTAAGTAGCTATCTCCCCAGCTATAAGTGATCCTTGCGATGAACCTAGTGATGCACTATTAAAAGTTGGACCAGCAGAAAGTGATATTACAGTATTGTCTGTTGAATCACCTCTTTTAAAAATATCGGTTAGAGTTAGTGAAGAAAGACCAGTATTTCCAGTGTTTTCTACTGTTATTGTAAAAACAACCGTATCACCTGCTCCAGGAAGACTGTCACCACTTGTATCAACCAAAACACCTGTTTTTGTTGTTTCAATAGATGCGGTGGCAGCAAAATTTGTAACAGTGGAATCATTCGTAGTATTACCATCCAAATCATTGCCATCATCACTTTGATCTGTTACATCATTAGTATTACCTGGACTACTTGCAGTTACAATTGCAGTATTGGAAACTAAACCTGTGCCAACTGTTGGAACAGTGATAGTATAACTTGAAGTAAATGTGATTGTTTGATTAACAGCCAATGAGCTTCCAGATGGGCCTTGAACTCCATTATTCAAAGTCAAACTACCTCCTACACCATCTTTTATAATTTCACTAACTGTAACGTTAGTGAGATTAATCTGACCAGTATTTTTAACATTAATAGTGTAATTGATTATATCACCTGCTCCAAGAGTTCCGTCACCATTGTCAGTAACTAAAAATGTTTTTGTGACATCCAATGATTTTTGAAGACTTAACGTTGTTATGGTAGGATCATTTTCTGTATTTCCATCTGAATCATCACCGTCATCAGAGGTATCTGTAACGTTATTACTTTGACCAGGACTACTAGCTGTGGCTAAAACAGTATTGGAGACGCTTCCTGTATTAGCAGTATTCACTGTTATAAGATAGGAGGCAGAGAATGTCGCAATTTCACCTACTGTAAGAGTGCCTTGAGATGATCCCGCACTATTTGAAATGAAAGTCGGCCCGCCAGTTAAAGATAAAGATCCTCCGTTTCCATCAACAAGAGTATCAGTTAAATTTAAACCACCTAAAGTAACATTTCCGTTGTTTAAAACAGTTATAGAGTAATTTATTGTATCACCTGGGTCATTTACACCATTACCATTAACATCATTAACACTAAATACTTTTGTGACTTCAAGCGAAGGTGATGCCGTAATTGATGTTTCAGTGCAATCATTTGTAGTATTACCATCAGTATCATCCCCGTCATCAGCAATATCTGTTACCGTTGCTCCAGATACTTCACTAACTGCAGAAATAGTTAAACAGTTGTTTAATCCACCACTATCAACATCATCCTGATCAATAATATAAACAGCCTTGTACTCCGCTGTTTCACCAACCAACAAATTACCCTCAGTTGAACCTTGATCTGAAACAACAAAAGGAGTCCCAGGCGGAGTAACACCAGGTTCAATCAAGACAAGAGTTACATTGTTATTATTTTTTAAAACATCTGCAAGAACAGCTGTCTTTAATGTTTGGTTACCGGTATTTTTTACTTTAATAATATATTCCATTCTATCACCCAACCCAACAGCACCGTTCCCATCGTTGTCTACATAATTTTCCAGCTTGGTTCCCTCCACACCAGCTATAGCCTCTCCAATTGTGATAACATTTGGATCATTTAAAGTATTACCATCAGTATCATCTCCATTATCTCCCAAGTCTGAAGTACCAACGCCTCCAAGCGTCTGACCAGTTGAAGTAACGGTAAGACTAACACCACCAGCTGAAACTCCCGAAGCAATAAATGTGTATGTGGCCGTATAAGTAGCAACCTCACCAACTAAAAGTGTTCCCTCTGCTGATGAGGAAGTTGAAGAATTAAAAACAGGAGAGTTTGTAAGTGATAAACTAGCACCATTTAGTCCCTTTAAAGTTGATGTTACAGCGACTGAGCTGAGCTGAATATTACCAGTGTTTTTAACTTTGATTGTAAAAGTAACCTTGTCATTAAGACTAACAAGATTATTTCCATCATCGTAAGTTAAGTTAGAAAAAGTAGTTACTTCAAGTTCAGGTGTCTGAGCAGATAAGAAGTTTAACGAACACAATAAAAAAAGGGGCAAAAAGCCCCTAAAATTTACAAGTAAATTTTTTAAAAAATTGCATGCTATGCTATTTACAAATTTAAACCACATAAAATGGTCTAACTTTAATTATAATCATAGATTAACGCTTCTTATACATTATAAATTTAATACTTAAAGTTTTTCTATTTAAACAAAAATGATCAGATTCTAACAAAACTTATTAACATTAGTTAATAAATTATTTAAATGTGAATAAATAAAAACCTCTTTTATCTAATAAAATATGATTTTTAAAAACTAAAGTTTTATCATTAAAAACGTCAGTTAATTTTGATTTCAAAACACCTAGCTCTGAAAATCTCTCCAATGATAATTTGTATGGCAATTTATTTTTATTTAAAATAACCATATTTTTTTCAGATTCATGAATTCTAAACATGACATAAACATTATCAAAGGGTGCAAAATGAACAGTTTCACCTTGAATTATTGCTTTGCTCTTTTTTCTAAATCCAATTAGTTTTTTGAAAAATTCTTTCATTTCTAATTCTTTATAGTTAAGACCCTTATTTGAGAATCCACTAACCTTATCAGAAGACCACCCACCAGGAAAATCTTTCCTAATTCTTCCGTGACTACCTGGCTTTTTAGAATTATGCATTAATATTTCAGTACCATATAAAATTTGAGGTATCCTTGGGAGTGTCAAAATATAGCCAAAGGCCATTTTCATTTTAATTATATCTTTACCAAAAGAAGTATATGCTCTATTTATATCATGGTTATCAATAAAAATCATTAATTCATTTGGATTGGTATAATAAAAGTCATTTGCTAATCCCTCATATAACTTTATAAGTCCAGTATTCCAATTCTCATTCTCGTTAATACCCTCTATAATTTTTTCCTGAAGTGGGAAATCCATAATAAATTTTAAATTCGAACTATAACCATCTCTATTATTAGAATCCTTATGCCAATAATTTATAATCAAAGGGTTATTATTCCACTCCTCTCCAACTATTGAAAAATTGGGATATTCTTTCATAATCTCTCCTGCCCATTTTTTCATGAAAGATTTATCACCGTAAGGATAAGTATCTTGCCTAATACCACCAAGATTGAGTGTTTCAATCCACCAAATACTATTTTGAATTAGGTATTTAGACATAAAAATATTTTTTTGATTAAGATCAGGCATTGTTGAAACAAACCACCCATTATTCATTACTTTTTTATCATATTTTGATGCATACATATCAACTGAAGTTGTTTTCTTATGATTTGTATTAATAAAATATTTATCAATACTATCCTGATTAAATAATTCAGATTCTCTCATCTCATCAATTTCAATGGGTCTATCCTGAAACTCTTTTTGATAATTAACCCAATCAGTGAAAGGTAGATCGTCCATCCACCAGTGGTAAAGTCCACAATGATTCACGATTTGATCCATGATAAATTTTATTCCATTTTCGTAGAGTTTTTTTGATAAAAGCTTTGCTTCATTTAATGTACCAAATCTAGGGTCAATTTTATAATGATCTGTTATCGAATATCCGTGATATGAATATCTATACATATCATTGACTAAAAATGGGTTTGTCCAAATTGCAGAAAAGCCCATCTCCTTTATATATTTAACATTATTATAAATACCCATTAAATCTCCTCCGTGTCTAGAATAGTCTTTACCTCTGTCAATATCTTTTTCCTTTAAATTTGAAAACGCATCATTTTTTTTGTCTCCATTTGAGAACCTGTCAGGGGTTATAAGATAAACAACATCGGAATTATCAAAACCAATAAAGTCAGAGGATTTTGTTTCTCTACTCTTTAATTCATAATAATATTCAATTTTGTCTTCATTTAAAAAAGTTATTTTGAATATACCTGGTTTAATATTTTTTTTCATTTCAAAATCAATGAATAAATAATTATCACTATTATTTGATTTATGGAAATTTTTAATTTCAATACCTGAATATTGAACAGATGGTACATATTTCGATATATTTTCTCCTTTTACCATAAGCTGTAATTTATTATTCTTAAATCCTGTCCACCAGTTTGGGGGATCAACTCTATCAATTTGAGAATGAGAACATACTGAGAAAATAAAAAAAAATAAAAGATTAGTATATTTCATTAATTTGAATTGAATTATATTTGAAGAAAAATAACACTATGGGCGTTGGCGGAATTGCAATAGCTTCACTTTTACTTTGTATAGTATTCTTTATCATAGCTGAAATAAAAGAAAGATTTTTTTAAAAAAAAACCCTCATAGGAGGGTATTTTTTTTTTAAGCTTCAACAGTTTTTGGTCTTTTTTTCCAAAAGTATAAAATTGTAAAAGCTACAATTAAAATACCGGGAAACAATAACATATTAGTTAACGCTGACTGCCCAACTGCTAATTGGAGTTCGTCACCTGTTAAACCTAATGCCTCTTGTTTTTCTGTTGCAGAATCTACCCAACCACCAATTACTGGTTGAAAGATTGCAGATGAGAACATACCCATAGCGCCAACCAAAGACATACCAAGAGCTCCACTCTCGGGAATCTTCTCTGCAACAAAACCAATCATATTTGGCCAGAAATAACAAATTCCAGCTCCGAAAATTATAGCAGCTAAATATGCAATTGAACCTGTTTGTGAACTGTATAAAAATAAACCAATAAATGCTATTACTGCTGAGATCAAAAGAACACCAGTCTGATCAAATTTGTGTACAAACTCTCCACCAAAATATCTTCCTATCGCCATAGTTCCGGTTGTTAAAGCCAACAGAACCAATGGTTGGGCTCCACTTTGGCTTAAAATTAAAGATGTCCACTGTTGAGGTCCAAATTCTGAAATCGCAGTAAATGCCATACAAATTATCATAAAAATAAAAACAGGTGAAAAACATGCTTTTAAATTTTTAACAATCGCAGCTTCGCCCGAAATTCTAGGTTTAGGAAACTCTTGACCATAAAATAAATATGCATAAATTACGGTAGGAATAATTATATACCACATTTGAACTTCCCAACCTAAAGATAAATTTGTAAAAAATAACGAACTTAAACTTCCAAGGACAATTCCTCCTGGAAACCACATATGAAAACGATTCATTAAAGTATTCATTCTTTTACCAGTGTAAGAATCTGCAATCATTGGGTTACAGGCAGCTTCAGTACAACCGTTTCCTATACCAATTAATAATGTAGCAACGATTAAACCAGCATAACCGCCAGAGTATATAGCTAATATAATTCCAATAGTATGAGAAAAAAAAGCAAATTGCATAATTCTTTTAGGACCAATGGCATGATAAAATAAACCTCCCAATATCATAGAAATTGGAAATCCCAAAAACCACATAGAAGTTATAAATCCAAGCTGAGTTGCACTTAGATCAAAGTCTTCACCTAACTGTGGAAGTATACCAGCATATATAGCAAAAGAAAAAGCTGTTGTTATTAATGCAAAACAACTCCCATAAAAAAGTCTTAAATCATTTTTCATTGTTTTCGTTTTAATGTTACTTAAAGATAGCTTTTTTTTTAAATTATTAAAATATGTATCTGTTCAAAAATTAATATATTTAAATATAAAATAAATTTCCACGAAATTATAGTTCAAAAATCAGTCAAATAAATAAAAAACTATTATAAAATTATGTCAAATAATTTATCACAAAACGAAATTCAAAAAAGTTTAAAATCACTGAATTCTAATTGGAAGTTGGTGGATAATAAAATTCAAAGAGAATTTATTTTTACAAACTTTGTTTCAGCATTCAACTTTATAAAGAAATTAGCTGATTTATCAGAGAATTCAAATCATCATCCTGATATTTTTAACTCCTATAATAAGGTGATTATATCATTAACAACCCACGACTTAGGTGGGGTATCAAAAAAAGATTTTAAATTAGCGATGGAAATAGATAATTTATAATTAATGAAATGGTATTTAAAAAATAGATGGTGGGTGTGGTCTGTTGTAGGTGTTTATTTAGCTTACAGAATTTTTATGTCAGTATATTACTAAGAAATGAATAATAAAAAAACCATTAACCATGTGATTCCTGGAAAATTTCAGGAATCCAAATTTGAAAAAATTCACTCGGTTATCTTTGAATCTGCATTAGAAGCGTCAAAAATTGTGGCTAAAGAAATTGCTGACTCAGTTAAGGGAAAAAAGGATAAACCTTTTGTACTTGGCTTAGCAACTGGTTCTTCCCCAATAGGAGTATACAAGGAATTAGTTAGAATGCACAAGAAAGAAGGACTTAGTTTTAAAAATGTGATAACTTTTAATCTTGACGAATACTATCAAATTTCTAAAGATGACAATAAAAGTTATTATTCTTTTATGCACAGACACTTATTTTCTCATATTGATATTCCTAAAGAAAATATTAATATTCCAAATGGAGAAATAAGTGAAAATAAAATTCAAGATTATTGTGTAAAGTATGAAAATAAAATTAAAGCGTGTGGAGGAATTGATTTTCAACTACTTGGCATTGGGAGAACTGCCCATATTGGATTTAACGAACCAGGATCAAATATTAATTCTGAAACTCGACTTATAGCATTAGATGAAATTACTAGAGAGGACGCCTCATCCGAATTCAATGGTTTAAATTTTGTTCCTAAAAAGGCAATTACTATGGGAATTAGCACAATTTTAAAGTCTAAGAGAATAGTTTTATTAGCTTGGGGGCACAAAAAATCTAATATAATAGCTAAAACTATTGAAGGAGAGGTATCTTCAACAGCTCCAGCAACTTTCTTACAAAATCATGATAACACCACTTTTGTCCTAGATAATGAATCTAGCGCTGATTTAACTAAATTTAAAACACCATGGTTGGTTAGGGATACAAAGTGGGATGATAATGAAAAAAAAAAGGCAATAATTTGGCTTAGTAAACTTGTAAAAAAACCTGTTCTTAAGTTAACCCAAAGAGATTATAAAGAAAATGGTCTTGCAAATCTTGTTGATTCAGAATTTAATGTCTATGATCTTAACATATGGATGTTCAATGAACTCCAAAAAACCATAACTGGATGGCCTGGAGGAAAACCAAAGCATGATGACACAAATAGGCCCGAAAGAGCCCTACCCTCAAAGAAAAGAATTATAATTTTTAGCCCTCACCCTGATGATGATGTTATTTCAATGGGAGGAACATATGCTAGACTAATAGATCAAGGTCATGATGTACATGTTGCATACCAAACCTCAGGTAATATAGCTGTTTCAAATGAAGATGCTGAAAAATTTATTGAAGTTATGTATTCATTTATTTCTTCAAAAGATGTTAAAAAAACACTTAAATATGTAAAAGATGAGTTGGCAAAGAAAAAAATTGGTGATGCTGATTCTGAAAATATAATGAAACTTAAAGGTCTAATTAGAAAAAGTGAATGTATTGCAGCAGCAAATTATCTTAAACTCCCTGAAAAGAATTTACATTTTTTAAACCTACCGTTTTATGAGACAGGCTACATTAAAAAAAATGATCCCACCTATAAAGATATTGAGATTGTTTCCTCTATAATTGAATCAATTAAACCACACCAAATATATGCAGCTGGTGATTTAGCTGACCCCCATGGTACTCATAGAGTTTGTTTGGATATAATTTTTGATTCACTTAAAGAATTAAAAAACAAAAAATTTATGGAAGATTGTTGGCTTTGGTTATACAGAGGTGCATGGCAAGAATGGGGGATTGAAGAAATTGATATGGCTATACCGATGAGTCCAGCTCAGGTTATACAAAAAAGAAATTCTATACTTTGCCACCAATCACAAAAGGATAAAGTAATGTTTCAAGGTAATGATGAAAGAGAATTCTGGCTTAGAGCTGAAGAAAGAAATAAAAATACTGCCAATCTTTATAACAAACTTGGTTTAGCTGAATATCAAGCTATTGAAGCATTTAAAAGATTTTATTATTAATTTAAATCAATTTTTCGGACAATATCACCTTGATTGTTGTAAAAGATTAATTCACGAGCCTGGCTATTTACAACAATCTTATTTGAGGATTGAGATTGAAATGAATTGAAAGATGTTCGTTCAACAATTTTAAAATTATTTGAGTTAAAAGTGATTTTACATTTAAATTCATTTTTTTTCCAATCAAATATTTTATTTTGTATTTTTTGAGATGTTTTAAAAACCTTTAATGAATCTTTGTTTTGAGAAACTAGATAAAGAACTTCATTGTTACTATTAACAGTTTTTACAAGACTCTTAGCGTCTCCTGGGACAAAAAAATTTGATTTTTCAAAATCAATTACTTCAAAACCTTTTCCATTTAAATTTCTTAAAATAATACCATTGAGTGCATCAGCTCTACCTTGTTTGGTTTCAATTCCAAAATCATTTCCAACAAGCATCAAATCTTCATATTCATCTTCATCGTAATTTAAAGATAGTATTGAATAAATAGGAGCAAATTGTGTTTTATCAGGTAATGCACGTATTTTAAATTTTTCATTGCCCAAATTTTCAATCCAAGAGGTTTTCATCCAAGAAGAAGATTTTTTAATTGCGTCAAAAGAAATTTTCTCATCAAAAATTTCATCCATTGTGTCATCTCCAAATTCTCCAAACGAATTATATTTTTTTCTGATTTCAGTAAATTGTTTAATAACATCTTCCATTGGATGATAGATAAACTTTTTCTTTACCCCAATACTATCTCTAAGAAAATAAGAAATAAAAGGATCAACACTTCCGTTTGAATCAAAATCTTTTGCTATAATAGAAATTGGCATCTCCATATTTGCCTTTAAGTATGTATTCTCACCAAAATTACCTGAAATATAATCAGTGTCTCCGTCATTATCAACATCCAAAGCTAACAATGAATTCCACCATCCAGAATAATTTTCAATACCTGAGCTTTTAACCTCATTAAAAACTCCATAATTATTTTTAAAAAATCTAATTGGTGACCACTCACTAGCTACTACTAAATCAGGCCAATTATCATTATTAAAATCAGACCAAATAAAATCAGAAACCATACCAAAATCAATATTTGGAAAAACTTGAGAGGTTGCATCTATTAATTTGGTTTCTTTAGAATTAGATACATTCTTTAATAAAAATGATTTATCTGACAAAGGATAACTCATGGGTTTAACACGACTACCAATAATTAAATCCAAATCACCATCTAAATCAAAATCACAGGATTTTACGGCTGAACCATTTGATTTGATTTCAGGAAATCCATTTTCTAATATTTTAAAATTACCAGAACCGTCATTAATCCAAATTAGATCCTGATATAAATAACTGTTAACAGAATATTGAGAAGAACCATGAGAAATATAGATGTCTAAATCTCCATCATCTTCAATATCAAAAATACATATACCTGCGTCTTCTTGAAATTTATTAGGATCAGTCTTTAAATTAAATTGAGTTCTTTTATATGTTCCATCTGTATTTTGAAAAAAAATGTTCTCATTCATTGCCCTACTTCCACCAACTAAGATATCTTCTTTACCATTTCCATCTAAATCACCAACAGCAAGTGAAGGACCAAATTGGGAAAATTTTCTAGGTAAAGTTCGTTGGAAATTAAAATCTATGAAGTCCATGTCAGTGTCCTTGTAGATTATCTTTGATTGACTATTATACTCCTTTAGGTGAGTCACAATTGAATCTACAATTATATTTTTCTCTAATAAAGCTGTATCATATTTTAAAATATTTGTATTATTTACAATTAAATCTGTTTTAAATGTTTGATTGAAACCGCCAGGCCAGGTGACAATCACAGAATCAACTTTACTAGAACTTCCTATACCAAAATGCAGTTCATCTTCGGTTTTTGATAAATAACCTCTTCCAGAAATTAATGTATGTTTTTGTTCTGTATTATTTAAAAAAATTGAAACGACAGAGCCATAAGCAGCTTTATTATTTAAAGTACCCTCTAATTTTACTCTAAAAAAATTATTTGTATTATTAATTTTATTTTCAAGTAATGTTGCTTTATCATTGATATTGTTTAAAAGAATGTCTAAATCACCATCGTTGTCTAAATCGCCATATACTGCACCATTTGAATAAGTGGCAAAATCTAATCCCCAGTTGTTGGTAAAATCATCAAACCTGATTCCATCTCGATTTTTAAAGATAAAATTTTGAATTTTAATTTGAGGAATAGCTGCTAAAAGTTTTTCTTTACTAACTAGTCTGCTAGCGGTTTGTCTAAAATCACTAAAGTCTTTGTCAATCACATCTTTAGGGAAACCATTTACAATTAATAAGTCTTTTAGTCCGTCATTGTCAAAATCTGCGAATAATGACGCCCAACTCCAATCAGTTTCGTGAACCTCAGAAAACATTCCAATCTCACTAAATATAGGCAACCCAGTTTTTTTGTTAATCCCATTATTAAGTTGCAATGTATTTCTAGTATACTGATACTCATAGTTATATCTCTTTGTTAAAATCTCTCTTTGATAGTTAGTACCTTTTTGAAATAACTTTTTTCTTTTGTTGTAATAAGGTTGCATCTCAGAGACAAATAAATCTAATTTTCCGTCATTATTTATATCTGAAATATCACTCCCCATAGAACTTAGACTAAAATGTTTAAACATTTCTCCAGCCCTATTTGTAAATGTCTTGTTTTTATTATTGATATAAACTAAATCACTACTTAAATAATCGTTAGCTACATAAATATCGGCATAACCATCTTGATTAAAATCATTAATAATTGTACTGTGGCTGTAACCATGAAACTTAATTTCAGCTTCTTTAGTAACATCTACAAAATAAGGGTGTACTAAAGAGTCCGTTTGGATATTTTCATATAATTTGTCAATACTCAAAACTTTCTTATCATCATGAATATTTCTAAAAACATTAGGGTCTATACCCTCTATTCTATTTACACCAATAAATAAATCTAAGTCACCATCGTTATCATAGTCAAAAAATTGAGCATGTGAGGAATATGTAGAATCAGCTAATCCGTATTTTTCAGCTTGGTTTTCAAAAATAGGTATCCCATTTTCATTTATACCGAGATTGATATAAAGCATATTTTTTCTAAGATTAGAATCCTTTCTTAATGTATTACAAACATATATGTCTTGTAAATTATCATTATTGATATCTATTACATTTACCCCTGATGACCAAATTAAATTGTCTGATTTATTAAGATTAGAAAGATCTGTTACATCACTAAAAACAAGATTTCCTTTATTTAAATATAATTTGTTATTAACTTGATTTCCAGCAAAAAAAACGTCAACTAAGCTGTCATTATTGAAATCTCCAAGGGCTAGTCCAGCTCCATTGTAAAAAAACTCATTATCTAATATGTTAATTGAGTCATTTTCAACTAAAATATTATTAAATAGTATATTTGAATGACTTGAAGGAATCTTTTCAAAACCATTTTTTTCACTGACACTACACTGATAAAATAAAAATAAACTAGCTAAAAAAATTAGTTTTTTTATCATTTTTAAAATAAATTTTCAAGAGTCAGCGAATATACTAAAAAAAAAAAGGGAATCTATTCAGACTCCCTTTTTTTTAATCTAATTACTTGTAATTAGTAACCAGGGTTTTGAGTATATACTACTCCTGCATCACCCCCATTAACAATATCAATTTGTTGTTGAGGTATTGCATAATATTCACTCTTACCAGATGTAAATGAAGCACCACCAAACTTAGTAGTTAAACCTTGAGATGATTCATATTGTAAATAAGCGTCTAATTCAGCTTTAGCTGTTCCCCATCTTACTAGATCAAAGAATCTGTGTCCTTCACCACCTAATTCAAGAGTTCTCTCCATCATAAGTTTTTTAAGGGCGTCATCTTTACTATCAAAAGAAGCGTAAGGAGCAATTTTATAATTTGCAGCGTTAGTTCCATCAGGATTTTTTACCCAATGATCTGACTTAGCAGCTCTGTTTCTAACTTGATTAACTAATGCTAAAGCGTCAGCTAACTTACCGTTTTGAATCTTAGCTTCAGCAGCCATTAATAAAACATCAGCAAAACGAATAATAGTGTAGTTCATTACAGCATATCCTCTAGTCCAAGAACTAGCATCAGTGTAAGTCCCCTCCTGAGATTTATAATATACATATTTCTTTGGAGAATAAGGACCAGCATATACTTGAGAACGAATCCATGCCTTACCAGGATGTGCTATCCAGTCTAAATATGGAATTCCTCTTCTACCAACAGTATGGTCTAGTCTTGGGTCTACTTCACCAGCGTCTGGGGTAAAAGCATCACCTGAATTTACACCATAGTCATTCTTTAAAGCATTTGCAGCATTATTGTATGAACCATCTAACAATGGTAGACCGTCTTTAGTTCTAAATTTATTTGCAAACTGAAAACTTGGCTGAAAAAATCCACAGCAGTTACCAGGACCGTCAGGACCTGTGTTGTATGGATAATTTAAATCATCAAAATAGTTAGCATTTTGAGTACTACCAGTATTCATAGCAGACTCAACATCAAATACCGCCTCAGCATGATTATCAAACTCAGCATTGTAAATCTGAGAAAAGTCATCCAATAAAGCGTATTTTTCACCCGCAGGAGTAACACCATTAGCAATCACATCATCAAACAATGTTTCAGCTTGTGGGAATTCTCCTTGAAATAAATGAGCTTTTGCTAATAAAGCTTTTGCAGCCCAACTATTAACTCTACCTAACTGTGATTGAGTTGCTGGTAGATTAGCAGCAGCAAAAGTTAAATCAGATTCAATCTGAGCCCATGCATCACCATCATTCTTTAAGGCTGCAAGATCAGCTGCAGCTAAAGTCTCGTCAAAAACAGGAATGTTGTTGAAATGCTTTTTCAAGTCAAAGTAGAAATGAGCTCTAAGCATTCTAGCTTCAGCCTCATATCTAGTTTTAGTAGCAGGTTGAAGACCTTCCGAAGCAGCTAATAAAGATAAAACTTTATTTGCTCTCGCAACACCTTCATATCTACCTCTCCAAAGGCTATTTAAGTCACCTTGTGTAGTTGGGTAGTCATAACGTTGAACTGGATTGATTGAAGAATAATCTCCAGGGTCAGTTCCTTTGTTAAATTCACCTCCAGCAACAGATCCAGTTACCCAGTGACTGGGCGCCTCAAATCTATTTCCAAAAACTCCATTAAGAGCAGAATAGGCACCAATTAAAACTCCATCAATACCTTCTTGAGTTACCATCTGAGCTTCAGCTAATGAACCAGTAGCTCCGATTTCTAAAAACTCATCATTACATGAAACACTAAGCATAGCTAGTGAAACAAAAGCTAATGATATAGTTTTTATTTTCATATTTATCATATTCATCATTTTCTTAATTTTCATCATATTAATTTTTATTAATTACTTTCTTATGTTTATCGATAACATGTAGCTTGGTGTGACAGGATAATTACCCACATCAATACCAAAACTAGTGTCAGCACCACCAATTGAAGGATCCTGTCCAGAATACTTCGTGAATGTTGCTATATTGTTCGCTTGTAAAGATACTCTTAAATCTTTAAACCCAATTTTCTCAACTAAAGAACGATCAAAATCGTAGTTTACAGATATATTTTGAATTCTCAAATAAGAACCATCTTCCATATACCAATCATTTGGACCAGCATTTGTACTTAAGTTAGAAGCACTCTCCCAAATAGGAGCACCAGCACTATCACCTAAAGCAGGAGTCCAAGATTGTTTAGCTAATACACTTTTTCCAGCTCCTTCAAAAGAGGGGAAAAGTCCAGTATACCACTTAGCGTGATTTAATATTTCAGCACCTAAGCTAGCATATAAATAAGCATTTAGTGACCACTTACCATAGCTTAGATTAAGATTCATACCACCAGTGAAATCAGGAACAGGACTTCCTAAGAACTGTCTATCATCAGGGGTAATTGCCCCATCACCGTTTGTATCAACATACTTAAATCTACCAACTCCAGCACCACTTTGAGTTGCATGAGCATCAACTTCAGCTTGATTATCAAAATATCCATCAGTTTTATAAAGATAGAAAGATGATAATGGTTGACCAACAGCATTTCTCACATAAGTGTTACCTCTATATGAACCTCCACTAAAATATGTAATACCAGGAGCTAATGCAACGATTTCATTTTTCAGAGTAGCAGCATTTAATGTAACTTCATATCCAAGCTCACCGCCTCTTAAAGAACCTCTGTGAACAAAAGACATGTCAATACCACTGTTTTTCATATTAGCAATGTTAACAGCTGGTGCACTTGCACTGTTACCAGAAATACCTGGAAGAGTTAGTGTGTAAAGAAGGTCTTTAGTTTCTTTGTTCCACACATCAACAATAACATCTAGTTTACCATTGAATAATGTTGCATCAAAACCAATATTTGTAGTTTCACTAGTTTCCCACTTAGCATCAGGGTTACCTATACGGCTTGTAAAATAACCAGCAGTAGCACCATTGTTACCTCCTCCTATAGGGTAATAACTTCTAGCCTTACTTTGGCCAAATAAACTAAACTGGTTTGCTGGGTCAACATTGTTTGAGTTACCCATTTCTCCCCATCCACCACGAACTTTTAATTCATCTAACCAAGCAATACCTTGTAAAAATGGTTCGTCAGTTGCTCTCCATGCAGCTGAAAAGGACGGGAAAGTACCGTATCTAGTGTTACTACCAAATCTCGATGCACCATCTCTACGATAAGTTGCACTTACATAATATTTCTCAGCAAAATTATAGTCTAATTTACCGAACTGAGAATAAAATTGAACACCATTAAATAAGTTACTATTTACAACAGGGTTAGAAACAGTACTCATGTTAACATAGTTAACGTCCATTGAAAATGGATTAATACCACTTGCATTTAGACTTCTACCATAGCCAGTGTTTAAAGCTTCAATACCAACTAAAATCTTTGCATTGTGATTACCAATCGATTTTTGATAAGTAGCAGTATTTGTCCACTGCCATGAAGTACTGTGAGCAGAACCTTCACCAAAGTTATTACTGTTTTGAGGCTCAGAGTCACCTAGATATCTATAACCATAATTAACATAGTTTGATAAACCTAAATTACCACCAATACTTGTCCTTATGTTAAGGTCTTCAATTGGGTGGAAATCAAAATAAACATTTCCAGTAGCATATAAACTCCAAGAAAAGTCATTATTACCATTGTTAGTTAAGATTCTGACTGGATTCCTACCATTGTTAAAACCTTGAGCTTTTGTACTAGCATAGCTACCAAACTCATCAAAAACTGGAATTGCAGAAGCCATTCTGTAAGCTGCTAATATTTGTGATTCATCATCAGCAGACTCAATACTTCCTCCAGCACCTGTAGACTTGTTTTGTCTGTAAGTTACCTGAGTGTTATTACCAACAGATAGGAAAGGAGTGATATCATATTCGGAGTTTACTCTTAATGAGTGTCTTCTTAATTCATTATTAATAAGTATACCTTCATTCCAGAACGTGCTTAAACCAATGTAGAATCTTCCTTTTTCACTTCCACCTTGGAATCCTATACCCAATCTTTGGATAAAAGCAGTATCAGTAATTGCATCATACCATTTAGTTCCAGCTTTATTTGTTTTAATCAAAAATGTACTAACTGGATCAGCATCATATAAAGCTTGCACAGCGGCAAAATCAACTTGACTAGCGCTTAAACCACTACCTTGACCACTAACAAAAAGATAGTCAGGAAGAGTTGCATTTGCAGCAGTTCCATACTGAGGATGAGTGTATGTAACAGCTGTTCCGTTTGCAGCAGCATTGTTGACAGCTGCAATGTGAGTGTAATCAGCTAATTCTTGTGGGCTCAACATTTCTGGAGAACCAGCAACATTAGGATCAACCATACCAGTTGTGTAATCAATAGTTACTTCAGTTGGCTTTGCAGATCTTTCACCTTGCTTAGTTGTAAAAACAATTACACCTCCAGCAGCTCTTGCTCCATAAATAGAAGCAGCAGCGGCATCCTTAAGAACAGTTGTTGATTCAATGTCAGATGGAGATAAATAATCGATATTGGTTGTTTGAACACCATCGACTACATATAATGGATTATTACCACCAAATGAACCAAAACCTCGAACTCTAATTTGACTAGTTGAACCTGGAGCTCCATTAGTAATGACAGTTACACCAGGAATTCTACCTTGAAATTGTTGTTCAATGTTACCTGAAGGAATAACACTTAAATCACGAGCCTTTACGGTTGAAATCGCACCAGTAGTCTCTCTTTTGGTTTCCGTACCATAACCAGTCACAATAATTTCCTCAAGAGCTTCAGCAGCTTCAACCAACGAAACATTGATTGAGGCATTATCTCCAACACTAAAACTTTGAGTAGCAAAACCTAAACTTGAAAAGACCAAAGTTTGGTCTGATTCAACAGATATAGAATAATTACCATCAAAATCAGATGTTGTACCTTGAGAAGTACCAGAAATGAATACAGTTACACCAGGGATCGGATTACCGTCAGAATCAACTACAGTACCCGATACAGTGTTCTGTGCATATGCAACAACACTGAAAATCATCAGCAACAGAAAAGTTACCTTAAATATAAGTTTTCGCATAATTTGATATTTGATATTTTTGTTAATTGCAGCTAATATAATAAAACTTCCTATTGAAATAAAAATATATTTAAATCATTTTATTAATTTTTACATAATTTTGAAAAAAAATCTTGTTTTTGGGAATTTTTTATTAATCCTCTAAGATTACATGTAAATTAATGTTCAATTAATTTAAAGCATATGTATATTTTAGTGAATCTATAATTTTAAAAGGCTATGAAAATATTAAACAAATACATTTACATAAATATCATCACAATTCAAATACTTTTTTGCCAAATTAATCCAAATGAAATAACAATTGCAAGAGACAGTTTTGGCGTACCTCATGTCTATGCTAAAACTGACCGAGAAGTTGCATACGGTCTTGCATGGGCGCACGCTGAAGACGACTTTAAAACTATTCAACTTAGTTTTTTGGCAGGAAATTCAATTCTGAGTAAATACATGGGTAAAAAGGGGATTCCAGCAGACTTTATCTCTCAATTTATTCAATCAAAAAAAATAGTTGAAAAAAATTTTGATATCCAAATTTCTTTCAAGTTTAAAGAAATTCTTCAAGCTTATGCAGAAGGTCTTAATAATTATGCAAAAAAATACCCTAAAAAAGTTCTCCACAAAGATTTGTTTCCTATAACCCCAAAAAAAATGACTAATTACTCTCAGCTTCAACTTTTTTTATCATCAAATGGAGGACAGTGGATTCAAAAAATTTTGGATAATAAATTCGATGAAAATTTTAATTCATCATTAATTGAAAACGAATCTAATGGATCAAACACTATTGCATTAAACAGCAAAAAAACATTAGATGGAAACACATATTTCTTAATTAATCCTCATCAACCATTAGATGGACCAGTATCCTGGTACGAGGCGCACTTGGTGAGTCAAGAAGGAACTAATATACTAGGAGCATTATTTCCAGGTAGCCCTGTAATCTTAATTGGAACTAATAATTATTTGAGTTGGTCGCATACAGTTAACTTACCAGATAAAACAGATGTATATAAGCTTAATATAATAAACGAAAAAGAAAAAAAATACAAAGTGGATAACGAAATTTTTGAACTTGAAAGTCATAAAGCAAATATATATGTGAAAATTTTAGGAATACCACTAAAATTGAAAAAAAAATACTATAATAGTATTTATGGTCCTACACTTAAAAATAAATCAGGTTATTATTCAATTAGAACTCCCATATCTAGTGAACTGAGAGCCCTTGAACAGTGGTGGAAAATGAACAAAGCTAAATCATTTTATGAATTTTATAATATATTAAAAATGAAAGCTCTGCCAGGTTATAATATTGGATACGCAGACAAATTTGACACAATTTTTTACATATCAAATGGACTAATTCCTAAAAGAAAAAAAGGTTTTAATTGGAAGGGTGTTGTTAAAGGTGATACCAGAGAAACCTTATGGGATAAAACATATAATATAGAAGATCTCCCCCAAGTTATTCAACCTGAGTCTGGATATATATACAATGCTAATCATAGTCCTTTTAAATCAACTGCAATTGATGAAAATCCCTCTGCTGAATTATTTCAAGACAATATGGGATTTGAAAAATATGACAATAATAGATCTGTCAGAATAAAAAAAATAATTGATAGTAAGAACAAATTTTCATACAATGATTTTAAAAGATTAAAATATGATAACCAGCTACCTGATAAATTAAGTTACTCATTCATGAATATTGATTCCCTATTTAAAATCAATTCAACTAATGACAAAACATCAGATAAAATTTTAAAATCAATAAAAAATTGGGATAAAGTAGCTGATTCTGATTCCTATGGCGCAGGTTCATTTTTAATTTTTTACCACAGATTAAGACCTTATTATGAAAAATTAAAGTCACCAAAAATATTTTCAAAAAAAGATTTAATTAGTGCACTCAACGACACAAAAAAGTATATGTTAAAATACTTTGGAGATACCGAAATAAAGTTAGGTGATTATCAAAAAATTATACGTGGATCAAAAGAATTTCGATCTTTTGGGGTTCCTGATGTAGTAACTGCAATGCACTCCAAACCTTACCAAAACGGAAAAACTAAAATTGTGAGTGGTGAATCTTATATTCAAATTGTTAAATTTACAAAAGATGGTCCTGAAATTGAATCAGTTCTTGCTTATGGAAATTCAGATGACAAAGATTCACCTCATTTTGATGATCAAATGGAACTATATTTAAACTTCAAAACAAAAAAAATGCAATTAAACATTAGAGAAGTATTTAAAAATGCTTTAAAAATTTATAATCCTAATTAAGTTGCTTTTAAAGTTTTATGATAAACACTTAGATATCTTTCAACTACATCATCTATGTTAAATTTTCTTGCATTCAATTTTGCCTGAGTTTTTAGTTTTTTTAATTCACTTTCATTAGACAGAATCTCAATACTCTTTTTTGACATCTTGTTAATATCTCCAATATTAAATAAAAAACCGGTTTCATCATTTTTGTTTAACTCTGGGATTCCCCCAACGTTAGTTGATATAACCGGGACTTCCATCATCATGGCTTCTAAAGCTGCTAGACCAAAACTTTCTGCTTCTGAAGGAAGTAAAAAAAGGTCTGAATAACACAAAACTTCATAAATCATTTCTGTATTTCCAACAAAATTAACATCATTAATGAATCCCTTTTTAATGCAGTAATTTTCTGCTTTTAATCTATCGGGTCCGTCTCCAACCATAATTAATTTTGAAGGTATTTTCTTTCTTACTTGTTCAAAAATTTTGACAACATCTAAAACTCTTTTAACAGGTCTAAAATTACTAACATGTGAAATTATTTTTTTTTCTTTTGAAGCAATTAAATCTCTATTACAATTTTTATTATGAATTTCATGTTTTGAAAAATCTACAAAATTAGGTATAACCTCAATTTTCTTTTTTGTATTAAATATATTTTCAGTTTGAACTTTTAAACTATTTGAAACAGCAGTTACATAATCCGAATTATCAATGCTAAACTTTACAGCATTTTTATAAAATGGGTGATTCCCTACTAATGTTATATCTGTTCCATGTAAAGTAGTAACAACAGGGATATGGACAGAATTAGCCTCTAACATTTTCTTAGCCATATATGCAGCATACGCGTGAGGAATAGCATAGTGGACATGTAAGATATCAATATTATAATTCATAACTATGTCAACTAATTTACTTGAGAGGGCTAACTCATAAGGTTGAAATTTAAAAAGTGGATAATCAGGAACATAAACTTGATGAAAAAAGATTTTTTCTGATAAGAAGTCAAGCCTAACAGGCTGTTTATATGATATAAAATGAATTTCATTTGCTTTTTTTGCTAATGCTAAACCAAGTTCTGTAGCAACTACACCACTTCCTCCATAAGTTGGATAACATACTATACCTATTTTCAATTTTTGTTTTTTTTAATTAATATTGAGTCATATATTATTTTCTGAATTCTAGTTCTGATTGAATGATCTATTAGTAAGGTATTTTCCATTGATGGATATGTCCTATTAGATAAAAAAACGTAAATGATTTTTTCTTTGGGATCAGCCCAAGCATAAGTTCCAGTAAATCCTGAATGTCCAAAACTTTCTCTTGACACACAACCACATGTTGATCCAGAACCGTCAATTTGGGGTTTATCAAAGCCTAACCCTCTCCTATTTCCTCTATCGCAATAAATACAATTATTAAATTTTTCAAATGTTTCAGAGCTAAAAAATTTTTTTCCACCATAATTCCCCTTATTTAAATACATTTGCATTAATGCGCCAACTTCAAATGAATTAGAAAACAAACCCGCATGACCTGCAATTCCACCAAACATAGCTGCCGCCATATCGTGCACATAACCCTTTAATTCTTGATTTCTAAAATAATTATCAATTTCAGAAGGAACTATATTATTTTGTAATAACAAATTTTTATTTGGATTAAACATAGTCCTTTTTAAATTCATTTTATCAAAAATTCTTTCATTTACAATTTCATCAAGTGTTTTGTCATATTTTTTTTCTAAAAAACTTTGCATCATTATAAATGGAAAATCAGAATATTTCATTTCTAGAGTGTCTCTCAAATCAGTTTCAAATATTTGCTTTATTATTTTTTCCTTGCTATCATTTCGAATAAATATATTTTTAGCAACTTTATTGCTAAACTTATCTGATTTTTTTCTTCTGTAAATTTTTCTTTGAAGTTTGCCTGATTTTCTTTGTGTTTCAGTATAAAAAGGTATCCACGGGATAAGTCTAGCATAATGAGTTAAGATATCTTGCAAAAGAATATTTTTTTTATTTGTATATGACCATTCTGGCATTATATCATTAATTGAATTTTCTAAATTGATCTCATTTTTATCAACTTCTTGAATAATTAATGGTAATGTTACTAAAATTTTTGTCAAAGAGGCTAAATCATACATATCATCAATTTTTACCTTTTTTTCTTTTTTATATGTATGATATCCAAATGCTTTGTGAAAGAAAATTTGACCATCTCTGGCAATTAAAATTTGAGCACCTGGTATCATTAAAGAATCAATCGCTTTTTCAACTAAAAAATCTATTTCTTTTATTTTAAGTGAACTAATACCAACAGAGTCAGGATTTGAATATTCGAGTATCCTAGAGTTTTGAGAAAATAATGTAAAAAAACTAAAAAAAAATATTATAATATATTTCATCAGTTTTTCAAATATTTTTTGTGCCAACTTTCAGACATAGGTGTTTCCCAAAATGATAAAAACTCATGTTTGTTTTTGACTAAATTGTTAAAAACAATAGTTTCTGAATTTATATCACCACATTTTAATAAATCAGGAATTTGATTGATCATGTGGCATTTAATTTCATTTTTAATTTTAAAAGCAACACTTAATCTATCTAAAAAATCCAAATTATTTTTGTTTTCTAAATATTTTATAAAATTAATCAACTTATCAATTGAACATCCGGAAGGATTAGTGTGACTGTCGTTGAGAGCGATTATAAGAAATCTTTCGTATTTAATTTTATAACTTGATTCAATTTTATGACCATGAGAAGTCCAATCAGAGAGAAAAAACTCAATATCCTTAATTAATATTCTTTTTTTGTCACTAACAATTAAACTAGAGGATTGGAAAATCCATACCCTGGAATCTTCCCTCATTTTTTCGAAAGGAATTATCATAATCTATAATTTTTTTGAATCGCATATTAATTCTGCAATATCTTTTACACTAATTAATTTATCTTTTTCCTTATTTTTTAGTCCATCAGACATCATAGTATTACAAAAGGGACAAGCAGCAACAATTAGATTTGGATTAGTTTCAAGGGCTTCTTCAGTTCTTTTTATATTTACCTCTTTATCACCAGGTTCAGGATCCTTGAACATTTGAGCACCTCCAGCACCACAACATAAAGCTTTTGACTTACAATTTTTCATCTCAGATAAATTAATGTCTAACTGCTTAATTAAATTTCTAGGAGCCTCATAGATATTATTTGCTCTTCCTAAATAACAAGGGTCATGATATGTGATTCGTTTACCCTTGAATGAACCTTTTTCAACTTTCAATTTTCCTTTTTTAAATAAATCATCTAAAAATTCTGTATGATGGATTACATCGTAATCACCTCCTAATTCTGGGTATTCATTTTTAAATGTATTAAAACAATGAGGGCATGTTGTTACAATCTTATTAAACTTATAACTTTTTAAAGTTTCAATATTTTTAGCTGCTTGCATTTGAAATAAATACTCATTTCCTGATCTTTTTGCAGGATCACCTGTGCAAGATTCTTCAATTCCAAGGACACCAAATGAAATCTTGGCGTTATTCAATATTTTTACAAATGATTTTGTTATTTTTTTTGATCTCTCGTCAAAGCTACCTGAACAACCAATCCAAAAAAGAACATCAACATCAATTCCTTTAGTTTTAAGTTCCTTAAGAGTTTGAACTTTTAATTCACTCATAATGTTTATCTATTCATTACCATCATCAAAAACTTGAATTGTTCTTTCTTTGTCAACTAAATCAGTGAACTTTCCATTATACTTTGTAGCTTTTACCAAGTGATTATCAATCCAATGATAATTACCCCCTCTAGGTTTACCCATAAGTAAGCTATGATACTTGAAACCGTGTTTTTTTAACCAACTTTCAGTCACCTTTCTGTGGCTTTCAACACGTGACGTAAAAAAACAAATTAAGTGTCCTTCATCGAACCATTTATTACATGTTTCCAAAGCATCAGGAAATACTTTTGCAGTAGCCATTCTTTCAGGTTCCTCATTGGGAATATCGTCACAAATAGTCCCATCAATATCGATTAAATAATTTTTTATTCCCTCTGGTAATACAGGACTAACTTCCTCACCATTCTCAACCTTTTGATGTAAATAATTTTCTGCCTCTTCTTTGTGCATGATTTAAATTTTAATTTTCATTCAACCAAGATAATCTATCTTGTTGATTAAATGGCCATGGTGCACCATTATTTTCAATATTATTCATCATATTATTTAATTCATTTGGAGCTGAAGATTTTTCCATTACTAGATATTGCCTCATATTAATTATTATAGATAAAGGATCAATATCAATGGGGCATACTTCAACACAAGCATTACAAGAAGTACAAGCCCATAATTCTTCTGGTTTAATATAATCGTTTACTAATTGTTTCCCATCATCAAGAAATTTACCATTTTTATATATATTTTTTCCAACCTCATCAAGCCTGTCTCTAGTATCCATCATAATTTTCCTTGGTGATAATATTTTTCCAGTTTGATTTGCCGGACATTCACTTGTACATCTTCCGCATTCAGTGCATGTGTAGGCATTTAATAACTGTATCCTAGTTAAATCTGTAACATCAGATGCACCAAATTTGTCAGGTGTTTGATTTTGATCATAATTTATAACCTCATTTGGACTTAAAATCATTTTAATCTCATTCTTAATATCATCTGAAACATCAAATTTACCAAGATTGTTTAAGTTTGAATAAAATGTATTAGGGAAAGCAAGTAAAATATGTAAATGTTTAGAATAATAAAGGTAATTTGCAAATAATAATATACCTACAATATGCATCCACCAAAAAATTCTTTCAAGTATTACCAGTGTCTCGTAGGAATAACTTATAAAATAATTAGACAAATATTTACTGATTGGAAAAAGTCCTGCATCAATGTAGTAATCATGATTAGGAAATTTTTGCTGAATTGAGTAATCAGAGGCATTCATTAACAAAAAAAGGGACATTAAAATTACCTCGAAATACAAAATCAAATTGGCGTCAGTTTTGGGCCAACCCTTTAAGTCATTGCTAATAAACCTTTTAATCTTGTACAAATTTCTTCTGGTCCAAAATACAAAAACTGCGATTAATACTAAAAGTGCTAAAATTTCAAAAGATGCAATCAAAAAATTATAAAATGAACCCATAAATGGAGCAAATACTCTATGTGTTCCAAAAAAACCGTCTAATATAATCTCAACCAATTCAATATTTATTATTATAAAACCAATGTAAACTATTAAATGCAAAAAAGCCGAAATGGGTTTGTCAAACATTTTTGACTGACCAAAAGCTATAAGAAACATCTTTTTTAACCTAATAAGCTTATTGTCATTTCTTTTTATTTTTTTTCCAAGACTAATATTGTTAAAAACTCTTTTAAGATTTCTAATAAAATTTCCAGTTAATATAAAAAAAACAACAGCAAATAGGATATTAGAGAGATATTGAATCATTCGATACTTTAAAAATTAAAATATTTATTTTTAAAATTAAAATATGTTGTAAAATTAAACAAAAAAATGACACAGTGTCATTTTTTTTCGTATTGTTTATTCTTTTTTCCGAATATTGAAAAATGAACGTATCTTTTTGGATTAGATCTAAAATCAATAATTAATTTGTTCAATTCAAATAAAGTAGCATCAAGATTAGTATATAAATTGTCATCATTAATCAATTTACCAATATCCCCTTGACTTTTGTCAATTTTTTCAAGAATGCTGTTTAATTTAACTGAAGCATTATTTATTTGACTTAGAGATTTATTAAAATCGTTATAATTTATAGAATCTGAAAAAACTTTCACATTCGATGAAATGTCATTAAAATTAGAAACAGTATTTCTTATATTATTTAATTCACTTTGAATTATTTTATCTAGGCTAAAGGAAATCGAATTAACTTTGTCTAAAGTTGAATTTAAATTGGATATTATGGACCTTAAATCTCTTTTAGAGCTTAAATCAAGAACATCATTCATATCCATAAAAAGTGAATCTGCATTTGTCAAAATACTTTCAATTTTCGATTCTAGCGGTACAATTCTATCACTTATTGTTTGAGTTAAACCTGGTTTTATTCTGGATTGAAGAGTATCTCCTGACTTAAAACTACTATTGCTGTCAAATTTTGGAATAATAGCTATTGATTTACCTCCAATTAACCCTGATTCGTATAGTTCAGCGATACTATTTTTGGAAAATTTCAAATCATCTCTAATATTGAAAGTAACAATTACTGAAGTGTCTTCAAGTAGGTCAATTGATGTAACTTTACCAATATTTAGACCATTGAGGTTTACACTTGTGCCATTCTGAAGTCCCTCAACATTTTTATAAATAGCAAAAAGTTGAATTTGATTAGAGAAAAAAGAAGTGCCTTTTAAAAAATTAAATCCCAGCAAGAATAAAATAATGCCAGCTATCACTAAAATTAAAGACTTTATCTCTTTTGACATCTAATTGTAATTGTGTTTAAAATTAGTAATTATTTGGTGAAAAACGTTATTAAATATGCTATTATAAATTATTTGACCTTGTGTCCGTTTTTGAATGAGACTATAAATGCTGATTTATAACCTTTTCTTTTTGCAATTTTCATTAATTTTTTTGCTGCGCTCAAATCACTTGTGCTTCCATAAAAATATTTATATAATCCGTTTTCTCTTACTTTTGACAAATCATTCAACCCTTTAAAGTTGTATTTTTTCAATGGTAAATTGTTTTTACTCGCAGCAATTTGAATTTTATAAATTAATTTAAAATTTTCTTGAAGATTTTTATCAATGAAAATTTCATCTGAATTAACTCTTAATTGAATTTGATTTTTATAATTAACAATTGCTTTTGAAATAGCTCTAGCCATATCATTTTGACCCTTTTTAGAACTCAAGTAATTACCCTCTCTTTTGTTAGTTAAAAATCCGGCTTCAACGAGGACACTAGGCATATAAGTGTATTTCAATACAATAAAACCAGCCTGCTTTACTGTTCTATCTTTCCGATTTAAATTTTCAACAAAACTCTTTTGGATTTCACTAGCTGCAGATATGCTTTGATCTAAATAAGCCTCTTGCATTAATGTCAAACTTATTACAGATTCAGGACTGTTAGGATTGAATCCATCATAAATTTCTTCAAAATTTTCTTCGTAAAAAATAACACTATTTTCTTTTTTTGCAATTTCAAAATTTCTTTGATTAGCATGCAACCCAAGAACAAAAGTACCTGCCCCAAAGGCATTTGATGAATGCGCATCACAATGGATTGATACAAAAAGATCAGCATTTGCATCATTAGCAATTTGCGCTCTTTTAATTAAACTTACAAAAACATCTTTCTTTCTTGTATAAATAACTTTTATATCATCAACTTTTTCCAAAATTGAGCCAATACCTAAGGCAATTTTAAGAGCTATTTTTTTTTCATAATGTCCATTTCCCCTATTTCCACTGTCTTTACCTCCATGACCTGCGTCAAGAACAACAACAAATTTTTCATTTTTATTTTGAGAATAATTATTTTCTAAAAAAAGAATTAATAATATTGGAATTACTAATAAATATTTAAACTTTCTATTCATTAATTAACAAATAATTAAATATTATTAGAATAAAAATATATGTAATTTTACAAAACACAAATTTAGGCCTAATCACTTTGCTAAAAAAAACTCTTTTTTTATTAACAACTTTAATTTTTATAAGTAAACCATATCTATTTTCTCAAAATAATATTGATGTTAATAATGATTCAACGGAAAAGCTAAAAAAAAATGATACCATTAAAAAAAATGAAGCTTTTATTTTAGATAAAATTGAATATAATGCAAAAGATTCTGTAAAAATAAATCAAAAACTTAGCAGAATTTATTTGTATAACAAAGCAAATATCATATACCAAGATATGGAATTAAAAGCTGGCTACATTGTCCTTGATTATGAAAAAAGCGAAGTTTATGCGGGAAGAATAAAAGACAGCATTGGAAAACTTTCTCAAAAACCTTTTTTTAGGCAAGGAAGCAATGAGGTTAATCCCGATTCAATTAGATTCAATTTTGATACAAAAAGAGCAATCATTTGGAATTCAAAGTCAAGTCAAAGTGGAATGAATGTTTACTCAGGTTTCACAAAAAAAGAAAATGATTCTGTTTATTTTTTAAAAAATGCAAAAATGACCACTTCTCAAAATGAAAAAAATCCTGATTACTATATCAGAATAAGTAGAGGTAAAATGGTTCCTGGGAAAAAAATTATTGCTGGATTTACAAATCTTTACATAGCTGATATTCCTACACCTGTTGCATTACCATTTGCCTATTTTCCCACAACTCAAAAGAGACAATCTGGATTTATATTCCCAACAATTGGTGAAAGCAACGAAAGAGGTTATTATCTTCAATCACTGGGGTATTACCTTCCCCTTTCAAAATATTTTGATTTGAACATTTTAAGTGATTACTATACAAATGGAAGTTATGGCCTTAGATTTGATACACAGTACAGAGTTAAATATAAATACAGAGGAACATTTAGTTATAGGTATGAAAAGTTAATTCAAGGTGAAAAAGGATTTCCTGACTATAGTCAAAGTACCATATATAATATTAGATGGTCTCATAGTAAAGATTCTAAATCAAACCCCAACTCTTCATTTTCTGCCTCTGTTAATTTAGGAAGTAGTAAGTATTTTCAAGAGTCAGTTAACCAATTGAACTCAAGTAATTTTTTAAATAATACTCTAAGTTCCTCAATTTCATACTCAAAAACATTTCCGGAATACCCAAGAGTTAATTTTGCACTAACATCCTCATTATCTCAAAACACAAATACACGAATTGCTAATTTAACTTTACCAACTTTAAATGCTAGTCTTGAAAGAATATACCCGTTTAGTAAGAAAGGAACTATCAAAAAAGGAATTATCAAAAATATAAACTTTCAAGTTTCAACTAGAGCTGAAAATAGAATTGTGACTTCTGAAGAAAATCTTTTTAAAAAAGAAATGTTTGATGACGCTCGGTCAGGAATGCGATTTGACGTTCCTCTAAGTACAAATTTTAAATTGTTTAAACATTTTAGCCTGAGTGCCTCTGGCAATTTGAACACTATTCTAACTCCTAAAATTATTAAATATTCGAATTTTAATGAAAATAATTTAATCCTGAAGGATACTGTAAGTAAATTTTCTTCTTTTAGTCAGTACAATTATAGTGCAAGTATTGGAACTACTATATATGGAACCTTTAATTTTGGTTATGGAAAAAAAATACAATCAATTAGACATACTATTCGCCCGTCTATTAGTTACAGTATTCAACCTAGTTTTGAGAAATATTATGACACATACATAATTGATGCCGAAGGAAATACAGCAGAATATACAAGGTTTGAAAATTCAATATACGGTATCCCAAGCAGATCATTTTCTAATTCTGTTGGGATTAATGTGAATAATAATTTTGAGGCAAAAGTAAGAAGTAATGACTCACTCAATCCTGAACCAAAAAAAGTAACTATTTTAAATAATCTTGGCATTAGCACTAGCTACAATATTGCTGCTGATTCTTTGAATTGGTCACCAGTTAGATTATCAACTGGTGCAAGTCTATTTAAAAATAAAATTAGTTTAAACCTAGCAGCTACATTAGATCCATACAGTCTTGACGAAAATAATGTAAGATCTGCTAAGTATAATATTTCTGATGGTGGGGGATTACTTAGATTAACTAGCGCAAATATGAGTATGAATTTTGGTATTTCGAGCAAGGATTTTGATGAATCAAAAAAAAATAAATCAGAGGATTTGTCTGAAAAAGAGGATGATGAAATGACATTTAGTGAAATGGAAAGCTTAACTGGAGGAGGTAGAGAGGATAATTTATTTGGTGTTGCAAACGATTATACTGATAGAAATGCAAGAGAATTTAATTCTACAGATAGTGATCAGGCGGAATTATATAGGACAAAAATTCCATGGGATCTAAAATTTGCTTATAGTTTAACATATGCAAATAATAGAAGACAGAATGATTTTTCCAATAATTCTCTTATGGTTACAGGTAATATTGACATAACACCAAAGTGGAAAGTAGGGATGTCGTCTGGCTATGATTTTAAAGGTAAAGGTGTTACTTACACTCAATTTAGATTTGATAGAGATTTAGATAGTTGGATACTTAATTTTACATGGGTGCCATTTGGAAGACGAGCATCTTGGGATTTTTTTATTGGAATAAAATCTGGTTTGTTAAGTGATTTAAAGTATGATAAGAAAAGAGAGCCAGATAGGAGAAGGTAGTGTCTATGGAAAAGTTTTATCTAAATTTGACTTATGGAATGACACCAATCCATCAATGGGTCTTTTAATTACTTTACCTAATTTTAAATTATACTCTTTAAATACCTCCTCTAATTCATCTTTAAGAAAGTACGATATTGAACCCACAAAATGAATTGGAACTTTTTTTGAATTTTCAAACTGTAAAATTTGATGATTTATAAATCTTCTCATACCTTCAAAAATCATATCCCTTAAAAATTGATCCTTTTTATGTTCAATTAAAAATTTAGCAAATTTTGCTAAATATGAATTTGGATTTTCATTTCTATAAATTTTATCTTTAATTGTATCAGGAGATAAATCATATTGCTTTTTAAATTTATTAGCAATTCTTTTTGGTAATAAATTAAAATAATATGATCTAATCAATTGCTTTCCATAAAAATTTCCACTTGCTTCATCCATTAAAATATAACCTAGAGAAACTACTTTTTGATGAATTTTATTTCCATCAAAATAAGTACAATTGGAACCTGTACCCATTATACATACAATTGATTCAACACTTAATTCTACTGTTGAATATACTGCAGCATAGGTATCTTCCTTGATATCAAAATCAGCCTTAATAAAAATTTTTTTGAAAACTTTTTTTATACGTTCTTGAGAAGACAAAATACCACATCCTGCACCATAAAAAAAAATTTTTTTTACACTATTTCTATTCTTGAATAAAGTAAAATTATTAATTATTCTCTCATTTAGAATCGAAGAAGATACCACTTGAGGGTTTAATCCTAATGTTTGAGTAGAAAAAAGAACATGCCCTGCATCATCAATTGAATACCAATCACTTTTAGTCGAACCGCTATCTACAATGAGATACATGTTTTATATATTATTAACGTAAATGGCTAAATCAATCAACTTATTTGAATAACCATATTCATTGTCATACCATGAAATTATCTTGTAAAAATTTTCATTTAATTCAATTCCCGCAGAAGCATCAAAAATAGAAGTTCTAGAATCTCCAATAAAATCTTGTGATACAACTGGATTTTCAGTATAACCAAGAATTCCCTTTAAATTTGATTCTGAAGCTCTTTTCATTGTATCTTTTATCTTACTATAGGATGTTTTTTTTGCTAACCTAACAGTTAAATCTACAACTGAAACGTTAGCTGTTGGAACTCTAAATGCCATTCCAGTTAATTTTCCAACTAGTGAAGGTATTACTTTTGTAACAGCCTTAGCTGCTCCAGTCGAAGCTGGAATTATATTCAATAAAGTGCTTCTACCACTTCTAAAATCTTTTCTTGAAGGGCTATCAACTGTGAACTGAGTTGCAGTAGCTGCATGAACTGTTGTCATCAAACCTTCTTCAATTATAAAATTATCATTTAATACTTTAGCAATTGGAGCAAGACAATTAGTAGTACAAGACGCATTTGATACGATATTATGAGTCGAATTAATCTCGTTGTGATTAACTCCCATCACAAACATTGGAGCATCAGGAGAGGGGGCTGAAATAACAACTTTTTTACAACCACCTTTCATATGTTTATTTGCCATTTCGAGTGAAGTAAATATTCCTGTACATTCAGCTACAACATCAGTTTCTAAATCTCCCCACTTAATTTTTTCAGGATCTCTCTCTGAAAAAATTTTTATTTTTTTTCCATTAACGACTAAATAATCTTTAGATACATCAATTGAACCCTCAAATAATCCGTGCACTGAATCATATTTTAGTAAATATGCTAAATGATCAATTTCTAAAAGATCATTAATTGCAACTATTTCAATATCTGGTCTATTAATAGCTGATCTAAAAACTAATCTTCCTATTCTACCAAAACCGTTAATTCCTATTTTTAATGACATAATAATATTTTTTTGTGTTAAAATTAAATTGATAAAATATCTGAAACTTTAATCAAATTTTTATCAATTTTTGAGTTTTTCTTAATTGCGTTTTTTAAAGGTGTCAACATCATTTTTTCATCGATTACACCAACCATTGCATTTGAATTGCCAGTTATAATTTTTTCAACAGCATAAACCCCCATTCTTGAAGCTAAAACTCTGTCAAAACAAGTTGGTGCTCCACCTCTTTGCATATGACCTAAAACTGAAACCCTAACTTCATAGTAAGGTAAATTTTTCTCCACATATGCAGCTATTTCATATACGTTTTTTCCTGATTTATCACCCTCAGCCACAACAACGATACTTGAAGATTTTCCAGATTTCTCACTTCTCTTTAATGAATCTAACAATCTATCTAAACCCAAATCCTCCTCAGGTATTAAAATTTCCTCTGCACCAGCTCCAATACCAGCATTTAAAGCAATGTGACCTGCATCTCTCCCCATAACCTCGACGAAAAATAATCTATTATGAGAACTTGCTGTATCTCTAATTTTATCAATTGCATCAATAACGGTATTAATGGCAGTATCGTATCCTATTGTAAAGCTGGTGCCAAAAATATCATTATCAATTGTTCCAGGTATACCAATAATGGGTATATTAAATTCGTCTTCAAAAATCATAGCACCTGTAAAGGAACCATCTCCACCAATAACTATTAGAGAATCAATTTTATTCTTAATTAAATTTTCGAAGGCCTTTTTTCTTCCTGCTTTGGTTCTAAATTCAAGGGAACGAGCTGATTTTAAAATTGTACCACCTTTATTAATAATATTGTTAACTGATCTTGCATTCATCTGACTCATCTCATTATTTATTAAGCCCTGAAATCCTTGTTGAATACCAAAACAATCAACTTTATAATATGAGCATGATCTAACCACTGACCTAATAGCTGCGTTCATGCCAGGAGAATCTCCACCAGAGGTCAAGAATCCTATTTTTTTAATTTTATTTTTTTTCATAATCAAATGTCAAAAATAAGTATTTCATTCATGATGTAGTATATTTAATTTTTATTTTTTTTTGCAGAGATTTTTTTTAGTAAACTTTTAAAATTATTAAAATTAACGTCGTAAGAAATACCAATTCCTTGTGTGTATCCAGTTTCGTCTCCAATATAATTAAATTCATTCTCCTTGTTAAAAACCTTTCCTTTTAAAGATCCTTCCTCATTTAAAATAAAATCAATTTGAACATCACCGACAATTGAGGTCTCCTCTAATCCGTCGACTGGAACACCAATTTTACCATTTATCAAAATCTTATCACTAATTTGAGTAGTTAAAGTAAGTCCAATCCTATCCTCAGTTCTAATGTAGTTTTCAGGATTTTTGTCACCTTTCAAATAGTTTAAACCAACATTTAATTTATTTTGATCACTTGATAGAAGTGAATTCAAAATACCAGACGCTTTTTGATATAAATTATTTGCAATCCCCTCTGAGGATATGGAAACATCGCTAATAAAAATTCCTTGCGAAAGTAATGAAATAGCTTGCAACTGTCTTATTTGCTTATCAGCAATTCTATAATTTATTTCTGACAAAAAATTTTCGCTTGTATTTGGAAACAAAATTGAAAAGTCAGGATCATCAGGTTTTAATAAATCACCTTGAAGCTTAATTTCAACATTTGTATCAATTTTTTTATTAAAATTTGGATTATCAACTAGAATTGCAGGATTTGCTCCACCAGGAACTTGATAAACTGCTTCTAAATTCATCTTTGCATTAACAGGATTACCATTCCACGAAATTTTACCTCCTTCTTTTAGATTAAATTTTTTATCAATAAATCCAAGATTTTTAAAATTATACTCACCCTGACTCATTATAAAGTTCCCCCACATGTTAAATTTCCCAGAATTGTTTGTTTCCATTAGAATATCTCCAGCCCCCCTACCCTTTAGTGTGCTACCAGTATTTTTATCAACTACTATTTCCAACTCGGCATTATTATTTACTTTCAGATCGATTATGAGCTCGAGATTATTAAAATATTGATCAGCGTTTGATAAATTTGGAATCTCTATATTATAGTTTTGTTTTGAGGATAAGAAATCAATATATGATGTATCAAGTAATCCCTTGGGATCGCTCCAGGGAATAATAATTGATGTTCCGTCAGCAGTAGAGCCTAATAATTTAATTGTCAAATTTTTAAATAAACCAGACATTAATACTTTACCATTCAAAAGTCCCTTTCCGTAAAATAAACTTTCGTTCTCTTCAATTTTGTTGAAAATTAAAAGATTATTCGAATCAATCTGAAAGTTTAGTGACCAGTTTTTAAAATTTTCGTGATTAATATAACCATTTAGTATTCCACTTGTTTTTACAGTATCCTCATTAAAATTAACATTTTCAAAATCGAAAGTATTTTTGTATAAATTAACATTAGTTAAAGGATTGAATTTATATCTAACATTTGTAAAAGGCAAAAGAATTGACCCTCCTTCAAGTAATAAATTTCCATTTGCTGAGATTTCATTCAAAAAACCGCTAAGTTTTACTATTCCCGAAACATGTCCTTCAACCTCCTTTACCCTATCCTTTCCTAGCTTAGATAAAAAAGAAAGGTCAAATTTTTTAAAATTTAAAGACATATCACTAAACAAATTATTTTCTTTAACAGAAATTAAACCTTTAGATTTTAAAAAAATATCATTACTGCTGAAAATCTTATAATCAACTAAAAATTGATTTTTGTTAATAGAACTTAAATCAAAACTTAAATTACCATAATATTTATCATTTATTTTAAATTCAGTGACTGAAAAATTTGCTTTTGAAAAATTTTCTCCATTTAAATTTTTTATTTTTAAATCTAAATTAGAATTACCTTCAAAGACAAACTTATCATTCCTTGGGATTATTTCATTTAGTTTAACTTCATCAAATTTTAAATCAAAACTTAAATTATCATTATTTAAATATTTTCCATCAAAACTAATTTTTTGATTTAGAGAGTTAAAAGAAAAATTTGTTAATATTATGCTACTATCTTTTTTATCAATTGTTATTATATTTTCATTATTATTTTCAATCATCCATTTGCTTAAATCATTTATTTCAAGAGTATTTATTTTTATTGAATAATTATCATCTTTGTCAATGTAATGAGAGAAATTTGAGTTGATTTTTGTTTCATTTTTATTATCAAAACTTGCTTTAAAATCAAAAGTTAATGAATCTGATTTTTTCATACTAACAAGTTTTAATTCTTTTAATTTCATTTCATTTAAAGTAATCTTGCCTGTCTGTAATTTGGTTTCATTATTAATATTGTTAATTGCAGAGAAATTAATTGATTCAAATTTATTCTTCCCGAAAATTAAAATTGGTAAATTAACTTCCAATAGTGAATTTTGATTTGAAATATCAGCTTTAATAAAAGTTTTATCAGAAGTTTGAATTTCAGGGAAAATTTTGCTCACAAACTTATTTTTAATATTTAAATTGAATTTTATATTTTCATTTTCATTTCTTAAATTGTAATTTAAAAAAGGATAATACTCCTCTAATAAATTCACTACAATATTTTCAATTCTATTAAAATTAAAATTTCCTTCAAGATCAAAACTTAAGGCATCAGTCTCGGCTATATTGATGGATTTGAAGTTATTTACAACTTCGTACTTTATTAAAATATCATCAAAAAAATTATTTTTTTTATCAACAATTAAATTTGGTTTATAAATATTGATTTTAATATTATCATTTTCAGGATTTTTAATACTTTTTAAAGCAGCAGAAAAAGCAACCTCACTCTCTTGAGATGCAATTTTTAATTTTGAAAGATTAATTCTATTCAAATCAAATTGAATAGATTCAACTTTATAATTAGTCGAATCAAAATCAATGTTACCTGATATATTAAAATCTTTTGAATCCGAAAAAAACTTTGTGTAAATTATATTGTTATTTACAGATGCATCAAAATTAAGATTTGAGATAATTGAATTATTAAATTTAATTTCTTTAAACTGTGAGTTCAAGGAATCAATAATTATCTTATTTTCTCTAAATAATCCACTAAGTTGTAAATTTCCACCAACTGAATTAATTTGTTTAAAAAGATCAAAATTTCCAATCATTAAATCTTCAAATAAAACTTTATTTTCAAAAACCCAATTAGCTTTATTTTTTGAAAAAGTTGATTCTGATTCAATATATCCAATGTTTGATTGAATACTATAATTTGATTCTATTGTACTTGAATTAATTCTAATTTTTCCATTGGAGTTTATATAATTCAACTCATTTAAATATTTTTTATACTTAGAGTATAAATTATCAGAAAAAATATATTTAAATGAATCATTAAATAAATTCAGTTTTTTTATATCCAAATCAAGAATAGTATTTTCAAGAGTAGTATTTAAATTATTAATTAAAATACCTGAACTTAAATCAATAACATTTTCTAGATTAATATTTATATATCCTTCAAGCTCACTTATTTGTCCATTAAGATTAAATGAAAAATTATATTTATTTTCCTTAAAAATTTGATTTGAAAAAAATTTTTTCAATTTAAAATCCTCTAAGTGTAAATTTAATGACAGACTTAAAGAATCAAGACTATTAGATTGAATCCATTTATCGTTACTGATTTTCAGATCAAATTTTATTTTGCTATCATCAAAATAAAAAACAAAATTTTTTAATTCTAGATTATCTTCCTTTAAAATCCACTTGCCGGATGCATTTTTTATTTCGTTATCAAAATATCTTAAATTAAAATTATTAATATCATAACTTAAAGACTTATCATCGATTAAAAAATCAGAAACATACAATTTATCAATTAAAAAAGAATCAATTTTTTTTTTAGACAGATCTTTTAAATTAAATTTTAGTTCGTTGATATTTATTTTTTCTACGTTAATTGAACTTTTTATTTCCTCAGATAAAATATTTCTAATTTTTTCTTTAATTGAAAAACTTAGATTTTTGTCATACAAATTTTCATTTGAATTAATATCAAAACTATCAACAGAGTAATTAAAATCTAGACCATTTAAATTTATTTCTTTAAAGTTATATTCATTTCTAAAAACATCAGATAATTCAGATAATGACATAGTTAGTTCATTTATTTCAACATTATTATTTAAAGTGTCATTTATTGTAACTTTATTAAGTATTAAATTTCCATCAAAACCAATTTTTGTTTTGTCTATTGAAAATTTATAATTATCAGCATTTGGAAATCTATTTATTATTAGTTCAATTATTTTTTTTTGAAAAAATTCAGAATTAATTAATACAAAAAAAACGCCAGTTGTTAATAATATAAAAAATAAAAGTCTTGTTATATTTTTTTTCAATTTGTTATATTAAAAAATTAATTTTGCAATAACATCTAAGTTAAACAATTAATGTCAAAAAAACCATGTTATATATTGGGTATAGAATCATCGTGTGATGAAACCTCAGCAGCAGTTTTAAAAGACGATAGAGTTTTGTCAAATATTATTGCAAATCAGGAAATACATAAAAAATTTAATGGAGTTGTCCCTGAACTTGCATCTAGAGAACATCAAAAAAATATTATTCCTGTTGTAATTGAGGCATTAGACAAAGCAAATATTGAAAAAAAAGATTTAAATGCTATTGCTTACACTTTTGGTCCAGGTTTATTAGGTTCATTATTAGTTGGAAGTTCTTTTGCAAAATCATTATCAATTGGTTTAAAAATCCCAATAATAGCTGTTAATCACATGCAAGCTCACCTTTTATGCCATTTTATAGACCAAAATATTGAAAAACCAAATTTTCCATTTATCGGTGTTACTTTATCCGGAGGTCATACCCAGATCATAATAGTTAAAAATTTCTTTGATATGAAATTAATTGGCTCAACACTTGACGATGCAATTGGAGAGGCTTACGATAAATGTGGAAGACTTATGGGATTGGATTATCCTAGTGGCCCCCTAATTGATAAATTATCAAAAAATGGGAATAATTCTAGGTTTAAATTTCCACTACCAAAAGTAGAGGGCTTAAATGTAAGCTACAGTGGAGTCAAAACTTCTTTTTTAAATTTTATATCACAAAAAAGTAAATTTTTCATAGAAGAAAACTTAGTTGATTTATGTGCTTCAATTCAAACAACATTAAATAAAATTATAATTAACAAAATACATTTAGCAACTCAAAAATTTAATATAAAAACAGTTGTTATTGGGGGTGGGGTTGCGTGTAATTCAAATCTAAGAAACGAATTACTTAATCTTTCAATAGAGAAGGAAATAAAAGTACATTTACCCATAAAAGAATATACAACTGATAATGCAGCAATGATAGGGATTGTAGGCTATTTAAAATTCAAAGAAAATATTTTTTCTACTGTATCACAAGAGGTAAAATCAAAATTAACATTTTAGTATGCAGCTTTTTTTCTTTAAAAGTATAAACTTGGATTCATTGGAGGTTTTTTTTGATGATAGTGAAAGTTATCACATGATTAAAGTTATGAGAAAAAAAAAGGGTGATATAATTAACGCAACAGACGGAAATGGAATATTATTAGAATTAAAAATTACATCCATAAAATCAAATAAATTAAAAGGGTTGTTACTAAAAAAAATGAATATTACAGCTAGTAAACACTTACCTGATATAGGTATTTGTATTCCAAAAAAACCATCAAGATTTGAATGGTTTATAGAAAAAGCTACTGAAATTGGGATTAGAAATATTTATCCAATCATATCACAAAATACCGAAAAAAAAAATATAAACTACGATAGGTGTAAAAAAATAATAAAAATAGCAGCAAAACAGTCAAATAACTTTTATTTACCTGAAATTAAGAATATTTCAACTTTTAAAGACTTTGTTGTAAAAAAACAAAAAGGCTTTATTGCGAAGTGTTCAAATACTGATACAAAAAAATTTAATGAAATAGAATTATATAACAACCCAGTTTTTCTAGTTGGACCCGAAGGAGACTTTTCTGACTTCGAATTTGAATTTGCAAAAAAGAATGGTTACGTATCAATTAATTTTGGAAAACAAATATTAAGATCAGAAACTGCTGCTATTTACATTTGTTCAATTTGTAATAACGCTAATAATTTCAATTTGTAAAAACTCCTATATTTATGGTATGAATCATAATATAATTTCTAAAGGAATTTTTAAAGGATTTTTTCTTGTTTTGCTATTTTTATGCTTGATATACTTTTTATTCACAATTAGACTTGTAATAGGTTATATTTGTGTTTCAGCTATAATTTCTTTAATTCTGAGACCATTTGTAAATTTTCTAATTAAAAAATTAAAATTCAGAAAATTTTTTGCAGTCGTTACCACTTTATCAATATCAATTATTACATCAATTGGATTTTTTAGCTTATTTATTCCAATTTTTTCTAAACAAATTGAAAATCTATCACTTTTAGATATGAATCAGTTAGAAATTAAAATAAGAAATTTAATTATTGAAATTTCAAAATATATATCTGTATATGGTGAAAATTGGAAGGATATCATATTAAGTCAAAATTTATTTTCAAATTTAAATTTAAAATCTATTCCAATTTTTTTTAATGGATTATTGAATTTATTAAGCGGATTTACAATTGGATTTTTTTCAATATCCTTTATGACATTTTTCTTTCTTATTGATGAAAATCTTTTAGAAAAAATCACTTTATATTTAACAAATACAAAGCAAGAATTAAAGTTAAAAAAATCATTTATTAAGATAAATTATCTTTTAAGAAGATATTTTGTTGGATTAATTGTTCAAATAACAATTTTATTTATTATTTATGGTAGTTTGCTATATTTTTTGTCAATTCAAAATGCACTAATTATTTCTCTCATAGCTGCACTTTTAAATATTATTCCATATGTCGGACCTTTTATCAGCGGTATTTTGATAATTTTGTTAACAATGACTTCGAATATAGAAATGAGTTTTGTAGAAGTCTTATTGCCAAAAACAATCTACGTTTTTTCAGGATTCATATTTGGTCAATTAATCGACAATTTTGTATCTCAGCCACTTATATTTTCAAGAAGTATTAAATCACATCCTCTAGAAATTTTTGTTGTAATACTATGTTTTGGATATATTTTTGGAATATTGGGTTTAATTTTGGCAATCCCAATTTATACTTCAATTAAAGTTATAATTAATGAATTTTTTTCAAGAAAAGATATAATTAAAATTATAGAAAAGTTTTAAAATTTTTTCAATAAATTGGATTGTTTCATTAATGACTCTCTAAATTCATTTTTTAATCTTTCTATAAGTTTCGAGGTTTTCATGACGTCATTAATAGATGTTACTCCCTGGCCAGCAGACCAAATTGTTTTCCATGCTTGAGCCTCTTTTTCAGAATGACTTAATTCTTTTCCAAAATCTATTTTTTTTGATTGATTCCATAAGTCCTCAGTTATTCCAACAGACTCAAGACTTTTTTTAAGAAAATTAGCATTAACCCCTGAAACAGCAGCAGTGTAAATAATATCACTTGCTGAACTTTCGATAATCATTTGTTTATATTTATCATCAGCTAAGCTTTCTTCAACATTAATAAATCTAGTCCCCATGTAAGCTAAATCTGCTCCCATTTGCATAGCAGATGCAATATCATTTCCGTTACTTATGCATCCTGATAACAAAATTGTTTTTTTAAAAATTTTTTTTACTTCCGAAATTAAAGAAATTGGATTTGTAGATCCAGCATGTCCACCAGCACCAGCTGCTACTAGAACAAGTCCATCAACTCCAGCCTCAGTTGCCTTTTCAGCGTGTCTTTTTTTAATGATATCATGATAAACAATTCCACCATAGCTTTGTACAGATTCAACTATCTCTGATACAGCACCCAATGATGTAATGATCAAAGGAACCTTATGTTTAATACATATTTCAAGATCATCCTTAACTCTAATATTTGTAGGGTGAACAATCAAATTAACTCCATATGGGGCAGGCTTTTTTCCAGTTTCCAACTCAAATTTTTTCAAATCTTCTTTTATTTCAATAATCCAGTCCTCAAAACCTGATGACGTTTTTTGGTTAAGAGACGGAAAGGTGCCTACTATTCCGTTTTTGCAACATTCAGTAACTAGTTTTGGTCCAGAAATTAAAAACATCGGAGCTGCTACAACTGGTAAATCTAGATTATCATAAAATTTGGGTTTCATACTTTATTTTTTTAACAAACTCCAATAAAAATCAAATTTTGAAACTTGATCACCTTTTTTATCAATTCCAATTGAAGTTAATTTAATTATTTTAGGTTTTTTAATTTTTAAGTTTTTAATTGTCTCTCTAACAATTTCTCCTTGATTACAGCTAAATAAAATTAGACCTTTAGCCTTTTTTGAAAAAACAGCATTATTATTCACAACAAGCATAGATATATTAATCTTTTCAATTTGAATCTGTTTAAGTATGAGAACTCCAGTTGAAATTTCAGCAGCCATACCCTGAACAGCCCAAAAAATAGAATCAAATGGATTTTGATTTATCCACATATGCTTAAGTCTAACTGTGGATGAATTATCGATAATTTTGTCAACCCTGACACCTGTTAACCAAGCTGCAGGAAGTTTTAAAAAAAAATACAAATTAGCTCTAAATGGAGTTATTTTTTTTCTCACTTATATTTTATTTGTTCTTTTTTGAGGATTTAATAATACCAAGAATATTTTTTACATCCTTGGTAAGTTTTTCATAATTCTCACTCTCAACTATATCTTTTGTAATAAGTTTTGATCCCATCCCAAGACAAATAGCACCTGAATTAATCCAACTGGTTATGTTATTTTTATCGTTAAGAACACCTCCTGTTGGCATAATATTAGTCCAAGGCTGAGGTCCTTTTATCGCTTTTATAAATTCTGCTCCATATACTTGACCAGGAAATAATTTGACAATCTCACAACCTAATTCTTCTGCTTTACAAATTTCATTTAAAGATCCACAACCCGCAGACCAAAAAATTTTTTTTCTGTTACATAAATATGCTATATCTTTTCTTAGTACAGGGGTTACAACAAAATTAGCTCCAATCTGAACAAAATACGAGGTTTCGGCAGAGTTTGTTAAAGACCCAACACCTAAAATTAGTCCAGGACAATTATTATTGACATGATCTATTAGTTTTTCAAATATAATATGTGCATTATCACCTCTACTAGTATACTCTATAATTCTAGAACCACCCAAATAACAAGAGTCAATAATTTTTTTACAAATATTAATATCAGAGTTATAAAAAAGTGGAACTAACCCATCATTTTTCATAACATTAAAAACATCAATTCTACTAAACTTTGCCATAATAATTATTTAACGTGAAACTCTTCCTGATGTATCTCCAGATAAAATTCTATTTACCTCATCAATTGTAACCAAATTAAAATCTCCTTTAATTGTATGTTTTAATGAAGATGCTGCTGCTGCAAACTCTAGTGCATCTTGATCATCTTTAAGCTGTCTTAATCCATAAATTAGACCTGCCATAAAAGAGTCGCCTCCTCCTACTCTATCAACTATATGAGTTATATTGTGTGTTTTTGAAAAAAATGCTTTTTCACCATTATAAAGCACTCCCGACCATGAATTATTAGAAGCATTGATAGAACCTCTTAAAGTTGTAATAATTTTTTTGGCTTTAGGGAATTTTTTCATCAAACTTTTACTAACCTCAACATATTGATTAGGATCTATTTCATTACCTTTTGTCACATCTATATTTTTGGGTTTTATGTCAAAATACATTGATACGTCCTCTTCATTACCTAAAATTATATCACAATACTTAACTAATTCACTCATTGCAGAAGAAGGGGATTTTCCATATTTCCAAAGTTTCTTCCTGTAATTTAAGTCAGTTGATATAGTTATTCCCATCTGATCTGCAACTTTTAAAGCTTCCAGACAAACATTAAATGCATTTTGTGAAATAGAAGGTGTTATGCCAGTCCAATGAAACCAATCACAATTTTTAAAAACATCTCTCCAATTAATAGTTTTTAAATCAACTTGAGAGAAAGACGAATTTGATCTATCGTAAATTACTTTGCTTCCGCGAGAAACTGCACCGGTTTCTAAGAAATATATACCCAATCTGTCACCTTTTCTTAAAATGTTATCAGTTCCAACATTACGTTTTTTTAGTTCCATTATCGCATAATCTCCAATATCATTTTTTGGAATCTGAGAGACAAAACTAACTGGTATACCAAAATTTGCTAAGGATACTGCAACATTTGATTCACCACCACCAAATACAATTTCAAAAGTATTTGTTTGAGAAAATCGAAGATGGTTAGGAGGAGATAATCTCATCATTATTTCGCCAAATGTAACAACTTCTTTCATTTTTATTTGTCTTTTAAATTAGAATAGTTATATGACAATTCAAAACATTCTAGTTTGAAAAAATTAACAGAAGCTAAAAGATGATCAAAAATATCTGACATCAAATGCTCATATTTTTTCCAATCTTTATCTTTACTAAAAACATACACTTCAACTGGAATTCCTTGAGATGTCGGATCGAGTTGTCTACACATTACCATCATATCTTTATTAATTAGTGGATGTTTTTGGAGGTATGTTTCAGCATATCTTCTGAATATACCTAAATTAGTCATGTTGCGACCATTAATCATAAGATCTTTATTAGTTTTATTTGAGAAATTGTAATTGATAATCTCTTTTTGTCTAATATCTATGTAATCTTTAATTATATCAATATTTCTCAAATTCCCAATTTCATTTTCTGATAAAAATCTTATGCTTGAAGGTTTAATTAAAAGTGATCTTTTTATTCTTCTACCATCTGAATCACTCATTCCCCTCCAATTTATAAATGAATCTGAAATAAGTTTGTATGTTGGAATTGTAGTAATTGTTTTGTCAAAATTTTGAACTTTAACTGAAGACAAACTAATTGAAATTACGTCTCCATCAGCTCCACTTGAATCCATTGTTATCCAATCCCCAATTCTTACAGTATCATTGATGGTTATTTGTATACTTGCTACAAAACCTAAAATAGTATCTTTAAATATTAACAAAATTATAGCTGAAAAAGCACCTATAGTTGTTAAAAAAGTACCAATATTCTTCCCTGTTAATAAAGATAAAATCATAACTATTCCCACAAACCAAATAATAATCAAAAATACCTGTACATAACTATCAATAGGTTTATTTTTGAATTGAGAATGACTTTTAGAATAATCTCTGAGAGTGAACAAAAAACTACGAACAATCAAAATAGTTGTTAAGATGAATGTGAATTCAATGAATTTTGAAATAGCTAAAGAAAATGAATTATAGTCCTCGAAAATTTTAGAAATTGATAAGTAAATAAATATCGTAGGAATTAAAAAAGAAGTATAAACAGGAAATCTATTTTTTATTAATATATCATCAAAATTGGTTTTTGTTTTTTTTGAAATTCTTTTAAATACTCCGTTTATTATTTTCTTTGATATTAAAAAAATAATTATACTACCAAAAAAAACAGCAATAGTAAAAAAAATTATATTATTTGACATACTATTATTTAACATTAAAATTATTTATTTATAAATATTTATTACTTTAATTAACTAAATATATAAATTCATAATAATCTAAACACATGAAAAAACTATTTTATTTAATTTTTACAATTTTCATTTTTGGGTGCAGTGCTAATAAAGAAATGATGATTTTTTCACCTGATAACAAGATTCAAGTTCTAATATCGACAAAAAATAATAAATTAACCTATTCAATTAAAAAAGATGAAAGAAGCGTAATAAAAGCTTCAAAATTAGGGATTATTCTAAAAGAGGGAATTGACTTAACTAAAAAATTTAAAATTGTAAATTTTAAAAATAGGTTACATTCGGAAAAATGGTATCCAAAAATAAGAGAATTTAAGGAGATTCTAAATGAATATAATGAAGTTGTTTTTGAAATTTTATCAGAAAATAAAAAATTGTTTTTAGAGTTGAGATTATTTAATGATGGTGTGGCATTTAGATATATAATTCCTAATCAGAAAAGCATTAAAAAATACGATATAATTGATGAAATTACAGAGTTTAATCTTTCAAAAAATGATTCAGCCTGGTGGAACCCTGCATTTTCATATAGAAGATATGAGTTTTTATATGCTAATACAAAAATTGATGATATATCAAAAAAAAATTATAGTAAACTTGTTGAGGATATCTCATATGATTCAATTGGAATCGATGCAGCACAAACTCCATTAACGATTAAAAAAAACAATGGACTATTTTTAAGTATTCATGAAGCTAAATTAGTTGATTATTCAAGTATGACATTAGCACCCAGAGGTAACGGAAAACTTGAATGTGAACTTTATCCTTGGTCAGATGGAATAAAGGTTAAATTAAAAGATAAAGTCACAACACCATGGAGAACTATCCAAATAGCTGATTCAAGTAGTGAATTACTTAACTCAAACATAATATTAAATTTAAACGATGACCCTGATGAAAAAACTGACTATTCTTGGGTGAAAACTGGAAAATATATGGGAGTTTGGTGGGAAATGATTGGAACCAATGAATCTACATGGTGGCCTTCAAACTATCATGGTGCGAATAATAAAAAAATTAAAAATTACATTGACTTTGCAAGTAAGAATGGATTTGACGGTTTATTGGTCGAGGGTTGGAATGAGGGATGGTATCCAGAATGGTGTTGTAAAGGTGATGGTATACCCTTTAGTTTTACAAAATCTCTCAATGATTTTGACTTTAAAAAATTATCTAACTACAGTTCACAAAAAAATATTTCAATTGTTGGTCATCATGAAACAGGAGGACAAATTCAAAATTATGAAAATCAACTTGAAGAGGCTTTCAAATTATACCAAATGATGGGAGTTAAATACATAAAAACCGGTTATGTGAATGACGTTAGCAAAAATATAAAAAGAATTGATGCCAATGGAAACATACACAGAGAATGGCATCACGGACAATATATGATCAACCACTTCAAAAAAGTTATTTCTCTTGCAGCAAAATATCAATTAAGTATAATTACCCATGAGCCTATAAAAGATACAGGGTTAAGAAGAACTTATCCTAATTATATTTCAAGGGAAGGAGCTAAAGGTCAAGAATTTAACGGTTTTTCTTCAAATGGCGTAAATCATATTCTCGATTTGCCCTTTACAAGATTGCTTAGTGGTCCTATGGATTACACACCAGGAATTTTTCAATTGAACAATTTTAGATATACTCAACCAGGATCTGGGGTAATTGATAAAAATGCAATTGTGCCATCAACTATAGCTAAAGAATTATCTTTATATGTAATTATTTATTCCCCAATGCAAATGGCGGCTGATTTACCAAAGCACTATAAGAAACATATGGAAGCATTTGAATTTATAAAAAATGTACCTGTTAATTGGGATGATAAAATAATTTTAAATAGTAAGATATCGGAATATATAACTATTGCCAGAAAAGATTCAAAATCAGAAAATTGGTATATTGGTGGAATCACGGATGAAAAATCAAGAGAGTTAGAATTAGATTTTTCATTTTTAGATTCTAATGTTGAATATACTGCTAAAATATATTCTGACACCAAAGACACTCATTGGAAAAATAACCCAATGGAATATGAAATTTCCAAAAAAATTATAAATGCTAAATCAAAATTCAATATTTATCTTGCTCCAGGTGGAGGATTTGCAATAGAAATAGTGAAAAAATAATCTAAATATTTTTTACATGCTTTAACATCAAGTTAAAAGCTTGATCAATGGATAGGTTTGTCGTATCAATTATTATAGAGTCAGAAACTTTTTTAAGAGGTGCTACAGATCTATTAGTGTCTTTTTTATCACGATTAGATACATTTTTCAAAACGCTAGTATAAGAAATATTTGTATTGTTTTTCATCAATTCATTATATCTTCTTTTTGCTCTGACTTCAACATCAGCATCCATAAAAAATTTTATATTAGCATTAGGAAAAACAATACTTCCAATGTCTCTGCCCTCAACGACACAGTTTTTTTTTAAAACTAAATTTCTTTGATAATTTACCATATATTTCCTTACAATTTTTAAACTTGCAATCTTTGAAACTTGATCTGACACGACGGTAGATCTTATTTTGTCGCTTAATTTATTGTTTTTAAATAGCAGTTCGTTATCCTGAGAAAAAGAGAAACTTATGTCTTCAAGTAAATTTTCTAGTTTATTTTTTTTTATAATTTTTTTTTCATGTACACCGTTTTCAATTGCAAATAAAGTAAATGCTCTATACATTGAACCTGTGTCAATATGAATATATTTTAAATGTTTTGCAATTCTTTTGGATAAAGTCGTTTTACCAGTTGAAGCATAACCATCTATTGCAATTATATTATTTTTCATTAATTCTTATAATTAATAATTATTATTATAAGTTAAAGAGAAATGTTTAAAACTTCCATCATATTATTTACAAAATGAAATTTTAAGCCTTTGAGATATTTTGAGCTAATTTCGTCTATATCCCTTTTATTGTCTACACTTAAAATTATTTCTTTAATATTAGCCCTTTTTGCAGCAAGAATTTTTTCTTTTATTCCACCAACAGGGAGAACTTTGCCTCTTAATGTAATTTCTCCTGTCATTGAAAGATTATGCTTAACACTTTTATTTTTCAAAAGAGAAATTAATGAGGTCATCATAGTAATTCCTGCACTTGGACCATCTTTGGGTGTTGCTCCTTCTGGAACATGGATATGATAATTAAATTCATTAAAATTAAATTTATCTAATCCTATTTTTTTACTATTGGCTTTTACAAACTCAAGAGATATTTTTGCAGATTCTTTCATTACTTTTCCTAAATTACCTGTAACAGACAAATTACCTGAACCTTCTGAAATTGAAGATTCTATAAAAAGTATGTCTCCACCCACTGATGTCCATGCAAGTCCAACAACTACACCAGGCAAAGGATTCTCTTCGTATATATCTTTGTTTACTTTAACTGGGCCAAGAATCTCAATTAAATTAGATGGTTTTATTTTTGTGATAAATTTTTCATTCATAGCTATGGATTTTGCAAAGTATCTCGCTAAACTAGCTATTTCTTTATCTAACCCCCTTACTCCAGACTCTCTTGTGTATGAATCAATAATTTTTTCATATGTTTTTTTGTAAATTGATATTTTGTTATCCTTGATTCCGTGTTCAATTAATTGTTTTTTCAAAAGATGTTTTTTTGCAATCTCAATTTTTTCATCAGTTGAATAACCAGATATATTAATTATTTCCATCCTGTCTCTTAAAGCAGGATGTATTGACGAAATATTATTTGCTGTTGCTATAAAAAGTACTTTAGATAAATCATATTCAATTTCAAGAAAATTATCATAAAAAGATGTATTTTGTTCAGGGTCAAGAACTTCCAATAATGCTGAGGAGGGATCTCCATTCACTCCAGAAGTCAACTTATCAATTTCATCTAAAACAAATACAGGATTTGACGATTTTGATTTTTTAATATTCTGAATTATTCTTCCTGGCATAGCACCTATATATGTTTTTCGATGTCCTCTAATCTCAGATTCGTCTCTCATACCTCCAAGTGAAATTCTAACGTATGATCTACCAAGTGACTCAGCAATTGATTTACCTAAAGAGGTTTTTCCAACACCAGGAGGGCCGCAAAGACAAATTATTGGTGATCTCATGTCATTTCTTAATTTTAAAACTGCTAGATATTCAATTATCCTTTTTTTAACTTTTTCTAGACCGAAGTGATCTCTGTCAAGTATTTTTTTTGCTTTTTTAAAATCAAATACATCTTTAGTTATTGTTAACCAAGGTAAACTCAAAATTAAGTCTAAATAATTCCTTTGAACAGAATATTCAGCAACTTGTGGGTTCATTTTTTGAAGTTTAGATAACTCTTTACTGAAGTGCATTTCTACATCTTCAGGCCATAGTTTGGTTTTAGATTTTTCTTTCATCTCAGCAATCTCTTCATCATAAGAAACAACACCTAACTCCTCTTGTATTGTTTTCATTTGCTGGTGTAAATAATATTCTCTCTGTTGTTTGTCTATATCGTGTTTAACTCTTGATTGAATATCATTTTTTAATTCTAATTTCTTGTACTCAACATTTAAAAATTTCAAACAGGTCATGGCTCTTTTTTCAATTGTACTAAGAGATAAAACATGCTGTTTATCAGTTACTTTCAAATTCATATTAGAGGAAACAAAATTTATCAAAAAAGATGGTCCTTGAATATTTTTAATCGCAAATGAGGCCTCAGTTGGTATACCTGGATTTTCATTAATAATCTTAAGTGCTAAATCCTTAATTGATTCAATTATAAGATTAAACTCTTTACTTTTTTTTAATTTAGAATCTTCTTTTATATTTAGAATTGATGCCGTTAAATATGGCTTTTTATTTAAAAATTTATCAATTTTAAATCTTTTTTTGCCTTGTATAATGACAGTTATGTTCCCATCAGGCATTTTTAAGACTCTTAAAATTTTTGCAACAGTTCCTATCTTATATAAATCATGTGGTTTAGGATCATCAATGTTTTTATCTATTTGAGCAACAACTCCAATTTTTTTATCAGATTTGTTTGCATCATTAATAAGTTCTATAGCCTTGTCTCTACTGGCTGTAATAGGAATTACAACACCTGGAAATAAAACTGTATTTCGTAATGGTAAAATAGGAATAGACTCAGGTAATTTTTCTTTTTCAAGAAGCTCCTCATCTTCCGATGTTAACAATGGAATTAATTCCGATTCACCATCAAGATCTGAAAATGACATATTGTCAAATGAGGTTATAAAAGGTTTTGCCATTATTGTAATTTACGTCAAAGTGTCATTTGTTTTAATTAAAATAAATATTTTTTTAAAATACTTAACTTTAAATAAAATTTTATATAATAAGTTCAATTCTTGTGCCAAAAATCAATTTTTAACGAAATTCACTAATATTCTTAAAATGAATAAAAAAATCAATATAAAAAATAAAAAAGCAAAATTTGATTATTTCATAAAAAGTAAGTTTGTAGCAGGAATTGTTTTGTCAGGAACAGAAATAAAATCAATAAGAGATAATAAAGCTTCAATATCTGAGAGTTATTGTGAGTTTAATGACAATAATGAACTATTTATTGTTAACATGAATATCGAATTATATATTCATGGCAATAATTTCAATCATAAACCCAAAGCCAGGAGAAAACTTTTATTAAATAAAAAAGAATTATCTAAACTCTCTAAAGATGTGAAAAAAACTAGTTTGACAATTATCCCTCTAAATATTTTTATTAATGATAAAGGGATTGCTAAAATAAAAATTGCTTTAGCTCAAGGAAAAAAATTATATGATAAAAGGCAAGTAATTAAAAATAAAGAAATTAAGAGAAATCTTGATAAATTAAAAAGGAGTTAATTTTCAATTAAATTAGATTTATCAATTTTTGAAAGCAAATAAGCTCCAATTAAAAATAAAAATAAAAATAACAAAACAGAACCTCTCATACTTCCGGTTATTTGATCAATTAAACCAAACAAAACCATACCAATTATTATTGCAACCTTTTCTGCTATTCCATAAAAACTAAAATAAGATGCTGTGTCTTTTGTTTTAGGAAGAAATTTAGAGAAAGTTGATCTTGATAAAGGTTGAAGGGCACCCATGACCAAACCAACAAATCCAGCTATTATATAAAATTGATTGGGCGTTTTAATATAAAAAGCAATAAAACACAATATGGCCCACAAAACATTTATAATAATTAATGTCTTGAGATTTCCAAAAATCCTCGAACTCTTGGAAGCTAAAATTGAACCAAATATTGCAACAATTTGTATCAAAAGAATACTAATAATTAAACCCATAGTTTTTTGACTTAAATTTTCCCAAAGTATTTCAGCTTCTCCAAAATATGTGGCAACAAACATAACAGTTTGAAGTGCCGTGCTGTAAACAAAAAAAGCAAATAAAAATTTTTTTAAATCAATATTCAATTTGATTTCATTCCAAACATTTATTAACTCATTAAATCCCTTATATAAAATTTTTTTGGATATTTTTTTTGATATTTTTTTTCCAGGTAAATAATAAAAAGAAATATGACTAAATAAAAACCACCATAAACCAACAGTTATAAATGAATATTTCATAGCTTCAATTGAAGCCTCATCATAACTTCCTTCAATTCCGAACCAATAAGGATTAGTAACCATTATTAAGTTTATTAGTAATAATATAATACTTCCTATATATCCCATTGAATAACCGAAAGCGCTTGTTTTATCTTGTTGGGAGGGATATGCTATATCAGGTAAAAAAGAATTATAAAAAACTAAACTTGACCAAAATCCAACCAAAGCTAAAAAATAGAAAAATAAACCCGTGTATATATTTTCAATTTCAAACCAATAAAGTGAAACGCATGAAATTGATCCCATGTAAACAAAAAACCTCATGAATATTTTCTTATTCTCTACATAATCAGCAATACCTGATAATATGGGGATTATTATAACAATAATGCAAAAAGCAAATGCTGTTATAAAACTTATCATCGCGGTATTTTTTATTTCAAATTCAAAAACTGATATGTATGTTTCATCATTAAAAATAGATGCATAATACAAAGGAAATATAGCAGTTGTTATAACTAAAGAATAAACTGAATTTGCCCAATCATAAAATGACCATGCATTTATTAAAAGCTTACTTCCTTTTTTTAAAGGAGTTTTCAACTTAAGCATTTTTTGATCTTGTTTCTTTAAATATAGTATAATTATAATTAAGTTAAAATGATTTGTAAATTTGCAATATGAATAAATTATTACCTTACTTTATAATATTTCTTTTTCCAATATTTTCCTCATGTCAAAACAATTTGGATTTAAAAGAAAAAGAATACAAAATCAATAAATCAAATGAAGATTGGAGAGAGATTTTAACTCCACTTGAATATCATGTTTTAAGAAACGCCGGGACAGAAAAACCCTATACTGGCTTATATGACAAACACTTTAAAAAAGGGGTTTACTCATGTAAAGGTTGTGGAGAGGTATTATACAAATCAGAAAATAAGTATAACAGTAATTGCGGATGGCCCTCTTTCGATGATGCTATTGCTAATAAGATTGAGTACGGTGTTGATTATAAAATTGGATACCCAAGAATTGAACTAAAATGTAAAAGTTGTGGTAGCCATTTAGGGCATATGTTTAATGATGGACCAAAACATACTACTGGAAAAAGGCATTGCATTAATTCCATAGCTTTAAATTTTAAACCTATTTAAATATGAAAAAATACAAATTCAATAAGCCTGAAATTGAATGGAAAAAAAAATTATCAGAAGAAGAATTTAATATTTTAAGAGAAAAAGGTACTGAAATCCCATTTTCTGGTAAATATAATAATCATTTTAAATCTGGGTTTTATCATTGTAAAGCTTGCGAGAATAAATTATATTCAAGTGAAAGTAAATTTGAAAGCCACTGTGGTTGGCCAAGCTTTGACAAAAATATTGATGGGTCATTAGATTATATTGATGATTATTCCCATGGTATGATAAGAACAGAAATTGTTTGTAATAATTGTGGCTCACATTTAGGGCACATTTTTGATGATGGTCCGACATTAACAAAAAAAAGACACTGTGTTAATTCTAAATCACTAGTTTTTTATGAAAAAAAAATAAAATAAATTTTAATAAAGTGTTAATTTTAGATAAACTAAATAGATATGGATAAATTTTATGACTTAGTTGTTTTAGGTAGTGGCCCTGGAGGATATGTTACTGCTATTAGAGCTTCACAATTAGGACTCAAGACCGCTATTATTGAAAAGGAAAATCTTGGAGGAGTATGTTTAAATTGGGGTTGTATTCCAACTAAAGCACTATTGAAATCCGCTGAAGTATTTGAGTACTTGAAAAAGGCATCAGATTTTGGATTAAAAATTGAAAAATACGACAAAGATTTTAGCGCTGTTGTTAATAGAAGTAGGACAGTCGCAGATAAAATGAGTAAAGGTGTGAATTATTTAATGAAAAAAAATAAAATTGATGTGTTAAGTGGACATGGTAAACTTTTAAAAAATAAAAAAATATTAATTAATAACAATAATGAAGAAATTGTCGTCAGTGCTGATAAGATTATAATTGCAACTGGATCCAGATCTAGAGTTATTGACACAATTCCTCAAAACGGAAAAAATATTATCGGTTACAGGGAAGCAATGACTTTATCTAAGCAACCAAAAGAATTAATAATTGTTGGTTCTGGAGCAATTGGAATTGAATTTGCATATTTTTTTAATTCGATGGGTACCAAAGTCACAATAATTGAGTATCTCGACAGAATCCTACCCAATGAGGATGAAGAAATTTCCTCATTTTTAGAAAAAAATTTCAAAAAAAATGGTATAAATATTTTAACATCAACAAAAGTGTTAAATGTTGTTGACAAAAACAAGGATGTTTCAGTAGAAATTGAGAATAATAATGGTAAAAAAACAATGACTGTGAGTAAAGTTCTTTCTGCTATTGGAATTAAAAGTAATATTGAAGATATTGGAATTGAAGATGTTGGAATCTCTGTTGATAAAGATAAAATTATTGTAGATAAATTTTATAACACAAATATTCCCGGATATTATGCAATTGGTGATATAACATCTGGTCCATCTTTGGCACATGTTGCATCAGCTGAGGGTATTTTGTGTGTAGAAAAAATTGTTGGAAAAGATGTAGAACCTATAGATTATGAAAATATCCCTGGATGCACATATTGTAATCCAGAAGTAGCCTCTGTTGGTCTAACTGAAAAAAAAGCTATTGAAAAAGGATACGAAATCAAAATTGGAAAATTTCCATTCAGTGCATCAGGAAAAGCTCAAACAAGTGGGAAATCTGAGGGGTTTATTAAAGTTATTTTTGATGCTAAATATGGTGAATGGTTAGGATGTCATATGATAGGTGCCGGAGTTACTGACATGATTGCAGAAGCAGTTTTAGGAAGAAAACTTGAGACAACAGGACACGAAGTTTTAAAATCCATTCATCCTCATCCAACAATGAGTGAAGCAGTGATGGAGGCGGTAGCGGACGCATATGAGGAAGTAATTCATATTTAATTATTTGGGAATAAAACCTTCTATTGCTAATCTGTAAGAATCTAATCCAAAACCTAGTACCAGTCCTTTAACATAAGGTGTTATATATGATTGATGTCTATACTCCTCTCTGGAATATGTATTTGAAATATGGACTTCAATGACTGGGGTATTTATTGATTTAATTGCATCAGAAATACCAATTGAGGTATGGGTATAAGCGGCTGCATTTAATATTATTCCATCAGAATCAAAACCCACTTCTTGTATACAATTAATTAATTCTCCCTCAACATTGGATTGAAAATAAGATAAATCAACTTGTTTATATATTTCTTTTAATTTATTAAAATAATCTTCAAAAGTTTGCTTACCATATATATTTGTTTCCCGCGTGCCAAGTAGGTTTAGGTTGGGACCATTTATAATTATTATTTTCATATTTATCAAAATTACTAATTGTTTGTGATATTCATTAAAAAAAAATTATATTAAAATATGAATTGGTATAATTACATAGAAAATTTTAAATATCATTTAAAAATTGAAAGAGGATTGAGTGAGAATTCAATAAAAAGTTATATTTATGACATTAATAAATTTTCCAAGTTTTTAATAAACAATAATATAAAACTAAATGCTGAAGATATAAGCATCAATTTAATTAAAGAATTTTTATATATAAACTCAAGAATTATTAATAGTAGATCCCAAAGTAGGCTGATTTCTTCTCTTAAAAGTTTCTTCAGTTATTTAGTTTTTGAAAATATTATTAAGGCATCTCCAATAGACATAATTGATACTCCTAAGATTGGCAGAAAATTACCCATGACTTTAACAAGCAATGAAGTTAATTTAATTTTAAAATCAATTAAATTAAAGTCAAAAAATGGTTTTAGAAATAGAGCAATTATTGAAACTTTATATGGAAGTGGTTTGAGGGTTAGTGAATTAATAAATTTAAAAATTTCTGATATTTATTTTGAAGAGGATTTAATTATGATCTTAGGTAAAGGAAATAAACAAAGATTTGTTCCAATGAGCTATTATTCAAAAAAGTACATAAAAAAGTATATTAATAAAATAAGGTCAAAAAAAGTAATTGAAAAAAAATTTCATGACTATTTATTTTTAAATAAAAACGGAAAAAATTTATCAAGAGTAGCAATATTTAACATTATAAAAAAAATAATGAATGTAGTAAATATAAAAAAAATTGTTAGCCCACATACCTTTAGACATTCGTTTGCTACTCATATACTAGAAAATGGAGCTGATTTAAGATCTATCCAACAAATGATGGGACACGAGAATATAACAACTACAGAAATATACACTCATATTGATACAAAGCATTTGACAAAAGTTCTTGAAAAATATCATCCTAGATCAAGAAATTAGTCCTTGACAACTAATCTGAATCCCTCTCCATGAATATTTATTATTTCAACTTTCGGATCGAGACTTAAATATTTTCTCAACTTAGCTATATATACATCCATACTTCTTGATGCAAAGTAACTATCATCTCTCCAAATTTTATTTAAAGCAATTTCTCTAGAAAGTAAATCATTAATATTTAAAATTAATAATCTTAAAAGTTCGTTTTCTTTGGGTGATAAATTAAATTGTTTATTTTCAAGGGATAAGATTCTCAGTTTTGAATTAAATAAAAATTTCCCAATTTTAAATTCTGTATCTTCAGAACTTGGAATATGAAAAATTTTTTTTCTACTCATAACCGCTTTAATTTTTGCAAGTAAAACATCAGTATCAAATGGCTTTGTCAAGTAATCGTCAGCCCCGATTTTAAAACCTTTTAAAACATCTTCTTTCAAATTTTTTGCTGTTAAAAAAATCAAGGGTACCTCTTCACTCTTATTTCTAATTTCTTTACCTAAGGTAAATCCGTCTTTAAACGGCATCATTACATCTAAAATGCAGAGATCAAATTCACCAGACGAAAATTTATCATATCCCTCTATTCCATTCTTCGCAAGAACTACATTATAATTATTTATCTGCAAATATTCCTTTAGAATATTTCCAAAATTTATATCATCTTCAACTAAAAGAATTTTCTTGCTATTTTTTTTCATTTTTTAATATAATTACTTTTAAACTGATATAGGAATTTCAATTTTAAAATTACTTCCATAACCTAATTGACTATCTACAAAAATTTTAGCATTCATAATATTAATTACCTTTTTTACAAAAGTTAATCCAATTCCATGACCTCTAACACTATGTATATCTCCTGTTTCCTCTCTAAAAAATTTCTCAAAAATCATTTTCTGTGTTTTTTTGTTCATACCAATTCCTTTATCAATTATTTCAATAATAAGAGTATTATTTATATTTTGAGTTTTTATTAAGATTTGAGGTGGTCCTACTGAATATTTTATACCGTTATCAATTATATTAATTAAAGCATTTGTGAAGTCTATCTTGACTATATTACATACGGTGTCTTTTGCACCTAATATAGTTTTTATAGAACCCTTTTTACTCTTTACGATGAGAGAAAAATGACTTATAGCATTATTTATAATAGAATGTAAATTTTCATTTTTCATATCTGAAATATTTTTGTCTCTTTCTAATTGTGAAATTTTTAAAATATTTTCAACTTGATCTTGCATCCTTTTATTTTCCTCTTTTACAATAGATAAATATCTATCAATTTTTTTCTTATCAATTATATTTTTTGGATTTAAAATAGAATCAATTGCTAAATTTATGGTAGATATGGGAGTTTTGAATTCATGGGACATGTTATTAATAAAATCAGTTTTTACCTCAGAAATCTTTTTTTGTTTAATAAAATGATATATAGCACTAAATGATACTATTACGACAATTAATATTAAAATAAATGAAAGGCTTGCAACACCAATTACAGAGGATTTAACATATTTATTTTTTCTTGGAAAAGATACTAATAACTCTAGTTCTGATTCACCTTTGTCATTTAAAAAAATTGGAGTTCTATATACTGTTCCATTAAGCTCTTCATAATAATTATTAGATTTAACATTGGTAGGTATACCTTGACTGTAAACTATAAATTCAATTGTTGTATTAATTTTTCTGTCCCCTAACTCTCTTTTCAATAACATATCTAGTTCAAAAGCATCAATTCTCTTATGAACAGGAATAGAATTGGCTATTTCTAAGAAAATGGTTTTATACTTGGCAATATCTACGGCATTTATTCTATCAATGCTTTTTAATCTCTCAACAGAATAAGATAATCTATTTTCTTTATCAAAAACGTCCTTTAAAATTGTTGTTGTTTTAACTCCTTTATAGTCTTTAACAACAGAATCAAAACTTATTTTATCAGAATAACTTTGAATATTATATTCCTCTTCTAGAATACCAAAAGTATGGAGTGAAGATAAATTTGTCTTCTCATCACTCCCAAGAAACATAAATACCTCTCTGAATTTTGAATTCTCTGGTGATCCTAGTGAGTCAATTAAACTTTGGAAAGTATTTAAATACTCATTGAACTCTCTATCTTCCATTTCGTTAGCAACTGAAATCAAAGACTGACCAACTGCCATTGAAAATTCTTGTTCTTTATTATTTAAAGTTGAACTAATCCAATAACCTTGAATGCTAATAATTCCAATTAAAGATATTATTGTGAAAACGATCAATAAAACAAAATAATTTTTTTTCAATTTATTTTTTTTACAAATTTCAAAAAAAAATTTTAAAAAAAAACTAACAAATTGTTAATTAGTTAATTAAATAATTTATTGTGGATAGTAATTACATTTTTTTTGGTTTCATCAAAATCAATATTTTTAATAAAATAATCTATTGATTTTATATGACTTTTTAGTTTTGTTTGATTATTAAATCTTTTTATAATACTTTCTTTATTTATTTTATCTCGTTTAATAATTCTTTGAATTCTGATTTTTTCTGGTGCTTCTACACAAATTATTTTATTACATAATTTATTTAATCCTGATTCAAATAAGATTGCTGATTCAACTACACAATATTTAGATGTAATATTTTTTGACCATAAAATAATTTTTTTTATTAATATTGGATGAATTATTTTATTCAAAAGATTTAATTTTTTCGGGTTGTTAAAAACAATGTTTGATAAATATTTTTTATTTGGAGTCTGATTTAAATAGGATTCATGTCCAAAAATATCAATTATTTGTTTTCTAATATCAGGAATTGTTTTCATTATTTTTTTTGCTTCATTATCTGAATTAAAACAAGAAATTTTAAGAGATTCAAATACTTCTAGGATTGTGCTTTTACCTGAACCCATCATTCCAACTAGTCCTACAATTTTTGTCATAATTTTTTATTCTTAATTAAAAAGTCAACTTTTTTGTGAGATATTTTTAAATTTATTAATGAACTTGGAAAAGAATCTAGTGAGATATCTAATTGATTATCTATATTTTTTTTTTTTAAGTCAAATGATACTGACACAATAAAATCATTTTTATTAATATTTTTTAGTTTATTAATACTGGATTGAAAAGAAACATCAACCTCATCGGGATATAATTTTAATTCTAATGAATCAGGAACTCCTCTAACTAGAATTGGGATTTTTATTTTTTTCTCAGAATATCTATCAACATAAATAAGAGCTTTACCAGATAAAAACTCATAACTCAAATTTTCATTTCTGACTATTTCATAATCAGTTGAATAATCATTTTCAATATTAATATCTGTATTTACAAGCGCAGAAGCAGAGCTAATTTTAGAAATTTCCTCAAGAGCTCCAGAAATTTGAATACTATCAGGTAATAAAACAATTGGACTTCTTAAACCATATCCAGATTTAATTTTTAAATCACTTCCCAAAACAATTGGAACGAATTTATTAATAACTTGCTCTAGTTCAATAATAATTTCATTTGGAAAAACATTAGTTATATCAGTATTTGAATTTAAAGTCTCTTTTAGTTCAAACTTATTTTCATCAAAATCGATTAAAATTTTATTATCATCTATCTTTTCTTCTTTTAAATCTACAATGAGTTTATTTTGAAATAACTTATTGTAGAATATTTCAAAACCAGATGCTTTTATATCAACCTCAATCGAATTGATATTTTGCCTTTTTATAATATATTTATCAGGTATATTAATAATATCAATTTCCAAACTTAATTTAGACTTATAATCCTCAGATAATTTTGTCAAAATCCAAAAACTAGATGATACAAAAAAAAATAAAATAATATATATATATTTTTTTCCGTTTATGCTTAATATATCAAAACTAACTTTCAAAATTATTTTTGTTCTCTATCAATAATATCAATGAAATCCTGACTTATTCCGACACTGGAAAATCCACCATCATGAAAAATATTTTGCATAGTTATTTTCTTTGTGTAATCAGAAAACATAACAACTGAAAAATTAGCACAATCGTCTGAAGATGCATTTCCTAGTGGTGATATTTTTTCAGCAAAATTAAGAAATGAATTAAGACCTTTTACTCCATCACCAGCTGTTGTTGGTGTTGGAGACTGAGAAATTGTATTAACTCTGACCTTCCTTTCTTTTCCCATGTAATAACCAAAACTTCTTGCAACTGACTCTAAATAAGCTTTATTGTCTGCCATATCATTGTAATTTGGAAAAGTTCTTTGTGCTGCAATATAAGATAGCGCAATTATGCTACCCCACTCTTTTAAAGCATTTTTTTTAAATAATATCTGAAGTAACTTATGAAATGACAATGCTGAGATATCCCAACCTTTGGTTGTCCATTCATGATTCAAGTCAGTATATTCTCTTTTCTTTCTCAAATTAATTGACATTCCTATTGAGTGCAATATAAAATCAAGTTTTTGTCCAAAATGATTTAATGAGAAATCAATTAATTTTTCTAAATCATCAATTGAAGTTGCGTCAGCTGCTATAGCCGGTGTATCAAGCTTTTTTGCAAGTTCAGAGATTTTACCCATCCTTAGAGCAACTGGTGCGTTAGTTAAAATTGCCTCACCACCCTCCTCATAAACCTTCAATGCTGTTTTCCATGCAATAGATCTTTCATCTAAAGCGCCAAAAATTATACCTTTTTTGTTTTTCAATAATTGATTTTTCATAAATTTAATTTTATCAAATATACTTTAATTAAGTAATTCTCTCGCATGGTCAATAGCAGTTTTAGACTGTTTTCCACCACCTAACATTTCAGCGATTTCAATTTCTCTAGATTTTTTATCTAATAATTTTAATTTAGTGGAAGTGGTTTTGTTATTAGATTCCTTATAAACTTTATAATGATAATCACCTTTTGCAGCAATTTGAGGTAAATGCGTTATTGTTATAACTTGCATTTTTTTTGACATAACATGCATTAATTTAGCAATTTTCATAGAAATATCTCCAGAAGTACCAGAACCAATTTCATCAAATATTATAGATGGTAATGATTTATACTTAGAAAGAATTATTTTAATTGCCAACATAATTCTGGAGAGTTCTCCACCAGATGCAACTTTATTTAACTTTTTGTAATCAACACCCTTGTTTGCTGAAAAGTAAAAAATAACAGAGTTTTTACCGTTTTCATTAAATTCATTATTTACCGAAACTTCAATTTTTAGCTTTGCATTTTTTAAACCTAACTTTTGAAATAAATTAAAAAATTGACTTTCAAGTAACTTTTTGTTTTTTGTCCTTGATTCCGATAATTTTTCAGACAAAAAATTTAAATCATTTTTAATTAATAATTTATTTTTCTTTAAATCCTCAATTTTATTTAAAATTTTATTTGAATTGGTAATTTTCTCTTGAATTTCAATTTTTTTACTCTCTAATTCAGATAAGTTTGTAACATTATGTTTTTTAATAAGACCATTAACAAAATGAATTTTGTTGTTAAGTTCATCGATTTTTTTAATATTATCATTAAATCCTTCATTATCATAATTGATTTCACTATCAATATCTTTTAATTCAATATTTACAGACTCAATTCTTTTTTTTAAATCTGAAAATTTATCACTTATTTGGCTTAATTTACAAAATGACAAATAAAGTTCATTGAGTTGATTAATTAAACCAAAGTTATCATTGTTTAGAATTTTGTTTGATTTTGACATCAATTCTTTGACATGATCTAAATTATTTAAATAGTCCAATTCTTTATTTAGATCATTCAGTGAAAAATTTTCAAAATCAATTTTATTTAACTCTTCAATAAGATATCTATTGTATTCTTTTTCACTATTATTGTTTTTTAATTCATTTTCAAGTTTAATTAAATTATTTTTCAATAAATTATAGGTATTAAATTTAACCTTAAATTGATTTCTTAATTCAATATTATTTGAGATTGAATCAAGGAGATTTAGTTGAAAAAATTGTTTTTTTAAAAAAATTGAATGATTTTGTGAGTGAATATCTATTAATTCAGTAACAATAATATTTAAAATATTTAACTTAACTGGAGTGTCATTAATAAAAGATCTAGAATTTCCATCATATTTTAACTCTCTTCTTATTACAGTTTCATTATTGTAGTCTAAATCATATTCTTCAAATAAATTCTTTAAACTAAAAAAATTTATTTTAAATATTCCTTCAACAACGCATTTATTATTCTTGTCCTTAAAAATACTTGAATCGGATCTTTTTCCTAGTAGAAGAGATAATGCACCTAATAGAATTGATTTACCTGATCCAGTTTCTCCTGTCATACATATAAAACCCGCATCCAGCTTAATACTTAGATCTTCAATTAATGCATAATTTTTTATATTAAGTTCTTTTAACAAATTATAATATTTTACTACAAAATAAATGTATTATTAACTTTAAATAAAAAATTATTTTTCAACATTTTTCCACTTTGATCCAAAAAAAGGTGAAACCTTATTCAATATTTTAAGAGTCTTGGAAATTTTAATATTCGGACCACCAGACAAGATATCAATAATTTCATCAGATTTAGCATCAAAAAAAGTTTGAACTAAATATGAATTTGGTCTTGTAAGATAAATTTTATTAAATGAATTTAATGCATCAAGAATATTTTTTTTTGCTAATTGTGGATTATCTATCATAATATCTAATCCATTTCTATGATAATTGTAAACGACTGATCTAAAAACTTCATAGGTTTTTGACATTAATGAATCAATTATCCAAAATCTATTTCTACTCCCATCAACCTGATTCCAACCTTTTAAATTATTTTGCTGAGCTAAATTTAATATTTTTTGGGCTTCAGCATAATATCTTGTCCCAGAATTTAATTTAAATGAATCAGCATCTAAACCAATAATAAGGTAAGTGTAAAAACTAATTAGTGAAATTAGATTGGAACTATATATTGATGAATTGTAGTAAAGTGGCTGAAATTCTTGATAATTAAATGAAACATCTTTGTCTATAATATTTATAATCGTTGAATTGTAATTGGAATTAAAAATAGGTCTAGAGGATTGTACTTGAAATGTTCCTTCAAAATTTGAAGATTCATATTTAGTTAAGTTAATTATTATTGAACATGATATCTTTTCTTTGTTTGAAACTTTGGTATCTGTCCAAATATTATTGTTGATAAATTCATTTAATGATTTTTCTAATGTTTCAAAAATTTTTTGATTAGTTTGTTCAACAAGACTAGAATTGACAATTACTTCACATTCAATTTCTTGAGCTTTAGAGAAAAAGGTGATAAAAAAAATGAAAAAACTAATTGTTAATCTCATAAAGCTTTAATATGTAGTTAATAATATCAACTGAAACTAAATTTTTGTCTTTAAGCTTATGAAATAACGGATTTTTATCTTTTTCTATATAAATTATTTCGTTTTTTTTTGATTGAAAACATTTGTTTTTTGAGGAAAGCTTATTTAAAACAATTGCATCTAAATTTTTATTTTTAATTTTTTTTATAGCATTTTCAATTTCATTATCTGTTTCCAGTGCAAATCCAATAATTAATTGATTTTTTTTATTTTCTCCTAAATATTTTAAAATATCTACCGTTTTTTTAAAAACAATATTTTTAAAAATGCTTTCCTTTTTAATTTTTTTATCCAATATTTTTTCTGGAGTGTAATCAGCAACTGCAGCAGCGCAAATAATTATATCAACTTTTTTATATTTTAATATTACCTCGTTGTACATTTCCATTGCAGAAGTTACATCGATTAACTCTAATCTTTCATCTTCTAATTTTAGATGAGTTGGCCCTGTTATTAAAATAACCTTGGCTCCTAAACCAAGACAGGTTTTAGCTAATTCGAAACCCATTAAACCGGATGATCCGTTTGAAATATATCTTACTGGATCAATATATTCATGAGTTGGTCCAGCAGTGATCAAAACTTTTAAATTTCTCATTGGCAGTTTTGAAAGTATTTTTTTTTCAATTTTTTTTACAATATCTGCTGGTTCTATCATTCTTCCTTTTCCATTTAAACCACTTGCTAGAGGTCCTTTTGGAGAAGGAAAAATATGGTTTCCTATTTTTTTTAGCTTGTTTATATTGTCCTTATTTGATGGGTGATTAAACATTTCTAAATCCATTGCTGGTGCAATATAAATGTCACATTTACAAGATAAATAAGATGCAACAAGTAGATTTTTGCATTCACCAGAAGATAAAAGTGACAGTAGGTTTGATGTTGCTGGGGCAATTATCATTAAATCAGCCCAATTAGCTAGTTCAACGTGATTATTCCAAAGTGGTTTATTAACTTCATTAGTAGTAAAATTTTCGTAAACAGGATTATTTGACAAAGCAGAAATTGTTAAAGGTGTTATGAAATCCCTAGCTGAATTTGTGATAACACACTTAACATTAGCGTTTTTTTTTACCAATAACCTAATTAAAAATGGAATCTTATAAGCCGCTATTCCTCCACTTATTCCAAGTAGAATATTTTTACCACTTAGAACTGACATTCTTTAAATATTTGAATCTTCAGAGTTTCTGTGATAAATCTTTTCATTTAGCCACTCTTCTATTGCAATTGCATGAGGTTTTGGTAATCTTTCATAAAATCTAGAAACTTCAATTTGTTCTTTATTCTCAAAAATTTCTTCTAAACTATCGTTATGAGTTGCAAATTCATCTAATTTATCATGCAATTCTTTTTTAATGTCTAAGTTGATTTGATTTGTTCTTTTAGCAATAATTGATAATGCTTCATAAATATTTTCAGTTTTCGATTCTAATTCGCTCTTATTATATGTTTTTGTTGTCAAAGACGCTTTTGATTCTCTATATTTTGTCATCTTATTTTAATTTAAATTATTTAATTCTTTATTTACAATTTTAATTTTTTCATCGAGATCTTCTTTAAAAATTGACTCTGGGTAGTATTTTAGTATATTTAAGTATATTTTTTCAGTTGATTTTAATCTTTGATTCTTTTTTTGAACTATACTATTAACGGCTATTTCAAAAGATGATAAAAATTTATAATATAATGCTTCTTCCCTGTAAATTGTTCCAGGATTATCAGCTATAAAATTATCAATTGAATTTATTGCAGCTCTATAATCTCTAATTGTATAATATTGTTTGGAAATTTCAAAATTCTTTTTTTCTAACTTTTCTTGTAATTGTTGAATATAAGAATTTACCTCTGGAGTAAATTCACTGTTGGGGTATTTATCAATAAATATTTGTAAAAGATCAATAGCCTTATCTGTCTCAGTTTGATCAAGACTAAATCTTGGAGATAGCATGAATTGAGATTTTGCTTGCATATAGGTAGCTTCTATAACTCTATTACTCTTTGGATATGACTTAACAAAATTTTCATATTGGTAAGAAGCTAAATAATAGTCTTTAGTTTGAAAATAACAATTTGCTAAAAAGAAAACTAATCTTTGATGTTGTGGCTTACCCTTGAATGAATTAACTAACTGAACATAAAGATTTAAAGCCTTTCTGTAATCTCCCGATTCATAAAATTCATTTGCTGCATTATTTTTTTCTAGAGTAGTGCCATTATTTAAAAGCTTTTGATAATCACTACATGAAGAAGTTGTTATTATTAAAAACAAAAAAATTATAAAACTTGAAAATTTATACATTTTGCAAAATTAAGAAAATTAATTTATTGCGATAATATTATGATATAATGTGAAAATTTAAATTAATTCAAGTTCTTTATCTATTTTTCTTTTTAAACTTAAAGAAATTTCGTTAAGAGGAAGTCTAACAATATTATTTGATAGATTTTTTTTACTTAAAAGATATTTGATTCCTGATGGATTACCCTCCTCAAATATTAAATTAATTATTTTCATCAATTCGTAATGAATTTTATAAGATTCTCTAACATCATTATTAAACCCTAATTCTACCATCTTTTTAATTTGATTAGGAAATACATTTGCAATAACAGAAATAACACCTGAACCTCCAGCTAAAACTGTTGGTAGGGCTAGTAAATCGTCACCAGAAATAACATGAAAGTGTTTTGGAGTATTTGAAATTAAGTTCATTATACTTAATAAATTGCCGGATGCTTCCTTGATTCCGATTATTTTTTCAAAATTTTTATTTAAATCGGTCACAGTATTAATTTCAATATTTGATCCAGTTCTTGATGGAACATTATACAAAATAATTGGGAGGTTTGAAATTGAAACTATTTTTTCATAGTGTTTAAAAATACCAAATTGAGAAGGTCTATTGTAATAAGGACTGACTGAAAGGATAGCGGAAAAGGAAGAATCATTAATTTTTTTTATTCTATCAATTAAATTATTTGTATTATTTCCACCTATTCCTATAACTAATGGAACTCTTTCATTATTTTTCTTTACAACGTATGAGATGATTTTTTCTTTTTCCTTTTCACTAAGAGTTGGAGATTCAGAGGTTGTCCCTAATATCACTAAATAATCTACTCCACCATGTATTGTTGAATTTATTATTTTTTCAAGACTATTGTAATCAACAGACCCATTAGAATTAAAAGGTGTAACTAATGCAACACCCGTCCCCTTTAAAAAGTTATAATTATTTTTCAATTTTTACATATTTTGAAATTTCTTTAATAAATAATTTTTTTTTACTTGGAGAAAAATTAAATATTATATCATTTACTCTACTGTCTGTATTAATAAATCCTGCACTAATCTTTTTTTTACACTTTAAGCTGAATAAATTAATTTCGTAACTATTGGAATTAAAATAATTAATTAATAAATCAAAATCAGCCTCTAAAAATAATCTTAAATTTCCAGAAATTTTTCCTAGAAATGAATAATCACCTTTTTCAAATCTAAAAGAATTGTCAAATTCAAAAAAATTTTTCCCAAAATTCATTAAATAAATATTTTTTTTTCTAATATTTAAATTTTCAATTAATTCATCTATAAAGGTTTCGTCAAAATAATAGTCGTTTTCAAAAATAATCCCAACTTTCCTAATGGATCTTTTTAAATTATATTTTCTAACAGACATTTTATTTTTATAAAATCTATTAAATAAAAACTTATACTTATAATTTGACAAAAAATTCACTACACAAATTTATTACTTCAAAATCTTTAAAGTTAAAAATTAGATTATTTATTCAAATTAAAGAATAAATGTTATAATTCTAACATTTTTAAAAACTCTTTCTCATCAATTACATTGACCCCTAATTTATTTGCTTTAATTTTCTTTTTTGGACCCATTGACTTACCAGCAAGAACGTAAGAAGTTTTAGATGATATTGAGGATGATATTTTTCCTCCATTTAATTCTATAATACTTTTAATTTCCTCTCGGGTATGAAATTCGAAAGTACCTGAAATCACAAATGATTTATTACTTAGAATGTTTGAAGATATTGTTTTATCTGATTTTTTGAAATTTAAGCCAAAATATTTTAATTCATTAATTAAATTAATATTAATTTGATTGCTTAAAAATTTGATCAAGCTTTTAGCAATTTTGTCACCAATATTATTTGTTTCATTAAGATCATCATAAGATGCATTAATCAAATCATCAATATTTGGAAATTTTTCAATTATTTTTTTTGCTACTGTTTTTCCAACAAATCTAATACCAAGGCCGAATAATACTTTTTCGTATTGATTATTTTTAGATTTCTCAATACCATCCAAAAGATTATTTATTGATTTTTCAGCCATTCTATCAAGCTTAATTAGATCAGTGAATTTTAATTTGTATAAATCAACTATATTTTTAATTAAATGATTATCGTATAGTTGAACAACAGTTTCATTTCCAATACCGTCAATATCCATTGCTTCTTTTGAAATAAAATGTTGAATTTTACCTATTATTTGCGGTCTACATTCATTTTCATTTTCACAATAATGATTTGACTGATTTTTAGATCTAATAAGTTTTGAATTACACTCAGGGCAATTATCAATAAATTTAATTTTCTCACTCTCTTTACCTCTATAATTATCAACTACTCCTACAATCTTTGGTATTATCTCACCTCCTTTCTCGATAAAAACCTTATCTCCTATTCTTAAATTTAGTTTTAATATTTGATCCTCGTTATGAAGAGATGCACTTTTTATAATTGTTCCTGACAATAAAACAGGGCTTAGATTAGCAACAGGTGTTACTGAACCAGTTCTACCAACTTGATATCTTAAAGATTTGATTTCTGTAACAGTTCTCTCAGAGTCATATTTAAATGCAATAGCCCATCTAGGAAATTTTGAGGTGTGTCCTAGTGTTTTTTGATAGTTAATATTATTTACTTTGATCACAACTCCATCAATTTCGTAATTTAAATTACTTTTTTTATTTCTCCATAAATTAATGAAACCGAATACTTCGTCTAATGAATTGGCCCTAACAATTGAGTCAGGAATTAAAAAACCATTAGCTCTAGCATTAATTAGTGAATTGTAATGAGAAACATCAATTGATTCATCACTAATAACAGCATAAATAAAAGCTTTTAATGGTCTTTTTGCAACCTCATTACTATCTTGTAGTTTTAAGGATCCAGATGCAGTATTTCTAGGGTTCATAAAGGGTTTTTCACCATTTAATTGTCTAATCCTATTTAAATTTTTAAATTCATTTAAAGGTAAAATTATCTCACCCCTGACTTCAAGTCTTTTTGGAAATTTACCACTTAGTTTCAAAGGAATATCTTTTATTGTTTTCACATTTAAAGTGACATCGTCTCCTTCAACACCATTTCCTCTTGTTATTCCTCTTATTAAAATCCCATCTACATATATCAAATTAATTGAGGCTCCATCGTATTTTAATTCACAAGTATATTCTATTTCGTTAATTCCTAAATTTTTTTTAACTCTCTTATCCCAATCAATTACTTCATTTTTAGTGTAAGTATTATCTAAAGAATACATAGGGTATGTATGTTTTGCAACATTAAATTTTTTAGTTACTCCCCCACCAACTCTTTTTGATGGAGAATTTAAATCATCGAATTCAGGATATTTTTTTTCTAATTTTATTAATTCATTTAAAAGATTGTCAAACTCTCCATCTGATATAACACTTTTATCATTAATATAGTATTCGTCATTGTAGTGATCAATTAGTTTTCTTAATTCTAAAATTCGCTCTTTATAAATATTCATATATTTTTCTTTGCTTTTAGAAATCTTTTTTTTTCAAAAAAATCTTTTTTAATTTTTTTAATTTCTAGATTACTTTTTTCAAATAATATTTTAATATCATTACAAAACAGAGGATTTATTTCTAAATATAAGTATCCTTTTTTTTTTAGATTACGTTCTGCAAAATCTATTATATTCTTGTAAAAAATTAAAGGATCATCATTTTCAACAAAAATAGCAGATTGAGGTTCATAATTTAAAACATTTAAATCCATATCTTTTTTTTGAAATTTTGCTACATATGGTGGATTTGAAATTAAATAATCAAGCTTATTATCCCATTTTTTAATATTCAAAATATCCTTATTATGAAAATTAACTTTAACTGAATGTTTTTTTGCATTAATTTTAGCTAAATTAAGACACTTTTCAGAAATGTCAATTGATTCAACCTTCCAATTACTTCTTTTTAATTTGATAGTAATAGGAATGCATCCGCTTCCAGTTCCAATGTCCAATATTATTTTTTCTGAATGTTTTTCGTTGTGGTTTTCTAAAAACCAATAAACCAACTCTTCAGTCTCAGGTCTAGGTATTAATACAAATTCATTTAAAATAAATTTTTTTTCACAAAAATAAACTTCTTCCAAAATATATTGAATTGGCTTGCTGTTTTTTAAATCCCTAAGTGCAGAAAAAAAAAACTCAACTTTTTTTTTATTAATTTTTTTTTCTGGTTTACTTAAAATTATTATTGGATCTTCTCGTAAATATTTTCTAACTAAAATTTTAAAAAAAAATTCGATTTCTAATTTTGAGAATTTATTTTTCAAATAAATGTCGTATTTTTTTTTTAAATCTATTAGTAACATTATTTAGTTTCTTAATTACGTTTTGTAGTGTAATAATTTTTAATTTAATACTAACTTTTTATTTAAAAAAATTGTCAGACAAAAATAATATTCACAAAAAAATTATGCTAAGGTGCGTTGAATTAGCAAAAAAAGGTTTGGGCAAAACATATCCTAATCCATTGGTTGGATGCGTAATTGTAAATGAAAATAAAATTATTTCTGAAGGTTGGCATAAAAGGGCAGGTGAAAATCATGCAGAAATAAATGCATTACTTAAAATAAAGAATGTTAAAATTTTAGAAAAATCAACACTCTATGTTAATCTTGAGCCTTGTTGTCATTTTGGAAAAACAGGACCTTGTGTTAATAAAATAATTGAAATGAAAATACCTAAAGTAGTTATTGGATGTCTTGATTATTCAAAAAAAAATAATGGTGAAGGAGTTAAAATATTAAAAAAAAATGGTGTTAAAGTTATAGTCAATGTTTTAAAGAAAGTTTGTATTAATTTAAATAAAAGATTCTTTACGTTTGAACTTAAAAAAAGACCTTATATTATTATTAAATGGGCTGAAAGCTTTGATGGTTATTTTTCTCCGATAAATAAAAATAGAACTAAAAATCAGCCATATTGGATATCGAGTTTAAAATCAAGAAAATTAGTTCATTTATGGAGATCTCACGAAGAATCAATTTTAATTGGAGTTCAAACTGCTAATGATGACAATCCTAAACTTACTAATAGATATTACAAAGGCAATAATCCTATTAGAATAATTCTAGATCCAAATAATAGAATTAATAAAAAATTAGAAATACTGAACGATAATAACAAAACAATTATTTTCACCAAATCAAAAGAGTTAAATTTAAAAAATAAGTTTTGGATAAAAATAAATTACAAGCCGAGCATTAAAAGCTTAATAGATAAATTATATAAGTTAGGCATTCAGTCTTTAATTGTTGAGGGTGGGAAAAAAACAATTGAAGGTTTTTTAAAAGAAAATATTTTTGATGAAATAAGAATTTTTAAATCAAAAAAATTACTTTTAAATGGTATGAAATCTCCAAAATTTAAATGTAATCTTGAAAATGAATATAAATTAGGTGACGACTTAGTTAGAATTTACAGCTCAAATAATAAAATTATTTAAAATATAATCAGGACATCTTATGGCTTTTCTTGTTTTTTCATTTAAAAAGCAAATTTTAGTTTTTGCGTCACAAATTAATTTATTGAATTGGTTAATTATTTTGTACTCAAAATCAATTGTAACTTTAGGTCTATTTTTTACAAACACTTGAACTCTTAACTTATCTCCATATTTTGCAGGTTGTTTATAAGAAATATTAATATCAACTACTGGAAGTATAATGCCATTTTTTTCAATTTCATTGTAATCCAAACCCAGTTTATTCAACCATTCAAGTCGAGCAATTTCTAAATATCTTAAAAAGTTACTGTGATGAACAATTCCCATTTTGTCAGTTTCATAATATCTAACCAAAAAGGGGTTTGTTGTATAATGCATTCTGTAGGACTGTTAAATAATTCTTACAATTTAAATTGTTCTAATTTGGTAAAAAAAAAATTAAAAATCAATAGCTAAATATATTTTTTTTTATTTTTTTTTTTTCAATATTTATGACAGAATAAAATTAATACAAAAACCAATTTTTTTTTTAAAATTTAATGACCAATAAAGCAGAAATTATCTGGAAAAATTGTTTAATCTTCATTAAGGATAATATTCAATCCCAAGCTTTTAAAACCTGGTTTGAGCCAATAAAACCGGTTAAATTATCTGATGACGTTCTAAGTATACAAGTCCCCAGTAAATTTTTTTATGAGTGGTTGGAGGAACATTATGTAAAATTATTAAAACTATCACTTACTAAGGAACTAGGAGAAAATGCAAGATTAGTATATGTTATTAAAATGGAAAATACTTTTGGTAATAAGCAACCTTATACAGAAAGCATACCTAGTTCGAACCAGTCAAGGGTAGTTTCTCAAAATATCGATGCACCTTTAACCTCCTCGAATTCAGAACTAAAAAATCCTTTTATAATACCCGGGATAAAAAACTTGCAAATTGAATCTCAACTTAATCCAAATTATAACTTTGAAAATTTTTTAGAAGGAGATTCGAATAGACTAGCAAGGTCTGCTGGAATAGCTGTTGGAAATAAGCCCGGTGGGACCTCTTTTAATCCATTATTAATTTTTGGTAGTGTGGGACTTGGTAAAACACATTTAGCCCATTCTATTGGAGTATATATTAAAGAAAAATATAATGATAAAACTGTTTTATATATTTCTGCAGAAAAATTTACCCAACAGTATGTGGATTCGGTTAAAAAAAATACTAGAAATGATTTCATCCACTTTTATCAATTAATTGATGTTTTAATAATTGATGATGTGCAGTTCTTTTCTGGAAAATCTGGAACGCAAGACGTATTCTTTCATATTTTTAATCATCTTCATCAAAATGGCAAACAGGTTATTTTAACATCTGACAAAGCGCCAGTTGATATGCAAGATATAGAGCAAAGACTTTTATCTAGATTCAAATGGGGATTGTCTGCAGAATTGCAACAACCAAATTTTGAAACTAGAGTTTCAATTTTAAAAAATAAACTTTTTAGAGATGGGGTTGAAATTTCTGATCACATAATTGAATATGTAGCAAAAAATATAAAATCTAATATTAGAGAACTCGAAGGGGCTATAATTTCATTAATTGCTCAGTCATCTTTTAATAAAGTAGAAATAACTAATGAGTTAGCAAAAGAAATTGTTGATAAATTTGTAAAGAATAATAAACGTGAGGTTTCAATTGACTACATTCAAAAAATTGTCTCTGAATACTTCCAAATGAATGTTGATACTCTTCAATCAAAAACTAGGAAAAGACATATTGTTCAAGCAAGACAACTTGCTATGTTTTTTGCAAAAAAATTCACAAAAGCCTCACTTGCTAGTATTGGAAATCAAATTGGTAAGAGAGACCATGCAACCGTTCTGCACGCATGTAAAACTGTTGATAATTTAAGTTTTACTGACAAACAATTCAGAAAATATGTTGAGGATTTAAATCAAAAGTTAACTCTATAAAAATTAAAGGTTCATTATATATTATTCCAACTCTAATCGGAGATTATCATAAAAAATATATTTCAGACGATTTACAAAATACAATTAAAAAAATAAATTTTTATTTAGTTGAAAATGAAAAAAAAGCTAGGAGATTCATAAAATTCATCGATCCAAAAAAAAATCAAAATATCCTAAACATTCAAATAATTTCAAAAATTCAAGATTTGAATTTTAATGATTTATTGAAGCCATGTGAATTCGGAAATAATATCGGCCTTTTGTCAGATTCTGGATGTCCGGGTATAGCTGATCCTGGAAGTGAAATAGTATTGTCAGCACATATGAAAGATATTAAAATAAAACCAATTATAGGCCCCTCCTCAATCATAATGGCAATGATGAGTTCCGGTTTAAATGGACAATCATTTTCCTTTAATGGTTATTTACCAATTAAAGAAAAACAACTTATTGATAAAATTAGATTTTATGAAAACAAATCTAAAAAAGAAAATCAAACTCAAATTTTTATTGAAACTCCGTACAGAAATAAAAATTTATTGTCGAAACTTATTAAAACATTAAGCCCCAAGACCATGCTTTGTGTTGCATCTAATATAAACTTGCACAATCAATTAATAATTACTAAGGAAGTTTTTTCATGGAAAAAAACTAAAATTGACATTAATAAAAAACCGACAATTTTTATATTCAATTGTTAGACTTTTATCTTAAAATTTTTAATCTATTAATCCAATTTATATATTTTCTTTTATAGAAATTATGCATTTTAAGAGATTTTGAGAAATTGTGATAACCTGGTTTATCAGGATCTGCAACAAAAAAAATGTAGTCATGTTTATCAGCATTTAAAACAGCTTCAATTGAGGTTAAATCTGGCATACATATTGGTCCAGGTGGTAAACCTTTTATCTTGTAAGTATTGAATTTTGAATTGATTTTTAAATCTGATAAAAGTACTCTTTTTATAATTGTATCAAATTTTTTATTTTCATTTTTGATAGCAAAAATTACAGTTGGATCAGCTTGGAGCTTTATTCTTTTTTTTAATCTGTTTAGATAAACACCAGCAATTTTTTTTCTTTCTTTAAAAATTGGTGTTTCTTTATTAATAATTGATGCAAGAATTATAACATCAATGGTATCTAGACCAATTTTATTTGCTGCAAGAATTCTCTTTTTAGTCCAATATTTTTTATACTCTAAATACATCCTATCTCTAAAATCTATAGCTGAAGTGTTCCAATAAAAGTTGTATGTATTAGGAAGATACATTGAAATTAAATTTAAATTATTAAAATTTGTTTTCTCTAAAAAAATTGAATCCTTAAATGCATTAATTAAAGATAAACTATCAGCCTCAATCTGATCTGAGACTCTTTTTGCAAGATCTTCAATTTTTTCTTGATTGTTGAAAGTTACATTGACTGTCATGCTTTCTCCCCTCAAAATATCAATTAAATTATTATTGTTTAATTTATTTTTTAATTTGAACTTTCCACTTTTAAAGTTTTTAGAATATTTCTTCAACATGGAAGCTGCAATAAAAGTATTAGTCGAAATCAGGTAAGGCTCAAGTTTTGCAACTATATCATTAAAATTATCTTTTTCATTTATATATATAAAGTCGTATTTGTTTGTTATTGAAATATTTTTTTTATAAAAAACAAAAAATAAAGTGAGAGACAATGTTGTGGATAGTAGTAAAAATATTAATAAATAATTATTTTTTAAATATTTTTTGAAATGTGAATTCATTATTAAATTTTCCATTGTAAAAATTCCAATCTTTTTTTAAGCATATTTTTTTATAGTTAAGTCCTTCAAAAAGTCTAATGCTGATTAGATTTTCTTCGGCAACATTAGCATAAAGTTGATAAATTCCTAATCTATTTATTGCCCATTCCTCCAATAAAAACAATCCTTTTTTGGCAATACCATTATTTTGGAATTTTTTATCAACAATGATACCTACACAAGCTCTTCTATGGACAGGTTTAAAATCATATAAATCAACTATACCTAGTGGCAAATTTTCTGTCGTTGAAATTACAAATTTAATTTCTTTGGATTCAAAAAAATCTATTTTATAATTATTGATATAGTCTAAAATCTTTTCTTTTGACAATGGTGAAATTATATTAGAATATATCGAATTTTGTTGATCATTTTCAATTTTAGTTATCCATTCTAAATCCTCGATTTCTAGTGCCCTTAATTTAATTTTTGATTTCAATTTAAATTTCTATTTTACCTTCAAAAACTTTTAAAGCTGATCCTGTTAACTCAATTTTTTTATATACATTTTTTACTTTTTCAAAAGCAATAACTAAGCAGCCGCCTTTAGTGTGTATTTTAATATTTTTTTGAATTGTTTTTTTTGATTCAAACATTGCTAAAGCAACTGCAACAGAACCGGTACCACAGGATTTTGTTTCATTTTCAACCCCTCTCTCATATGTTCTAACAAAAAATTCAGAATCCGATATTCTTTGAACAAAATTTACATTTATTCCATTTTTTTTGAATTTTTCACTATTTCTGATTTTTGAACCTTGCTGATAAACATTAATTTCATCAATATTTTCAATAACCTTAACGTAGTGGGGAGAGCCTGTTTCAAACAACATATAATTTTCAAACACATTGAAATCTTTTACATCTGACATACCAATTGAAACATCATTATTGTTATTTAAAAAACCGATATGTTTTCCATCAAAAGCCTCAAAAGAAACCTTTTCTTTTTTTAAAATATTGGCAATATATTTTACAGCGCATCTAGTTCCGTTTCCACACAAAGAAGCTTTTTTTCCATCTGAATTGTAATATATCATTTTAAAATCAAAATTATTTGAGTCATAAATTTCTATAAATCCATCAGAACCAATTCCAAGGTTCCTATCACATAAAGTTCTGATTTTATTAGTGGTTAAATGTCTAACATTATTAAATCTGTAGTCAACAATAACAAAGTCATTTCCTGTAGCTTGATATTTTAAAAATTCTAAATACACATCATAAATATAAATAATGTTAAATTGAAGTTAATAGGTTTTAGAAAAAAATTGTTTTTTTTAATTTTGTGAAAAAATTAATTATGAAATCATTTTACAAAATTTTAACATCCGTAGTTTTATCTGCACTTCTTACTAGTTTTTTATTTATCAATTATTTTAAAGACGATGACGTTAAGAAAACACACAAAACCAAGCTAATCCCTTCAACTTACTCATACAATACCTCATTGCAATCTTTGGTTCCACCAACTGATTTTACTGAGGCTGCATCAAAAAGTATTAATGCTGTTGTTCACGTGAAAAATACATCAAATAGAAGTTCTTTTTCAGCTCTAGATTTATTTTTTAATAGAAGACTTCCAGAAAATAGTGTTGGTACTGGATCAGGTGTCATTGTTTCTCCTGATGGTTACATAATTACGAATAATCATGTAATTGAAAATGCTAATAAAATTGAAGTGACAACTAATGATAATAAAGTTTTTACAGCAGATCTCATAGGAACAGATCCCTCTACTGACATTGCTGTTTTAAAAATTAATGTTGAAACTGATTTACCTTATTTATTTTTTGGAAATTCAGAAAATACAAGAATTGGTGAGTGGGTTTTAGCAGTCGGCAATCCTTTTAATTTAACTTCAACTGTAACAGCCGGAATTATTAGTGCTAAATCAAGAGATTTGAATGAAAATGATTCTGAAAATCAGTCTTTTATTCAAACTGATGCTGCTGTTAACATGGGTAATAGTGGTGGAGCATTAGTAAATACAAGTGGAGAATTAATTGGCATAAATACTGCGATAACATCCATGTCCGGAGGTTTTGTTGGATATTCCTTTGCCGTACCTAGTAACATAGCAAGAAAAATATTTGAAGATATTCTTGAATTTGGAAATGTTCAAAAAGGGTTATTAGGAGTTTCTGGTAGAGGGCTAAACGCTGAATATGCAAAATTTTTATCAATTCCTGAAACAGAAGGTTTTTATGTTGCAGATATTGAAGATGATATGGGAGCTAAAGTAGCTGGAATTAAAACCGGAGATATAATAGTAAAAGTTGATGAAATTCAAATTAAATCTTTTTCAGATCTAACTGGTTACTTAGGAAGTAAAAGACCTAATGAAAAAGTTGAAGTAACATACTTGAGGAACAGTAAAAAAAATAAAGTTTTGGTTACCCTCAAGAAACTCTCAATTGCAGAAGTTTACGGTATAAAATTTAAAAATTTAAATAAATCAGAAATGAATAAATTTGATTTAAGTTTTGGAGTAAAAGTCATTGAATCTAGTGATTCTGATTATCCTATTGAAAATGGAACAATTATTCTAAAAATAAATGGGTTTGAAATTAAAAATATAGATGATTTAAAAAAAATAAAAAATAAAATTTCGTCAGTTACCATTATCACAAATCAAGGTCTTAGAGAAAGAATTTTATTTCGATAATAAAAATTATAATATGAGAATTGATATCCTTACACTTTTTCCAGAATTATTCAAAGGTGTTTTTGATACTTCAATTTTAAAAAATGCAACAAAAAAAAGTCTTGTTGAAATATTTTTTCATAATATTAGAGACTACAGCAAAAAAAAAAACAATCAATCGGATGACTATCAATACGGGGGTGGACCTGGTATGGTATTAATGATTCAACCTATCTATGATTGTGTTAAAAAATTAAAAGATGAGAGAATTTACGACGAAATTATCTTTTTTACTCCCGACGCTGAAAAATTTAATCAAAAGACTGCTAATAAATTTTCTTTAAAAAAAAATTTAATTATAATTTGTGGACACTATAAAGGAATAGATGAAAGAATAAGAAAAAAAATTGTTTCTAAAGAAATATCAATCGGTAATTATGTTTTAACTGGAGGTGAGCTTCCAGCAGCTGTTTTTTGTGACGCAATAATTAGGTTAATCCCGGGAGTTCTTGGAAATGAATCTTCAGCATTAAGTGACAGTTTTCAAGACGACTTGATTTCGCCACCTCTATATACTAGGCCAAAATCGTTTAATGGATGGAAGGTTCCTAAAATATTGATATCTGGCGATAAAAATAAAATTGATGATTGGAAGGAAAAAAAATCTAGAGAGAGAACAAAAAGATTTAAGAAATTGTAATAAATAAAATTATGCAAAATAAAAATTATCATATTAACTTGTTATGAATAAAATAAATATTAATTTTGGCAACAATTAATTTTTATATCCAAGAAATAAATGGAAAAGTTGATTAGTAAAATTCAAGATAAATTTATTGAAAAAAAAAATTTTCCCGTCTTTAAATCTGGAGACACCATAACTGTTTTTTATGAAATTAGAGAAGGAGAAAAGGTAAGAATTCAATTTTTTAAAGGTGTCGTCATACAGATCAAGGGTCAAGGATTGTCAAAAACATTTACAATAAGAAAAATGTCAGGTACCATAGGAGTTGAGCGAGTTTTTCCGTTAAATTTACCTACTATTCAAAAAGTTGAAGTTAATAAAAAAGGTAAGGTCAGAAGATCAAGAATTTTTTATTTTAAAGACTTAAGAGGTAAAAAAGCTAAGATTAAAGAATTGTAATTTTTATTTTTTTTACTCAATCTGGATTCAATATGAAAAAAATAGTTGTAAAAAACCCAGTAGTAGAGATTGATGGGGACGAAATGACTAGAATTATTTGGAAATTCATCAAAGATAAACTTATCCTTCCATATCTAAGTCTGGATATTAAATATTATGACTTAGGCATCAAGAATAGAGATTTTACAGACGACCAAATTACTATAGATGCTGCAAATGCTATTAAAAAGTACAATGTTGGAATTAAGTGCGCAACAATTACACCTGATGAGCAGAGGGTTCAGGAATATACACTAAAAAAAATGTGGAGGTCTCCGAATGGTACAATACGAAATATAGTTGGAGGTACCGTTTTTAGGGAACCAATCATAATGAAAAATGTTCCTAGATATGTTAAAGGATGGAAAAAACCTATTTGTATTGGCAGACATGCTTTTGGAGATCAATATAAAGCAACAGATATTGTAACTTATGGTAAAGGAAAACTAACTATGATATTTACTCCTAATGACGGAAGTAAAGAAAAAAAATGGGAGGTTTACAATTTTGAAGAAGACGGAGTTGCAATGTCAATGTATAATGTCGATTCATCAATATATGGATTTGCGAGATCATGTATGAATAGAGCTCTATCTAAAAAGTGGCCTCTTTATCTATCAACTAAAAATACAATATTAAAAGCGTATGATGGAAGATTTAAAGATATTTTTCATGAGGTATATGAAAATGAATTTAAATCTAAATTTAAAAGAATTGGTATTTTTTATGAACACAGATTAATTGATGATATGGTCGCGGCTGCAATGAAATGGGAAGGTGGATTTGTTTGGGCATGTAAAAACTATGATGGAGATGTTCAATCTGACACTGTTGCTCAGGGATTTGGGTCATTAGGCCTTATGACATCTACTCTAATTACTCCAGACGGATTAACACTAGAAGCTGAAGCTGCTCATGGAACAGTTACTAGACATTATCGCGAACACTTATTGGGTAATCAAACATCTACAAACCCAATTGCATCTATTTTTGCATGGACAAGAGGACTTGAACACAGAGGTAAGTTAGATAAAAACAATCAACTTATTAATTTTTGTAATCTTTTAGAAAAAGTATGTATTAAAACAGTTGAAACTGGACTTATGACTAAAGATTTAGCAATACTAATACATGGTAAAAAAGTTGCAAAAAGAAATTATTTAAACACTCAAGAATTTTTAAATTCAATTAAAAAAAACCTCGAAAAGTCAATATAATAAAAATTTCAATTAACCTAATTACATGAATTATACTAAAATAACTGAAAGTGACTCCTTGTATAATAATCTTGAGTCACTCAGCATTAAAGATATAATTAAATTCATAAATGTCGAGGATCAAAAAATTCATTTAGCTGTAAAAAAAGTTTTACCTAAAATTGAAAAACTCATTTTTAATGTCTACAAAAAACTCAAGCTCGGAGGAAGACTATTTTATGTTGGAGCTGGAACAAGTGGAAGATTGGGTATTTTAGATGCGTCTGAATGTCCACCTACTTTCGGTGTTGACGAATTTAAAGTCATTGGTGTAATAGCTGGTGGTACTGAGGCTATAAAAAAATCTATTGAAAATGCAGAGGATGATACTAAAAAAGGATGGGATGAACTAAAAAAACACAAAATTTCTAAAGATGATATTGTTATAGGCATTGCAGCTTCTGGAACCACACCTTTTGTTGTTGGTTGTTTAGAAAAATGTTTTAAAAACAAAATTTTTACTGGATCTATAACCTCAAACCCTAATAGTCCAATAACAAAATATTCAAATGTATCGATTGAATTAAATGTTGGTCCTGAATTTTTAACAGGTAGCTCAAGAATGAAATCAGGAACAGCGCAAAAAATGATTTTAAATATGATATCGACTGCCTCCATGATAAAACTTGGTTATGTAAAAGGAAATAAAATGATTGATATGCAGACAAAAAACTCAAAACTGAAAATGAGAGCCATAAAAATTATTCAAAATGAACTTTTGATTGATGAAAAAAAATCAAAAGATCTTTTAAAAAAATATAAATCAGTTCGACTAGCTTTAGAAAATGCAAAAAGAAACAAATAGATTTTTTTTAAAAAAAGGTTTATCAAAACTTTTATGGTCAATACCTTTCTTCTTTTCAGGTCCTATTTTTTTATTTCAATCATTTAAAAATATTGGCCATGAATTTTTTATTTATGTATTAATTTCAGGGATAATTATAATGTTAATTGCCATTATTAACTGTTTTTTTGGTATAAAATTTTTATTAATTGGGTTTCTTGGAAAAAAAAATAAAAAAACACTTTATTAAAACATAGTTGTGACAAAATAATTAACATATTATATTTACATATTCAAAATTTAAAATGATTGATATAACTTTTCCTGATGGAACTAAAAAAAAATATTTAAAAGGCGTAAAACCAATTGAAATTGCATTTGATATCAGCCCCTCTTTATCAAAAAATGCATTATCTGCATCTCTAAATAATAATGTTATTGAATTAAATTCAGTTTTAAATAAAGGAGGTGAGTTTAAAGTTTATACTTGGAAAGATACGGAGGGTAAAAAAGCTTTTTGGCACTCCTCTGCTCATGTTCTAGCTCAATCAATAAAACATTTTTACCCTGGAGCAAAGCTTACCATTGGTCCTGCAATTGATAAAGGATTTTACTATGATGTTGACTTTGGTGATGTAAAAATAACTGAAGAAGATTTAAATAAGTTTGAAGTCCAATTCAAAATATTTACCAAAGAAAACAGCGTTTTTTCGATGAGAAAAACATCCAAAGAAAGTGCTATTGAATTTTACAAAAGTCTAGACAATCAATACAAAGTTGAATTAATTAATGATTTAGAAGATAAAAATATTACTTTTTGTGATCATTCAAATTTTTCTGATCTCTGTAAAGGGGGTCACATTCCAAACACTGGATTTATAAAGGCAGTTAAATTGCTTAATATTGCAGGTGCCTATTGGAGAGGTAATCAAAATAACAAACAATTAACTAGAATATATGGTATTAGCTTTCCGAAACAAAAAGAACTAGAAGAATATTTAAATTTATTAGAGGAAAGTAAAAAAAGAGATCACAGAAAATTAGGTAAGGAACTAGAATTATTTTCATTTTCAGAAAAGGTTGGTCAAGGTCTACCGTTATGGTTGCCTAAAGGAACCATTCTAAAACAAAATCTTGAATCATTTTTAAGAAAACTTCAAAAAAAAGAGGGTTACCAGGAAGTTATTACACCTCACATTGGCATTAAAAATCTCTATGAAACATCTGGGCACTTCGAAAAGTACGGATCTGATAGTTTTAAGCCAATTGAAACCCCCGGAACTGGAGAGACATTTCTTCTAAAACCAATGAATTGTCCGCATCATTGTGAAATTTTTAACAATAAAAAGTGGAGTTACAAAGATTTGCCCGTAAGATATTCGGAATTTGGAACTGTTTACAGGTATGAGCAGAGTGGAGAATTACAAGGTTTAAAGAGAGTGAGGGGTTTTACAGTTGATGATGCTCACATTTTTTGTAGACCTGACCAACTATTAAATGAGTTTAACAGAGTAATTGATCTTGTTTTACATGTATTTAAAAATCTTAGTTTTGACAGATTTGAAATTCAAGTTTCTTTTAGAGACCTTAATAATAAATCAAAATATATTGGGTCAGAAAAAAATTGGAATTTGGCTGAAGAGGCAATTATAAAATCAGTCGAAAGTAAAAAGTTGGAATACAAAATTGAGTATGGTGAGGCAGCGTTTTATGGTCCAAAACTAGATTTTATGATTAAAGATTCACTGGATAGAAATTGGCAGTTAGGTACTATTCAAGTTGATTATAATTTACCTCAAAGATTTAATCTTTTATACAAAGGTAACGACAATAAGTTTTATAATCCAGTCATGATTCACAGGGCTCCTTTTGGAAGTCTTGAAAGATTAGTTGCTATATTAATTGAACACACGTCAGGTAATTTCCCATTATGGTTATCTCCAGAACAATTTATAATTCTTCCTGTGAATGAAAAATGTGAAAATTATGCTGAAAAAGTTTTGAATATATTAGAAAATTACGATATTCGAGGCCTAATTGACAACAGAAACGAGACAATTAGCAGAAAAATCAGGGATGCTGAAATTAATAAGTATCCGTTTATGTTTATTATAGGTGACAAAGAAATAAAAGAAGAAACTGTTTCTGTAAGAAAAAAATACTTTGGTGATATTGGTGTTTTTTCTATAAAATCACTTATTGACAAAATTTCTGATGAAATTTCAAAAAGTATGTTTAATTTTGAAAATTAATTTAAATTTAATACTATAGCAATAAGAAAAAGAAGATCATACAGTCCAAGTAGGATTATAAAAGTTGATCAACATAAAATAAATGAAAATATCACCTCTCAGTCTGTAAGACTTGTTGGAGATAATGTGAATGTTGGGGTGTACAAATTATTTGATGCACTTAAACTATCTAAGGAATTAGAGCTTGACTTAGTGGAAATTTCATCTAAAGCTTTACCTCCTGTTTGTAAAATTTTGAATTATAAGAAGTTTTTATATGAACAAAAAAAGAGAGAGAAGAGTCTAAAATCAAAAACTTCAAAAGTTGTAGTTAAAGAAATACGCTTTGGACCGCAAACAGATGATCATGATTATGAGTTTAAAAAAAAGCATGCAGAAAAATTTTTAAAAGACGGTGCTAAACTTAAAGCTTTTGTTTTTTTTAAAGGTAGATCAATAATTTTTAAAGAACAGGGACAAATATTATTACTAAAATTAGCTCAGGATCTTGAACATATTGGTAAAGTAGAGAAACTTCCAGAGTTAGAAGGAAAAAGAATGATAATGTTTATAACGCCAAAAAAAAAGTAATTATGCCGAAAATGAAAACTAAATCCAGTGCTAAAAAAAGATTTAAATTAACTGGAACTGGAAAAATCAAAAGAAAGCACGCTTTTAAAAATCATATTTTAACAAAGAAATCAAAAAAGAGAAAGTTACGTCTAACAAATGCAGCTTTAGTCAGTGAAAAAGATGTGCCAAACATAAAAGAACAACTTAGACTTAAATAAAAATAAAATTTAAAAAAATAATTATGCCTAGATCAATAAATTCTGTTGCATCAAGAAATAAGAGGAAAAAAATGTTAAAGCATGCTAAAGGCTATTTTGGCAGAAGAAAAAATGTTTGGACAATTGCTAAAAATGCTGTTGAAAAAGGATTAGTTTATGCATACAGAGATAGAAAAGTTAACAAAAGAAATTTCAGATCACTCTGGATTTTAAGAATTAATGCTGCAGCCAGAAAACATGGCCTAAATTATGCTTCACTTATTAACAAACTTAAGTTAAAAAATATAGTTATTAATCGAAAAGTCTTAGCTGATATTGCCATGAACGATCCTATTGTATTTGAAGAAATAGTAAAAAAAATAAGAAACTAAAAAGGTATGTCGGTCATATCATCTTCATCTATTGAGTCGTCAGCATATGGTAATCTTCTATTGCTAGATTGATTACCTTTTTCATTCATTTTAGATTGAAACTCTGACTGATTGTCAAAAATTTCCATATTTTCAAACTTGCCTAAATTAGCAATAAATTTAAGTCTTACATTTCCTAAACCTCCATTTCTGTGCTTAGAAATTATAAACTCAGCTTGACCTTCAGCTGGAGTTTTATCATTATCATCCCACTCATCCATACCATAATATTCAGGTCTGTAAATAAATGAAACAATGTCAGCATCCTGTTCTATAGCTCCAGATTCTCTTAAATCAGAAAGTAATGGTCTTTTAGTACCACTTCTGGTTTCAACTGCTCTTGAGAGTTGAGAAAGAGCTATTATAGGTAAATCCAACTCTTTTGCTAAAGATTTCAAATTTCTAGAAATAGTGGAAATCTCTTGTTCTCTATTCCCAGATTTATTAGCCATTCCTGTAGTCATTAATTGTAAGTAATCTATGATAATTAACTTAATCCCATGCTGAGAGGATAATCTTCTTGCTTTTGCTCTTAGATCAAATATCGAAAGTGATGGAGTATCATCAACATATAAAGGTGCTTTTTCTAATGAATTAACTTTTACATTTAGTTGTTCCCACTCGTGATTAGCTAATTTACCCGTTCTTAGCTTCTCAGAAGATAAACCAGTCTCTGAAGATATTAATCTAGTTATAAGTTGAACAGAGGACATTTCTAATGAAAAAAAAGCTACGGGAAAATCATTCACAACTGAAATATTTCTTGCCATCGACAATGTTAAAGCTGTCTTTCCCATTCCAGGTCTAGCAGCAATAATAATTAAATCACTAGGTTGCCAACCGGAAGTTATTAAATCAATTTTTTCAAATCCTGAAGGGACTCCACTCAATCCGTCTTTTTTTGAAATTTCTTCAATTCTTTTCTTAGCTTGTAATACTAAATTTTGCGAAGATATAGCAGATTTTTTTATATTTCCTTGAGTTATATCATAAAGCTTAGATTCAGCCTCATCAAGTAATTCAAAAACATCAACAGAATCTTGATAGGAGTCAAAAATTATTTCATTTGATATCTTGATAAGTGATCTCTGAATATACTTTTGTTGAATTATTCTTGCGTGAAACTCAATATGAGCTGAGGTAGATACTTTCTTCGTGAGCTGAATTAAATAGAAGTCTCCTCCAACTTTATCTAATAGTTTCTTTTTTCTTAACCGAGATGAAACAGTAAGTAGATCAATTGGTTCAGAATCTTGAAATAATGATTGAATAGTTTCAAAAATAATTTTATTTGAATCTTTATAAAAAACTTCAGGTGATAAAAAATCAATTACCTCGTCAACTCCTTTTTTATCTATAAGCATTGCACTTAAAACAGCTTCTTCAAGATCGATAGCTTGAGGGGGAAGTTTTCCTTGTTCTAGATTAACTAGGTTACTTCTTGATATAGATTTTGATAAGAAATCTTTGTTTTTTTCCACATTCTAAATTAATCAAATCAAAAAAAAAAATAACATTAATTAAATAATAATATCAAAATTATTTGAACATTACTATTGTTTATAAAAAATGAAAAGTGTTGATAATTAAAATTATTTATTAAAAACCCCCATTACATTAAATTTATTTCTTCTTTGAAGAACTAAATCTTTAGGGGAAATTTTATCTAATTTTTTGAAAGATTTAGAAATTTCATTTTTTACAGATTCAAAAACTTTGTCTTTATCATAATGCGCTCCCCCTAGTGGTTCATCTATTATTTTATCAATTAATTTTGCTTTTTTCATATCTCTGGCTGTTAATTTAAGAGCCTCAGCAGCTTGCTCTTTAAACTCCCAACTTCTCCAAAGTATTGACGAACAAGATTCAGGAGATATAACTGAATACCAAGTATTTTCTAACATAAAAATACAATCTCCAACACCAATGCCTAGTGCTCCTCCAGATGCTCCTTCACCAATTATAACAACAATTATTGGCACCTTTAGCTTCAACATTTCAAATATGTTTTTAGCAATAGCTTCACCTTGACCTCTTTGCTCTCCTTCAATACCAGGATAAGCTCCAGGTGTATCAATAAATGAAACAATAGGTAAATTAAATTTTTCAGCTGATTTCATTAATCTTAGCGCCTTTCTATAGCCGTCTGGGTTTGACATTCCAAAATTTCTATATTTTCTTGTATTTGTATTATAACCTTTTTGGGTGCCAATGAACATATAAGACTGTTGACCAATTTTACCTAGACCTCCAATCATAGCCTTGTCATCTTTGAAATTTCTATCACCATGTAACTCTAAAAAAGTATTCCCACAAATTCCATTAATATAATCAAGAGTATAAGGTCTGGAAGGATGTCTTGATAATTGAACCCTTTGCCAAGAAGTTAAATTTGAATATACTTTCTTTTTTGTCTCAACTAACTTTATCTCTAACTTTTTGTATGTATCAGATATATCAATATCACTTTCATCTCCAATAAGTTTACATTTTTCTAGCTGATCATTAATTTCTTTGATCGGTAGTTCAAAATTTAAATATTCCATAATTTTTTAAAATATTTCAAAATTTTTAATTTTTTAAAATAGTTAAATTTAATTAAACTGTTTAAAAAAATTGATAATAATATGATTAATGAACCTAAATAAAAATTAAATCCTAGAATTTCTTTTTCTCCAAATACAACAATCGATAAGATAATTGCATAAACAGGTTCTAAATTCATTGTTAACATTAAAGTATATGGTGAAATTTCTTTCATTAATTTAACAGTATATATAAATGCAAAAGCTGTACCAATTGATCCCAAAAGAAATAAAAAAATGAAATCCATTAATTTTAATTTAAAAAAATCACTTTGAAATTTGTTAAAAAATATCATGTAAATAGTGAGAAATATTAATCCAGTTAATAATTCTAGAAAAGAAATTGAAACAAAATTATATTTTCTGACCTTAACAAGATAACTATTTAAAATTGCAAAGAGTGCAGAAAAGAAAGTTGCCACAAGAGCAATTAAAATACCTTCAATTGAAGAGGATTCTGATTTAAAAATGAAATATATGCCAGCTACAGCTACAAGACCAATAGAAAACTCATATGAGTAAATTTTTCTATTAAAAAAAATTGGCTCTAATAATGAAGTCAATAATGCTCCTGTTGATAACATTATAACAGCTATTGATACGGAGGAGATTTTTATAGAGTGAAAAAATAAAATCCAATGTGTTGTGATTAATATACCACCTAAAGAACAGAATAATAACTCTTTTAATTTTACCTTTTTTTTAAAAAGAAAAAAAATCAAAAATGAAGCAATAATTAACCTATACCAGACTAACGAAATCGAGTCTAATGTAATAAGGGCTCCAAGAATTGACGTAAAACCCCAAATAAAAACAAGGAAATGAAGACCCAAAATTGTTTTTGAACTATTTTTTTGCATAATTCAATAAAATTATTGCTAATATTAGAAATATAAAAAAAGGTAACCAAGCTCCAATCAGTGGAGAAAATGAAGATTTTGTGACTAATACACCAAATATCTTATCAAAAAAAATAAAAATAAATCCTAGTGCAATTCCAAATGCTAAATTAATTCCCATTCCACCTCTTCTTTTGAATGAAGAAACCGAAACAGCAATTAAAGTTAAAACAAATGATGAAAGTGGTATACTCCATCTTTTATGTCTAACTAATAAATGAGTATTTATAAGCGTAGATCCACTTTCTAATTCATCTTTTATAAAACTATTTAGTTCATTAAAATTCAAGGTTTCAGCTTTATAGTTAACAGGAGATAAATCATCAATTTTAAAATCAAAAATTGTGTCCTTCCTCTTTAAAGTTTCATAACTTTCCTCATTTCCTCTGAAAGATCGCTTTTTGTAATCTATTAATCTGAAAACAGAATCATCTTCGACCCATCTTAATGATTGAGAGGAAATTTTAAAAATTAATTTATTCCCATCAAAATGTTCTAATGTAAAATCCTTGGCTCTAAGTCTTATGGGATCATAGTTACTAACGTAAATAAATTCGTTTTCATTAATTTGTTTGTATAAATTAGATGTAATTCTTGCAGATTTTTTTTTGTTCAGATGTTTATAATTAAATTCATTAAATCCTTTATTTGATTTAGGAATTATAAACATACCAGCAAAAAAAGCAAAAATTGAAATAAATGTAGCTGCTATTAGATAAGGTCTTAAAAACCTAATAAATGAAATTCCACTACTCAAAATTGCAATTATTTCAGAATTATTTGCAAGTTTGGAGGTAAACCATATAACAGAAAGAAAAAGGAAAATCGGAAATAGTAAATTACCAAAATACCATGTAAAATCAATATAGTAGTTTAATATATCTGTTAAAGGAACTTCATTTTCTTTGAACTTATCGACCTTTTCTGCAATATCAACCATTATTCCTATTGGAATAAATAAAAGAAGCATGACGAAAAAAGTACTTAAATACTTTTTTATAATGTAAAAATCTAATTTTTTCAATATTTAAAGTCTTTTTCCTAGTTTTTTTACTAACATATTTTTCCAACTTGTAAATTCTCCTAAAATAATTTTTTCTCTTGCTTTTTTCATCAAGTTCACATAAAAAGATAAATTATGAACAGATGCGATTTGTTTAGCTAAAATCTCATTTACATTAAATAAATGTCTTAGATATGCTTTTGAATATATTTTATCTACAAAAATATCAGAATTTTGATCAATTGGATCAAAATTATTTATCCATTTACTATTTTTTATATTTATTATTCCATCCCAGGTAAATAACATTCCATTTCTTCCGTTCCTTGTTGGTATTACACAATCAAACATATCAATTCCTAAAGAAATATTTTCAAGTAAATTTATTGGAGTACCAACTCCCATTAAATATCTTGGTTTATTTTTAGGCAGTATGGAGCAAACTGATTCGACCATTTCATACATTTCCTCAGCAGGTTCTCCAACTGATAGTCCTCCAATTGCATTTCCAAATAAATTTTTTTTTGCGATATAATTTGCTGATTTAATTCTAAGATCTTTGTAAACACTTCCTTGAACTATTGGAAAAAGAGCCTGATTATAATTATAATGATTAGTTGAATTTGAAAATTTTTTAATACATCTATCAAGCCATCTATGAGTGAGGTTCATTGATTTTTCAGCATAGTTATAATCACAAGGGTATGGAGTACACTCATCAAAAGCCATAATTATGTCTGCACCAATTTTTTTTTGAATTTCAATAACATTTTCAGGAGTAAATATGTGGATTGAACCATCAATATGTGATTTAAATGTTACACCTTTTTCTTCAATCTTTCTATTTGAAGAAAGTGAGTAGACTTGAAAACCTCCAGAATCAGTCAAAATCGGTTTGTCCCAGTTTATGAATTTATGTAAACCACCAGCACTTTTTATAATGTCTGTAGTAGGTCTTAAATACAAATGATATGTATTTGAAAGAATTATTTGAGATTTTATATAATTTTCCAACTCATATTGGTGAACTCCTTTAACTGTTCCCTGAGTCCCAACAGGCATGAAAAATGGTGTTTTAATTATACCATGGTCGGTTAATAACTCTCCAACTCTTGCATTGCTTTTTTTATCAAAATTAGAAATACGAAAATTCACTTAACAAATTTATTTGAATCAAATATAGTTTTAATTTATTTTACAAAAATTGCATTACAATTTATATATTAGCAATTCTTAAATCTAAAGTTAAAATTTGAAAAAAATTGATGAATTAAATTTATTAGTTCCGCAGATTAGACGTGATATTCTTAGAATGGTCCATAATGTAAATTCAGGTCATCCAGGGGGATCACTTGGGTGCACAGAGTTTTTTGTTTGTCTTTACAATGAAATTATGTCTTTTAATAATTCATTTGATATGAATGGGATTAATGAAGATATATTTTTCCTTTCAAATGGTCATATTTCACCAGTTTTTTACAGCACACTAGCTCGAAAAGGATTTTTTTCAATTAATGAGCTTAAATCTTTTAGATTAATAAATTCAAGACTTCAAGGACATCCAACAACACATGAAGGTTTACCTGGTATTAGAATATCGTCAGGGTCTTTAGGTCAGGGTCTTTCAGTTGCAATTGGCGCTTCACAAGCAAAAAAACTCAATAATGACTCTAATATAATCTACGTTTTACTTGGTGATGGAGAATTACAAGAGGGCCAAAATTGGGAGGCTATAATGTATGCATCTGCAAAAAATATTGATAATTTAATCTTAACAATAGATTTAAACGGAAAACAAATTGATGGCTCAACTGAAGAGGTTTTATCTTTAGGTAATCTTAAAAATAAATTTAATTCTTTTGACTGGATTGTTTTTGAGCTTAAAAATGGCAATAGTATTGAAGATATATTAAAAACTTTTGCTGAAGCTAAAAAAGAAATTAAAAAAGGAAAGCCAGTATGTATATTAATGAAAACTGAAATGGGTAATGGAGTTGACTTTATGATGAATACTCATGCATGGCATGGTAAAGCACCAAATGATGAACAACTTAGAATTGCACTTTCTCAAAATCAAGAAACTTTGGGAGACTTTAAATTTGATTGATTATGAAAAAATTCATTAATACTGGTTCAAAAGATACTCGATCAGGATTTGGCTCTGGCTTAGCTGATTTAGGGAGAAAGAACAAAAATGTAGTTGCTTTATGTGCTGATCTTGTTGGTTCATTAAAAATGAATGAATTTATTTCTGAAAATCCTGATAGATTCTTTCAGGTTGGAATTGCTGAAGCAAATATGATGGGAATAGCCGCAGGATTAACAATTGGTGGAAAAATACCTTACACTGGAACATTTGCCAACTTTTCAACAGGAAGAGTCTATGACCAAATTCGTCAATCTATTGCATACTCAAATAAAAATGTTAAAATCTGTGCATCTCATGCAGGATTGACTTTAGGAGAAGATGGAGCCACTCATCAAATACTAGAAGATATTGGACTTATGAAGATGCTCCCAGGCATGGTTGTAATAAATACATGCGACTATAATCAAACAAAAGCTGCTACAATTGCTATAGCAGACTATTTCGGGCCAGTTTACCTTAGATTTGGAAGACCCGTGGTACCAAATTTCATGGATGAAAAGAAATTTGAAATAGGAAAAGGAGTTTTACTAAACAATGGATATGATGCAACACTTATTGCAACTGGACATCTTGTCTGGGAATCTATTCAAGCAACAATTGAATTAAAAAAAGTTGGAATTAATGTAGAATTAATTAATATTCATACGATCAAACCTTTAGACGAAAGTATAATTATAAATTCAGTTAAAAAAACAAATTGTGTTGTAACAGCTGAAGAACACAATTTTTTGGGAGGTTTAGGAGAAAGTGTCGCAAGAACTCTATCTAAATTTTATCCTGCACCTCAAGAGTTCATTTCTACTAATGATACTTTTGGAGAATCGGGTAAACCATCTGAATTAATGATTAAATACGGACTTGACAAAGAATCAATAATAAAATCTATTAAAAAAGTAATATCAAGAAAATCACAATGAAACATTTTTTAATAGTTTCATTTCTTATTATTTTCAATTTACCACTTTATTCACAAATTGATTTTGGATTTAAAATAGGAGTAAATTTTGACTCTATGGGTGACTTATCTGATACAGAAAATTTTATAAATCAATCAAATCTTCAAAGTAAAACAGGTTACCATATTGGTATATATTCTGATTTCATAATACCATTTTTTAATTTAAGACAAGAGTTGGATTATTCAAAAAATATAAGTTATTTGAACCAAATTAAAGTTGAAATTTATAAATTTCAGTTACCAATTTTAGTTGGTTATAATATTATTAAACCAATTAATTTAATTGTAGGCCCCTCTTTTCAATACTTAATTAAAAAAAAATCAGAAAATATTATTCTAGATTCATTTAAAGAAAAATATACTACAAGTTTTATTTTTGGGTTAGAATTTAATATTAAAAGAATTATTATTTCTGCAAAATATGAGAGAGGATTCACTGATAACGAAATTTTAATAATAGATAGTCAAGGAAATTCAGGTCCTGGCCACATTCATATTAGACCAAAACAATATATATTAAGTATTCTTTACAGTTTGGCTTCAAATAAAAAATAGCTACCCTTCTGTGTCAAGATAGTCCGGAATTAAATCAGAATCGGAGTCATCAGGTATACCGTCCTGATTTTCATCATATTCGTTTTTAGTTAAAATACCATCCCCATCGTCATCATTATCATACATATTCGGTATTGAATTACCATTCGAATCATCATTTAGAGGATCACCATCCTTATTAATATCCTCATTTTTTGATAGAATACCGTCAAAATCATGATCCGATTCATTAATTGTAAAGAGTGAAATTTTAAAAATTAATGGTGAGTATTCAGGTATATCAGTCTGAGCAGATGAAAAATATGCAAGTCCAGATGGTATAAAGAGTAAGCCAATTGAATAATTATTAAAATTTATAGTTCCATCGATATTAAGTGAATATTCACCTGACTGGAATTCACTAATTCCAAATCTAAATCCCTTTATTAGTGCAGCTAGATCAAACCATACAGGAACTTTTCTACGATCAAAAACTTTACCATTTAGCAATGAACCTTCGTAACTAACATAAGCTGAATCAACATTACTTGGTTTTTGTCCAAGACCACTTTTAGATAATAAATAGTAAAGATTGTGATCCACCTGGTCTCCATTTTTGTCAATTACAGGTACCTTTTTTTTAATAATTTGGTCATAAAGAGGAATTTTATTCGAATTTTCACCATAAATTGAATCTAGAGTTATTTCAACATTATTTAAATTTACTGTTTCAAAGTCTTCATAATTGTAAAAATGTGTTTTTAAATAATCCTCGATAAGTTGTTCATCTAAAACATATTGCTCTTTATAATCTCGATCTTCGACTGTTGCTTCATCGTCGTCTTTTTTGCAAGAGTATAGAACTAAAAAAGAAGTAATTAAAAGTAAAAATAACTTGTTACTAAAAAACATGTAAATTAATTTTTTTGCAAGATACTATTTTACTTTATTTTTGTTTTAACAATTCTTAATTTATCTATTTTTATAGTATGAATAAAAATTCCTTAATAATGGATTCCAAGAGGATAAATGACTGTGCTCATCGTATTTCTTACCAAATAGTTGAAACCTCAATAAATAAAAAAGAAATTATCATAATAGGAATAAAAGAAAATGGATTCATTTTTGCACAAAAAATACATGATTTTTTGAAGAAAATTACTGATCAGAAAATTGAATTAATGTCAGTTGAAATAAATAAAAAATCTCATCACGAAAATATTACTTTGAAAAATAAATTTAATGAAATTAATAACTCGTCTGTAATTTTAATTGATGATGTACTAAACACTGGTAAAACCTTAATGTATACAATTAAATTTTTACTGAATTATAAAATCAATCAACTTAAAACTGCGGTCTTAATTGATAGAAACCATAAAGATTTTCCTGTTAAAGTTGATTTTAAGGGACTGTCATTATCAACTACAATGAATGAACATGTAGAAGTTGTTTTGAAAAAAAATAATGAAGGGGTTTACTTAACTTAACAATTTAATACATTCATTTGAAATTTCATCTTCAGTTTTTTCATCAACATCAATTATAAAATTTGACTTTAAATAGAACTGGTTTCTTTCAAAAAGATGTTTTGAAATAAAAGTTCTTAAATCTTTTTTGAATTTGATTTTAGAAATTAATGGCCTATCATACTTTTCATTGAATAATCTATCAGCCAGAGTATCAACATTTGCTCTTAAATAAAAAACAATACATTTACTTTCAATCATCAATTTAATATTGTCATGGTAACAAGGTGTCCCCCCTCCAATTGAAATAATTTTATAATTCTCTAAGTCTAATAGATCTCTCAGATATTTATTTTCTATCTTCCTAAAATACAACTCACCGTTAATTTCAAAAATATCACTTATAGATTTATTTTCTTTTTTTTCAATGTAATTATCAAGGTCCACACTCATTAAATCAATTTTTTTAGAAATTAATTTGGCTATTGAAGATTTTCCTGAACCCATGTATCCCAAAAGCACTATTTTTTTATTAATTATCATATTAATAATTATTGGACAAATTTATAACATTAGTGATTGAAAAGTTAATATTTGATATTATATTTGCAACCTAAAATAAATAAATTGATCTGGTAGCTCAGTTGGTAGAGCATCTCCCTTTTAAGGAGAGGGTCCTGGGTTCGAGACCCAGCCAGATCACTTTTATTATATTTCAATCGGGTTTTATCCCCAAAAACCTTTCTTAATATTTTCTTCAAGTTTTGAATAATCAACATCTGGATATTTTATTTCTATCAATTTTTGAATCTGCATGTAATTTGTTTTAAGATTTTCACACATATCAACTGAAAATTTAATCCATATTGATTGTATTGTTAAAATATTTTCAAACTCTGAATCTTGTAAAATTTTTTTGTAGTTTTTTGAAAATTTGCTTGTGCCTAAATCAGATTTAAAATATTCATGAAGATTTCTATATTTAGTTGTATTTTTTAACAAAAAACTTTTACTTAGAAAAGGTAAAAAATATTGATGTAAGTCATCTCTGTATAAGTTGTCTTCTGACAAAATTAAATTTGAAAGCCTAGGTATTGAAGAAATTTCATTTTTCAAATTTTGGTCTTTTATTAATGATAGTTTACCTGAGTTGATAATCTCATTCAAAACTCCGTCATTTGGAACATAAATCCAACCTGATACAGCGATATAATACATTAGACTATCTAAATTAGAAGTTGAATTCCAACTTGCTTCAGGACCTACATTATCTAAAATCTCACTGTTTATTTTAATAATTGTCCTTTTTTCTTTGATTGATCTATTTAAGATTTCAATGTTATTGCTTGTCTCGTAATGAAAAGCTAATAGAATATTTTTCTCTTCTTCCCTATCTTTTAAATATTCATTATAATTATTTACTTGTAAAGCTACTAAAATTCCGGAAACGACTAGTATTAGCTCTACAATTCCATATTTAAAAAAACTTTTATTTGAAGAATTTATTTTAATAAATCTTAGAAAACTCACTGTTTTTTTTTTACATATTTTACTAAATTTAACAATTATTATATTTATTTCTACAATTTAAAAATGTTAGGACTTTTTATAAAGGTTACATTATTATAAATAATTTAATCAAATTAATAACCTTTGAGAGAAAAGAAATGAGAGATTAAATTGAATGCACAAGTGGCGGAATGGTAGACGCGCTAGGTTGAGGGCCTAGTGGGAGATAATCCCGTGGAAGTTCGAGTCTTCTCTTGTGCACTAAAAAGCTTTTTTTCTTAGACAAACAATATAAATTTTGTATTTTCGTTTAACTTTTAGAAAAATTAGTTAAACGTGGTTGATGGTGTAAAGAAAAGTTTTAGCATTAAGAATCTTGAAACGATTTCTGGAATTAAAGCACACACCATAAGAATATGGGAAAAGAGATATAAACTATTATCTCCTGAGAGGACTGATACAAATATTAGAAAATACAGTTTAAAAAGTTTAAAAAAACTTTTAAGCATAACTTTACTTTATAAAAACGGATTTAAGATTTCAAAAATTGCTGAAAAAAGTGATAAAGAAATTAAAAGTATAGTTAATGAAATTTCTATAAAGTCACATTCAGAAACAAAATATATTAATTCTATAAAGTTATCCATGATTGGATTTGACACTAAGTTGTTCAATAAAACATTTGATGACATAATATCAAAACATAATTTTGAGTTTGCTTACATGAAGGTATTTCTTCCACTTATGAAAGAATTAGGAATTTTATGGCAAACCGACTCAATAAGCACATCTCATGAACACTTTATAACCAACTTGATTAAACAAAAAATCCATGTTCAAACTGAATCGCTAAAACATAAGAATTGGAGTAATTATAATAAAACCTTTGTCCTTTTTTTACCCGAAAACGAGTTTCATGAATTAAGTATACTTTTTTTAAATTACATACTATTATTGCACGGTAAAAAAACAATTTTCCTTGGCCAATCAATCCCCAGTGAGGATTTAGTAAATATCTTAAACAATGAAGAAGAATATCATTTTTTATCTTTTTTCACAGTTGAACCTAATAAAAATGAAATATTTAACTACATGGACAACTTTGAAAAAAATTTGTTAATTGGAAATAATAATGAAATATCTCTTTTTGGCCCCCAAATTATTACTATAAAGAATGATATAAGATGGGAAAAGGTTAATTTGTTTTTTGACCTCGACGAATTTAAAAATCAATTTCTTGTTAAAAACGAAATATCTTAACTTTTTTTTATCTTTATAATTATATAAATTATTTATTTGAAAAATATGAAGCAACTGTTTGATACAGTTTCAAAAGATTGTAGTAAAAATGTTACTGAGAAATATAGCACTTCATTTTCACTTGCAACTAGAATGCTAGATCATTCAATAAGAAGCGATATATATAATATTTATGGATTCGTCAGATTTGCTGATGAAATAGTCGATACTTTTCATCAATACCCAAAAAAAGAATTATTCAATAGATTTGAAGAAAATTTAAATCATTCTCTTAAAAATAAAATTAGTTTAAATCCCATTTTAAACTCATTTCAGATGACAGTTAATAAATATAATATTGATTTAGATCTTATAAAAGCATTTATGAGAAGTATGCGATGGGACTTGCATAAAAAAAAATATTTAAATAATAAGGATTACAAAACATATATTTATGGATCAGCTGATGTTGTTGGTCTTATGTGTCTTAAGGTTTTTGTTAAAGGAGATGACAAAAAATATAATGATTTAAAAGACAATGCAATGTCACTCGGTTCCGCTTTTCAAAAAGTAAATTTTTTGAGAGACTTAAAAAATGACCACAATATTTTAAAAAGATCATATTTTCCGAATGTTGATTTAAATTCATTTGATGATAATTCAAAAGAAAAAATTATCGAAGAAATTGAAAGTGATTTCAAAAAAGGTCTACTAGGTATTTTTAAACTACCCTCTGAAGCTAAATTTGCTGTTTATACGGCTTACAAATATTATTTTAAGTTGCTGATTAAATTGAAAAATACCCCTTCAAAAAGAATTAAATCCTCAAGAATAAGGGTTCCTAATTTTGAAAAATTTACTGTTTTAGCAAAATCATATGTTAATTATAGATTAAACTTACTTTAATGCTGATTTTAAAATTTATTTTAGTATTTCTTTTTACATTTATTTTTATGGAGTTCATGGCTTGGTTTTCACACAAATATATAATGCACGGTTTTTTATGGTCATGGCACAAAGATCATCATGTGAAAAATAAAGAGTCTTGGTTTGAAAAAAACGACAGATTTTTTATTTTTTATGCTATTGTAAGTATGCTTTTTTTTATAAGTTGGAGTGACTACAATTTTGAATATGGATTACCTATTGCTATTGGGATCTTTACTTATGGTTGCACATATTTTTTTGTTCATGATGTTTTTATTCACCAACGTTTTAAGTTTTTAAAAAAGACAAACAATAAATACGCAAAAGCTTTAAGAAGAGCTCACAAAATGCATCATAAAAATATTAATAAAGAAGGGTGCGAAAGTTTTGGTATGTTATGGATACCATTCAAATATTTTAAAGATTTTTAAAAATTATTGTAATATCTCTTTTCTCCAATTTTCCTGAAAACTACAATTATCTTGTTTTATATTCAAGCTAATGTAAGTTTCAATAATTTTTGATTTAATCCAATCTTGTATTACGTTAATTTTTTTCTCCTTAAGCGCTAATTCCATTATTTTTGTATAGTCTCGTGAAAAGTCAGCTTTGTGTTCGTCAAATCTATTTGTAACCTTTAAAATTTTATATTTTTTTTTGCCACTTCTATCTTGATCTAATAATGGTAGAGAAATTTCATTATCATTTAAATCTCTAACCTGATTATAAAGAAGTGGATCCATTTTTGTTAATTCAAATCTATTAGTGCCGTCGGTTGGATTTATTAATAGACCACCATTATTTCTAGTTTGTTTTTCACTAGAAAAATTAATTGCTGCATCTTTGAAAGAAATTTCTTCTTGAATTATTCTTTTTCTCAATGTATCTAGAATTTTTTTTGATTCGGCAAGCATCAATGGATCTACTTTGGGAATTAACAAAATATGTCTTATGTCAATTTCTTGACCTCTTATTTTGTCGACTTTTATAATGTGCCATCCTGATTCAGTTTCAAAAGGATCTGATATTTCGTTTTCCCTCAAACTGAATGCTACATCCCTAAATTCTTTATACATTCGAGGTTTTTTTCTGTGAAGAGTATACTTTCCTCCATTTGATCTTGATCCAGGATCTTGTGAGTAAAGTATTGCTTTCGAGCCAAAACTTAAACCTTTTTCCTCTACGTCAATTTTGAAAGACTTCAACTGATTTATAACATTATCTTTTTCTTCGTCACTTACTTTTGGTTCAATAACAATTTGAGCTATCTCTAATTCCGTACCAAAAACGGGTATTTGATCTTTAGGAATTGACTCAAAAAATTGCTTAACCTCTTCTGGAGTTATTTCAACTTTTTCAACAATATTTGATTGCATAAGAGATGACAATTTTTGTTCTTTATTAAGTTTGAATAATTCATCTCTAAATGTTGCTTCATCAGGTTTGTTATAAAAATCCAGCGCTTTTTCTAAACTACCCAATTGTTCAGAAAAAAAATTGATACTTTGGTCAACATAATCGTATATTTCTGAATCAGATACTTCAATACTGTCTTGAATGGCATGATGAGTATATAATTTATCTTTCATTAGTTTTTCTAAAATATCGCATCTCGAAACACCTAAAACAGATATTCCTTCGGATTCCATTTCTAAAAATGCTTTATCAATGTCCGAATTAAGAATAACATAATCTCCAACCACTGCCGAAACACCATCAATTCTAACCCTATTATCATTTTGAGAATAAACGTTCAAACATGTTATAATTAGTATTGTATTAATTATATACTTCAAATCTATTTTCTTGTATTGCATCTTGTAGTATATCTTTTTCAAAATCTTTAATAAATTCTATCTTTCTTCTATTGTAAACTATATTTTTTATGGTACGATAAACATAATCAAAAGGAGGGGTTTCACTCACCTTTACATGATCTTCAATGTATAACATAAAAATATCAGTTGAATTTTTAAATTGAAAAAACCTTTTTACCAAATTAATATTTTTAAAATTAAATTCTTGCTCAATTTTCATAGAATTTAAAAATTCATTTTTATTAATCCAAGTAGAATCATTAAAATTGAATTCAGTAAATTGGAAAGATAAAGAATCTAAAAAAAATAAATCTTCTTTTTCAAATCTTACCAATTTTTTTTTGAGAACATTTAAATTTGTATTTTGAATTGGAATAAGTAAATATCTTATTTTGAAAATATCTTGATTTAGCTTGAAATTATTGGCGTTTTGATTATAATAATCCTTAATTTCATTAAAGTCAATAATGGTATCAATTTGATTTTTTAATATTAGTTCTTTGTATGTTGCAGTGAATAAATCATACTTGTAGTTATTGACTAAGACACTTAATTCCTCCTGTGTGTTAAGTGATAAATTTAATTTAGATTTTTCAAATAACAATTTTTTTCTAGCCCAATTTTCAATTAATTTTTTTGATTTAATTATGCTATCTGATCCTGAGATATTTTCTAAATCACTATATATATCCGATAAATAAAGTAAATCATCACCAATTCTTGCAATAATTTTATCATTAATATTATTTGCTAAATAATTACATCTAGAAAAAAACATTAATACAATTAAAACAATCGAAAATTGAAATGAAATTAATTTATATGTCAAAATAACTACAATAAAGGTTAAATTATCTTATTTTTTTTTAATTTATAATTTATTTGTAATTTTACAGTTAAATATAAAAAAAATAGGTATTTGAAATATTTATTTATTCTTTTTTTATTTATTCTAAATTCACTTTATACATTTGAAAAGAATAACTCACCCCTAATATCTTCACATTTCTTTCAATATGATTCATATGAAGATGAAAAGATAACTGTTTATTATAGCTCTAACACATTATTTATAACAGGTTTAAATGGATTTGGTAATGTTTATGTTTACAGTATTATTGGCAACCCATTATATAGTTTTAAAAATCAATATTTGGAAAATTTTAGCACACCCGTCAATTTGAAACCAAATAACCTCTTTATTGTTAGAATTGAACTTAAAGATGGAATAAAAACATTCAAAATTTTATCAAATTAAGGACTATAGTTTGGAGCCTCTTTTGTAATTTGAACATTGTGAGGATGGCTTTCCAGAATTCCTGCGGTTGTAACTTTAACAAATTTTCCTCTTTTTTTCAATTCAGTAATCGATCTAGTCCCACAGTACCCCATTCCTGCTTTTAATCCACCAACAAATTGATGTATACTTTCATTTAATTCACCTTTGTATGGAACCCTCCCAACTATTCCCTCTGGTACCAATTTTTTTGAATCATTTTCAAAATCTTGAAAGTATCTGTCTTTACTTCCTTTTTTCATTGATTCAACTGACCCCATACCTCTGTAAGTTTTAAATTTTCTTCCCTCAAAAATCACTGTTTCACCCGGTGATTCCATTGTTCCCGCTAACATTGATCCAAGCATAACCGAATCTGCCCCAGCAGCAATGGCTTTTGATATGTCACCTGAATATCTAATACCTCCGTCAGCTATAATTGGGATATTTGATTTTTTTATCGATTCAAAAACATTCATTACTGCTGACAACTGAGGGTAACCTACTCCAGCTATTACTCTTGTTGTGCATATAGAACCTGGTCCTATGCCTACTTTTATTCCGTCAGCACCATTTTTAACTAACAACTCTGCTGCTTCTCCTGTTGCAACATTACCTACCACAATGTCAATGTTAGGATAATCTTTTTTTCCTCTTTTCAATACTTCAACAACACTTTTAGAATGAGCATGAGCAGTATCTATGACAATTGCATCAACAGATGATTTTACTAAAGCACTTATTCTTTTAAAAGTATTTTTAGTGACTCCAACAGCAGCTGCAACCTTTAATCTTCCAAATTTATCTTTATTTGCAATTGGTTTTGTAGTATGTTTTGTTATATCTCTAAAAGTTATTAAACCAACTAATACATTTTTTTCATTTACTACTGGTAATTTTTCAATTTTATGTTTTTGGAGAATTTCTTCAGCGTCATCCAAAGAAATTCCTTTATTAACAGTAACTAACTTTTTAGAAGTCATAACCTCAGTTATTGGCCTTTTATTATTTTTCTCAAATCGTAAATCTCTATTAGTAACAATTCCCTCTAAAAATCCATTTTTATTGATTATGGGTATACCTCCAATTTTATATTTTTCCATTTTATCCTTGGCATCTTGAACTTTTGAATTTTTTGATAATGTTACAGGATCAAGAATCATTCCCGATTCAGCCCTTTTTACAATCCTTACCTCAGATGCTTGATTATCAATAGACATATTTTTATGAATTACTCCAATACCCCCCTCTCTTGCAATTGCTATAGCCATATTACTCTCAGTAACTGTATCCATAGCAGCTGATACTATTGGAACGTTTAATGAAATATTCTTAGAAAAAAAAGAAGATGTATTAACCTCAGATGGAAGTATCTCTGAATAATCTGGCACTAACAGAACGTCATCAAAAGTTAAACCTTCAAAATGAATTTTTTTGGAAAGACCCATCGCAACACTTTTTGTTGCATGCAAATGTAATGAATTTAAAAAATATACTTTGAGAAAACACTCTTTTAATTTAATTTTATTAAAAGAAAATCAATTAATTAAAATAAAATTTAAAACTATATTTGCAAAAAAAAAAATGAAAATAGAAAAGTTCATTGCTGAAATAAATGATTATAAAAATAGACTAATAAATCATAATCTTTATAAAAAAATAAATTCCATAAATGATTTAAAATTATTTATGGAGGGTCACGTGTACGCTGTTTGGGATTTTATGTCGCTTGTTAAAAAACTTCAGCAAAATTTAACATGTACAAATATTCCTTGGTTTCCATCAAAAACTCCTTTAGCCGCTAGATTAATTAATGATATAGTTTTGTGTGAAGAAACAGATCAATTTAACAATGGAAAATATATGAGCCACTTTGAAATGTATATATCTTCAATGATTGAAATTGGAGCAAGTACAAAAGAGATAATTAATTTTGTTAAAAAATTAGAGGCTAATAAAGATTTAAATGATTCCATTTTAAAATCTAAAATACCAAATTTTGCGAAAGATTTTATGATTCATACTTTTAATATCATAAATTCTAATAAAAACCACGTAATTGCAGCTGCATTTACGTTTGGAAGAGAAGATTTAATTCCTGATATTTTCGTTGAAATGGTTAAGAGTATTAATAATAAAGAAAATATTAAATGTAATAACTTAATATACTATCTAGAAAGACATATAGAGGTTGATAGCGAAGAACATGGACCAATGGCACTAAAAATGATTAAAGAATTATGTGGAAATGATGAAAAAAAATGGAATGAAGCTCTTAATGCTTCAATATTATCTCTAGAACAAAGAATTAATCTGTGGAATGGAATCGAAAAATCTTTAAACTAAAACATGAAAAAAATTTTAATCATAACATTATTTATTTTTTTAAAAGGTTTAAGTCAAGATAAAAATTCTATTAAATTTTCTGAAACTATAACTGAATTAGATTTAAGCAATCTATTATATGAATATTCGTCTGACTCATTTGAGGGAAGAGGAACAGGTCAAGATGGTCAAAAAAAAGCAGTTCAATTTTTAAAAAACTTTTATATCAACGAGGGAATATCTCCTGGTAAAAATTCAGAAAATTATCTTCAACCTTTTAGCTTATCAATTGTCAGACAATACGGCTCATATAAAGCATTAAGACTAGATAAAAGTGGCAGTGTAAAGAGTGAAAATGTAATTTCTGTAATTAAGGGAACTACTTATCCTGAGCAATATATTGTTTTATCTGCACATCTTGATGGTACAGGTTTTAATATGGGGGAAATATATAATAGTGCTGATGATAACGGTTCTGGAACAGTAGCCTTACTTGAAATTGCTCAAGCATTCAAAATCGCTGAAATAAATGGTTACGGTCCAAAAAGATCAATCATCTTTTTACATTTCTCTGCTGAGGAAAATGGGTTGAGAGGTTCAGAATTTTATGTAAAAAATCCTCTTTATGAACTTAATAAAACTATTGTAAATTTAAACCTTGACATGATCGGTAGAATTGATCCTAAAAGAACCAGTCAAGATAAAGATTATATATATCTTATTGGGTCAAATCGTCTAAGCAATGATCTTCATAATTTGTCTGAGGACGTTAATAGCAAGACGGAAAAGTTAATTTTAGACTACACATTTAATTCTCCTAATGACCCAAATAGATTTTATGAAAGAAGTGATCATTGGAATTTTGCAAAAAACAATATACCTGTAATTTTTTATTTTAGCGGTACTCATGAGGATTATCATAAACCTACTGATACTGCTGAAAAAATTGATTATAAACTTTTGAAAAAGAGAACAAAATTAATCTTTCATACAATTTGGGAAATTGCAAATAGAGAGAAAACTATATCTCTAAACTAAAAAAGGGTGGAAGACCGGACTCGAACCGGCGACTTCTAGAACCACAATCTAGCGCTCTAACCAACTGAGCTACAACCACCATTTTCAGCAAACTTAATAATTTTTTTAATCTTAAAAAGATAGTTTAGTATAAATCATCAAAAGATTTGATAGATGGTACTCTTTCGACATTAAAACCCTCTGCAGCATCAACACCTACCAATCTTCCTAGATTTAAAGCTCTATATCTTACTATTTCTGTAAAATTTTTAGAGCTAATTGGTGTATTGTCTTTAGTTATTTTAGGGTTGTAAAACTGACTTTTATATTCAACAATACTCTTCATTTTTAAATTTAAGGTACTCGAAATATCAACAACAAAGTCGGGCTTGAGGTCGTTCCATTGAATATAATGATAAATTTTATTTGGTCGCCAACATAACTGATTATAACCATTTGTAGATTTTGTTTTAATTTTTTTTAAACCTGACAAAAAACATGAGTCACTTATTAGATTGCTAGATTTTTGATGATCAATATGTCTATCAGTAACTGCACTACATAAAACAACATCTGGCTTGTATTCTCTGATTAATCTTATAATTTTCAATTGGTGAATTTCATCGTTAATAAAAAAACCGTCTCTAAAGTTCATATTTTTTCGAAATGATACACCGAGTATATCGGCTGCTCTTTTTGCCTCTCTTTGTCTAGTTTCAATATTCCCTCTCGTACTCAACTCGCCTCTTGTCAAATCAATAATAGCCGCAATCTTTCCAAGCTTAACAGATAAAGCAATACTTCCTCCACAACCAAGTTCTACGTCATCAGGATGAGCACCAAAAGCTAATATATCAACCTTCATATTGTTATCCTTTTATCCAATTAACTATTTTTGGATCATCAGGAGAAGTCCAAGGTGAAACTACCATCTGTAGTTTTCCATCAGTACCAATTAAAAATTTTTGAAAATTCCATTTCACAGAAGAATCAGAAAGTCCATTTAGATTTTTATTAGTTAAAAAAACAAATAATGGATGAATATCATTTCCTTTGACAGAAATTTTAGACATTATTGGAAAAGTGACTCCATATTGTTTTTCACAAAAAATGGAAATTTCTTCATTTGTTCCAGGCTCTTGGCCTAAAAAATTATTGGCTGGAAATCCTACTATGATGAAATTTTGTGTCCCAAATTTTTTGTAAAGAACCTCAAGTTTATTATACTGTGGAGTTAGTCCACATTTTGATGCAGTATTAACTATCATAATTTTTTTTCCCTTTAGCTTACTAAAATAGAAATTTTCACCATTAATATCCTCTACAACAAAATCGTATATGTTGCCACCTGTATGGTTTACTTGGGCTGATAAAAAATTAAATTTCATAAAAAAAATAATTACAAATATTTTAAAATATAAATAAATCATAATATTTCAGCAGTTAGTCCAGCATCTAATAATTTTAAACATATTGGCCTCAATTCATCAAAAGTACCACTCTTAACAGAGCACTTTCCTGAATAATGTACTATGTAAGTGCACTGTTCAGCTTGCTCTAAAGTTTGACCACAAATTGTCACTAGTTTATTTATAACATAATCAAAAGTATTAACATCGTCATTAAATAAAATAATTTCAAAAGATTTATTAAGATCTTTTTTATTTTTTTTTTCAACTTTTACTTTAACTAATTCCATTGTCCATAAATTTAGTTAGTATCCAATCGTTTTTAATTTTTTTGTTTTGCAAAATTAAATTATTTTTTTCACAACAATTTTTAATTTCTAAGAAATCTTGCCTTAAATAACCACTTAAAATCAAAATACCTCTGGTTTTTAGTAATTTTGTAAACTTTTCAATATAATTTATAATGATATTTTTTTCTAAATTACATACTATTATGTCGTATTTTTTTTTGTTTAATTGACTTACATCACCCTGAATTAAATTAATTTTTTTACAATTATTAATTTTAATATTTTCTAATGAATTTTTTATAGTTCTAAAATCAATATCAATTGCATCAATATGTTTTGCTTTTAGTTTTTCCGCTAAAATTGATAATATTCCGGTACCACAACCATAATCTAAAAATTCAAGTGAAACGAGAGACTCCATATCGAGTAACTCTCTCATACATAAATATGTAGTTTCGTGGTGGCCTGTGCCAAAGGACATTTCGGGGTTAATAATTATTTCATACTTAAAATTATAGGTTGAATGAGAGCTTGATCTTACAACACAATTTTCTGAAATTAAAACTGGATTGAATTTTGATTCCCAAGTTTTATTCCAATTTTCATTTTTAATTTTTTTTATTCTGAAATTAATTTTAAAAGATTGATTTTTTAAAACAGCTATTTCAGTCAAAATATTTTTACTCCACTGATTTTCATTAAAAAAAACCTCTAACTTATGATTTTCTTCTATAGAATGACCAAGAATTGGGAATTTACTAAATTGTGCAATTAAAATTTCTGAACCTAATTCAAAAGGGGTTATTTCAAATATAATTTTTATAAAATTATTTAACAATTTAAAGAGACCTGTAAATTTCTAAAAAAGAATCTGGATTAAGGGAGGCACCTCCAACTAAACCTCCGTCAACATCTTTTTTCTCAAATAATTCCTTTGAATTATTTGGTTTTAAACTACCACCATACAGAATAGTTAGGTTTGAAGCAATATCAATTCCAAATTTATTTTCAATTAGTTCTCTTACAAAAAAATGAATCTGTTGAGCTTGTTCAGCAGTAGCATTTTCACCTGTACCAATTGCCCATATAGGTTCATAAGCTAGTATAATTTTTTTTAAATCATTAGAATCAAATTCAAATAAAGTATTGATTATTTGATCTTTGACAGCATTTAAATGATTATTATTTTTTCTTTCAGACAAATTTTCTCCAAAACAAAATATAATTTCAAAGTTATTATTTAGGGCTGTTTTTATTTTATTTTTTAAAACCTCATTGTTTTCTGAAAATAACTCTCTTCTCTCTGAGTGACCAATAATTACAATGTTAACACCCACACTAGATAACATTTTAGCAGAAACCTCTCCAGTATATGCACCTTCCTCAAACTCACTGATATTTTGACAACAAATTTCTACTGGGCTATTTCTGGATTTTTTTACAGCATGCTCAAGATTTACAAAACTTGGTGCAACAATAAATCTTTTATTTTTTTTAAAATTCAAATCATTATTTATTGATTTTAAAAACTGGTCAGTTTGACTCAAGTTTTTGTTCATTTTCCAATTTCCAACTAAAATTTTTTTTCTCATTTTTACTTATTTAATTCAAAGTTTATTCTTGGGTCTATTAATCTATATATGATATCAACAAAAATATTTATAAAAATAAAAATAGTTGCTATTGTTAAAACAGAACCCATTACTACAGGAATATCCAAACTATTCAAAGATTCAACAATTTCTTTACCAATACCTTTCCAGCCAAATATATATTCTACAAAAACAGAGCCAGCTAACAAAGAAGCAAACCAACCTGAAATCGCTGTTATAACTGGATTAAGTGAATTTTTAATGCCATGATTAAAAACTATTTTAAAAGTTGACAAACCCTTGGCTTTAGCAGTTATGATATAATTTTGATTTAAAACATCAATTAATTCACTTCTCATTAAAAGAGTAATAATTGCAATTGGTCTTATTCCTAATACAATTGAAGGCAAAATTAAATTTTTAATTTTCAATTGATACGTTTCACCTATATCATCTAACTCATATAGATTTCCACTCATGTTTAAATTTGTATATTCAAATAGTACATATCCAAAAAACCATGAAAAGATTATTGCACTAAAAAAAGAGGGAATGCTAATTCCCAAGGAGCTAAATAATTGTAGAAATTTATCTAAAAATTTATCTTTATTTAGTGCTGATAAAATTCCAAAAAATAAACCAAAAAATATTGCAATTAAAATTGATGTTATGGATAAATAAATTGTATTAGGAAGGGTTTCTTTTATTATTTCAGTTACCTCTTTCCCTGTTTTTTGATATGATGTTCTTAAATAAGGAGTTTTTAAAACTATTACATTATTTTTCATATTTACTATTTTAAGACCACCATATTTAAATTCATCATAATAATTAAATTTTTTTTTATTTTTTGAGTGGCATGATATTAACGATAAATCATTTAAATAATATAAGTATTGATGGGATAATGGTAGATTAAAACCATATTTTTTTTTTATTAATTCAAGTTGTTTAGAATCTGACTTTTGATCTAACATCATTTGTGAAGGATCACCAGGCAAAATATTAAATAGAAAAAAAATAAAAGTTGATACTCCAACTAAAGTCAGAAAAACATTTGCTATTTTTTGTAAAGCAAATTTTATCACTTGTTTTTTAAATGAATTATTGAGAAAATTGAATAATTTATAATATCCATGTAATTAGCTGAAATACCCTCACTTACAATTGTTAGACCACCATTACTTTCAATTTGTTTTATTCTCAAAATTTTTTGAATTATTAAATCTGTTAAAGATGTCACCCTCATATCCCTCCAAGCTTCACCATAATCATGATTTTTTTCTTTCATTAAATCGAAAGTTGAGTTAGTATAATCGTCATAATAAATCAAAGCTTTTTTTAAATTAATATCGGGAGATTCAGCAATTCCTATATCAATTTGTATCAATGCCATTATTGAATAATTAATTATCCCGATAAATTCATCTGTTTCACTTTCATTAATTTTCTTTTTAGTAAGAGTTTGAATACTTCGAATTCTTTGTGCTTTAATAAATATCTGGTCAGTTAAGGAAGGGAGTCTCAATATTCTCCATGCTGATCCATAATCTTTCATCTTATTAATAAATAAATCCCTACATATTTTACTAATTTTTTTATATTGAGACTCAGTATTTTTAACCATGAAATTTTTTTGCGTAAATTTCTCTTTTTTTATCAAATTTAATAATGAACCAAAAATATGAAATTATCGATTAAAAATAAATTAATTGATTTTAATAAACCCAAAATCTTTGGAATATTAAATTTGAGTCCAAATTCTTTTTATGACGGAGGAAAATTTACTAATCAAGATAAGGCACTTAAACAATGTGAAAAAATGTTAAAAGAAGGGGCTGACTTCATTGATATTGGAGCTGAATCATCAAAACCTGGTTCGAAAAGAATATCTGAAAAAGAGGAATTAAAAAGGTTACTTCCATTTTTAGAAAAACTTAAAATTAATTTTCCATCTGCTTTATTTTCAATCGATACTTGGAAATCTAAAATTGCTGAGGAATCTATACTTCGAGGAGCATCTGTAATAAATGATATTTCGTCTTCAAATATGGATAAAAAAATGATGAATGTAATTTCAAAACATAAGGTTGCATACGTAATGATGCATATGAAAAATAATCCTGAAACTATGCAGAAATATCCAATTAAATCAAACAGCATCAACCTAGTTCTAGATTTTTTTAAAAAAAAAATTAAAGAAGCTGAATCTCAAAAGATTAAAAATTTAATTATTGATCCTGGTATTGGTTTCGGTAAATCATTAAATGAGAACTTTAAACTATTAAAAAATATTGATAAATTAACAATGTTTAATTATCCAATAATGATAGGAGTTTCAAGAAAATCAATTATTCACAAAAAACTAAATATAAAAATAAGTGAATCTCTGAACGGCACATCAATACTCAATACTTATGCCCTAATAAAAAAAGCTAATATTTTAAGAGTTCATGACGTTAAAGAGGCAAAAGAATGTGTTAATTTGTTACAAGAGCTAAAATAGTTTTTCTAAATTTATAAAAAGTTTAAAAATTTGGATTTTTTAGAAATTTCTCTTTTAGATATTATTGATATTGTTTTAGTTACAATTCTACTCTTTTACTTATATAAATTACTTAGAGGTACTGTTGCGATAAATATATTTATTGGAATAGTCATAATTTACCTTATTTGGAAGTTAACTGATTTACTAAACATGTCTGTTTTAAGTAATTTATTGGGTAAATTTATAAGTGTTGGTTTTTTTGCTCTGATTGTTGTATTCCAGCAAGAAATAAGAAAGTTCCTTCTATTGTTAGGGTCTACTAATATTACAAAAAATAAGGGTTTTAATAAATTTTTTAAATTTCTTAAAAACCAAAATGAAAAAATCACAACAGACATAAATATTATAATTAATTCCTGCAAAAAGATGGCAAAATCAAAGACTGGTGCAATTATAATTATAGAAAGAGAAAACTCTCTGGGTTTTTTAAAAAATACTGGCGATAAAAACAATATCGAATTGTCATCACAAATTTTAGAAACAATTTTCTTCAAAAATAGTCCACTTCACGATGGTGCAGTAATAATTAACGGGAATTCAATTGTTGCGTCAAGAGTTGTTTTACCTGTATCCGATAACGACAAATTACCCAAAAGATTGGGGCTTAGACATAGGGCTGGTATAGGCATTACTGAAAAAACTGATGCATTAGCAATAGTTGTTTCTGAACAACGTGGGAAAATAACTTACATTAAAGATGGTGAATTTGACGAAGACATTTCATTTCAAAAACTTAAAAGCCAAATTAAAAAAGATCTCTCTCTTTAATTTTATTTTTCTCTTTTTTTAATTGAGAATCATGTAAATCTTTGTAAATGCCTCTTTTACTTAACAAAGTATTATGGTTTCCAAATTCAACTATTCTACCATTATCAATGACAATAATTTTATCTGCTTTTTTAATTGTTGCAAGCCTATGAGCAATTATTATTGAGGTTTTACCTGATGTGATTTTCTGAATTGCATTTTGAATTAATTCCTCAGTATATGAATCAATTGATGATGTTGCCTCATCCAAAATTAATATTGAGGGATTTGAAATATAGGCCCTTAAAAATGAAATCAATTGTCTTTGACCTGAAGAAAGTGACGCTCCTCTTTCCTTGACATTAAAAAAATATTTATTTGGTAATAAATTTATGAAATCATGGGCTCCTATTTCTTTTGAGAGCTTAATTACCTGATTCAAAGACTTTTTTTCATCAAATAATACAATATTATTATAAATTGTATCTGCAAATAAAAAAACATCTTGGAGGACAACTGAAATATTTTTCCTTATTTCAGAGATTTTTATTTTTTTGATTGATATTCCATCAATGTATATCTCACCATGATCATATTCGTAAAATCTAGTTAAAAGATTAATTATAGTAGATTTTCCAGATCCAGTATGACCTACAATTGCAATCTTTTCTCCTGGATTGATTTTAAGACTTAAATCATCTATGACATTATTATATTTTTTTTCTTCTGTATATGAAAAAATTAAATTTTTAATTTCAATTAGACCTTTTATATTTTTTATCAATTCATTCCCATTCGTGATTTCTTTATTTTTCATATCAATAATTTCAAAAACTCTTTCAGCAGCAACCATTCCCATTTGAAGAGTATTGAATTTATCAGCAATCTGTCTAAGAGGCTGAAATAACATCTGTGACATTTTTATAAATAAAAAAATAGTACCAATTGAAATGGTTCCATACAATCCAGCACTAATTCCTCCAAACCAAACAAGTAACCCAATTGTTATAGAAGTTGAAATTTCTGCTACTGGGAAAAAAATAGAATTATACCAAACTGTTTTAAGCCATGCATTTTTATGTTTTTCATTTATTTTCTTAAACCTTTTTTTATCAATTTTTTCCCTATTAAATAGTTGTACAAGAGTCATACCATTAATTCTTTCTTGAACAAATGAATTCAAAATAGAAACTTGATTTCTAACATCTTCAAAAGCAACTTTCATTGACCGTTGAAACAACTTGGTAGCGTATACTATAATCGGTAATACAGAAAAAACAATTAAAGAAAGTTGCCAATCTATAACTAACATTATAATAATAACTAAGCTCATTTTAAGCAAATCAGCAAGAATCATAAATAAACCTTGGCTAAAAATACTTGAAATCAACTCGATATCACTAGCTGTTCTTGTAACAAGCCTACCAATTGGATTTTTATCGTAGTAAGACATTTTGAAATTTATAATTTTATTAAACAAATTGTATCTAATGTCTTTTACAATTGTTTGTCCTAACCAATTGGCAAAATAAATAAATAGAAACTGGAATAATACCTCTAAAAGCAATATTAAAATAACTAAATAAATTATAACTTTTAATCCAGCTAAATCGGACTTAATAATATAGTCATCAATTATAATTTTTAAAAGATAAGGTTGAATAGTCGAAAAAATTGATAACAGTACAGCTGATAAAATCAATAGATAATATGTAACTCTGTATGGATGAACAAATATCATTATTTTCTTAAATAATTTTAAATCAAAAAATTTATTGTTTGATATTATCATTTTATAAATATTGACTTATGATACTTGATATTTTTTAAAAAAAGAGCATTTGAAGGAACAGAAAAACCAGCATTGCTTCTTTTTTTACTCTCAATAATTTGAATAAATTCATCCATATTTATTTTTTTATGCCCTATATCTAATATGGTGCCAACAATTGATCTGACCATGTTTCTTAAAAATCTATTTGATTCTATTGTGAATAATAAACCATTTTCAACTTTTGTCCAATCAGCATTATAAATATTGCATAAAAAATTATTAACATCTGAACCTTTCTTGGAAAAGGATTCGAAGTCTTCAAATTTAGTTAATATTTTTGTTGCCTTTTTCATAAGAGCTAAATCAGGTTTAATTGGAATATGATATTCAAAATAATGATTAAAAGGATTTTTGACAAATGAAATATGATATTCGTATGTTCTTGATAATGCGCTAAATCTTGCATGTGCATCATTTTTAACTTCTCTAATATCTGAGATTAAAATATCATTTCCATGAAATTTATTTAATAAAATGATAAGTTTGATTTTATTTTCTATAAGTTCTTCTAAATCAAAATGAGCAACCATGATTTTTGCATGAACTCCAGTGTCTGTTCTTCCAGCTCCTACTAATTTAATTTTTTTTTTAGTAATTAGAGATAAACTTTCCTCCATGATTTCTTGAACAGAATTAGCATTTTTTTGTTTCTGCCAACCATGGAATTTTTTACCATTATAAGAAAAGAATATAAAATACCTCAATATTTTTTTTTTAAATATATTAGTTCTTGAACAATTTTTAATAAATTATAGAATATGAAGATACTTGTTTTGTCTGATACTCATGGATATATAGACAAAAGAATTTTACACTATGCCAAAATAGCTGATCAAGTTTGGCATGCAGGTGATATAGGTAATATTGATATAATTAATAAAATTAATGAAGTTAGTAAACTTAAAATAGTTTATGGTAATATAGATAGCTTCAAATTAAGAATAGGATTAAAAAAAAGTATTTTTTTTAAAGTTGAAAAGTTTAATGTGTTTATTACTCATATTTATAAAAATACATTATTTGATGAAATGATATCAAACAAAAATTTAGACGAAAGTTTTTCAAACATACTAGTTTGTGGGCATTCGCACATATTAAAGATTAAATTTTATAAGAATTTTAATACGTTGTTAATTAATCCTGGGGCTATCGGAAAAAATGGATTTCATAAACAAAGAACTATGGTCTCATTTGATATCAAAAATGAAAACATCACAAATATGAATATTATTGATTTTGGCTCCAGATGAAAAATAATCTTTTTTTTTTCGTCAAATAAAAAAAAATTGTAATATTTGTCATTGTAATTATATTTACACTTCTCCAAATTTATATTCTTATAAATAATTTAATCAAAAAAACAAATGTTAAACATATCTGATTTAAAACTCAAGAAGATTTCTGAGTTGCAAGAAATAGCAAAAAAACTTGGCTTAAACAAACTCTCTCAAAAGAAAATTGACTTAATTTATCAAATTATTGACTTTGCTTCCTCGAATCCAAGCCCTGCAAATGAGGATGATTCCAAGAGTGAAGACAAAAAAAAATCAGACAAATTTGATAAAAATAAAAGTGACAAAGAAGAATTAAAAGATAAAGAAACCAAAAATTTAAAACCATTCCATAAAAATAATAAAGATACTAATGATAGTAAATTAAATAATCAACACAAATCTTTAAAAAACAATAATTTTAAAAAACAAACTGACACTAATCATAACAAAGACAACAGAAATAGATATAAAGAACCTGACTTTGAATTTCAAGGAATAGTTAAAGCTGAGGGTGTTCTTGATATCATGTCAGAAGGTTACGGTTTTTTAAGATCCTCAGATTACAATTATTTATCATCTCCTGACGATGTTTACGTTTCTCAGTCTCAAATAAGACTTTTTGGTCTTAAAACTGGTGATACAGTTCTTGGAACAGTCAGACCACCAAAAGAGGGAGAAAAATATTTTCCTTTAATAAAGGTTAATAAAATTAATGGACTTGATCCAAATGTTGTTAGAGACAGAGTTTCATTTGAACATCTAACTCCACTTTTCCCTGATTCGAAATTTGACATTGCTAATAAACAAAATACAATTTCAACTAGAATTATTGATCTTTTTTCTCCAATTGGAAAAGGTCAGAGAGGAATGATTGTTTCTCAACCCAAAACTGGAAAAACAATGTTACTTAAAGATATTGCAAATGCTATAGCTGCTAATCACCCTGAAGTTTACCAAATCATACTTTTAATTGATGAAAGACCAGAAGAGGTAACTGATATGCAGAGAAATGTTAAAGGAGAAGTTGTTGCCTCAACATTTGATGAGCCAGCAGACAGACATGTCAAGGTAGCAAATATTGTTCTTGAAAAGGCTAAAAGACTTGTTGAATGTGGACACGATGTTGTTATACTTCTTGACTCCATAACAAGACTTGCTCGAGCTTATAATACAGTTCAACCTGCATCTGGTAAAATTTTAAGTGGTGGTGTTGACGCTAATGCTCTTCATAAACCTAAAAGATTTTTTGGAGCTGCAAGAAATATAGAGGGTGGTGGTTCTCTATCAATTATTGCAACTGCTCTTACTGAGACTGGATCAAAAATGGATGAAGTAATTTTTGAGGAATTTAAGGGAACTGGTAACATGGAACTCCAATTAGATAGAAAAATTTCTAATAGAAGAATATTCCCTGCCATTGACTTAATCTCCTCTAGTACAAGAAGAGACGATATTTTACTTGATGAAAATACTGTCCAAAGAATGTGGATAATGAGAAAATATCTAGCTGATATGAACCCTGTGGAGGCAATGGAATTTATTAATGATAGATTCAAAAAAACACAGAACAATGAAGAATTTTTGATATCAATGAATTCTTAAATAATTATCTAAAGACTAGATACAAATTTGTTTAATTTCGATTTAAGATTTGCTGCTTTATTAGAATGAATAATATTTTTTTTGGATAGCTTATCTATTAAACGAAAAACATTTGGCAACATAGATGCTCCCTTTTTTTTAGTTTTTACTTCTTTTAACTTTTTGATAGCATTTCTTGCTGTCTTATGCTCCAATCGATTTTGGAGTCTCTTTTTTTCGTCAGACCTTATTCTTTTTTGAGCTGATTTATGATTAGCCATATAAGTAAATTTCATGCGAAAATAAAACAAAAAAATTTAATTGAATAGATTTTATCATTAAATAGTTAAAAATTATCGATATTTAAAACAATTTTATTACAGAGAATAATTATACCAAATGGTTGAAAAAAAATATTTTGTTCAATGGGCTGATTTAGACGCTAACTGGCATTTAGCTAATTTTTCGTATTTAAAATATTCTACTGATTCAAGAATGTATTTTTTTAATTCAATTGGATTTACAAAAGAAAGATTACTTGAACTTTTAATTGGGCCGATAGTTTTTAATGAACATATATATTACTATAAAGAAATGCAATTACATGACGAATTTATAATTGTCAATGAGCTAGATGGTTACAGTGAAGATGGAAGATTTTTTAGAATTATACAAAATTTTTACAAAGACAAAATTAACACTACCAGAATTGAAATATTAGCAAGCATTATGAATTTAAAAACGAGAAAACTTTCTGAATTCCCTAAAGATATTTTTAATAATCTAAAAAAAATAAAAAAGTCAGAATCATTTAAAATTATAAAAAAAGGAGATACCAGAGTAGAAGGGAAATTACCAAAAGATTTTAAATAAAAATGGTTTTTTAAGTTTTAAGTGTCATTTTCTTGCGTTTTCTTGCAGTTTATAAAATAAATTGAAGGATGCTATTTAAGCATTCCTTCTATTTATATATTTAAAAAACGTAGTTTTTTTTAATTTTTTAAATTGTCGATTAAAATTTTCGATTCGGGTTAAACCTCTCAATATTAATACTGGTTTTTTTGTGGTCAACAATTTCTGAAACGATTTTTCCAGTACCCGTACTCATACTCCAACCCATCATCGCATGACCTGTAGCAATAATAACATTTTTAAGATTTTCAGTTCTTCCTATATAAGGGACTCCATCAGCTGAAATAGGTCTAAACCCATACCCAGCAACATTCCTGTCAATTTCTGGAATATTAACTGAAGGATAAAATGACTCAACTGCATCGCATATTGCATTAACCCTATTTTTGTTTACCCTGTCATTAATTGACGAAATTTCCATGGTTCCAGAATATCTTGTAAATCCGTTCATCGGGGTAATTGCACATTT